>Ga0207667_10000341_pt1 | contig 63843 bp, 54 predicted proteins | sample KBSCornC52_FD_184301 | JGI IMG/M metagenome (GOLD analysis project Ga0207667, IMG submission 184301) | Corn rhizosphere microbial communities from Kellogg Biological Station, Michigan, USA - KBS Corn C5-2 (SPAdes) (version 2) | ecosystem: Host-associated > Plants > Roots > Rhizosphere > Soil ... | reverse complement strand
GGAATTTTTTTGAGCTGCAATGGGTGGCGGTGGAAATTTTGCCCGCATGCACAATTGAGGGTCCCGAACCACGAGTAGCCTTCGCGCTCATGGCGGCGCTGCATACTCGCGGGAGAGGGGGGAGGCAAGGGCAGTATATGTTAAAATATATAATGCAGAAGGAAAATTAGTAAGTATGTACAAAGATTCGTACAAAATTGATGGCACGTTTTTGCATAGGCGATTTTTAGTCCCAAACCAACCAGGGGTTTACAAGAAATAATATATGAAAACTACTGCATTTATTTAACTATTTAAATAATAGTAATTCCGACTCTCATTTCTTGAAAGAAAGTCAAGAAGAAATTTTATCATATGAAAAAAACAAATCGAAATCTTCGAGTGGCATAAAAGTTGAAAATTCAGATCGTGGGGAATTTCAATTCACTCAGGAGTTGTTCATTAAATTATTAATGAAGTATTTAAATAATTCTTTAAGGGAAATTGAATTAGAATATATTGCAAACTTTATTGAATTTGCGCCAATTATTGTTGATGAAGCCTTGTCAGATAAATTAGCCGAATTGTCTACACCGGAGTTGTATGGTAAAATCACTAAAGACAAAGTGCAAGATATTATAGATTCATACCCGCCCGGCTAAGCGAGTCGCTTGGCCGCAATAACGAAATGTAAGAAACGAGACCAGAGCCTGGCTGAGCTGAAGCCCGTCTGCTTAGAGGTTAACCCTGTACTTGCTATGTATTTGTTAAGCTAATATGCCTTGGTTTAAATAACGAATAATCGTCGGAGTTTGATAGACATCCCAATCTCCCGCGAGAATGACGGGCCGGCACGTGCGCAATGGCTTCTCGTGGTTTGGAAGATCATTTTACGAGGATAACCTGGTAACTTTTGCGAAAGTATGGTTAGTTTTACAATTGCCTTAGGGAATTTTTTTGAGCTGCAATGGGTGGCGGTGGAAATTTTGCCCGCATGCACAATTGAGGGTCCCGAACCACGAGTAGCCTTCGCGCTCATGGCGGCGCTGCATACTCGCGGGAGAGGGGGTGGTAAACGGCGTTACCGCGGTAACCGATTATATCGGCGGCATACAATATAAAAACAACGGGACAACCATTGATTTTATACAAACCGAAGAAGGAAAAGCCGTGCCGTATGGGACCAATAACTTTGACTATACCTATTACCTTGCCGATAACCTGGGCAATACGAGGTTAGTATTTGATACCAAATTCGGCAAAGACTCGCTGCAGCAGCGGGATGACTATTATCCTTTTGGATTGGAAATAAACAGAACTATTTCAAGTCCGAAAAATGAGTACCTTTACAATAGAAAGGAATTACAGGAGGAGTTCTCGGAATACGATTATGGGGCAAGGTACTATGATCCGGTGGTCGGAAGGTGGACGAGTGTTGATCCCTTGGCGGAGAAGAGTAGGAGGTTCAGTCCGTATGTTTACGTTGAGAATAATCCTATTAGGATGATTGACCCTGATGGAATGGAGACCAGTGATGGCAACGATGATGGAAATGGCAACGGTGTTTTATGGAACCCGTGGGTTCGTGTCCTTGGATTTTTTATAAAACACCAGAGTGAGGCTTGGGCGATTGGAAAAGGAGAGAAAGGCTCGACTGATATTTCAGCTGTAGCTACAAATTTTGCAGTAAATAGCGGTCTACAGGAAGACAAATCTGCTGAAGGTACCGAAAGAAACGCCATGCGGCACACTACTTGGCAAGCAATTATTGCAAGTCATTTTGGAAAACAAATTGCCACTGAAGCGGGTGATGCCCATGAGGAAGATCCAAATCCGGACTTAACGCAAAGAACGTTTAACGGAACAAATTCACTTGGCCAAACTGCATTAGATCAAGCCGACCAGAGCACCGACCTATTAAATAACATGATTGGCAGGCAAATTGGCTCAGATAATAAAAATCTAACTCAAAAACAATTGGCAGTAAAAGTGCTCGATGAATTTCATAACAATGGACTCTATACCAAGACCGTGAATAAAGATGGCTCTATAACAATTGGTAAATCTAAACTTACAGACAAAGAATACAAAGCAGCCTTGAAAAATATAAGGAGCTTGAATGACGACGGGCGGACGAAAGCTGAACAAGATAAATACAAAAAAAAGAAAGGCAATTAAAAGATGAAATTGATAAAAAAATGGACAGGTCTTGCGGTGTTATTGTTAATGAGCGGTTGTGCAACTAATAATGTCCAAAAGAAAATTGCTGATAAAGTCAATGATTGCAACTCAAGCACTTGCATGATTACAATCACACAACTTACAGATTTCCATTGGGAAAAAATGATTGTATTTAATTATGTTGTTTCCCTTGATGAAATTAATAAGGCAATAGGGACGGATTATCCATATTGGGAAGAATATACTCGCCCGATAATTTTTCTTTACAAAAAAAAGATCGTCCATTATGAAAACAATCGAGCCAATCTTGAACATATAATTGATGGCCAAGTTGTATTTGACTACCCTGACAGTTTAAAGTATAAAGTTTATACACCTCGAAACTCCGTTTTTAAAGCCAAAAAAGTTACTATGCAAGATGGAGTTTATTACGAATTGCAGAATTAACCGGAAGCCGGTAGTGCATCAATCCCCCAGCTGTGCGTTGTTTGCGTGGAAGGCTGTCTGTTTCTATGATTTAAGACTGCTATGGTTGCAGTTTATAACTGCAGTAACGAAATGTAAGATACTAAATGACGCCTAGCCGCGTATTGGTTTTTGTTATTTAATGGGCTTAAGCTTTTTTTTGCCTAAAATTTGGCTCAAAGCTATTTTCAAGCAGAGCGGTAATTCAAATTTTATTATCTTCGGTTTACCTAAACGGGTAAAGGGATGCTGCTTCGGATTTTTATATTTATAACACTGCTTTTAACCGGCTTAATGGCTTTCGGCCAGCCGCAGGATGTTGATTTCCATTTAAACGCGCATTTATTGCCTGGTAAAAAAATACTCAAGGTAAAAAGAGACTTTTATGACCCCTACCTTTGGGTGCTGGCGCAAAACAATGAGGTGTACCGGGTAAACAGCTTAACCCAGGTGATCGATAATTATACTGCAACGTTTTCAGCTTACAATAACCTGCAATTTGTTGATATAGCCGGCCGCAGTAAGGACACAGTCTTTATAGCGACTAACTCAACAAACATCATTCATTTTAAAAATGGTAAAATACGCCTTATCGGGTTGACCGATGGGATTCCTGATACCGTGAATTCCGTTGGCATAGCGGAAAGTCCCACCTATAACCCCAAAAAAAGCGCAGCAACATTGATGATCGCTACCAGTAAAGGCTTTCGGTTGTATAATTCGGACAAAGAAAACATCATAAACCACGGCGATAATAACAGCAGCAAAATATGTGAAGCGACCTATAGAACCGAAGCATACCAGGACGGCTTAGCAGGCATTAATAATGGAGATACCATAGCCTACCAGCCCCTAACATTTGCACCCGGAGATGGTTCTGCTGTTACTTGCTTTCTTTGGGAGGGAGGGAAGGAATTTGGCGATAGTATCAATACGGCAACAGTTATTTACGACGCCATGAATGGTTATGACGAAGTTTTTAGCAACTCGTTTTGGGGAAATAGCCGGGGTATGTTTCAGAATTACTCCAATTTCAGCAACAACTCTGCTGATTATCCGGGCGGACATTACCTTAACGGCATTAATGTTAACAAAATTACAAGCATATACGGACTAACTTCATTTGGCAGCGGTAATCAGTTCGACTATCCCGGGCTTATCAAACAAAGTTTATTGATCGGGACAGATAATGGTTTTTATTACAGCAGTAATATATATACCTCCAACCCGGACCCATTACGAAAATTTTCAATATTCCATGATGATGAATTGGGCAATATTGTCATTAACGATATTTGCGTTAATGTCGTATCCACGAACAACCCGGTTTGCGAAGATGGTGTATGGCTAGCTGCAAACGACGGCTTATACCTTGTTAAACCGGACTATGGCGCATATCTAAGTATGCAGCAGTTCCATTCGATCAGTTTTCAAAATCAACCGGATACATTATCTGATTTGAAACTATGTTCCGGCAATTCCGCAAAGGCAATGATAAATACATCCCGCTATAAAGGAAAGAACCTCCAATGGTATAAAAATGGAAATGAATTGCCGGCCGAAAGCGCCGACACCCTTACGATAAAAACTTCCGGCGACTATTATGCGGTGTTATACGACCGCTGCCAGGGTATCCATGTAGAAAGCAACCATTTAAAAGTAACGGTAATAAACGGCCCGGTATTTTCCTTCAACTATCCCGATAAAATCCAGCATTGCGACAATACCCCCGATACGCTCAAAACCGATTATAACCCCGGCTACCACTACCGCTGGTACACCAATGGTACGCTGAACGGCGATACTGTTTCCACCTTCGTGGTCACGCAAAACGGCAAATATAAAGTAGAGGTAAGCGCCTGTACCAACAGCTGGGTGCCCTCGAAAGAAGTGGAGGTAGACCTGGTCACGCTGCCGGTTCCGCAGGTTGCATCTGACAAACCGGTTTATTGCGCCCAGGATGTTGCCGCACTAACCGTAAATACGCCAACCGATCCAGGCTATACCGTCAACTGGTACCGCGACGGCACCCTGCTGACGGCCGATAAGAATTTAACCACCATAAACGAAACAACGGCAGGAAATTATACGGTAACCGTAAGCAGCAATATTTCGTCCTGCTCGCAAACCTCATCGGCCTTGCAGCTGGCATTCACGCCTGCCCCGGTATTTACCTTTGATTACCCGGACGAGCTGCAATACTGTGCTGGTACGCCCCTGACGCTAAAAGCTACAGGCAGCGCTGCTTACCAGTACCGCTGGTATAAGGATGGTACGCTTACCGGCGATGCCACGGCTTCGCTTGCTATTACCGCGGCGGGGAAATATAAAGTGGAAGTCAGCGCCTGCGCCGGAAGCTGGGTGCCCTCAAAAGCAGTGCAGGTTGATTTTGTACAGTTGATAGTCCCTGTTATTACAACAGATAAACCGGCCTATTGCACCGGCGACAATGCAGTGCTCAGCGTTAACTCAAGCGCCGACCTTGATGAAACCATAAACTGGTACAAAGATAATGTGCTGCTCCCCGGTAATACCAACCAAACCTCGATAGTCAGCAACGTGCCGGGCAGCTACACAGTTACCCTGGTCAATAACATTGTAAACAGCGATGGCACCATGTGCTCGCAAACCTCGGCTGCCAGGTCAATTTCATTTGAGCCTCCGCCAGCGGTCAGCATTGAAAAAATAGTAAATACCACGATATGCGATGGCCAAACGATCAGCCTGGCTGCGCACTACAGCGGCGGTACGGTTAAATGGTCTACCGGGGAAACCACAGACCAGGTCAGCGTAAAAACGCCCGGCCATTATAAAGTGACGGTCACCGCCGCAGCAGGCTGCCAAACCGAAGCAAGTATCGATATTGCGTTTTTACCAAACCCGGTATTCAGCGTAAATGATACTTCTATCTGCACCTATAAAAAACAGGTTGTCAGGCTAATGGCCCCGCCCGGTTTTTCGCAATACGCCTGGAACGGGCAAACCGGCGGACAAACCTTTGATGTGAGCAGCCCGCAGACGGTAAGTCTCACCGTTACCGATGCCAACGGCTGCCAGGCCACGCAGCAAATTAGGGTAACTGAACAATGCGCCAACGTATACATCCCAAATACGTTTACCCCCAACGGCGACGGCATAAACGATACCTGGGTAATTGAAGGATTGGACAGCGACCCAACCGCCCTGGTAAAAGTGTTTACCCGTTATGGTTCGCTGGTTTTTGAAAGCAAGGGTTATGGTACGCCCTGGAACGGCGAATACCAGGATAAAAAACTACCAGCAGGCGTTTATTACTATATCATCACGGCCAAAAATGGGTCGCAAAAATTAAGCGGGTCGCTGACGATTATTTATTGAGGTTGTATGCCTGGTAAAGTTATTTTTCAGCGCGATATGGTCACGCCGTCTCCATTAGTAACAAAAAACAAAAATGTTTTCCCGATGTTTTTTACAGTATTGTTGTAATAAATCATACAGTTATGCATCCGTTGGCAGAATTAAAGGCGGAGATCGAGTCGCTGCAATGTCCAATACTCAAAGAGCATCCAACGCTTGAGCTTCGGGACGATGGCAGTATGAAACTACATTGTTGCTGCCCTGAGTTTAAAGTGCAATGTTATCATATTCTTATTAAGTTCCTGGCCGATAGCAACTATCACGATTTTACCATTCAACTCAAATAGTTTGGATGTTTGCCGCTGGTGGCGAATGATGGAAATTTTTGCCGGCGAATCGCTGCAAGTGTTGCACGTAATATTAAATATCAAGCTGAACCGACTATTTCAATGCAATATCTACACCCAGGCTAAAAGTTCTGACCCTGGGGTAATAAGCTTGTCCCCCATAATTGGCATCAATGTTTGCCTGGTTTCCCGAACCATTTAAATTTTGCCCGAACAGGATATTTTCACCTGTAGCAGGCTCTGTTTTAATTTCAGGATCAAGCCCTTTATAACCGGTTATTACAAACAAGTTATTTGCCGAAACGAACACATGCAACGCGCTCGCGAAGCTTACATTTTTGAAAGAATAACCTAAGGTTATGTTGTCCATACGTAAAAAAGAAGCGTTTTCCAGCCATCTGTCAGATGCCACCGGCGCATCTTTGCTGCGATCGGTCAAAGCCCCCTTAGTTACATTATTTCCCGGCAAACGGGTAACTGTTTGTATGTCGAGCAAGGTGTTATCGAAAACCCTCTGGCCATAAACGCCCCGCAAAACAAAATTCAGGTTCCAGTTGCCATAATCAAAGCTATTGGTTATACCATAATCAAATTTGGGGCTGGGATCAATATAGTGGCCTGCAGGGGTAGGGTTTTGCGCTAATGTTGCCCCATCGAACATTTGATTTCCTTGTGCATCAACACCCGTGAAATGAGGCAAATAAAACTCATAAGGGCTTGCACCTGAATTTAAGAATTCAATAGGACTGGAGGTTAATCCACGGCCCTGCGCGTAGCCTGCCGGTATTTTTGAAACCGGTACAGTATAAGTCTGTCCGCCACTAGTATTCTCGCCCGATAAACTGGTAATAGTAGTTTTAATAAATGTAATTTGACCATTAGCGGTCCAGTTTAACTTATGGCCCGAAATGACCTGTCCTGATAAAGACACTTCGAGGCCTTTATTAACCATTGAACCATTGGCCAGCAAATCGTTATATAAAGACGTTGGCCCTACAAACGGAGCGAATAAATTTTTTGTCAGATCATTAAAATAGTCCACCGTACTGGATACCCTGCCGTTGAACAATGAAAAATCTAAACCCACATTGCGCCCACGTCTTTGTTCTTGCCGCAGCAAGGGATTGCCGTTCTGGTCGGTGGAGTTGCCGGTAACGCCGTACCCTGCCCTGAGTTTAATATCCGATATCCAGCTTGTATTGGCGAAGATATCTTTCTTCAACCTGTATGCTAAGCTAATTGACGGGAAATAATCGGTTTGATCATTACCATACTTTCGCATAGTCGCTGTCGCAAAAACCCTCTCATCATAATTGTAAGCCGCCCGGGCGATAAGGGATGCCAATTGATAGTTCTGTTGGAAGAAGCCACTGGAGAAATCAGCTTTATAAAAAAAATTATTGACTTCGTCTGCCAGTAGCAAACTCAGTGTGTTTTTGCCGAAAGTACCGTCGTAACTAATGTGGATATTTTCGTTGTAAGCGTACCTGTTTTCATTTGCTGTGCCCGATTGCGTTACATTCCCCTCGAGCGGAAACAATGGAATATGCCCATTGCTGCGAATTTGATCATTGGTAGTTGAAACAAACACGCCCGCTTTTAAGCTGCGCGTGATGGAATAATCAACCGAGGCGTGGAACAGGGTAAGGTTGTCTTTGGCGCCGAGGGCCTCCTGGTTGAGATGTTCAACAGGGTTAGCGAGATCAAAATCAGAAAAAGCATAATACGAACCATCGGCGTTCTTGACAGGATAAGTCGGCGGAGCGTTATATATATAGCTAAAGATGGCGTAGTCGGTATACTTGCGCGTTGTATTCACATTTTGGATACCGGCTTTTATATCAAGTTTACCGCTTATCGCTTTTAGCTCTCCGCTAAAGCGCAAGCCTAATTGCTCTTTGCCGCTATTTAGAATAACACCCTCCTGGTTTTGATAATTTGCCGAGGCGATATAATTAAGCATGCTGGTACCGCCCGAAACAGATACGTAGTGCCTTTGTTGAAAGGCTGTACGGCTGATGGCCTTTTGCCAATCGGTATTAGCGCCTTTGTCATATATGCTTAAGTTTGAAGGGCCGATTGCCGCACGATATTCATTTGGCGTGAGCAAATCGATATAGCTGCTTCGAACGCCTGAACCCGCGAGGCCCTCGTACGATACGACCGGACCGCCTGCCGCGCCCTTTTTAGTGGTTACGATAATTACACCGTTTGCGCCGCGTGAACCATAAATTGCAGCCGCAGATGCATCTTTTAAAACATCGTACGAAGCTATATCAGCAGGCGGGATGTTTTGAGATTCGGCGGCGTTATCTAAAATCACGCCATCCACCACAAACAGCGGAGACAAATTGCCTAACAGCGACGATAGGCCGCGCAGATGTACAGAAGCTACCTGGTTTGGATCGCCGCCTGCCTCCGTTACCGTTAAACCCGCAATTTTGCCGGCTAATTGATCAACAGGGTTAAAAATGGCACCCTCGTTAAAATTTTCCGGCGTTAAAATTGCTACCGCACCGGTAACATCCCTTTTAGGCTGCAAGCCATAGCCAAAACTCACAGTAGCCGGTCCCGTACGCAAAGTATCTGAAGGCGCAAGGGAAATGTTGAGATATGCGGCGGTAATTGCAACCTCTTTTGTCGCATAGCCTATGCTACTGGTTACAATAATATCTGTTGAAGAAGGCACCGACAACCGGAAGGCGCCGTCACTGTCAGTAAGGGTACCTGCCGATGTGCCTTTCGCAAAAATGGAAACGCCCGGAATTGCCTGGCCATGTATCGAATCGGTCACTTTACCGGTGACCAGTACATTTTGAGCCGTAGCCGGCATCATGAATAAGCATAACGCTATAAAACAAATAATAGTGAGTAAATTTTTAAGCTGCATAATTATATTGCATCGGTAAAGGTTAATTGAAGGGTAAAGGAACAAAAATTAAATTGATTTAACCGTTGAAAAAAATAGGCGCCTTATTCCTATGCTGCGGCGGGCCGGGCGCCGGCGAATTATAACTTAATCGTGCTAAGATTATTCTTCGGTCGCCTTGCTTTCCCAACTTCCTTTTGTAACAAAACCATTGCGATTTTAAAAAAGGATGTATTTTACATAAGTTTACACTTTGCCTGAAAATTAATTTAATTATTGATATATGTTCAAATTTTTAAAAGTTAACAATAACCTGTTTGCAGTAGCGGTTGTAATTGGCATTGCCGCAAGTTCGTGCGTGGCCAAAAAAGAGGCGCAAACCGTTACCCTTAAAACCACTGCCACACCCGGGGGTACCACAGCTACCGCCACCATTGGGCCGGCTAAAAAAGAAGGGATAAAAAAATTCAGCGACGTTATCCCGGCCAAAACCAAAGTCGATAAGGGCCTTTTTAACACTTACAAAGTAGAAGGCAAATATTATTTCGAGATACCCGATTCCATGCTGGACCGCGAAATGCTGGTGGTTACCCGGCTGGCAAAAACGCCCGCCAATGTAAAGGTGCCCTACAACCAGTATGGCGGCGAAACTGAAAACCAGCAGGTGTGGAAGTGGGAAAGACACGATAAGCAGGTGTTTATTCGCGTACCCAGCTATTCGGTAAGGGCGGATAGCACAAGCGACATGTACCGCTCGGTTAAAAACTCAAATCTCGACGTGGTGCTGGCTTCTTTCGAGATAAAAGCCTTTAATAAAGACACTACGGGGATTGTGGTTGATGTAACCGATTTTTATAACGGCGACGTTGCCGCCATCGGCATATCTGAATCGTTAAAAAAAGCATATAAAATAACTACGCTTGACAATAACAGGTCTTATATCGATACGATAAAAAGCTTCCCGATAAATATTGAAACCCGCACCTTGAAAACCTACAGGGCCGGCGAATCGCCCACCGACAATACCAATGCAGCGGTAACATTCGAGTTGAACACTTCGATGCTGCTGCTGCCAAAAAAACCGATGAAAGCACGCATAAGCGACGACAGGGTAGGCTTTTTCGGCCAAAGCCAGACGGATTATGGTACCGACGCCCAAAAAGCTGAAGTTACCTCGTACATACACCGCTGGAAGCTGGAGCCGAAAGACGAGGCAGCCTATGAACGCGGCGAACTTGTTGAACCAAAAAAGCCAATTGTATTTTATATTGATCCGGCAACGCCCAAAAAGTGGGTGCCCTATTTAATACAAGGCATAAACGACTGGCAAAAGGCTTTTGAAGCAGCCGGGTTTAAAAACGCCATTATCGGCAAGGAAGCCCCGACGCCAAAACAAGACCCTGAATTTAGCACCGAAGATGCCCGTTACAGCGTGGTGCGCTATTTCGCTTCGGATGTTGAGAACGCTTACGGGCCGCACGTGTCGGATCCGCGCACCGGTGAAATATTGGAAAGCCATGTAGGTTGGTACCATAACGTAATGGAGCTGCTGCGCAACTGGTATTTTGTGCAAACTGCCGCAGCAAACCCCGATGCGCGCAAGGCAAAGTTTACTGATGAGCAGATGGGCGAACTGATACGTTTTGTGTCCTCGCACGAGATTGGGCATACCCTTGGCCTGCCGCATAATTTTGGTTCAAGCTACGCTTATCCGGTTGATTCGCTGCGGTCTAAAACTTTTACCGATACGCACGGCACCGCGCCTTCGATAATGGATTACGCGCGCTTTAACTATATCGCGCAGCCCGGCGATGGCGTAACGCATTTTCATCCGCAAATAGGCGAATATGATATCTGGGCTATAAAATGGGGCTATACCTGGTTCCCGGGAAATAAAACAGCCAGGCAGGAGAAGGAAGTACTAAACGAATGGGTGAAAGCGAAGGCAGGCAACCCGCTTTATTATTTTGGCCGCCAGGGAACAAGCATCGACCCGCGTTTGCAAAGCGAAGACCTTGGCGATAATGCCATGAAGGCAGGCACCTACGGCATCGCCAACCTGAAGCGCATTTTGCCAAACATCGAAAAGTGGACCTATCAGAAAGGCGAGGACTTTAGCGACCTGCAGGAAGTTTATACCGAGGTGTTAACACAATATTTCCGCTATATGGGCCATGTTGCCACAAACATCGGCGGGATGAACGAAAACTTTAAAACATATGACCAAACCGGCCCGGTTTATGATTTTGTGAGCAAGGAAAAGCAGCATGATGCCGTTATGTTCTTCAACAAGCAATTATTTACTACCCCATCGTGGCTGGTCGACAACAAAGAGTTAAGCAGGTTTGATAACGGGGTAATGCTTGTCCGGATAAAAGGCGTACAGGTTAATACTTTGAACAACATGCTGTCGCAGGGGCGGCTGGCGCGTATGTTTGATAACGAGGCCAAAAACGGCGCAAATGCGTATACCGTAGCCGATTTATTTAACGATATGCGGGGCGGTATCTTTTCTCCCGGCAAGCCCGATGCGTTTAAACGTAACCTGCAGCGTGGATATATTGAAGATCTGAAAGGCCTGCTAAACGATGAGACAAGGACTATACCAGGCATACCCATTAACGATTTGGCGAATTTTGGGCTCACACCTATCAATATGGTATTGTCCGATATCAGGCCGATGGCGCGCGCAGAGCTGAAGAACATCGATGCCCGTTTGCCAAAGGGAGGCGATGCAATTACAGCCGCTCATTATGCCGATTTGCACCTCAGGATAAAGGAAGCGTTAAACCCAACGCATCCGGTTGTAAATATACCCGGATCAGCGGGCGGCCGCGGGATAGTGACAGATTTCCCGCAGGAAGAAAATATGGAGCCCTATTCTATTTATCAGCCTTGAAATTAAACCACAATAATTCAAAAAGTCCCGCACAGCAATATGCGGGACTTTTTTATAAAATCCTGTTTCTGTTTATAATCCCGGAAGTTGCTTATAGCTGGCTTATGTTTTCAAAAAAGGCCCGTTGCAGGTCCAATAACGACTTTACTTTTATCGTTTCGCCATAGGCATCGAAACATAAAAATTTTGAGCGCTCAGGATCATTCCGGTTCGATTTCTCAAAAAAGTTAAATGTTTCGAAAAAATAATGGTTCGTGGTAACGTTATTTTTCTTGTTAGTTTGCGATAGGTTTAGTCTGAAACCGATCGTATCTATCCATTTATGCACTTTTGAGTGCAATGAGGGCCTTAGTGTGTTCATAGGGTGATGTTTTAAGTGCCTAAGTTTAACGAAAAAAATGTGCTTTTTGTTTTTAACGGCGATTTAAAATTTTAAACATTTGTTAATCATCTATACCAATCATCTTAAATTAATAAGGCTGCTTTTTATATTTTTACGATGTGTCAGCGCAAGTTAAAAGATACCCGAAAAGAAAATCAAAAAAAGGCCTGCCTGTAAAATGGAAAGTTGCTTTGAGCGCGCTCGCCTTGCTTGTACTGCTTTCCCCGTTTTATTATGGCTATGTTGTAAAAACTGTTACGGCAACCCTGCGCTGGATGAAAGACATGGGCGGCAACCCAAGCTATCGCGTTTATAAAAGTTTTAATATTCGCATTCCCGCCAACTATAAGATCCATGGCATTGATGTTTCGTCGTACCAGGGCCGCATCGACTGGCAAAAGGTAAAAGACATGCGGGACGATAGCGTACGCATCAGTTTTGCTTTTATAAAGGCTACTGAAGGGGTAATACTTGCCGATCCATATTTTCAGCGTAACTGGCGCGAAGCACAAAAGGTTGGTATGGTTTGCGGGGCTTACCATTATTTCAGGCCCAGGTTCAGCGGTAAGTGGCAGGCGCGGTTTTTCCTGCAAAATGTAAAGATCAAAAAAGGCAACCTGCCTGTTGTGGTCGATACAGAAGAGCTCGACCGCGTTTCGCCCGCCAGGATGCGCAACCAGCTAAAGGCTTTCGTAAACGAAATTGAAGCTAAAACAAAAGTTAAACCTATTATTTATACCGGGCTAACATTTTATAATAATTACCTGGCGGGATATTTTGACGATTATACGCTATGGATTGCACATTATTACCATCCTGAATTGGGCGCGGACAAAACGATCAAATGGAAATTCTGGCAACACTCCGACAGGGCGCGGGTTACCGGCATTCCCTGGGTAGTTGATTTCGATGTTTTTAACGGCGATAGCCTGGCGTTTAAAAAACTATTGGTGCGATGAAAAGCAATGTTTATTCCAGGGAGGCACATACTTTAACAACTTCGGCTATGATTATGAGAGCGGTGCTTTTTATCCTGTTCACCTTTACCGTTGGCCTTTCATTTGGCCAGGAATTCTCGTATCCGCAGATAAAAAAAAGCGGCGAAACAATAGAGGATTTTGTCCCCGTCGGTTGGAGGATCCTCGACTCCGCAAAAGGAGACCTGAATAACGACAAATTGGCCGATGCAGCTGTTATATTGCAGCATACCGGCCGCGCGAAACTGCCAAAAGATACCGATGCCGGCCGCTCCAAAGATACTGTTGCGGTACAACACAGGATATTGATCATTCTTTTTAAAAGCCCCGGCAACAGGAAATACTATTTAGCCGGACAGAGCAACAGTTTTATCGTAGCTGGGAGCGATGCCGCGTTTGCTGACGGCCCGCCATTGATGGAAGACCCTTACCAGGAAATAAAAATTAAGAACGGAATATTGCAACTCAATTTCGGGCTTTCTTATTCCGCTGGCAGCTGGTGGATAAACAATACCCAATATAAATTCAGGTATCAACAAAATGATTTTGCGCTCGTTGGCGCAAACTATTACTCGGCTGACAGGGCCACGCACGAGTCCAATGACTATAGCTTTAATTTTCTAACAAAAAGGCGTCGCCTTGAAAAGAGCACGGGGAAAAGTGGAAGGACAAAAATTTCATGGAAACGGGTGACTATTTCCCCGCTTAAAACGCTGCGGTCATTCAAAGCGCCTTTCACATGGGAAGTTGAGGAGGGCGTTATTTTATAAGCAGGCCGCTGACTTAACGCCCCTATTTATCTACCATCAGGCCCTCTACTTCGAAAGTGAGCCTGCGGCTGCGATTGGCATTAACGCCATGCTGTTTTTTTCCTCTTGCCGTATCACCGGCAAAGTGCTGCCCATCGTCTGCAATAAACTGTTTTTGGGCCACGCCTTGCACCAGTACATATCTGCCTGCCAGGCTGGAAGGAATGGAAATGCCGCTCCTGCTGAAATGCGCCGATATAGTTTTTCCATTTCCGGCATCCATCTCAAACCAACCGCCTTTTTGTTTGGTCACCTTGCTTACCTTGCCCCTTATGGTTGCCCTGATACGAACTCGAGCACCCATAAAGGATTCCAATTTTGCAGCTTCAACAATAGCGGTGGTATCGGGTTTTACCCCAAAAACACTACCATGTGTTAATGCAGTTTGCTGTTGATTAAAGGTAAACAGGTACAGTAAAAGCGTACAGAGCAGCGGTGTTGTTTTCATACTTTATATAACAACAAACTTTCCGCCTGGTTTTAGAAATGGTCAGGCAACGGTCCCTTCTTTAAGCTTTTCGGCATTTTCAGCAAACTGAAGCGCCTCCATTATTTCCTGCAGATCGCCGTTCAATACGCCCGGGAGGTTATAAATGGTGAGGCCGATGCGGTGCTCGGTGAGGCGGCCCTGGGGATAATTATAGGTGCGCACTTTAGCAGAGCGGTCGCCGGTTGAAACCATTGTTTTACGCTTTTTGGAGGTGATCTCCAGGTGCTTTTGCAGCTCCATTTCGTATATCCTCGACCGCAATACTGCCAATGCCTTGTCGTAGTTTTTCAGCTGGGATTTCTGGTCCTGGCATTGGGCAACGATACCTGTGGGAATATGTGTTAATCGTACCGCCGAGTAGGTGGTATTCACCGACTGCCCGCCCGGCCCGGATGCGCAAAACAAATCTTTACGAATATCGCTTACCTGCAGATCAATATCAAACTCGTCAACTTCGGGCAGCACGACTACCGTCGCTGCCGAAGTGTGCACGCGCCCTTGGGTTTCCGTATCGGGCACGCGCTGTACGCGGTGCACACCTGATTCGTATTTTAAAGTGCCGTAAGCATCTTCGCCGATAACGTTAAATACAATTTCTTTGTAACCGCCTGATGTGCCTTCGGTATAATCAACCAGTTCGGTACGCCAGCCGCGTTTTTCGCAGTAACGCATGTACATCCGGTAAAGATCACCTGCAAAAAGCGCAGCTTCATCGCCGCCCGTCCCGCCGCGTATTTCGACGATGGCATTTTTCGAATCCTCAGGGTCTTTGGGTATTAACATCACGCGGATGGCCTCTTCCATTTCGTCCTGCTTAACCAATAGCTCATCCAGTTCGGCCTTAGCCATTTCACGAAATTCCTCGTCTTTTTCGGTAGCGAGGATCTCTTTATTGCTATCGATATTGCTCATAATGTTGCGGTAGATGTTATACTGCTCCACAACTTTGGCAAGATCTTTATATTCTTTATTTAATTGGGCAAAGCGCTTCATGTCAGCCATGGCGTCAGGGTTGCTCAGCTCATTTTCTACATCTTTCCAGCGCTGGTAAATTGCTTCTAATTTCTCTAACATGATATAGCTTATACAAAAAGCGTACAAAGGTACGGATTTTTGAGGAATGTTAATTCATTGGTGTGTAAAGAGACATCATGCGTGCTTAATTTTAGAAATTTTGATTAGGTTTGGTTTAGGTATCTGCCAGGCAGGCCCAACCTATTATTAATATTGAAACCATGCACCTTAAATCAACCGGGAAAAGCGGCCGCTGTGCGATAGCCGCTATAATTTCATTTTTCTTTTTCACATCGGCCAGCGCCCAAACTGTTGATCCGTCGGCATATTGTATGCTTAAATACCGGATGATAGGCCCGCACCGGGGCGGCAGAACCGTTGGTGCGACCGGCGTTGTGCAGCAGCCGAATGTTTTTTACATCGGGGTAAATAATGGCGGCGTTTGGAAAACCGACGACTACGGCCGGACCTGGAAGCCTGTATTTGACGAACAGGCAACCGGCTCCATCGGTGACGTTGCCGTTGCGCCGTCTAACCCGGACGTGGTTTATGCCGGGAGCGGCGAAGGGATACAACGGCCCGACCTTTCGGTAGGCGATGGCGTCTATAAATCGACGGATGCAGGTAAAACGTGGACAAATACCGGGCTAAAAGATGCGCAGCAAATCGGGGGCCTTGCTATCGATCCCCGCGATGAAAACAAGGTCTTCGTGGCTGCCCTGGGCCATCCGTACGGGCCAAATACCGAACGGGGCGTTTATCGCACACTCAATGGCGGCAAAAGCTGGGAAAGGGTATTATATAAAGACGAAAATACCGGCGCCATACAGGTAACCATCGACCCAACAAATTCAAATATTGTTTATGCCGATATGTGGGCCGGACGGCAGGGCCCATGGGAAAACGGCGAATGGCAGGGGCCGCAAAGCGGCTTATTTAAGTCGGTCGACGGTGGTACAACCTGGGTAAAACTAACCAAAGGCTTGCCAACCATAGCCGACGGTTTGGGGCGCATAGGTTTTTGTGTTTCGGCAAGCAATTCGAAGCGTTTGTATGCCTGCGTGGACGCGACGAAGGGCGGCGGCCTGTATCGCTCGGACGACGGAGGTGAATCATGGACGGAACAAAGTACCGATACGCGCTTATGGGAACGGGGTAGCGACTTTGCCGAATGCAAGGTGGACCCTAAAAACCCGGATGTGGTTTATATTGCAAATGTAGTTACGTGGAAATCGGCAGACGCGGGTAGAACCTGGACAGCTATCCGCGGCGCACCCGGCGGCGATGATTATCACCGCCTGTGGATCAACCCCGAACATCCTGAAATAATTTTGCTCGTTAGCGATCAGGGCGCTGAGATCACGGTGAACGGCGGCGAAACCTGGAGCTCGTGGTACAACCAGCCAACGGCACAGTTTTACCATGTAAGCGCCGATAATGCCTTTCCGTATAACGTTTACGGCGGCCAGCAGGAAAGCGGCTCGGTAGGGATTGCCAGCCGCGGGAACGACGGGCAGATCACTTTCAGGGAATGGCACCCGGTGGGCGCGGAAGAATATGGTTACATTGCCCCGGATCCGCTCGATCCGGATATTATCTACGGCGGTAAGCTTACCAGGTATAATAAACGCACCGGGCAAACGCAAAACATTTCGCCGCAAGTGGGGCGCCGCGGCACGTACCGTTTCCTGCGGACCGAGCCGGTTATATTTTCCCCGGTAGATAACAAGACACTTTATTATGCCGGCAATGTATTGTTCAAGACCGTAACTGGCGGCAATTCGTGGAGCGTTATAAGCCCCGACCTGACCAGAAAGGCCTGGGATGTCCCGGCGAGCATTGGGATATATCGCTCGGATGAGCTGAAAAAAATGCCGCAGCGCGGGGTGATCTATACGGTTGCGCCATCGCATAAAAATATAAATACGATTTGGGCAGGGACGGACGACGGACTGATACATATCACCAGGGACGGCGGCAAAAGCTGGAAAAATATTACCCCGGCTGAAATAACTTCATGGAACAAAGTTTCGCTTATTGATGCCGGTCATTTTGATGACCAAACAGCGTATGCCGCGGTAAATAAGATAAGGCTGGATGACATGAACCCTTACATTTACAGGACGCATGACGGCGGTAAAACCTGGACGAAAATAGTCGACGGTTTACCCACCGATCCGGTTAACGCTGTAAGGGAAGATCCCGTTTGTAAAGGATTGTTATTTGCCGGCACCGAAAGAGCTGTTTACGTATCATTTAACGATGGAGATAACTGGCAGCCTTTGCGCCTTAATATGCCGGCGACTTCTATCCGCGACCTTGTTATTAAGGACAATGACCTTGTTGTCGGCACCCATGGGCGTTCTTTTTGGATACTTGACGATATAACAGCGCTGCGGCACCTGGCTAAGCTTAAGGAAAGCCGGCAAACCGTTTTGTACCAAACCGGCGTCGCCTACCGTGTGCGGTGGAATATGAATACCGATACCCCACTGCCGCAGGAAGAGCCTGCCGGCCAAAACCCACCGGATGGCGCCATTATAGATTATTATTTGAAAGACGATGCCAAATCGGTCGTCAGCCTGGAGATACTGGACGCGGCGGGCAAAATAGTTCGTACCTATAAAAGTAACGATGAGCCTTACGCTGTACCGCCTGTAAACATCCCTTTGTACTGGATAAGGCCGCAGCAAATACTGTCAGCGGCAAAAGGCGCGCACCGTTTTATCTGGGACCTGCATGCGCAGCCGCTTGCCCTGCCGCCTGCCTATGCCATCGCAGCTATTTACGGGCAAACCGCACCTGAGCCGTCATCGCCATGGGTAATGCCGGGAACTTATACGGTGAGGTTATCGGTGGATGGAAAATCATTTACGCAGCCCCTCGTAATTAAGATGGACCCACGGGTAAAAACGCCGCTGGCCGAGCTAAAAAAGCAATACGACCTCTCGGATAAATGTTACCGGCAGGTTAAGCAGGCAGCAAAAATATCAGATCAACTGCATAGCCTGCAAACACAAGCTGAAAAGCTATTGCCCAATACCGGTGGGATCATATCCGCAATGCTGAAAAAAACAATTACCGACGCCCGGACATTGGAGAACGGAATGCCCGGCAGCAAGGCGGAAAGTTTTAAAAGTGTAAAAAACAGCTTTCTCGGCCTGATGAATTTGATGCAGGAAAGCGATATGCCGGTAACAAACCAGGCCGTTACCGCTATTAACCAGGCCGATGCTTCGTTTAACGCATTAAGCTTAAAGTTCAATAGCTTTAAGGCCGAAGACTTAAAGCTATTGAACGACCAGTTAGTTAAGGCCGGGATGGGAAAGATCGTACTGTAGATCAATACTTCAGTACAATATAACCGGTTTTATGCCTGTTTACGCCTTTAACGCGGTAATCAAGCGAGTAAAAATACGTTCCCGGCAGCTGTTTGGCGCCTGTTTTATTGGAGCGGCCCGCTTATCTTATTTAACAAGTGCCACTAAAAGGCCTTGCCCTGAAAATTGGGGCAAGGTTTTTGCTTTATAATTAACTGTTCGCCCTAATGATGTAGTTGAAAAGGCATTGATGCCGCTTCAACAGCTCATAACCACAAGTTGTTAAGCTTGCACCCTGTCGGTTTAAATTGATAATCAATGCGTTGTGTTTTACATCAAGAATTGTTTCCGACAAAGGCTTGCCCCACCGCCGCTTTTTAATTTAAACTTTATTAATTTTCACGTGTCTTAATATTTTAACTTAATATAAATCTACCATGAAAAAAATAGCAAAAATAATAATTATTGCATTTGTAATGGCTATAGGAATGCCAAAAACATATGCACAAGTGAGTGTCGGCATCGGCATAACTGCGAGGATAGCGCCGCCGGCCTTGCCGGTTTACGTTCAACCGGTCTGTCCTACTCCCGGGTATTTATGGCAACCCGGATATTGGGCTTATGACCCCGACGATGGCTACTACTGGGTACCAGGCGTTTGGGTAGCGCCTCCCGAAGTCGGAGTTTTGTGGACCCCCCCTTACTGGGGCTTTTCCGGCGGCTTTTATGGCTTCCACGCAGGCTATTGGGGTCCAACCGTAGGCTTTTATGGCGGTATTAATTATGGCTACGGATACTGGGGCCACGGATTCTATGGAGGAAGATGGGACGGAGACCGTTTCAGGTATAACGCGGCTGTGTTTAATATAAACCGGACCATTATACGTAATACCTACATAGACCGCTCTGTTTTCCGCTACAGGAGCAACAACCATTATGCTTATAACGGCCCTGGCGGCGTAAACGCAAGGCCAAGGCCACAGGAATTGGCCGCAATGCGTCAACGGCATTTTGAGGCCACACCGCAACAGCGCCAGGCCATGGAATTTGCCCGTAACAACAGGGCGCAGTTTGCCAGGTTCAACCATGGACGGCCCACCGCGGCAGCCATGAACAGGGTTGGCGGACGAGCATTTGGCGAACGGGGCAGGGCAGCCGATCTGGCCCGTGCTAACGAAGCCGCAAACAGGCAACGCGAAAATATGGCCACCATCAGGGCACGCAATGCAGAGGCTGCCAACAGGCAGCGAACAAATATGGCTACAACCCGCGCGCGTAATGCCGAGGCGGCAAACAGGCAACGTACCAATATCGCTGCGGACAGGGCAAGAAACGCCGAGGCCGCAAACCGGGAACGTACGAACATGGCCGCCACCCGGGCACGTAATGCCGAGGCGGCACGCAGGGAACGTACAAATATAGCTGCGGACAGAGCGCGAAACGCTGAAGCCCGTAAAAGGGAACGCACAAATATGGAGGCAACAAGGGCTCGTGAAGCAAGTGCAAACCGCCGCGCGCAGATGCAGGCGCGAACACAACAACGCCAGCAAATGCAGCAGCAACGTATGCAGCAGCAGCGCCAGGCACAGTCGCAACAGCGCATGCAGCAACGTCAGCAGATGCAACAGCAGCGAATGCAACAGCGACAGGCGCAAGCCCAGCAGCGTCAACAAATGCAGCAGCGTCAGGCACAGTCGCAACAGCGTATGCAGCAACGTCAGCAGATGCAGCAGCAACGTATGCAGCAGCGGGCCCAGGCGCAACCGCAGCGCCAGCGCCCACGCCAGCAACAACGCCAGCGCTAACTTTTTAAAAGTTTAACGACCAATAAAAAAAGGCCCGCGGGATATATACCTGCGGGCCTTTTGTCGCTGATCAAATCCTTTTTCTAAAATGGGAGCGATGTTGCCCGAGGTAAATTTCCTTGGTTCCCGCTTCAGGTCAGATGCTCCGCAGCCCAACGGCAAGTAGCAGGTTCGGGCGAGTTAATTATGTGGTTTAATGCGCCTATACTGTGCCCAATCCGATTTGGTTTAGTGAAAATTACAGCCTTGATGATAAATAAAAATGCCAAAGCAACATGGTAGCGATGGTGCGGTATGGCCGCCATTTGGAGGCTATCGCCATTATTTCATCCCTGGTAGTATTTGCCGGTAAATTTTTTACGCGTTTCAGGGCGTTTACCGCGGCCAGGTCGCCGATGGGAAACACGTCAGCGTGCTGCAAAACAAACATCAGGTAAACATCGGCGGTCCAGTGGCCGATGCCCTTTAGTGCGGTCAGTTTAGCACGGATCGCAGCGCCTTCCATGTTCTCCAGGTCGTCCAGGTTTAGTTGTCCGGTGTCGAGCGCTTGTGCCAGGTGCCTCAGGTAAATGGCTTTTTGGCGGCTTACATAGCAGGCGCGCATCTCTTCATCGGTCAAGAGGAGCAATCGCTCCGGGATAATCTCAGCGAGCCGTTCCCTCAGTTTATTAAGGGCGGATAGGGCCGAAGCGAGCGAAACCTGCTGCTCTAAAATAATATGCACTAATGTCTCAAAAGTATTGGGCCGCGACCATAACGGGGGGTAGCCATAGGTATTGATTATTGATGCAAGATCGTTGTCACCTGATGCCAATGTATCGCAAATGTTTTGGTAGTTGGATTGGTTGAATCTATCGGCCATATGGCTTGTCTTTGGCAATGATATATAAATTTAATACGCAATCACCACATCATCCGTCAGCGGGTGTCCGGTACAGGTTAATATCCATCCGGCGGCAAGGTCGGCATCGGTAAGTACATCGTTTTTTATCATTTCAACTTTACCGCTTTTGCAAATAGCCGCACAGCTGGAGCAATCGCCTACCCGGCAACTATAAGGCAATTGGATATTGTTTTGCAATGCAGCCTGTAAAATGGATTGATTTTCGCCCACGACCAGGTCGTGTGTTTCATTTTTGAAACGTATCCTTATTTTTCTTGGAGGAAAATTGAAAAGGCTCCGGGTCACAGGTATCGTCTCGATCACAAAGTTTTCCTTGCGGATCTGGCTTGACTCAAACCCCATAAATACAAGTGTGAGCCTTATCATCCGCATATATGCAAACGGCCCGCAAGTGTAAAATTCAGCTTTTGCAAGATTGAAATTTGCATTTTTCTTTACAAGCTTTTCAACCAATAAGTTATTAAGGCGGTTGCCTTCACTACTCAACAGGTGAATGACTTTTAAACGGGTTACGTTTTCCGCAGAAAGCTTATCAAGCTCATCTTTAAACAATACAGATCGCCCATTTTGATTGCTGTAAACAAGTATTAACCTGCTTCGGCCCGGGCGTTTTAACACATATTTCAGCTGTGAAAATATGGGTACTATGCCGCTGCCTGCCGCAAAAAGAAAAATGTCTTTTTCCGCTTCGAAATCGGCTATCGTGAATCTGCCGGCAGGTTCAACAGCATTTAAAATATCGCCTTCTTTTACTTTTGCCAGCAGGAAACGGGATATTTCACCATTGGCAATCCGCTTAACGGTGATGGCAAGCATATCTTCATCCGGTGAAGAGCATAACGAATAAGAGCGCCGTATTTCTTCCTTATGGTGGGTAAATACCAGCGTAATAAACTGGCCGGCTCTATAATGGATTTTTTTGCCCGAAATTTCAGAGAAAAAGAAAGTTGCCGTATCTGGCAGCTCCCATTTTATAGCCTCAACCTTTAACTGAAGCATATAACCTATAAAGTAAGGACAATTTTACCAAACTGGGTCGAGTTTTCCATTTTTCCGACGGCCTTCGCGGCATCTGCGAGCGGAAATATTTCATCAATAACCGGGATGATCTGATGCCCGTTTACAAAATCAACCATGGCCTTAAAGTCTTCATTTGTTCCCATTGTTGTTCCGATGACCTGCAATTGCTTCCAGAATATTTTACGGCCGTTAAGTTCGGGTATATTGCCGGCGGTTCCGCCAAACAGTACAATACGCCCCCCGGGGTTGCTGATATCGGGCAACTTGGCGAACCCTTCGCCGAGAGCGCTATCGATTATTACATCAAAACCTCCCGCAAGGTGCAGCAATTGTTCGGCCCAGTCCTGCGCTTTATAATTTACACCTGCTGAGGCGCCCAACTGTTTGGCGCGTTCAATTTTTTCTCCTGATCCTGAAGTAACGAAAACCTGGCACCCGGCGGCCACGGCAAATTGCACGGCGAAGGTACCTGTACCGCTTCCCGCCCCGGTTACCAGCACCTTATCCCTTTTGGCGGCTCTTCCTTTTACAAACAATGCGCGGTAGGCCGTTAAGCCGGCCAGCGGAAGCGCCGCCGCTTGTTCCCAGTTTAAATGCGGCGGTTTTGCATACAAATATGCTGCCTTAACCTTTACATATTCTGCAAACGTACCATCTTCGGGCAGGCCCAAAATTTTAAATTCTTTCGATTGAAATTCCGGACGATTGCCCCAATCATGGCCCGGGTTTATAATCACCTCTTTATTCAGCCATTCTTTTTCAGCATCACTCCCTGCTTCGGCAACAGTGCCAGCGCCATCGGAACCCAATATAATAGGATATTTAATGCCTGCATACTTGCCGATGGATATCCAGTAATCGCGGCGGTTAAGGGCCGCAGCTTTTATCTTCACTAATACTTCGCCGGGTTTTAAAACCGGCTTTTCAACTTCTTTTAAAACCAATGGTTTGTCAGCCGCTTCAAGAACTATTGCCTTCATGAGTAAACTTTTAAACTTTTTCACAAAATAAAAAACGGCAGAATTGACCCAATTTTGCCGTTTTATTTTTTTTATTCCCCCTTCAGGGGGTTAAGGGGCCCTTACGCCTTGCTATACAATTCAGCAACGTGGTTCCAATTGATCACATTCCAGATGGCGGCCAGGTAATCGGGACGGCGGTTTTGATATTTAAGATAATAAGCATGTTCCCAAACATCGATACCTAAAATGGGCGTGCCTTTTACTTCGGCAATATCCATCAGCGGGTTATCCTGGTTTGGCGTTGAGCATACTGCGAGTTTTTTATCAGGCGTAACAATCAGCCATGCCCAGCCTGACCCAAAACGGGTAGCGCCAGCCTCATTAACCTTTGTTTTAAAGTCAGTAAATGAGCCGAAGGTGCTGGCGATGGCAGATGCCAATTGGCCGGTAGGTTCGCCGCCGCTGCCAGGTGTCAGCAGCGTCCAGAACAAGCTATGGTTATAGTGCCCGCCGCCGTTGTTGCGTACCGCCATCGGGAATTTGGAGATATTTTTTATAATATCATCAATGCTGCTGTCGGCCTCGGGTTTTCCTTCAAGGGCTTTGTTCAAATTGGTAACATAAGCCTGGTGATGTTTTCCATGGTGAATTTCCATGGTCATTTTATCAATATGCGGTTCAAGTGCATCGGTAGCGTAAGGTAACGCCGGTAGTGTAAAAGCCATAATGAATTAGTTTAAAGTTTATTGATAGTGTGCAACAAATATAAAGGGTTGTGCGTGATTTTTGTTCTTATGAATGTAATATTTGATTTTAGTGTATAGCCGATGGTCCATAGCGATAGCAAATGGTCGTTGGCCTGGTATATTGTACAATATTTAATATCCTCCGGGGGCCTTATTCGCTTGATTTCAAACCATCGGCAGGTAGATATCATCTATGTTTTCGCCTGTAATTTGCTTTTTAACCAAAACACGGGGCGATATTTTTAAACTAATCTCTAATTAACTTACCTCTAACCTCTAAATGCTATCTTTACAAGTATGAAATTTCGCATACTTGTTTTAATTAACGCAACTGCAGTAGCTATAACGCTTTCAGCGGTTAACTATTATTTTCAGCATAGCTGGTATTATGTGATCATAACCTTCCTTGTAACTATCGCCACCAGCTTCGTTGTTTTTTATTACCTGATAGAAAAATATGTTTATTCGAAAATAAAGCTTATCTATAAACTCATTCACAATTTAAAACTGGGCCGCGACTTGCGCGATGCGCTGGGTGAGCACATCAGCGCCGACCCGATAAACGACGTGGAGCAAGAAGTGAAAGAATGGGCCAGGGAAAAGAAAAGCGAAATTGACGAACTGCGCAAACAGGAAAAATTCCGCAGGGATTTTCTCTCTAATATTTCGCATGAGTTTAAAACCCCGCTGTTTGCCATACAGGGGTATATAGAGGCCCTGCAGGATGATGAATTTGAAGACAAAGAGCTGGCAAAGGATTTTTTGGAAAAAGCGGCAAAAAATGTCGACAGGTTGAGCTACCTGATTACTGACCTCGACGAAATATCAAAACTCGAGTCGGGCGAGATACCCATTAATCTCACCAGGTTTAAGATAAATGACCTGATAAAAGAGGTTTTTGAATCGATGGAAGTAAAAGCCCGGCAGCATAACATTAAGTTAATATTCAAACAAAAATATGATGAGCCAATATTAGTAAATGCCGACCGTGAAAAGATAAGGCAGGTGCTTGTAAACCTGATCGATAACTCATTTAAATACGGGAATGAGGAAGGGAACACCTCGGTAAGCTTGTTTGAATTGCATGACCAGGTGCTGGTTGAGGTTACCGATGACGGCATCGGCATTGAAGAAAAATACCTTCCAAGGCTATTTGAGCGCTTTTTTCGTACCGACTCAAGCCGTTCGCGGCAGATTGGGGGCTCCGGTTTGGGACTGGCCATTGTAAAGCACATTATCGAGGCGCATGAGCAAACCATAAACGTCCGTAGCACCGAAGGCCTGGGATCAACATTCGGTTTCACCCTGCAAAAATCGAAACAGGCTTTACCTTTCCCTAACATACCTGTGCTAAAAACTTAACATTAACTTAACATTGCAAAGTTACCTTTGCCGAAACCTCAAACAAAAATGTCATTAAATAGCATCTTCCAGTATTTTGTCCCTAAGGATAAAAAAGTCTTTTTCCCTTTATTCGAGAACGCGGCGAGCAACGTAGTTGCGATGGCAACTATATTGGTCGAATCGGTGAATTCAAAAAATCCCGAAACCAGGGAGGACCTTTTTAAACAGATTGACAAACTGGAAAATAAGGGCGACGAGATAACCCACCAAATATACCTGGAGCTTGGCAAAAACTTTATTACGCCATTCGATCGCGAAGATATCCATTCGCTTGCGTCGGCTATTGACGATGTTGCCGATAATATACAAGGCGCGGCGAACCGGATGAGCCTTTACCGCATCGATGATTTTAATGATCATATCAAAAAACTTTCTGATTTGATCTTACAGGCAAGCGCCGACCTGGAGAAGGCGGTGCGTGAATTGAAGGACCTGAAGAACGTAAGAAATATTGCCGACTCATGCATCCGGATAAACAGTGTGGAAAACCAGGCAGATTATGTTTTTGACCGGGCGGTGGCCGATTTGTTTTTGTACGAAAAAGATGCCATCCGACTCATCAAATACAAAGAGATATTGGCTTCGCTGGAAACAGCCACGGATATGTGCGAAGATGCTGCAAATGTTATGGAATCAATTTTAGTTAAAAACGCCTGAGCAACAAATGATCACACCCATACTTATTGTTGTTGTTTGCCTTGCGTTAATATTCGACTATACCAATGGCTTTCATGATGCGGCAAACTCAATAGCCACTATTGTATCCACCAAAGTTTTGACACCCTTCCAGGCGGTTATGTGGGCTGCCGCGTTTAACTTCCTGGTTTACTTTTTTATCAAGGAGCATAAGGTGGCCAATACCGTGTCGAAAATAGTGCAGGAGCACTTTGTTACCATGAACGTGATACTTGCCGGTTTAATAGCGGCAATAACCTGGAATTTGATCACCTGGTGGTTTGGCATACCCTCCAGCTCATCGCATACGCTCATCGGCGGTTTTGCTGGGGCCGGGATTACCAACGCGCTGTATATGGGGTCCGCGGCGCTGAGCGCTGTCAACACCGGTTATATACTTACCATTTTAGCTTATATCGTATTGGCTCCTTTTATAGGGCTCATAACGGCATACCTGGTAACATTGCTCATTTTGCACATATGTAAGCGGGCGAGGCCGGCTGTCGCAGAGCGCTGGTTCAAAAGACTGCAGCTGGTATCTTCAGCCGCCTTAAGCTTCGCCCACGGAGGCAACGATGCGCAAAAAGTTATGGGTATTTTATATGTCGCGATGTTTACGTCAAACATTATAAAATCCGGCGACCCGATGCCAAACTGGATACCCCTGGCCTGCTATTCGGCGATTGCGTTGGGCACCATGTCAGGCGGCTGGCGGATTGTGAAAACCATGGGTTCGCGGATAACAAAAATTACCCCGCTCGAAGGCGTCAGCGCCGAAACTGCGGGTGCGCTTACTTTGCTGTTTACACAACAATTTGGCATACCGGTTTCTACCACGCATACCATTACCGGCTCAATCATCGGCGTTGGCTTAACCAAACGTTTATCGGCTGTGCGATGGGGCTTAACCATCAATATTATATGGGCCTGGGTAATAACCATCCCCGTTTCGGCGGTTATAGCGGGGTTAATATTTGCGTTGTTAAGGGTAATCCTTTAAGTGTAAGCCTGTTTAAGTCCTAAACAAAAAATAAATCTAAAATTCCAGCTGATAAAAATAAAGGCTATTCCCGTTAAGAAAATAGGATCCCTGTTTTTGTGTATTGATCCATGTCAGTTAGGGGCGAACCCCCCTTTTGTTGAAGACAGGTTGCTTTACCGTACGATGAAAACTCTCCGTCGAAATTTGATTGATACGGCGCTGATGGTTTGAACAGCCTGACATCTGTTTTTATTTCGACTGTTCGGAAATTGCGAACAGTCGAATTTTTTCTAATTTGCTTTCGATTTTAATTTTGTATTTTTGATTAGAAAGGTTGTGTTATGCATGCAGAAGCTAAAAAACTTCATTTGATAGAAGGATTAATAAAAGTCGACAGCGATACCGTATTGGCTGAGCTCGAAACAGTGCTCACCAAGTCAAAAACGCAACTGCCCCACAGCAAGAGTTTCCAGGACTTTAAAAGCACGCTCACCTTAGAAGAAGCGAATGAACTTAAGCGAAATATTGAAGAAGGCTGCGAACAGGTTTAGCTTGCGGTTAATAGGATACGCCATATAAGACATCCATCAATTCGCTCAAATTCCTAAAAATTAGTTCTTATCTATAATCCCGAATAGTAATCATACCCCTGTTCGGCCCAATAATCACGCGGGCGGGTATTGCTGAAGGCGATGGTGCCTATGCGTTTCAGGTTTTTGATGCCGTATTTTACGGGAATAATTAGCCGCAGGGGTGCGCCGTGCTCCAGGGGGAGCAGCTTCTCATTAACCTCATAAGCCAGCAGGGTTTGGGGATGCATGGCGCTCGGCATGTCAACACCCACGTAATAAGCCTTGTCTGGTGTCTCCATGCCCACATATTGCATTTTGGCGTAGTCATCCAGTTGAAAATGCTTTATAAAATCGCTGAACTTAACTCCTGCCCAATGTGATATCTGGTCCCACCCTTCAACGCATTTAAAGTCATACACGATCTCGGTTTTTGGCAGCGCCATTAATTCCTGAAGGCTTATTTGCAAAATTTCGCCGCCCTTTTTTATCACCTGCAATTTCCAGGCGGCAGGATCGAATTTTTTGTTGGCTTCAACACCAATATCGCTGTTCACACGCACACGTTTGGCCGCCATCGACTTGGGATAAGTTTTCACCAGGTGGTTGTCACTAAAGGCCACCCTTCGAAAAAACAGTTCGGTTTTGTTGAGCGCTTTACGCAGCGGTTTGCGGGTGCCGCCGGTAATTCCTGCTGCTTCCTCGGGCGATTTATATAGCCAGCGCCAGCCCTCGAATGCGCCCGCAGCCAAAAGGGTAAAAGCCGCAAAAGATATAAAGTTGCGCCTGTTTATCTTTTGCTCAACAGTCAGTTCCTTCTTAACTTTTTTATTCGGTGTGCTCATCTTCTTTTATGGTTTGGACAATGGGCTTCGGTTCTTCATTAACAACTTCAAAACCGGAAATTACCGAACTGAAGTTGCCCCATCCCGCAAGTATTACCTGCACAATGTGGATCACAAAAAAGAAAACATAGCCAAGTGTTAAAGCGAAGTGTATTATCCGTGCAAAATGATAGCCTCCGCAAAGCCATGTCAAATAGTAAAACTGAACCGGTTTGTAAATAGCCAGGCCGCTTATCACCGACCCAATGCCCATAATAATTATCGCGGTATAGGCAATGCGCTGGGCTGCATTATATTTGTTTTGGGGAGGGGCCGTTTTGCGGATATGCAGGTCGTGCAGTAAAACCAGCCAGGCTTCTTTAAACGAATTCTTCTTCGGCACAAGCTCGCGCCATTCGCCTGATATGGCAGTATACAAAATATACAATATTCCGTTAAGGGTAAAAAACCACATGAAGAGGAAATGGAAGGCCATCCCTTCGGACAAGCGATGCGGTATCTTCAGCGTGTTATAAAACCAATCGGGGAAAAAGCGAAAAAAAGTATGGCCAAAAATGGTGATGGAGTATTCATCATTTGCCCAATAAATAAGCATCCCGCTCCAGATCATTATCGTCAGTACCGGGAAGTTTACCCAGTGGCACCAACGCATCGCTAACGAGTGCTTTTCTTTTATAGCTTTCATTAAAAAAGTATTTGCTGAGCCCGGGACTCAGTTTTCTTTATAAAATTAATAAATTTCTATTTAAAATTTCATTGATGTGGCACATCCTGCATTTAATAATTCTTAAAGGGCTGCCTTTGCGGCGCCGGTTATTGCGCCGTTAGCCGTGTTTTGTAAAAAACCAATGATCTCCCAATCTTGCTTGCTAAAGCCATTAGGCAGGGCTAAATCTACCGAGCCTTCATTTCCCTTTAACGGAATCCTCTGTAATTTCCGCACTATTTGGACATGCGATAATGAACGGCCGCTGTTTTCTCCGTGCTCAACTTTTGTCTGCGCATTTTTTTGTAAAACAGCCAACAGCAAAATGGTACTTTTATCTGTTCCGCCGGTATTATATTTTACGCTTGCCCGGTTTGTACCTGCATTTGAAACAACTAACGATAATTGAGCGGTCGCGGTTTTTTGAAGGTTGGATTTAATGGCATTGCGTAACGTTGCTTCTTCCGAACCCACAAACTCCGTTTTGCCGTTAACTACTATCTGCGGTGTATAAACAGATGGCAGGTGCAAATAATGGGCGTATTCGCTTTGCCGTTTTGAATAATCAGCGCTGCTGAATGCATCTTTCCAGCCCAGGTTGTTCCAGTAATCTACGTGATAGGCCAGGATATAAACGGGCTTCCCGGTACTTTCTTTTTGAATTTTTGCAACCAACTGATCAGCCGGCGGACAGCTGGAGCATCCTTCGGACGTAAACAATTCTATTACTGCGAAGCCCCCGGTCTCGCTGCCGGCGTTGTTCAAAAACTTTGTTCTGATAAAGCCCGTTAAGCCGAGCGTCGAAACAGTAAGAAACGCGGCGAGAGAAAATGATTTGATCGATCCCATTTTTTATGAATTAATTTTATTGTCTTTTGCATTATAGTCGGGTATCATTTCAGAACCTTACAATAAATTTAATTTTTTTTATTTTGATAACGATGGCTGAACGAACTTGTATGAACTTGTACAATTAATGACCAAATTTAATGGGCACGGATTTCACGGATGGGAGTGAAATTCACACGAATTAATAGCCAATCGTTCGGATAGTCAGAATCAATTTGTAAAAATAGCGTTGGCTTGTAAGGTTTTGAATATATTACCGACAAAGTGATAGCACAAATCGCAACCTTGACAATTCGTGTTAATTCGTACTAATTCGAGAAATTTGTGTATATTAAATTCGCGTCTGATTAATTTTATGCATCATCAATTGAACCCTCATCAATGGGTAGCCGCCCATGCCGACTACCTGTACGCATTCGCGATAACGCGCCTCAATGACGAAGAGCGGGCCAAGGACCTGGTGCAGGAAACTTTTTTAGCCGCATTGGAAAGGATTGGCGGCTTTGAGGGCAAGGCTTCCGAACGAACATGGCTCACCGCCATCCTTAAAAATAAGATCATTGACGTGTACCGGAAGAAGTCATCGCGCCTAAAAATTACGAGCGTAATCGATGCAGAGCGCGAACAAGAGGATTTTTTCGATGCTGAAACCGGGCACTGGATCGTTGAACATGGCCCAAAAGAATTTGGAATCGAAGATAAAGACCACCTCGTCAACAAGGAGTTTGAATCGATATTGCAAAAATGTTTGCAGAAGCTGCCGGTGCTGTGGAGGGCTGTTTTTACTATGAAACATATTGATGATGAGCCTGCAGATGTAATTTGTGCTGAGCTAAAGGTAAGCGCCTCAAACTTTTGGGTAATAACCCATCGCACCAAACTTAACCTGAGGGCCTGCCTCCAAAAAAACTGGATCTAAATAATCTGGCTATGAACCATTTGAAGAAAATCGTATATAACTGCAAGCAGGCGACTTACCTGATCGAAAAAAAATCGATCAAAAGGCTAAGCTTCCACGAGATAATAGAACTTCGCATCCATTTATTCGGCTGCTCATTTTGCAGGATATACAGCAAGCAAAGCCGGGTAATTAATGATATGGTACAGGAGCTCTTTCGCAGTTCCATGCAGTCTGGGTACCGGCTTAATGATGATTTTAAAAAGGAACTCCAGCAGAGGATTGAAGACGGGCTGAATAAAAACTAATTGACACTAATTTTCAGGAATTGTTTCGAATAGATACTAATTGTACCTCAACGTTATCGGGTTAAGTTCTTTTAACTTAAGATTCAGGACCGGCGTTTGTTCGGCTAAGCGGGAAATATTAAGGAGAAACTAAAGTAATTTTGGCTTAATCATTAATGCCATTGAAATGGTTCGGGCGCTGCTGCGGGCTGCCTGCAAAAAACATTTTTTCCGCGCTTTCATTTGTAAAAAATAATCCCTATAATTGCAATCCGATTTTTACGGGCTAAAAATCGCATTTAAGAGCTAAAAATCATGGATTTAGTAAAATTTGTTGAAGAACAAACTGCAGAAAAAAGAGAACTTCCGTCATTCAAAGCGGGTGATACAGTAAGTGTCCACTATAAAATTCGCGAAGGAAACAAAGAGCGTATACAGGTTTACCAGGGGGTTGTCATTCAGCGCAACAGCACCGGTAACACCGAAACGTTTACCGTTCGCAAGGTTTCAAACGGCATAGGTGTTGAGCGTATCTTCCCAGTCAATTCGCCGAATATCGATAAAATCGAAGTAAACAGCAGCGGTAAAGTGCGCCGCGCCAAGTTATATTACCTGCGCGAGCTTACCGGCAAGGCTGCCCGTATTAAGTCAAAAAGAGTTTAAATCCCTGGTCTCCGACATCGAGCGGAGGAAATTAAAAATATAAAAAGCCTTCGCGAAAAATTCGTGAAGGCTTTTTTATGCTGTTTAAATATCTTGTTTTAGCCTCATGAAAGGCCCCGTTTTTTCCTTAATCCAGTAAATCCCGGCAAATCCAATAAATCCCGGTCAATCCGTTAAATCCTGATCAGGCTTTTTTCAGCGTGTTCTTCACCGGCCTTGCCGAGGTCACGGCTTCAAATGCCCCTTCTCGCTCCGACTTGCTTACCGGGGCAGCCTTCGGCAATTCAGCCAATACGGTTTGCCCGCCTTTTACCATATCTCCGATATCAACTTTTAGGTTTGAGCCCAGCGGTAGAAAAACGTCTACGCGCGAACCGAACTTTATAAAGCCGAATTGCTGGCCCTGAGCAACAACGTCGCCCTCCTTCACGTACCAAACAATTCTGCGTGCCATGGCCCCGGCAATCTGTCTGAACAACACAGCCGCGCCCTTGCTATTTTCGATAACGATGGTAGTGCGCTCATTTTCGGTAGACGACTTGGGATGCCAGGCTACCAAATATTTTCCTTTGTGGTATTTAAAATATTTAACTACCCCGGCTATAGGATTGCGATTAACATGCACGTTAACCGGCGACATGAAAACCGATATCTGTATTCTTTTATCCTTTAAATATTCCGCTTCTTCGGTTTCCTCGATTACCACCACCTTTCCGTCGGCCGGGCAAAGCACCTGCGTTTCGTCCTCATTTATAGTGATAGACGGGCTGCGGAAAAATTGCAGAATAGTAAGAAAAAGGAAAAACGAAAGGATATAAATGATCCATTTTATAGTGTAAGCCTGCGGAAAATAAAACTGGATCACCGCGTTCAAAACAAATATAAACAGGATGCAAAGCGCTATGGACGTATATCCTTCTTTATGGATGGTCATTTTTTCTAATCTTTTTTCAAAAGTACTAAATCCAAATGAGTTGGCTGCAAAAACGCTCGATTTGCCCTCTTCTACGGGTCATTAAGACCCCAACAGCGTGCCCAAAATTTAGTTTGTGATAAAATACAGGTATGTGTAAACAATGGGCGCCGCAAGCAGGAATCCGTCGAAACGATCCAGCAGGCCGCCGTGGCCGGGCAATATGCTGCCCGAGTCCTTAACATTAATGCTGCGCTTAAACATCGATTCCACCAGGTCGCCCAGTGTGCCAAAGCAGGCGATCAATATCGCTGCCGATACCCATTGGTTCCAAAGCAAGTCCTTAAAAAAATAAGCGATAATAAGCGAAACGCCTGCGCTGATTGCGATGCCGCCAATAAAACCCTCCCATGTTTTTTGGGGCGAATGCCGTTCAAACAATTTACTGCGGCCAAACTGTCTGCCAACCAGGTAAGCGCCGGTATCATTAGCCCATAGCAATAGTAAAAAGGCAAGCGGGTAGTGGAAATTAAAATCGCCTTTTAAATAAGCCAGGGCGTGAAAAAAAGTAAAGGGGATACAAATAAACACCAAGCCTGCCAGGGTGTACGAAATGTTGACAAATGGAGCCATTGATTTCTTGAAAAGCTCCTGTATAAATATAATACCTATAGTTACCGGCAATACCATCAGTAATTTATGCAGCCCGATGCTGTCCTGGTAATTAATAACGGCAAAAACCAGGTAGATAAATGCGCAGTTTATGAGCCCCGCTGCTATGTTGGGCCTGAACCCGCTATGTTTTACCAGCTTATAAAACTCATTAAGGCATAACAGGCTGAGCAGCAAATAAAACAAGCCAAAGGGATAACGCCCCAACAGTACTGAGCCAAGCATTACTATAACAAAAAAGAAGCCGGTAATGGCGCGTGTTTTCATAGATTAATTTGATTGAGGATGATGATCTCGATAGCGTTGCTAAAATCTTCCTGGTGAATATAAACTTCAATATCACCAAAGGTACGGTGCGACGAATCTTGTTTGTTGAGTAAAACGGTATCGATATTATTCCCTGCAAGGGCTTGCTTTATCATTTCTGATTTATAAAAATCGGCTGAAGTAAAAATCTTAACCCAGTTCTTCTCCATTAATATCGGCCGCGGTTTTTGTTTTATCAATCGCTATTTTCCGGTAAATAAAAAGCAAAAGTAGCATAATTACAAAGCTAAATATATAGCTGCCGGCTGCGAATAAATGCTGATCGTCAGGATTTTCATTAATGAGTTTTTGCTGAAAAAGATAAGCAGCGACCACAGCGGTCGCATTATTTAAAAAATGTGCCCATATTGCGGGCCATATGCTGCCGCTCAATACCACAAAATAGCCAAACAGCACCCCCAGCAGCAGCCGTGGTAAAAAGCCAAAAAACTCCATATGGAAGGCGCTGAATAAAATAGCCGTTATCCATACTGCGGCGTGCGCACTTTTTGTCCAGCGGGTAAAAATGGTTTGCAGTACACCCCTGAACATTAATTCTTCGACAACTGCTGTTAGCAAGCCAATAAAGAGCACATTAAAAAATAAGCCCCAAATGGTTTTCATATCAAGCATCACCCCCATAAGCTTTTCAGCGCTGTCTTCGCTTTCGCGCATCCATTTCAGCCAGGGCGGCAAAACCATCTTTTGGTTCAGGTTCGATAAAAATTCGATCACAGGGTTGGAGATAAACATGATGGCAAAAACCAATAACAGCAATTGCCACGGAAACCTGAAACCCGGTTTTAAGTAATTGCCTGGCTCACGCACGATAACAAACGCAAAAAGGACCGGCGCCGCAAAGATTGGAAGCGTGGTGCCGAGAAACTGTATTACCCAAAGAGAGGTGACCAGGTGCGGCGTGGATGATTTCAGGTTGATTATGTCCATGGTGCCCTGCAATCCGTATACGGCTAATACTATTATATTGCAAACAATCAGCACACCGATAGTTACAGCGGCAAATATTATGAATTGGATACCAGGGGGTATTGTGTTTTTGGCCGTTTTAAGTTGTTGAAAAGGAGGTCTGTTTATCATCCGGCTTAAAATTTGTATTTTTGCAACGAAGATAAGCTATGGCGGTACAAATTGGAAATATTGATTTAGGGGAGTTCCCGCTATTATTGGCGCCGATGGAGGACGTAAGCGACCCTCCGTTCCGTTATGTGTGCAAGCAAAACGGCGCTGACATGATGTACACGGAATTTATCTCATCGGAAGGATTAATACGCGATGCTGCCAAAAGCCGCCAGAAGCTGGACATTTTTGAGTACGAGCGCCCCATAGGCATACAGATATTTGGCAGCGATATTGACCACATGCGCGAGGCCACCGAAATAGCCACCCTTGCCAAGCCCGATTTAATGGATATAAACTACGGCTGCCCCGTGAAAAATGTAGCATGCCGCGGGGCCGGCGCAAGTTTGTTACAGGACATTGATAAAATGGTGGCTATGACCAAAGCCGTAGTAGAGGCCACGCATCTGCCGGTAACCGTTAAAACAAGGCTGGGATGGGATGATAACACCAAAAATGTGTACGAAGTTGCCGAGCGTTTGCAGGATGTTGGCATAAAAGCGCTTACCATACATGGCCGTACGCGCGCGCAAATGTATAAAGGCGTTGCCGACTGGGAATTGATCAGGGAAATTAAAAAAAATCCGAGGATACAAATCCCCATTTTTGGGAACGGTGATATAGATTCTCCACAAAAAGCGGCGGCCTGGCGTATGGAGTTTGGTGTTGATGGTATGATGATTGGGAGGGCTGCCATTGGTTACCCCTGGATCTTCAGGGAAATAAAACATTATTTTAAAACCGGCGAACATCTCGATAAGCCGACTATTGCCGAACGGATAGCCGCATGCACCACTCACCTGCTAAAATCAATTGAGTGGAAAGGGCCAAAAACAGGCATTTTTGAGATGCGAAGGCATTATTCCAACTATTTTAAAGGGATAGAAAACTTTAAAGAGTACCGGATGAGGCTGGTTATGGCGGGCAGTTTAGATGAGGTACTGGGCATTTTGAACGAGGTTGAACATAATCCCAAGTATGCTGATTTTGAGCAGGATATTGCTTTTTAACAAACAACTCTCTTCTTACGTTCGTATTGGCGCCGGCAAAGAAAATGACGAAATAAAGGCGTTCCCTTCGTAAATTTTGTAACTTCATTGTAAACCTCGCGCTTTATTTTTTGCTGTGTTGCGCACAAAATGGCCCTTCAATATCCCGTCCAAATTTTATTTTTGAAATGGCTTGATTTTTGACTGGAACATATATATTTGAATAATTGAAATTTTCTATGGTTACTACTATTACAGACGGAGTTAAGGTTTCGGTGGAAACCATCTACCAGCCTGAATATTCAAACCCGGCAAATGATCATTTTATGTTTGCTTATAAAGTGAACATCGAAAACATGAGCAACTACTCGGTGCGGCTTTTAGGAAGACATTGGTATATTTTTGACTCGAATGGCGCCAAAAGGGAAGTGGAAGGCGAAGGCGTTGTAGGCCAGCAGCCTGTGATCGAACCGGGCCATTCACATGAATATGTATCCGGATGTAATTTGAAGACTGACATGGGAAGCATGAAAGGCGAATACCAGATGTCGCGCCTGATGGATAATTTTATTTTCAACGTCCAGATTCCTGAATTTTACCTCATCGCACCGTATAGAATGAATTGATTAGGTTAGTTTATCTGAATAAAGAAAAACCCCATCCTGACGTTGCAGGATGGGGTTTTTGTTGGTATATGCAGCCTTGATAGAAGCTGAAAACCGCTGTTTTATTGTACCTGCGGCTTGTCCCTTGGCGGGTTATCCTGCTGTTTTGGGCGTTGCTGTTGTCTTTGCTGCTGTATCCGCCGCTGCTGCTGCATCCGCAACTGTTGCGCGCGTTGCTGCTGCCGTTGCTGCGGGGTTTGGTTGGCCTGCTGCGGCTGTGTATTGCGCTGCTGGTTTGGATTAGCCTGTTGCTGCTGTAAATTGCGCTGCTGGCCTGGATTGGCCTGCCGGCTCTGTTGCAGGCTTCGCTGCTGCGGCGATTGTTGCTGAGGCGCAGTGTTATTTACAGGCCTTTGGCCGTTTGCCGGGTTAGTTGCAGTATTCCTCGCAGCACCTGCATTAGGGTTGCCCAGTTTTGAGTTTACAGCCACCTGGCCATGCTCGTCTATTGGCCGGCCACCGGGTTTATCCATTGCCACCGCGGCCGGGCGCCCGTTATTCACTTTTGCAAACTGGCTTTTATCCTGCCTCGCAGCCTGCCGGTGACTAATCTGTTCGGCAGTGGGCTGAATGTGCTGCTCCCTCATCGCTTGTTCCTCTTCGGGTCTTGGGCGCTCATTTACGCCGCCGGGGCCATTAAAGCTTGCACGGTTGTTTACTGTGACGTTGTTGACCACTGTACGGTCAATGTAGGTATTGTGCACAATGGTTGTATTCACATTTACAACCGCAGCGTTATACCTGAAGTGCTCGCCTTCCCATCGTCCTCCATAGAAGCCATGTCCCACGTACCCATAACCATAATTAATGCCGCCGTAAAACCCCACGTGCGGGCCCCAATAACCGGCATGAAATACGTACACGTCGCCTTCATAACCCCAATAAGCCGGCGTCCATAGGTAACCAGGCTGCGGAGCGGCTACCCAAACGCCGGGTACCCAATAATAATCGCCTTCATCGTCGTCATAAGCCCAATATCCGGGCTGCCACATGTAACCTTCAACCGGGCAGGCCGGCTGTACATAAACAGGCAAGGCGGGCGGGGCTATTCTTACAGATATTCCCACGCCAATACTTACTTGCGCGCTTGTCTTTGACTCTGCAAAGGACAGTGCACATAATAAGATTAACAGTTTTCCAATTTTTTTCATTTCAGTAGGTATTTGTTATTGTTTCAGATGATTGCTCATTGTAACAATTATAAGACAATCGATGAGTAATTAAGTTTAGTAAATTTTTCTAAAAACTTAATCTTCAATGGTTTTATTGCCATATTTTTTGGAAAAAGCACTCACGAAAATGCCCCGCCGATTTACCAGCGAGGCATTTTTTTATTCCAGGTTATTTCTGAACTGTTTCTTACCGTTGCTGCGGTTTTTGCTGTTGCTGCGGTTTTTGCTGTTGATGCGGCCTTTGCTGATTCCGTTGTTGTTGTTGCCGGTTTCGTTGCTGTTGCTGCTGTTGTTGCCTTGCTGCCTGGTTATTGCGCGCCCTCTCGGCGGCTGCATTATTGCGCGCCCTCTCGGCGGCTGCGTTATTGCGCGCCCTGATCTCTGCCGCATTGTTCCTCGCTCTGATCTCTGCCGCATTGTTACGCGCCCTAATCTCTGCCGCATTGTTCCTCGCTCTGATCTCTGCCGCATTGTTACGCGCCCTAATCTCTGCTGCATTGTTCCTCGCCCTTATCTCTGCTGCATTGTTACGCGCCCTGATGTCCGCAGCGTTATTTTTCGCACGGTTTTCTGCTGCGTTATTACGTACGCGGGCTGCTTGTGCATTGGCGCGCGCTAAGTCGGCTTGCCTGCCCCGTTCACCGTAGGCCTGACCACCAATCCTGTTCATCGCAACCGCGGCAGGACGGCCATGATTTGCATAGGCAAACTGCGCCCGGTTTCCTCTGGCAAACTCCACCTGCCTGCGCTGCTCTGCCGTGGCTTCAAAATGCCGCTCCCGCATCGCCTCTTCCTCTCTTGCTTCGGGCCGGCGATTGACCCCTCCGGGACCATTAAAGCTTGCCCGGCCATAATTATTCCGGTAAATTACCGTGCGGTCAATGTAAACATTCCGCACAAAGCGCCTGTCAACATTATATACGGCTGTATTGTACATAAACCGGTCGCCGTTCCAGCGGCCGCCGCCAAAACCAATGCCGGCATAACCATATCCGTAGTTTATACCGCCGTAAAACCCTACATGCGGGCCCCAATAACCGACATGAAAGCCGTATGATCCGCCTTCAAATCCCCAGTAGGGAGGTGTCCACAGCAGGCCGCGCCTTGGCGGGGCCACCCAAACGCCCGGTACCCAGTAGTAGCCGCCGTCATCCGAATAAGCCCAATAGCCCGGTTGCCATAAATATCCGTCGGTAGGACAAGCGGGTTGTACATAAACAGGTATTTCCGGCGGAGCTATTCCGACAGATACCCCTATGCTTACCTGTGCATCTGACTTTGACCATGCAAAGAACATAGCGCACACTAAAATTAATAGTCTTCCAATTTTTTTCATGTTAGGTTGTTTTGGTAGTAGGACAAATAACTATCGATAAAGTTTAAATATATGCTAAATAATTGAAAAAGAGAAATTTCGCGAAGCTGGAATCCGGGTCATAAACAATAAAATGTTCTAAACTTATTGCCATTTAATTTGAGAAGCTTTGGCATTTAAGAAACATTTTTATAACACATAGATTTGTTGTAACCGGTCATCGCTTGCGCCGTTAACTAACCCGATTTCTCTCTTAGCCAACGGAGAAGACCAGGTGAGACAACCGGGTCGCATTCATAACACACAACCCCGGTTGTGAGCGCTCTCCCATATCACTACAAAACCGACTTTCGCCTGAAGACTGCTTTCCTGACATTCATTGTGGTATGGCGCATTAGTTCAGTTGACTCATCAGGTAATCTTATATAAAATTTTAAATGTGTCCACGCTGGAATTACACCAATCTAATTCGTGAAATTCAATTCAATTCATGACATTCGTGTCAATTACTATGCCTGTCGAAAAACTGCCTTTTAGAAAACAAGTCGCCTATGCCTCCGGTATGGCAGGCTGGAGCATCATGACCAATATTATCATCGTGATGCTGCCTTATTTTTATTTGCCCCCCTCAAACTCGGGATTAACGCCGCTGGTTCCCCAGTTGCTGCTGTTCGGCGCGTTAAATATTATGTCGATCATAGCAGCATCCGGCAGGCTTGTCGACGCCATTTATGATCCGTTCATAGCATCGTTGAGTGATAAAAGCGGGCACGCCCGGGGGCGGCGCATCCCGTTTATGAAACGCGCCATACTGCCGGCGGTAATTTTTTGCGGACTTACTTTTTGTCCGCTTGTGAAAGGCGTAAGCCTTCATAATGCAATCTGGCTGACGTTTACGCTGATCTTTTTTTTTATGGGCGCCACTACTTACATCATACCTTACAATGCGCTGCTGCCCGAGCTTACTGATACAGCCGAAGAAAAGGTTAAGCTCTCGACATTTCAGCAAGTCGGATTTGTAATCGGGATCATCATCAGCGCCCTCACCAATAATTTTGCCGACCTGGCCCAGCATTTTTTTCATATCACAAGCCGCGATACGGCTGTGCAATGCACCATTTGGTGCCTGAGTATTTTTGCAGGATTAATTATGCTTGTGCCTGTGCTGGCTATTGATGAACAAAGGTACCTGGTTAACAAAAAGCCCTCGCATTTGCCGATATTACAGGCCATACAAAAAACGTTCGGTCAGCGGAATTTTAAATACTACCTGATCTCCGATTTTTCGTATTACATGGCCCTAAGCATTATTTCGAGCGGTTTATTGTTTTTTGTGACGGTGCTCCTTCGTTTGCCCGAATCGATGGGGGGGTTACTGATGCTGACTATGGTGCTGGGCTCACTGGTTTTTTACCCGCTTATAAATTATATCTCGAAAAAGCGGGGCAAAAAAGCGCTTGTCTTATTTTCCTTCGCCTTATTAAGCCTGATATTCGTAGCTATTTACTTTTTAGGGAAATTCCCCTTTTCGCCAAAAGTGCAGGTTTACACCCTGGTTCTTTTTGCAGCGTTTCCGTTGGCTGCGCTTGGAATTTTACCCAACGCCATCTTAGCCGAAATTGCCGAGCATGATACTGAAGTTACAGGCGAAAACCGCGAGGGAATGTTTTTCGCGGTGAAATTCCTGTTTGTAAAACTGGGCCAAACCCTGGGAATTGCTTTATTCGCATTCCTTACAATTTATGGCGAAGACCCTGGCCACGACCTTGGATTGCGATTAAACGGCCTGTTCGGGTTTGTGCTATGCATTATCGCATTTATTGTCTTCACGCGCTTCAGGGAGCGGCGGGGAGAAAGTTAGCAGTTGGCGGTTTGCAGTTTGCAGGGTAAAAGTAGAATGCCACGTGCCTTCCAGAACGTCCGTTGTTTACGCGATAATTGACATTGATGGGTTGAAAGTGGGTTTACGCTGCCTTTACATATTTCAGGGTTTATGTTGTTGTAATCCACTGATAATCAATAAATTGTGAGGTTTTGCATTTTTTCGTGGGTTTACACTTTTTGGCTTTTTTGGTTGCTTTCCAGACACTGCCGGTAATCTAAGCGTAAAGTTCATCAGCGCTCTTGGCCCGCTGCATTTCCGAGCCTGTTTGGTAAAAAACCGGATTTATTTGCTGATTTGAAATTTATTTTCTTAATTTAATATGTTATTTAGTTGCCCATGTCCCGAAAATACATTTTTATATTTTCAATTTCCTTTGCATGCCTTTTCTCATGTGGCAAGGACAATACTTCTCCTCAAGCACTGATCGTTGGCAAATGGACTTTGCAGCAGCAACATGCAGTTTTGAATATCGACAATGCCAGGCAAAAAGATACCGTTTTAGCTGCCTCGGCCAACACGTACGCCACCGCCCAGTTAAATAATGACGGAACTTTCAATTCGGTAAGTGTGTACAGGCCGGATAATAATTTGCTCGACGCATGGCCGGGGCCATCCACCGCCAATACTACCGGCAAATACAGCTACTTGGGCGCCGTATTCACCATTAGTCCGGGCCTTGCTGGCTGGGTTAATTTTGGCGTCGGCTCAATCGGGGCGCCGACAGGTGTTTCTTCTTCTATCGAAATAACGCAGCTCGACCGCTCTCATCTTACCATCCATTCCGAAAACACCTTTACCATAACAAACGGCACCGGTACGCATACTTATGATGAGGTTTTTGATCTTTATTATGGTAAATAGGCGGCTATGGATACGTTAAATCATTCCAGTTTTAAACAAATAATGGCTATATTTGTTAAAAGCTTTTTAAACAGGCGTCGACATGAGTGATGTAGAAGTTTTAGAAAATATCGGGACTGCCGCTGTAATGGAGTTAAGAAAACAACAGCTTGCAGCGGGTGAATTTTTTATGATCACTGCAAGAGATCTGCCTGCTAAACAAACCTACCTTGAATACCCTGACGGTTCTATAAACATTGCGACGGTAGCGGCTGACGGGCGGTCGTTTATCCTTATACGTAAACTTTCTCCCGCCGAAGCTCAACTGATACGGCAACGGTTTAACCTGTTTTAAATTACAACCTGGTGCCTTCGCTTTATATCATTACAGGTTCAAATGGCGCGGGCAAATCTACTGTTGGAGCCAGGTACCTGCCTGAACATATCCGTAATAATTATTCAATATTTGACGGTGATCTTTTGCATGGGAAAAAGTTGAGCGAACTGTTTCCAAGGATTATACCTTCGCCAAAGGAAGCCAGAAAACTTGCCTTTCAATATGTGATAGACACCTTCGAACAGCTTACGACGGAAGCGCTCGACAAAAATGATAACTTTGTTTACGAAGGCCATTTTACTAATGATGCAACCTGGGACACACCCAAACGGTTTAAAGCCGCTGGCTATAATATACACTTATTCTTTTTGGGGTTACCTGATCCTGATGCTTCCCAAGTCCGCGTTACAGGCCGGTTTGCCAAAGGCGGTCATTTTGTAGACCGAGCTACAATTGAGCAAAATTTCAGGGGAAATCTCGAAAAGTTAAATCTTAACTTCATGTTTATAGATCATCTAACTATCGTTGATACATCCGAAATACAACACACTATATTAGCCACGCTTGATTCGGGAGTAGTTACCTCAGCTGTGCTTGCTGCCACGTTACCCAAATGGTTTACGCTTTATATGCCAGATATAGCGGCACTTATAAAGTAAATATTGGTTGTGCCCTTTTTTCCGACGTCATTCGCATGTGGCCAATACTTGTTAAACAGCCAGATCCACCCAGGTTTATGTAACCACCAATTTTAACACTTCTCCCTGTAATTATTCCCTTTCTCGCGCGTCATATAAAAAACAAAGCGCAATCCACATCCGGCCAAACGACGTCTATGCAAATATTTCTACCAAATTATTATTCCACAACTAAAGTAAACTCCAAAAAAACAGCGCTGCTGATGGTATTAGTATTGCTATCAGCCATCGCCCATGCCCAACCGTCCCCCAAAAAGATCACGGGTTTTACCCTTACCGTTTTAAACGAAAAGTCGCAGCCGGCCGATGGCGCTACGGTGCAACTGCTAAAGGACGGCAAGCTGGTAAAAGCTGCCATAACCGATGCAAAGGGCATGGCTTTTTTTGCGAACATTACCGTTGGGGCCTATACGTTTTCTGTTACCTATACGGGCTACCAGCCGCAGGTTACCGGGACATACCATTTCCCGGGGGATACCAATGCGGCTACGATAACGTTGCAGCCGGCAAGCACCGCGCTTAAGGAGGTGAATGTCACAGCCGGCAGGCCGTTCATCGAGCAAAAACAGGGAAAGGTGATTTTAAATGTCGACGCTTCGGTCGCCAATGTCGGTACCACGGTGCTGGAAGTACTGGAGAAATCGCCGGGGGTGACGGTGGACCGCAATGGCGGCATTTCGCTGCAGGGCAAAGCCGGGGTGCTGGTTACTATCGACGATAAGCCCACTTACCTCAATGGCGAGGACCTTAACAATTTGCTCAGCAGCATGAGTTCCTCGCAGGTGGACCAGATAGAGCTGATCGCCAATCCCACCGCCAAATACGATGCCAATGGCAACGCAGGAATCATCAATATTAAAACTAAAAAGAACAAGCTGAAAGGCTTTAACGGTACGTTTACCACCTCGGTCGGCGAGGGGGTTTACCCAAAAAACAGCAATAACCTGGCATTAAACTATCGCACCGGCAAATTCAATACGTTTTTTACCTATAACCTGAATTATGTGCAATACTACCTTAACCTGTACGCCCTACGCAAATATTACGATGATAACGGTACGCTGCTCTCCATGCTTGATCAGCCCGCATATTTTAAAGGCACATTTGTAAACAATACAGCAAAAGCCGGGGTGGACTATTACCTCGACACAAAAACCACCGTCGGCATTGTGCTCACCGGCACCATCATTAGCCGCGACGGCAACAATACCGACCTGGCCCGCTGGCTAAGCCCAACCGGCGCCGTGGATTCGGCCATATTTACCGACAACAGGAACAACAACGGCTTTAAAAACGGCGCCATTAATGTAAACGCCAGGCACACCATATCCCCCTCACAGGATATTACGGCCGATTTCGACTTGCTGCATTATGCCATTAACAGCGATCAGAATTTCGATTATCAATTGCTTGCCGCCGGCGGATATGACCTGCTATCGCGGGCAAATATCCCCACCACCATTAATATAGCCACCGGCAAGGTTGATTATACGCTAAAAGCTGGAAAGAACGGCACGTTCGAAGCCGGGTGGAAATCATCTCACAGCAGTACCGATAATTCAGCTGCTTACAGAACTTCACGGGAGGGCAATTTGTCGATGATGATACAAAAAGCAACCATTTTATCTATAATGAAACTATCCACGCCCTGTACGGCGATTTTGAGCAAAAATTAGATCATATGACCATACAGGCCGGCCTGCGGTACGAGCACACGGCTTATCATGCCAACCAGTTGGGTAATGCCATTCAAAAGGATTCCGCTTTTTCGCACAATTACGGCGGCTTTTTCCCGAGCGGCTATATCAGCTACCAGGCTGATACCGCCAACAGCTTCAGCCTCACCGCAGGCCGCCGCATCGACAGGCCTGCCTTCCAGGTGCTGAACCCCTTTTTGTTTATCATCAACAAATACACCTACCAAACCGGCAATCCCTATATTTTGCCCCAGTATAGCTGGAACCTGGAGCTCAGCCATCAATACAAAAACCTGCTTACCACAAGTATATCGTACAGCGTGATCAGCAATTATTTTTCGCAGCTCTTCCTGGCCGATACTTCGAAGCAGATACTTTTATATTCGCAGGGTAACGTGGGGCATACTTATAATTTGGGATTGTCGGAAGCGGTAACCGCGTCGCCTTTTAACTGGTGGTCGTTTTCGGCGCAGGCCATCTTTAACCATAAGCAGCTGACCGGTTTTAACGGCAACAATTACACCAGCACCGTAAACCAGCTGAGCGTTAATTCCACCAGTCAGTTCACCATTGCCAAAACGTATACCACCGAAATTACCGGGGCATACACTACCCGCGCCCGCAACGATATACAGGAGTTATTATACCCAACCGGCCAATTATCGCTGGGCATATCCAGACCTGTCTTGAAAAAGAAAGCAACTTTAAAGCTAAGCTACCGCGATATTTTTCATACCAACTGGATGGAGGGCCTCACGCAGTTCCCCAATGCCACCGAGTACTTTAAAGAGCTGCGCGATACCCGCGTGATAACCCTGGCATTTACCTACCGTTTCGGCAAGGCCTACAAAGCCGCCAAACACGCCGATACCAGCGCCAATGATGAAATTGAAAGAGTGGGGAACGGATGATTTTTATTTAGAAATGGCCGTAGGAAAAATGAAAAATATCGAATAACGAATCTTGAATATCGAACACCGAAGTATTAAGTAGTTTCTAAATGGCTACAGGTCACTCTTTAATGCCATTCCGCTCTTTCCAGTCGCTACTGAATGATTTTGGCGCCACCACCGGCATTTCCCTGAAATGGCCCCAGGTTTTTTTGAAGAATTTTTTGAGGAAGAAGTTTTTTGTTTTACCGCTAAAGAAATCCATAAACTTGCGTTTGAGCATACCTTTTTTCCAGGCCAGCCAGCCCCACTTTTCTTTAGTGGTCACCAGGCCTTCGTTCACGGCATCGCGGCGGTTCAGTAGCAGCATTTTATGTATCTCTATCTTTACCGGACAAACTTCCGTGCATTTTCCGCAAAGGCTTGAGGCATAACTGAGGTGCTTAAACTCTTCCATGCCATTCATATGCGGACTGATAATAGAACCGATGGGGCCGCTGTAAGTAGTTTCGTAGGTATGGCCGCCAATATTTTTATAAACAGGGCAGGCATTTAAACAAGCGCCGCAGCGGATGCAATATAATGCCTGGCGCTGCTCCTTTTGGGCCAGCAGGTTGGTGCGGCCGTTATCAAGCAGCACTACGTACATTTCTTCGGGGCCATCGGTTTCATTTGGCTGGCGCGGGCCGCTTAATATGGTACCGTAAACGGTGAGGTTTTGCCCGGTGCCATGCGTAGCCAGCATAGGCCAGAAAAGGTCGAGATCCCCCATCGATGGGATAACCTTTTCAATACCCACCACGGCAATATGTATTTTTGGAAAAGCCGTGCTTAAGCGTGCGTTGCCCTCGTTCTCGTTTATCACGATACTGCCGGTATCCGCAATTAAAAAGTTGGCGCCTGTAATACCCACATCCGCCTGCACATATTTTTCGCGCAGCAGCTCGCGGGCCTTCTGGGTAAGCTGCTCGGGCGTAGCGTCGAGCGGCGAACCGAAACGCTCGTGGAATAATTTGGCGATGTCTTCTTTGGAAAGGTGCATAGCCGGCGTAACAATGTGGTAAGGCTTTTGCCCCAGCAATTGTACAATATATTCGCCAAGGTCGGTTTCTAACGATTCGATATGATGATGCTCGAGGAATTCATTCAGCTCAATTTCCTCGGTAACCATCGATTTTGATTTTACTACCGTTTTCGCGCCTGCTTTTTTCAGAATGTTCAGGATCTCGCGGTTGGCTTCCGCGGCATCATTGGCCCAAATCACCTTACCGCCGCGCTTCTGAAAATTTGCCTCGAATTCCGGCAGCAGCTTATCCAGGTTCTCCATCACCTTCCACTTGATGGCATGGCCCTTACGCTTCGCATTTTCAAGGTTGATAAGCCTCGATAAACCCCTGTCAACAGCCGCATCGTACTTACCAATATTATAATTGATAATGTGCCGGTGGCCCATATCGAAAGCCTTTTCTTCGGAGGCGGTTATAAATTCTTCAGCGGTTTGGTTCATTGGTTCACTGGTTCATTTGTTCATTGTTGAACAGCGGCGCATCGTTTTTGTGAGGGACTTTCGCAACTTTCGGACAAAAATAACTAATCTCTGATCTTCAACCTCTAATCTCTAAAATCAACAAGCAATCTTACCTACTCTCGTCGCATGCCTTCCGCCCTCAAATTCTGTGCTTAAAAATATTTGAACAATTTTTTTGGCTTCATCGAGAGAAATAAAGCGGGCGGGGATACAAACTATATTAGCGTTGTTATGACTGCGGGCCAGGGTTGCTAACTCCTCGTTCCAGCAAATGGCGGCGCGTATGCCCTGGTGTTTATTGGCGGTGATGGCCACACCGTTTGCGCTGCCGCAAATGAGGATGCCGAAATCAAAATCGCCGCGCTCAACGGCCGAAGCTACAGGGTGCGCAAAATCAGGGTAGTCGCATGAATCAGCAGAATAAGGCCCAAAATCTTTAACTTCCTGTCCCGATAAAAAATCAATAATAGCCTGTTTGTATTCAAACCCGGCGTGATCTCCGCCAATCGCAATTTTTAGCCCCTGTTTCATTTTTATTAATTTGAAAATTAGTTGATTTGAAGATTTGAAGATGATGGACTGAAAAGCAATTTTCAAATTGCCACATCTTCAAATTATTTCTTCATCTGCACATCCGCACATTTGCACATCCGCACATTTGTACATCCGCACATGAACCTATCGTACCATCAACTCATCATTTTCCCTCTTCCTCCTTCTGCGCTGCACCATAACGGCTACCCAAATGCTAAACTCGTACAAGATGAACAGCGGCAGGGCAACCACCAGCATGGTCAAAGCATCAGGCGAAGGCGTAATTATGGCCGCCAATACTAAAATAATAATGGTCGCGTAGCGGCGCTTTTCGCGCATAAATTTCGGCGTTAGTATGTCAAGGCTCGACAGGATATAAACTACTATCGGCAATTGAAAAACTATCCCTGCAACCAGTGTCAGCATTGTTTCGGATGATATAAACGAATCGATGCTGAACATATTTGTTATGCTATCGCTGATGGTATAATTCACAAAAAACCTGATGGACAAAGGCGTAACCACGTAATAGCCAAAAAGTACGCCCAGCAGGAACAAAAATGAGCAGTAAAACACGAAGCCGCTGGCCGCTTTGCGTTCCTTTTCATGCAGGGCAGGCCTTATAAACCGCCATAGCTCGTACAGCAGGTATGGGATACCCAAAATAAGGCCAATCATGATAGAAGAACTGAACTGCAGGTTAAACTGCCCGGCCAGGTCGGTGTTTATCAACTGAAATTTGATGCTTTGCACACAAAATCCTTTGGGGTCAATAAATGAGAATAGACTGTGAAAAACATCGCCCATATTGCACATCATCCGGTAGGTCCAGAAATCGGTGCGCGTTGGGGCCATGATAACGCTGTAGAAAATTTTAGTGTAAAAAGCGAAGGCAAATATGGTAAATATCAGCACGGCAATTGCCGACCTGATGATATGCCAGCGCAAGGCTTCCAGGTGCTGAAAAAATGACATTTCGGCCCCCATCTGCTCGCCTTTTTCCTTTACCGCTTTGGTGAACCTGCTAAATATGCTCATCTTTTTATCTCAAACCCCTGTATATAACGCCCGTTATGGCGCCGCATTCAATTATTTAAAAGTTTTTTATTCGCTGTATTCGAACGTCTCCATAAACTTGGTTGTAAAATTACCAGCCCGGAAATTTGGGTCCTGCAGTAATTTTAAATGGAAAGGTATGGTGGTTTTTACGCCCTCGATCACAAACTCGCTTAGTGCACGTTCCATAGTGCTCAAAGCTTCATCACGGGTTTGCGCCATGCAGATGACTTTTGCTATCATCGAGTCGTAATTTGGCGGTATTACATAGCCGCTGTAAACATGGGTGTCAATGCGTACGCCATGACCGCCGGGTGAGTGGAAATTGGTAATCTTGCCCGGCGACGGGCGGAAATTGTTAAAAGGATCTTCGGCATTGATGCGGCACTCTACGGCATGCAGTATCGGCTCATAATTTTTGCCGGATATCGGCACGCCCGCCGCTACTTTTATCTGTTCTTTGATAAGATCGAAATTGATCACCTCTTCAGTAACCGGGTGCTCTACCTGTATGCGGGTGTTCATCTCCATAAAATAGAAGTTCCGGTCTTTATCAACCAAAAATTCTACGGTCCCCGCGCCTTCATATTTCACGGCTTTTGCCCCTTTTATAGCGGCATCGCCCATCTTTTTACGGAGTTTTTCTGTCATAAAAGGCGAAGGCGACTCTTCAACAAGTTTCTGATGCCGGCGCTGTATGGAACAGTCGCGTTCGGACAGATGGCAAACTTTGCCATATTGATCGCCTACTACCTGTATCTCTATATGACGCGGGTCTTCAACATACTTTTCCAGGTACATGCCATCGTTGCCAAAGGCTGCACCTGATTCAGCACGTGCCGAATCCCAGGCGTTTTCAAATTCTTCGTCTTTCCAAACAATACGCATACCCCGGCCGCCGCCGCCGGCAGTTGCTTTTAATATTACAGGATAGCCTATTTTTTTTGCGATATCGATGCCTTCCTTTACACTTGTCAATAACCCTTCGGAACCCGGGATGGTTGGCACACCGGCCTTTTTCATGGTTTCCTTTGCCGAGGCTTTGTCGCCCATGGCATTGATCTGGGCGGCGGTAGCGCCAATGAACTTTATGCCATATTCGGCGCATATAGCCGAAAATTTTGCATTTTCGGATAAGAAACCGTAACCCGGGTGTATGGCATCGGCATTGGTCAGCTCGGCGGCTGAAATAATATTCGGAATATTTAAATACGAATCGCGGCTTGGCGGCGGGCCTATGCATACGGCCTCATCGGCAAAACGCACATGCAGGCTGTCGCGGTCCACGGTTGAATATACAGCTACGGTTTTTATACCCATCTCCTTGCAGGTGCGGATAATTCGCAGGGCAATTTCACCACGGTTAGCTATTAATATTTTTTTAAACATGCTTTTAATTTTGGATTTCACCGATCATTAGGATTGATTACACCGATTACAAATAAAAAATCGGTGTAATCACCTTAAAAAATCGGTGTAATCATTAAATAGGTTCTACCAAAAATAATGGCTGGTCATATTCCACCGGGGATGCATTATCAACCAGTACTTTTACAATCCGGCCAGATATTTCCGCTTCAATTTCATTGAACAATTTCATGGCCTCGATGATGCAAAGCACGGCGCCGGGCTTAATCTCGTCGCCAACGTTAACAAAAAGCGGCTTCTCGGGACTTGCCGACCGGTAAAAAGTACCGATCATCGGCGACTTTATCATCACGTATTTTGATGTATCGGGGGCGGCCTCGGCGGCAGGCGCGGGTGCAGGCGCCGGGGCAGCAGCAAGGGGCACAGGCGCCAGTGGTGCATAGTGAACATCGGCCAGGGTTGAACTTGATGCAGGCGCAGCCTGGTTGGTTTTAATAGTGATCTTAAAATTATCCTGCTCTATTGAAACTTCGTTCACTCCTGATTTGGAAACAAAGCGTATAAGATCCTGTATTTGTTTAATATCCATGCCGGGGGATTAATTGGTTTACTATTATGTGCAGATGTGCAAATATGCAGATGTGCAGATTTTTTAATTATGACTAGTTAGCTAAAGCAAATTAACAAAACATATTTGATAATGTTCAAAATTGATGTACAGATTATTGATGTGCAAATTACTAATGTGCAAATATGCAGATGTGCAAATGAAAAAATCGCCGACACACCTTCCTCACATCTGCACATCTACTCATCTGCACATCCGCACATCTTCCTCAATAAGCCCATTTTAAATAAACCGATCCCCAGGTAAAACCGCCGCCAAAGGCAGCGAGTATCAGGTTATCGCCTTTGTTAAACTTATCTTCCCATTCCCACAAACATAAGGGAATTGTTCCGTTTGTTGTATTGCCGTAGCGCTCAATATTTATGATCACCTTGTCGGCGCTAACGCCCGTGCGGTTTGCGGTGGCATCAATAATGCGTTTATTGGCCTGGTGCGGTACCAGCCATGCTATATCTTCCGACTTAAGGCCATTTTTTTCCATCACCTCGGCAGCCACGTCGGCCATATTGGTTACTGCAAACTTAAATACCGCCTGGCCCTCCTGGTAGGCATAGTGCTCGCGGGCGTCGATAGATTCGTGGGATGCGGGCTTCACCGAGCCGCCTGCCTTTTGGTGCAGGTAAGGTGCGCCCGAGCCGTCGCTTCTTAGTATGGAATCGATAACGCCGTTGCCCTCTTCGTCGGGTTCCAGCAAAACTGCGCCTGCGCCATCGCCAAAAATAATGCAGGTGGCGCGGTCATTAAAATTGGTTATTGACGACATTTTGTCGCCGCCCACCACTAAAACTTTTTTATGCTTGCCGCTCTCGATAAACTGCGAACCGGTTGCCAGGCCAAATAAAAAGCCCGAGCAGGCCGCCTGCAGGTCGTAGCCCCAGGCATTTTTTGCGCCAATTTTATCGGCCAGTATGTTTGCAGTAGCGGGGAATACAAAGTCGGGGGTGGTGGTGCAAAAGATGATCAGGTCTATCTCGTCGGCGCCTATACCGCGTTTCTCAAGCAATGCGTTAACGGCGGGAACTGCCATATCGGAGGTGCCGAGGCCTTCGCCTTTTAATATCCGGCGTTCCTTTATACCGGTACGGGTGGTGATCCACTCGTCGTTGGTCTCTACCATTGTTTCCAGCTCGTGATTGGTTAGTACATAATCGGGTACGTAACCGTGTACGGCGGTAATAGCAGCGTGAATTTTACTCATTATTTTTTTATTGGAAAGCGAGCCTTACTTTATCGGTAAGCCCGGTCTCGACCATGTTTTTTGACAACATGACCATATTTTTTATAGCTTCGGGGCTGGATATGCCATGTCCGACCAGCACCGGCGCATTTACCCCAAGTATCGGGCTGCCGCCATATTGCTCGTAATTGAACATGTCGAAAAATTCGTCTTTTATTCCCTTTTTTACGGCGACGTCATAAAACGATTCGGCTAGCTTTAGGATAATATTGCCGGTGAAGCCGTCGCACACCACTACATCGGCGAAGTCCTCAAACGCATGGCGACCTTCCATATTGCCGACGAAATTAAACAGTTTGCTTTCCTTCATCAGCGGGAAGGCGGCCTGGCAAAGTATATTGCCTTTCTCTTCCTCCTCGCCGATATTCATCAGGGCAACCCGGGGGCTTTCAATATGATAAACATACTGGGCGAATAAACTGCCCAAAGCCCCAAACTGCGGTAAATATTCGGGTTTGCAATCGGCATTGGCGCCAACATCAACCAAAATAGCCAATGTGCCTTTTAGCTGGGGGATAATACTGGTTATGGCAGGCCGTAAAACGCCGGGAATGGTTTTTATGCTGAACATGGCCCCAACCAGCATGGCCCCGCTGTTGCCCGCCGACGAAAAGGCTTCAATGCCGCCTTCCTTCAGCAGCTTAAAGCCAACAGCAATACTCGAATCGGGTTTTTGGAAGATAGCTTTGGTTGGATGTTCGCCCATGCCGATGACTTCGGTGGTATGAACATATTCAAAACTGCCGGGGTCGAAGTTGTTTTCAGCAAGTATGCTCAGGGCAATTTCCTTATCGCCTATAAGCACCAGTTTTTGATCTGCCGTTAGCTCGCGATGAGCCGCAATTGCCCCCAAGACGGTTGCCTGAGGGGCGAAATCACCGCCCATGATATCTAAGCCAATCTTCATTGCAGAAAATTAAACTTAAGCTACTGCCGCTTTCTCGATCAGTAACTTGCCGTTGTAGTAAACGTTACCATCAACGGTATAAGCCCTGTGCGGCAAATGCACGGCGCCTGTAGTTTTGCAGGTGGTTAGCGTAGGCAATGGCGCTTTATCGTGCGTCCTGCGCTTGTCTCTTCTCGACTTGGATATTTTTCGTTTTGGATGTGGCATGATCCTGTTTTTTTATTTGATTTTTAATTTGTGGCCTCACTGGCCTCACCTAAATCCTCTCCAAAGCAGAGGACTTTAATAACTTTCTTCCTTTTAAGCCCCTCTCCCCTTTGGAGAGGGGTTTGGGGTGAGGCCTTTGAGCACCTCCCACCGCGGGTCCGGTTGCTCGTTTTGTTCTGTATTTGCTGAAAGTTTGCTCAAATTATCCAGCATTTCTTTATCACAATAAGGGGTTCGCCCCTCGTCTAAGCATACCGTTATAAACGGTAATGCAACGTTTATATATTCGTATATCAGCCTGGCTATATTGATCTCGTGATCATTTTTAGTAAGGATGATGATCTCATCATCTTCATCAATCGCCTCCTCGCTGAACTTGGCAATCTGCTGCTCGTGTATGATCACCGGCTGCGGATATTGCGCCAAGCAGCGGTCGCAGTTTGCATCAATCGTACCGCTGATATCAAAATTCAGTATCAGCATGGTCTCCTGCTTTTCCAGCCCCACCTTGCAAACCAGGCTTGCCTTTTTTACCAGCGAATACTCAAACTCGTCGAAAAAAGCATCATTGATAATGTACTCAAACTGGTGCTTTCCCAGTTTAAGGCCGGTAAAAGGAATCGAATAATTTCTAAGCGATTTCAATGAGCAACAATTAGCCCGCAAATGTAAGGATAAATATTAAAAGTGAAAAGGGTTTTTTAAAATGTGAAAAAGAGCGCCGAACAACCGGCGTTCCGGTGTTCCATTTTTGCAAGCGGAACACCCCGAATATTGTGAAACATGTTGATTATCAATAATTTAATGCTTTATCAACTCACTGATATTCTGTAATGTGCTGATATTCAATGTGTTTCAAAAGTATGTTTTTTGGAACACGCGGCGCAATTGATTGATAATCAGGCGCTACAACTTTTTGAAAAAATTAAATTTTGGGCTAAAATTGGCTGAATTTAGAAAGGCGGCGGCAATTTGGTGGGATATGGGTTGTCGACTGTGCGCGATAAAAGGCGGATCGCCTAAAAAAGCATGGGTGATTAAGTGCTCAAGCCGGTGCTTTCCGAGTCCCAAATCGGTAAAAGGAATTGAATAATTTCCCGGCGATTTCAATGGGCAGCAATTGGCCTGTAAAAGGATAAATATTAAAGAGAATAGGGGTTTTTAAAATAGAGAGAAGGGCGCTTCATAAGTAAAAGCATACTATCAAATATTTTTCTTTTAACTGAAAGAAAAATATATAGCTTTACTGAACAAAGGTTTTCAACCTAACATCGATAAACCATGATCACAAAACTACGCTTCCTCTTAGTGCTCCTTTTTATAGCCGGACTTAAAAATGCTTTCGGGCAGGCACCCATTATTACATCTTTTAGCCCTTCGGCAGGTGCAGTTGGCACACTGGTAACGCTCAACGGGTCTAACCTAAATAAGGCCATCAGCTTCAGCATCGGCTATCAAAACGCAATCGTAATTTCAAAGCATGTAACGTCTGCGGTTGTGATGGTTATGCCAAATGCTGCAACCGGTCCGGTCTCGGCCAACATAGCAGATTCTGCTCTAACGGTGAGCAGCGGCTTTACTGTAGTATCGACAAATGCGCAATTCGGCCAGCAAGGATCCAAACTTGTAGCTAGTGGAGGCTCGGAGAGTAGTTCGCAGGGATGGTCGGTGGCTGTAAGCGCTGATGGCAATACAGCAATTGTAGGAGCTCCATATGATAATAATGGGCAGGGTTGCGCATGGGTTTATACCCGAAATGGCGGCGTTTGGACACAGCAGGGGGGGAAATTGGTTGGTACAGGAGGCATTGGCACTCTTACTCAGGTGGGATATTCGGTCGCTATCAGCGCGGATGGCAATACGGCAATTATCGGTGGCGTGGGCGATAACGCTGGCGGCAACTCGCCGACTGGAGTTGGAGCAGCATGGATCTTTGTTAGAACTGGGACTACGTGGGCACAACAGGGATCAAAATTGGTAGGTTCGGGCGCTGTAGGATACGGAATGCAGGGCTGGTCAGTATCCATGAGCGCCGATGGCAATACCGCCATGGTTGCCGGTCATTATGATAATAACTCTCAGGGAGCTGTTTGGGTATACTCCAGGACAGGAACCATCTGGACGCAGCAGGGTAACAAACTGGTTGCAGTCGGAAATACGGGTGGGCTAGGCGAATCTATATCGCTTAGCGCTGATGGCAATACAGCGATTTTTGGCGGTGGGGGCGGCAATAGCTTTATAGGGGCAGGTTTTATATTCTCCCGTTCGGGTAACACCTGGACTCAACAAGCGGAACTGGTTGGCAGCAATGATGGAAGCGAAGAGCGGGAAGGCTATGCGGTGGCAATAAGCGCCGATGGAAATACCGCAATCATATGCGGGCCCGACGATAATAATTTTATAGGCGCAGCATGGGTTTTCATCCGCACCGGTAGCGTGTGGAGTCAACAAGGTGGAAAGCTGGTAAACAGCGAAGCCACCCGGTTAACATCCTTTGCGACCACAGTATCACTTAGCGCTGACGGCAATACGGCAATAATAGGGGCACCAAATGACAATACTTACCAAGGGGCTGCGTGGGTTTTTGCACGGAATAATGGCCTATGGGCCCAGCAGGGCTCAAAGCTTGTTGGCAATGGTATCGTTGGCGAGGCTCAGTTTGGGGTTTCGATTAGCGTAAGTTCAGATGGCAACACCGCCATTATGGGTGGCGTTGTAGATAATTCTTACCAGGGTGCCGCATGGGTGTTTTCCGCGCCGCCGCCGGCAATAAGCTCTTTTAGTCCCGCTGTCGGCGCACCAGGGACAGTAGTTACAATAAATGGCACCGGCCTTGGCGGCATTGCAAATATAACTATAGGCGGACAAGGCGCGATCATAATATCAAACACCAGCAGTCAATTAGTTGCAATGGTGATGCCCAACGCAACAACGGGGGCGATTTCCTTAATGACGACAAATGGAACGACAACCAGCAGCGCAATTTTTAACGTAACACCAACCAAATACCCCACAGCTCAGCAAGGCGGCAAACTTGTTGGCACTGGTGCTTCCGGAGCTTCAACACAGGGCTTCGCGGTCGCTATCAGCGCTGATGGGAATACTGCTATTGTAGGCGGGTCTTCGGATAACTCTAATCAGGGCGCTGTATGGGTTTACACTCGCAGCGCAGGAACCTGGACACAGCAAGGCGCCAAACTGGTGCCTGCTGGCAATATTGGCGCAGCAGCTTTCGGCGCCTCCGTCGCATTGAGCGCTGACGGTAATACTGCGCTGGTAGGAGGCGTTGGTGACAATTCTAATATAGGGGCTGCCTGGGTTTTCACACGAAGCAATGGCGTTTGGAGTCAACAGGGGTCCAAGTTGGTCGGCAACGGAAGCGTCGGCGCATCAAACCAGGGTGTTAACGTGGCGTTAAGTGCTGATGGAAATACCGCCATCATAGCAGGGAATACAGATAACTCGCTGCAGGGAGCAGTTTGGGTTTTTACCCGCATTGGCGGAGTATGGGCTCAACAGGGCCCAAAACTAGTCGGTTCAGGTAGTGTAGGAGCTGCTCACGAGGGCAGTTCAGTGGCATTGAGCGCTGACGGGTATACACTTGCGATCGGAGGCCTTTCAGATAATTCCAGCAATGGGGCAGCATGGATTTTTATCCGGAGTGGAAACTCCTGGAGTCAACAGGGAGCCAAACTAGTGGGAACAGGTAATTCCGGCATAGCGAATCAAGGTACATGGGTGGCTATCAGTGCCGATGGCAATACAGTTATGGAAACGGGGATGAGCGATAACGCAGGAATAGGCGCTGCCTGGATTTTTACAAGAAGCGGCACCAGTTGGACCCAACAAGGCTCGAAATTGGTTGGCACGGGAAGTGTTGGCAGCTCTCAGCAAGGATCTGGGGCCTCAATAAGTGCTGATGGCAATACGGCGGTATTGGGAGGCCCGGGCGACAATTCAAGCCAGGGGGCAGCCTGGATCTTCACCAGGAGCAACGGGATTTGGACTCAACAAGGATCGAAACTGACCGGTACCGGCAATTCTGGCACTGCATACCAGGCCGTAGCACTATCTCTCAGCGCTAATGGTACCACGTTGATTTCCGGGGGTGGCGAAGACAATTCATTTCAAGGCGCGGCATGGATATTCAATGCATCATCAGATGCTACGTTATCTGCTCTTACGATAAGTAAAGGTTTGCTTAGCCCTGCATTCAAAAGCACAACCGCCAGCTACTCGGTTACCGAAACAAATGCTGTTTCATCTATAGCATTGGTGCCAACTCTTAACGATGATAACGCAACCGTTACTGTCAACGGAGTGGTAGTCACATCAGGAAATGCTTCTTCACCCATTGCGCTGAATGTAGGGACAAATAATATTAACGTGCAGGTTATTGCCGCAGATGGAATAACTACAAAAGCCTACACACTAACCGTAACCAGGCCCGCATCAAACAATGACAATCTTTCAAATCTTAAATTAAACGCCGGGGCAATACCATTATCGCCCGCGTTTAACTACGCCACAAACAGCTATACGGCAAGCGTGCCAAATGCCACAACTTCAATCAAAGTAATACCGGCCACCGCCGATGTTAATGCTACAGTCAAAATTAATGGCACGTTAGTAAAATCGGGAACGGCATCAGGGCCGCTTCCGTTAAAAGTCGGCGCAAATACGGTTAACGCTATTGTGACTGCACAAAACGGAACAAGTACGAAACTGTATACGGTAACGGTAACCCGTGCGCCATCATCTAACGCCAACCTTACAAACCTCACCCTCAATGGAGATAACACCTTAGTTCCTGCTTTTTCACCCGCTCAAACCAGCTATACAACCACACTTCCGTACGGTAAAAGTATAATTTCATTGACACCGGCCTGCGACACCACAGCAAAGGTTACAGTGGGCGGTGTACCGGTTACCAGCGGTTACAGGTCGCAAAAGTTTTCATTAAATGTGGGTAGTAACCCCATCAATATCGTCGTAACGGCACAGGACGGCGTAACCACCAAAACCTACACAGTAAATGTAATAAGATCGCTGCCGGCCAATGCCAATCTTACCAACCTGAAGATAAGCGCGGGGACATTATCGCCGGCCTTTATCTTTACTACAAATGCCTATACAGCAAGTGTAGCAAATGCTATAGCGTCGATAAAAGTAACGCCTTTTACAAGCGATGCACTGGCTAAGGTGACGGTGAACGGAATGGCAGTAATTTCGGGAAAAGCCTCAACGGATATTCTTTTAAACGTAGGACCAAACCCGGTAACTACGATAGTAACTGCACAGGATGGCTCGACAAATACCTATACCATCACCATAACCCGCGCCCCATCATCCAACGACAACCTTACAAACCTGACCCTCAATGGCGACAACACGTTAGTTCCGGCTTTTTCACCCGCTCAAACCAGTTATACGACAACATTGCCATACGGGAAAACTGTGATTTCCTTGACGCCCGCCTGCGACACCACCGCAACAATTAAAGTTAACGGCTTGTCGGTTACCAGCGGTTACAGGTCGCAAAAGTTTTCATTAAACGTGGGTAGTAACCCCATCAATATCGTCGTGACGGCACAGGACGGCGTAACCACCAAAACCTACACGGTAAACGTAATAAGGTCGCTGCCGGCCAATGCCAATCTCACTAACCTGAAAATAAACGGCGGGACATTATCGCCGGCCTTTATCTATACCACAACCACCTATACAGCAAGCGTAGCAAATGCAATAGCGTCGATAAAAGTAACGCCTGTTACAAGCGATGCCCTGGCGAAGGTGACAGTGAACGGAATTGCCGTGTCCTCGGGAATAGCATCACCGGATATTCCGCTAACTGTAGGGCCCAATTCTATAATTACGATAATTACAGCACAGGATGGCTCGACAAATACCTATACCATCACCGTAACCCGCGCCCCATCATCCAACGCCAACCTTACAAACGTCACCATTAGCAGCGGCACATTAAGCCCTGCTTTTGCGACTGGCACAACCAGCTACACGGCAACCGCTGGCATCGCATCAATAACGGTAACGCCAACTACCAGCGATGCAACAGCAAAAGTAAAAGTAAACGGAACAGCGGTAACTTCCGGAACGGCATCAGGGGCTATCTCTTTAGTCGTTGGCTCAAATACCATTACTACTATAGTAACCGCGCAAGATGGCACCACAACCAGCACGTACACCATAACCGCAACCAGGCTCTCCAACAATGCAAATCTTGCCAACCTGAAAATAAACAATGGGACGATAGCCTTAAGCCCCGCCTTTAACTTTAACACCACCGGCTATACGGCAATTGTACCGGGCACTATGGCCTCCATAAAGATTATTCCGGTTATAGCTGACGCAAATGCTACAATAAAGATCAATGGCACAACGGTAGTATCAGGAACAGCCTCGGCAAGCGTGCCTTTGCTTACCGGGCCGAATACCATCACCACCGTGGTAACGGCGCAGGACGGCACAACCACAAAAACCTATACCATAACAGTAACACGCTCCGGCCCGGTAGCTAACCCCTTAGCGGCGATAAGCGTTTCGCAACCCGTTGAAAACCTTCAGCGGGAAGATGACGGCATCACAGTCCACCAGGGCCTCTCGCCAAACGGCGACGGGCAGAACGACTTCCTTATTATCGACGGCATCGTCAAACATCCGGAAAACAAATTGCTGATCATGAACCGGAACGGCGTGTTAATATTTGAGGCAACGGGCTATAACAACAGCACGAGGATATTTGACGGGCATTCCAACAAAAACGGCAAAATGCAGCCGCCTGGCACCTATTTTTATTCTCTCGCCTATAAGGTAAAAGGGGTGCTTAAACGTAAAACAGGTTTTGTTGTGCTGAAGTATTAGCAGAATATTTATTCGCTAACGGCAACGGCGCCTGTTGCTAAAACTTATCGGGTTGATGACAGCTACCGATGCATGAAGCATTATTAAAAAATATGCCTTGCATTCTTTTTAGCCGCATTTGTATATGGCGAATAGTAATTTACATTCTTTACAGATGTTTTAAATTCTTTAGGGCGAGCCACTTAATTCGCATAAATACTTGCTTTTCATAAAATAATATATACATTTAATGTCAATAACCTCAGCGCTTGGTTATGGTGATGAATAACCTGCTGTTTTAATTAAAGCTGATTTTTGTTCGCTGTAAGTAACCTCCCTGCAGAAATTGATAATTAAGTACTGAAATATTTAATATGAAGACATTTTACAAAACCATTCTTATTTTGTTGTTTGCCCTGTTTTATCAGCAGGCGATGGCCGCAACTTCAACCGTCGGTTTGTTAAAAACCTCGGTCTCTTCGGGTGATACTTCGCAATTTCAGAAACCCGGAAAGTTTAAAAAACATAGAAAAATAAAGAAGGAAGAAGATGAAATGGAAGATGGCGTGGATGACGACATCCGCGCGCGCGGATACCAGGAGTTTTTACAACAGCGTGACCCCAAATTAAACCGGGTACCGCTTGAGCGCCTGCTCACTGCCCGGAGCAAACGCGACCAGTTTTTAAATGATGTTAAAGTCAGGATGAAAAAAGCCAGGCCCCAAAGCAATTTTGTTAAACCTGGCGGCACTTCAACCGCTGCCGCCCCAGTGGCGGCCTCTACCATAAGCGGCCTGCAATGGCAGGAACGCGGCCCAAACAACGTGGGCGGCCGTACCCGGGCATTAATGTTTGACATGGGCGATGCGGCGAATGGCTATAAAAGGGTTATTGCCGGCGGCGTTGGCGGCGGATTGTGGATCACCAGTGATATCACCGCAACCCCTGTGCAATGGACTAAAGTGAATGACTTTTTTGATAATATCGCCATTAGTTGTATAGCCCAAAACCCCGTTAACCCTCAAGAAATTTATGCCGGTACCGGGGAAGGTTTTTTAAACGCAGATGCCATACAGGGCCTGGGGGTTTGGAAATCAAGCGATGGCGGCGCGACCTGGGCGCAGCTCCCCAGTACGACAGGGTTTAAGCTTATCAATGCAATTTTGGTTGACAAAAATGGCAGCGTATATGTCGCCGGTGAGACCTCTCTGTTTGTTGGATTTGGAGTGGATCAATCTACAGACGGCGGCAATACGTGGACCAATGTGATCAGTTCGTCCGAAGCCGGCGCCGACTTACAAATGGCTGCCAACGGCGATGTATACGCAAGCAGCGGCGTAATTTCTTTAAACGGGCATATTTTTGTTTCTGATTTTGCAGTTAATGGCGCAAACACGGGCAAAGCCGGTACCTGGACCAATATTACCCCCTCAACCACAGGTGTAATAACCCCTGCAACAACCAGCTGGAACCGCATAAAGCTTGCCATGGCGCCGGGGGATGCCAATATTGTTTACGCATTTTTTGAAGTCGATTATTATTCCAGCGGCGGTAAAACCAATCTTGCCTCGGTGCAGCAATATAACCGATCGACAAATACATGGACGGTAAAAACAGTCCCCAGCGAGGCGTTTGGGAATGGGCAGGCCTGGTATTCCATAGCGGCAGCGGTCGATCCCAATAACTCCGGTGTTTTATATGCCGGCAGCCTCGATGCCGAAAAGTCGACAGATGGCGGCCAAACCTGGACCCAGTACACCCAGTGGAATGCAAACACCTCCGCCTCCAACTATGTTCATGCTGATCATCACGCTTATGTTTATGTCCCCGGATCGTCAACCCGGTTATTGATGGGTACGGACGGCGGCATATTTTATACTGTTAACGCTGATGTAACGCCGTCATTTGCAAATAAAAACAATGGATATGATGTTACCCAGTTCTATTCGGTTGCATTACATCCAACTAATTTAAATTATGCGCTGGCTGGCGCACAGGACAATGGTGCTGAGATATTTTCGAGCGCGGGCGTTGGGCCTACAACCGTAGCAACGGGCGGCGACGGGGGGGATGTGTTTATCGATCAAACCAACGGGAACATCCAGGTGACTGCTTATGTATATGATCAGTATTTTGTTTCGACTGACAACGGCGCTACCTTTCATGGATTAGGCAGATACGGGAACGGCCAATTTATCAATCCGACTGCTTATGATCCATCCACAAAAAGTTTGTACGCCGGCAGCGCCTCGGGCCATTACTACAGGGCCGAAAACATTTTGAGCCCGGCTTATAACGAAGTATTCGTCTCCAACTTCAGCAACGCCAATGTAACGTCGGTTGCCGTAGCGCCGGTAACCGCCAACCGGCTTTACTTTGGCTTAGATAATGGCAGTATAGTAATGGTCGACAACGCGCAAACAGGCACCTCGTTAACCGGCGTTGTGCTGGCGCCGGCCGTCGGTAGCCGTATAAATGTTTCGTGTATCAATGTTGATCCGGCCTCCGAAGACCATATTTTGGTAACTTATTCAAACTATGGTGTAACTCATATTATCGAAACCAAAAATGCCACCGCCGCCACCCCCACCTGGACGAATGTAAGCGGAAACCTGCCGGACATGCCGGTCCGCTGGAGTTTGTTCTATCCCGGCGATCCTACCAAAGCGATCATCGCTACCGAATTGGGCGTTTGGACAACCGACCTTATTAACGGGGCATCTACTACCTGGGACCCAACCAACACAGGGCTGGCAAATGTGGAGGTTGATATGCTGGCGTACCGTGCAGCTGACCGTACACTGGCAGCCGCCACCCACGGGCGTGGATTGTTCACAACTACTTTGCCCGCGCCATCAGCCAACGCCAACCTTGCCGGCCTTACGCTTAGTACCGGCACATTGAGCCCGGCATTTGCGAGCGGGACCACAAGTTATACAACAACGGTTAACAAGGCCTCCATCGCGGTAACGCCAACCGCTGCAGATGCCGGCGCAACCATAACGGTAAACGGCGCTGCAGTAACCTCGGGCACCGCATCAGCTGCCATTCCTTTAGCCCTCGGTTCGAACACGATTACTACTGTAGTAACCGCGCAGGATGGCACAACCACAAAAACTTATACCATTACTGTGACACGGCTTTCCAATAACGCTAACCTTGCAAACCTTAAAGTAAACAGCGGAAATGTGCCCTTGTCGCCAACATTTAACTTTAATACGACCAGTTACACCGCCAGCGTATCAAATGCAACAACGTCAGTTAAAATTACCCCCGCCGCAGCCGATTCCAATGCAACGATAAAAGTTAATGGCGTAACGGTAGTCTCGCGCACGCAATCAGCAAGCCAGCCGTTGGTAGTGGGCTCCAATACCATCAATACTGTAGTTACTGCGCCGGACGGCATAACAACGAAAACTTATACGATAATCGTAACTAGGGTATCAACCAACGCCAACCTTGCCGGCCTTACGCTTAGTACCGGCACATTAAGCCCGGCATTTGCGAGCGGGACCACAAGTTATACAACAACGGTTAACAAGGCCTCCATCGCGGTAACGCCAACCGCTGCAGATGCCGGCGCAACCATAACGGTAAACGGCGCTGCAGTAACCTCGG
>Ga0207667_10000338_pt1 | contig 64104 bp, 71 predicted proteins | sample KBSCornC52_FD_184301 | JGI IMG/M metagenome (GOLD analysis project Ga0207667, IMG submission 184301) | Corn rhizosphere microbial communities from Kellogg Biological Station, Michigan, USA - KBS Corn C5-2 (SPAdes) (version 2) | ecosystem: Host-associated > Plants > Roots > Rhizosphere > Soil ... | reverse complement strand
GCGGTGTATTCGGCAGTTGGGTTGGTCCAGTTTACAATGCCATCGTTGCTAATGTTGCCGCCAAGGGTATCTTTATCGGTTCGCCAGCTGTTTCCTCCGAGCGGAACAGTAACGGTGCTGTCAGTATAAGGAAAGGTTGACGCCGCAAAGCTCTGATAAGACAATGCCGATACGATAATTACAACTGCCGCAAACTCCTTACTAAATTTCATGCTGCCAGGTTTTTAAAATGATGTTATTTAGCGTTTCTCTGGCCTCCTCCAGTTTTTTTACCAGTTGAATTTGGGCCCTTGTTCGCTGCAGGTTATGCCATGGCGAGTGAATTTTATAATAGGTGTCGCCATTTAAATAATCTGTTAAAAACCGCACACTCTGCATATAAGGCAGTAACGACACGCCGTGGATTAATGAGTGCACTTCGGCTTCGGTTAAAAATCGTGATGCCTGTCGCAAATACCCTTTGGCATACGCGGTAAATAACGGAATGTTAAGGTTTATCCGCTCTAACTCCGGTTCGTCCTCGGGCGCGTTGTTGATAATGGTGCGTATGGCATCGCCAAAATCATAAGCTGCAAAGCCGGGCATAACGGTATCCAGGTCAATTACACATTGAACGCGGTCATGCTCATCGAGCAATAGATTATTGAATTTGGTATCATAGTGGATAATTCTTTCGGGTATTTTCCCTTCACGTCCCAGTTTCAATATGGCGCACATTTCTTCCCGCCGGGCATTTACAAATTCGACCTCCGGCTGTAATTTATTAAGTCGCTGCGCGGTATCGGTCGCAATAGCCTTATCGAAATTTTGCAGCCTGAATTCGATATTATGAAAATTCGGGATAGTGTCGATCAGAAGCCCCGGATCCAGATCCGCCAGCAATGCCTGGAAACGGCCGAAAGCTTTCCCGCCTTCAAAGGCCTGTTTTTCAGTTAACACCTGGTCGTAACTTTTTGTATTGGTCAGGAAAATAAAAACGCGCCAGTAATTACCGCTTTCATCCTGGATAAAGTAATCACCATTGGTAGTTTCAACAAGGGTGAGTACTTCCTTGCTGACATCCGCGCCGCGGACATCCGACAACTTTTTCCTTAAATGATTGGTTACATTTACCAGGTTGTTCATCAATCCCGGTACATCTTTAAATATAGTATGATTTATTTTTTGCAGTAAATAATTATGCCCCGTGGAGGTTATAACTCGGTAAGTATCATTAATATGACCGGAGCCAAACGGCCTAGCCGAAACGAGTTTGCCATCTGCCTTAAACGCCGAAAAAATATCCTGAATAGCCTGATCTGTCAATGTTAATTTTATTTTGAGGGTGTAAATATCGTATTTTATAATAATTGCAGCAGGACCCCGTTGGCTAATTTGTTGATGATACTTTAAACAGGGCTTAATTTTAAAACAATTATCTTAGTAATTCAATTTCAACCATGATAGCCACAAAAAGAATAACCATTTTTTTTCTGTTGATATTTTCCGCAGCCAGCATCGCGAAAGCACAAAAAAAGATAACCGAAGGTACCATAACCTATTCCATGGCTTATGATTTACCGGCTGATAAGCAAATGATGGCAGCCACATTGCCAACCGTAGTCACTTTTTATTTCCGCGGAGATTCTACAGCGGCAATATTTAACCAGGGGGTGGCGACTATAAAAGGTGTATCTGTTTTAAAGGACAATTTCCATAGCCTATTGATTGATATTCCATCATCATTAAAAAAAATTGCGGTTGTTTTAACGCCCGCCGAGGTTGAACAGGAAAAGGCCGCCATCCCGCAGCTTACCGGTGTAAGAGGGACCGAAAAACAAATGGTCGATGGTTATAACTGTACTAAGGAAATGGTTACGGATCCCAAAAGCGGTGCGACTTACGAAATTTGGTTAACAAACGATATTGAAGTTCCGTCAAATTCGATCAGCAGACCTGTCAGCATGTTTGGCGGTGTGCCTGTTAAATTTGTCACCTTTAATAGCGGGTTAAAAATTAACGCCGAAATTAGGGAAATGAAGGAAGTACCTATCCCGGCCGGTTTTTTTACACCAACCAAAGAATACGAACGAATGACCTATACCGAATTTAAAGCAATGAACGGGCAAAATTAATACGTTACATGGATATCGAGACCATCAGGAATATTTGCAATGCGCTGCCATTTGTAACCGAAGATATAAAATGGGGCAACGACTTGTGTTTTAATATCGGCAGTAAAATGTTTTGCGTGGTATCGCTCGAAATTCCGCTAAAAGTATCAGTTAAAGTAAAGGATGATGAGTTTGAAGTCATGTCGGCTCAACCGGGAATCATTCCGGCTCCATATGTCGCACGTTATAATTGGGTTTTGATTGAAGATATCCGCGTGCTTAACCGCGCGCAATGGGAACACTACATTACCCAGTCCTACAATTTGGTAAAAGCAAAGTTGCCCAGGAAGGTTTTGGCGGAGTTGAGTTGATAGGTTGAAATAAGTTGAAACAAGTTAGAATAAGTTAGAGTAAGTTAGAGTAAGTTAGATTAAGTTAGAATAGGTTGTAATAAGTTGAAATGAGTTAAACTAACCTAATCAGCTCCTTACAACCCACTACAACTCATTACAACTCCTTACAACTCATTACAACTCAACCCAACTCACTTCCCACCCTTATCGACCCTGTCGTAAAATTCATTTTGCAATTGCAGCGTTTTGGTGTCGCCTTTTACAACTTTAAGCGCTTTTACAAACGATGCTATTTCATGGTTGGTAATAAACTTGCCGAATTCGGTTGTCGCTTGAGCGCCTTCGCCGGCATAGTGGTTGGGGAACGACGAATACCACCAAATGGGTGTATAAAGGTCCGGTAGCGACGAGCGTTTTTGGTCGACGCCGCTTTCATTGGCGGCACGGTCCATCCGCATCAGGTCGGGGCGGTAATATAACAACACCGAAGTTTCCGATTCTCCCGCATGTTCATCGCCCTCAATTGGCGACTTATGCATTTTGCGGTATTCGGCGGCAAAATCCTTATCGTTTTCGGGCTCATACAAGTAAACGGCATAGTTATGCCGCTTATTTAACAGCGATTGCATGAAGAAATGCAAAAACTCCGGGTTGCCGCCATGGCCGTTCAGTATCACAATTTTATCAAAGCCATTGCGGGCTATTTCATCGCAGGTAGCTTCCAGTAATGGATAAATGACATTGCTTGGCAGGGCAAAAGTGCCGGGCTGGTGCCTTGCTTCGTTTATCTGCCCGTAAAAATAATCAGGGAAAATAACGGCATATTCTTCTTTAACGGCGTGATTGGCCCACTCGCGAACGTGGATCAGGTCGGTGCCGATGGGGGAGTGCGGACCATGTTTTTCAAGAATGCCAATGGGCAGGATGCACGTCCTGTGCGATTTTTCAAGCGCCTTAGGGAAATCACTGGCTACCAATTCATCCCAGCGTGCCGGGATATCCTGCGCAAAGGTATAACCCGAAAAAATCAGCGCAACAAAGCATAATAAGTAAGTTTTCATAATTCAAAAGGTTTATAGTAGCATATCGAATGTTATTTTTTGTAAGATTACCTGGATGCCCTTAACAACGATTTCCTTATTCAAATCAGTGTAATCTGCTTAATCAGTTAAAATCAGTGATCCAAATTAGCAACTATCAATGATTTATTTCTCCAGAACAAAAGTAATATTTGTCCAGTTGGCGGCGGCGGTAGCGCTATGGATAATTTCCTTTATTACCCAGCCCTCATCCAGGTACCGGTTAACATAACTAATTTCATACGCCGAATGCCTGTTGGTAACGCTTTGCTCGTAAACATTAATATTTACAGTGATAACTTTTTGTGCCATGATGTATATTGGTTATATTTCAAAGGTAGTATTTTAGTGGGGAAGTCCGGAAGTCGGAAAAGTCCGGAAAGTCCGGAAAGTCCGAAAGTCCGAAAGTTAGGAAGATTGTTTAGTTTCGAATTAATTGAGATGGCGCCGTCGGCGCCAAATATCGGTAGCAATTATGCACGAAGTTTTAAAAAATAATTTATCAGGGTTGATTGATTTAACTGATGACCAGTGGACCGGTGTTTTTAAATATTTTAAGCCAAAGGTTGCTAAAAGGAACGAAATCCTTTTAGAAAAAGGCCGTATTTGCCCTTACATGTATTTTGTAACCAAGGGCGCGTTAAGGATATTTTTGATAGACGACAACGGCAACGAATCGACCCGTTTCCTGGTGTTTGAGGGCAGGTTTGGAACCGCTTTTCCGAGTTTTACCCTGCAGCAGCCATCCGCGGCGGCTATACAAAGCGTTGAGGCATCGGAGTTGCTTGCGATAAACTATCAGGATTATCAAACCATGCTGCGCGAGGTGCCCGGCTGCGAACGGATGGTAAGGATTGGTTTGGAAAGGGACTATATCGATTCGATATTGCGGATCGAAAGCCTTATCAGTATGGATGCAAAGGACAGGTACAATATGCTGATGGAAAAAAATCCCGCCCTGATACAACGACTGCCCGGCAAAATAGTGGCCGATTATCTGGGCATATCCCAGGAGACGCTCAGTAGGTTGAAAAGCAGCCCGAAAAGCCGGAAATCTTGACCCATAGTCCATAGTCCATGGTCCATGGACTATGGACCAAACGATCCAGGCGTTCCATTTTTTTACGCGGAACACCGTGGAACACTGCGAAACACGCTGATAATCAATTGTTTCCTGCTTTTTATTTTGAGTGAATGTTTGTAAACTATTGATAATCAACAGTTTCGTAAAATGAGCTTTTTATTGCCTTTGTTGTAATTAATTGATAATCAAAATGTTTCACTTTTTGGTGATTCTGAATATTGGGCCTCGTCCTGGAATTGGTTTATACTTTTGCTGATTTCCCAGGGATGTTGCAACACCGGGTTTCGTCCCGGTGCCTTTACGGCGCCGAATTGACAATCCCCCTATTTACTTTTTATTGTTTTAATGGTACATTTGTAGTATAAGGTAAGGAAATGAAACTCGTAATCGACATTGCTGATAATAAAGCAGATGGCTTTTTGGAACTGCTTAAAGGTCATTCCTATGTGAAGGCTAAACCTTTGTCTGCTCCGGATGCCGCTGTACTGGAAGAATTAAACCATATTAGGAAAGCATTCAAACTTGCCGAAAAAGTCAAAGCAGGCACCATCAAAAGCCGCCCGGCGTCAGAGTTGCTGAATGAGTTATAATGTCCGCACCATACTGCCGTTTGATAAACAGTTCAAACATTATTTAAAAAAATTCCCTTCTCTTAAATCCGAACTGGTAACATTGATCAGCCAATTGGAACAAACACCCGATATGGGTACGCCTATAGGTCACGATTGTTATAAAATACGCATGGCGATTGCTTCTAAAGGTAAAGGAAAATCGGGCGGGGCGAGGGTGATTACCTGCTTTGTGATAAAAGCCGTAGAAGTTTGCCTGCTGTACATGTACGATAAGTCAGAGCAATCAACCATTACCGACAAGGAATTGTTACTGCTATTAGGACACATCGAATAACGTCTCTGTCGTCCCCGGGACACTGCAACGCAGCCCCCTTTCCAGAAACCTGTGACTACAAAAAAAATTCAAAACCGAACGCACCAACGTTCGCTTCCGTTACAGTACACCTGGATTTTTCTACATACTTTTTTAACTATCAATAAGTTATAAGTTTGGAACGGCGATTGCGGCTGAAGATTTCAATTGAACTCATACATTTTCCATATCACACTGTATGACCTGGCTTTCCTGGGAGCGATTTTTATTGGGCTTAATTTTGCCTGGTTATTATGGTTCACTAAACAGGCCAATCAAAATGCGAACCGTTTTCTTAGCCTGGCATTACTCACAATGGTTTTGTGGGCAACCTGGCTATTGGGCGTCAATAGCGGTGTGGAAAACTATTTTCCATACTGGAACCGGGTGCCGCTGCAATTTTCATTGGCGCTTGGCCCGTTTATCTATTTTTATGTATCGAAACTAAGTCGGCCGCAACACAAATTCATGTGGGAGGATGCTTTGCATTTTATGCCGGCCTTGTTGCTGCAACCCGTCTTGACTTTGCAGACAACGAAAGGCATATACCCTGTATTACAATTGGCGACTTTTATTTCGGTAGCTATTTACCTGTATTTGTCATTCAGGTTGATAGAAAGCTTTTATCGAACGATGGAGTTTAACGGCCTGAGCGATAGATACAGGTACAAATTGCAGTGGCTGCAAAGTATTTTAAAACGGTTCGGCCTTATATGGCTTTTGTGGATCCCTTACACGGCTGCCGACTATCTTTATTATCATCGCCAATCAGGCCTGCATCCTTACTATTCATTGTTTTTTGTTTTGCTGCTAACGATGATCTGGATGGCTAACAAAGCGTTTTCACAACCCGGGTATGCAGTACAGCCGCCAACGTTATCTCTACCCCAATCATCGGTACCCGAACCACTAAAACAAAAAGGTGTCTGGCTAAAAAGGGCGATGGAAACAGGCATGTTTTACCGGGATGCGGACCTGACTTTAACCACACTGGCTGAAAAGCTCGACATACATCATCACGAATTATCCCGTATTATCAACGTTGCACTTAAAAAAAACTTTAATGACTTTATTAATGAGTATCGCATTAAAGAGATAACCGGCAAAATGCAGGATCCGGCTTTTGACCGCCTGACGTTGCTCGGCATTGCTTTCGACTCTGGCTTCAATTCCAAATCAACCTTTCACCGCACTTTTAAACAGGTAATCGGCAAAAGCCCGGCTGAATATAAGGCCTGGTTGGAAAAAGAACTCCCAACTTATCATTTGAGACCTTATTCCCGCCCCGCTGCTATAATTTTACGTCACGAAGCCACGCCACAGTGGTCTTCTGAAAAATTAAAGCGCAATTATATGTTTAAAAATTATTTCAAGATCGCCCTGCGGCAACTCCGCAAACAAAAAATGTATGCGGCCATCAAAGTCGGGGGCTTTGCTTTCAGCATCACAGCTTGTTTGTTAATTGCTCTGTATATCCGTAACGAGTTGAGCTACGATAGATCATACCCGGATGCTAGCCGCATTTTTCGTGTGCTGATGGTGTATACCAATAACGGCACCATAGGAAAAGGCCCCGAATGGCCCGCGCCGCTGGCGAAGACCCTTAAAGCTGGATTTCCGCACATAGAACTTTCAGGTCGCCTGTTCCCCGTCACCTCCGGAGTTGAAGTGCGCCGCGCAGACCAAATGGAAAATAGCTACGAAGAAGGCCTCACCTTTGCCGACCAGGGCATACTGGATATATTAAAGTTACCCATGGTTTATGGTGATCGTGCGCATGCGCTGGTCAACCCGCGCACGGTAGTGATATCCAAAAGAAAGGCTGATAAATATTTCCCCGGCCAAAATCCCGTGGGCAAAGTAATTTACTTTAATAACGATATAAAAAACCCTTATACCGTAGGCGCTGTGATGGCGAACTTTCCGGCCACCTCACACCTGCAATACGATTTTATGGTAACGCTAACCGGAAAGGAGTTTTGGCAGGGTGAGCAAAATGACTGGAACGCTTTCAACTACCCCACCTATGTGCTCCTGAAAGCCGGCGCCGATCCGAAGGATCTGGGGCAGAAAATGACGGCAGATATGGTTAAAAGCTACTTCCTGCCCAGCATAAAAAAAGGCGGCGCAAAAAATCCCGAACAAGAGGCTGCTAAGATCAGGATGGTATTGCAGCCCGTTACCGATATCAACCTTTATTCATACGACGTACGGGACGGTCTTTCGCATGGTGATATCCGCTTTGTTTGGTTGTTTGGCGGCGTAGCGGCGTTCATTCTTATTATTGCCTGTATTAATTTTGTAAACCTGGCAACTGCAAAATCAGCCAACCGGGCCAAAGAAGTTGGTTTACGCAAAGTGATAGGCTCACATCGCAACGGTTTGATTCAACAGTTTTTAACCGAATCGATGCTGTATAGCTGCCCGTCCTTCATCGTCGGTTTATTATTGGCATGGTTGCTGCTGCCTTATTTTAACACCCTGGCATCCAAGTCGCTCACCATGCCTTGGGGCAACTGGTGGCTACTGCCGGTCATCCTGGTTTCAGCATTTGTGGTTGGTATCATCGCAGGTTTATACCCGGCATTTTACTTATCCGGCTTTAAACCCATACAGGTTTTAAAAGGTACCCTCAGTACAGGCAGCAAAGGATCAATTTTGCGCAATGGCCTGGTGGTATTCCAATTCACGGCATCTATCTTGCTTATCATCGGTACAACGGTTATCTATAACCAGGTGCATTATATACTTAATCAAAAGGTGGGTTTTGATAAGGACCAGGTAGTGATCCTGCAGGGCACTAGCACACTGGGCAACAATAAGGTCAAAAGCTTTAAAAACGAACTGTCAAAACTAGCCTCAGTAAAAAGCGTCTCCATCAGCGATTACCTGCCGCTTGCAGGCACCAGCCGTAATGGCATTCCATTTTTTATTGACGGCAGATCAAGACTGGATGCGGGCGTTCAGGGGCAGATCTGGCAAATCGACGACACCTACCTGAAAACACTGGGCATGAAATTGGTTGAAGGCCGCAATTTTTCGTACAACATGTCAGATGATACCGCCGGCAAAACGGTTATCATCAACCAAACCCTGGCAAAAAGGCTCAATCTTAAACATCCCGTCGGCGCACGTATTACCAACGGTAGTACTTTTACCGTTATAGGCGTAGTTGAAGATTTTAATTTCGATTCCATGCACGAGCAGATTGCCCCGCTGGCGATGCAGTTCGGGATAAGCCCCTCGCTAATTACGGTAAAAGTAAGGAGCGGCGATATGAAAAATGCGCTGCAGTCCATCACAGCTACCTGGAAACAATTCGCTCCCGATCAGCCAATACGTTACAAATTCCTGGATGAAAGCTATGCCAGCATGTATGCAGACGTGCAGCGTATGGGCCATATTTTCACAACCTTTGCCATACTGGCTATTGTTATCGCTTGTTTGGGCCTGTTTGCCCTCTCTGCCTTTATGGCCGAGCAGCGCAGTAAAGAGATTGGCATCCGCAAAGTGCTGGGCGCCAGCGTAAGCGGCATTACCAAATTGTTATCGTTTGATTTTATAAAGCTGGTGGCCCTGGCCATCCTCATCGCCTCGCCCATCGCCTGGTGGGCCATGAACAAATGGCTTCAGGGCTTTGCTTACCACGAGCCGGTACATTGGTGGATTTTCGCTTCGGCAGGCCTGGTGGCAATATTAATTGCCCTGATAACCGTAAGCTTTCAATCGATAAAAGCCGCGATTGCTAACCCGGTGAAGAGTTTGAGGTCGGAGTAGTTCATGATTAATAGTTCCCGGAAAAAACAGGCTCTGTTACTATGAACCAGGACTTTCCAGTCGAAACCGGACGGTTGAATGTTCGGTTTTATTACAATTGTTTGCTGCGAATAAGTCGCAGGTTGTTATCTTTCAGTATATTAGTTATTTGGAACGGCGATTGACTATTTTAATTTGATTGAGCACATATAACTTCCATATTAACTTATACGATGTCGCTTTTCAAGGGGCGATATTTATCGGGCTCACTTTTGCTATGCTTTTGCTTTTCACCAAAAGCATTAACCGGGCAGCGAAACAGTTTTTGGGATTGGCTTTAGTTGTTGTGACTTTATGGATGGTTCGGCTATTGTGTATTGACATCGGTATCGCAGCTTATTATCCCAACTGGAGCCATTTGCCACTGCAGTTTTCGCTGGCGCTTGGTCCGCTGATTTATTTTTATGTACTGAAGTTAACCCGGCCGGAGCACAAATTCGGCCGGAGGGATATGTTGCATTTTAGCCCGTTATTGCTGGAATTAAGTGTCCGGCTATTGTCGGCTAAGAAAAGTCAATTGAACCCAGTATTGCTATTCCTGGCTTTTGTTTCGGTCATCACTTACCTGTATCTCTCCCATAAGCTGATAGAAAGTTTTTACCGGCGCCTGAAATTTAACGGCGGCGATAGGTATCGCTACGAATTGCGATGGTTGCACCGTTTATTGGCTTGTTTCGGCCTGCTATGGTTGTTGTGGATACCGTATGCCGCCCTGAATTATTTTGGTAACCACAACCAGCTAAGTCTTGCGGCTTATTATTCCTTATATCTTCTTTTGGCGATGACAATGATCTGGATGGCAGCCGTTGCATTTCTAAGGCCGGAAGTGAATATAACGGTACATGCGCCTTCATTTTTAAAACCATTGACACCAACCGACCTGAGGCAAAAAGGTACCTGGCTCAAAAAAGTCATCAGGACCAGTCGTTATTATAAGGACCCTGAATTAAGCTTAGTATCACTGGCTGAAAAGCTCGGACTGACTACCCATGAATTATCCAGGATCATCAACACAGCACTCAAAAAAAGCTTCAATGATTTCATTAACGAATATCGCGTTGCAGAGGTGGTCCGGAAAATGCAAGATCCTGCCTATGACCATATCACCCTGCTGGGTCTTGCATTTGAATCAGGTTTTAACTCTCAAAGCACATTCACCCGCATTTTTAAGCATATGACAGGGAAAAGCCCGCTGGCATATAAAAATGACCTGAAAAAAGATTGGTCATCTTATAATTTGGGCAGCCATCAACAATTTGCGCCGGTAATTTTACGTCATGAAACCACTCCCGTGTGGTCTCAAAACAAATTAACCCGCAATTATATGTTTAAAAATTATTTCAAGATCGCCTGGCGCAATTTGATACGCCAAAGGCTTTTCAGTCTGATTAACATATCAGGCCTGGCCGTCGGATTATCTGTTTGTATGCTCATCATGATCTATGTAGCGCATGAACGTAGCTATGACCGTTTTCACAAAAATGCAGACAGGATAGTTAAACCCTATGGCCAGATAAAGATGAACGGTAACACATTCGGTATCGATCAAATGAGTTATGCATCCGGGCCGATAATAAAACAATCGTTGCCGGTAGTAGCGGATTATATGCGCACTACACGTTACTTCACATCAGTGGTGCTTGTGAGTAAACCAACGCGGCCCGACCAGAAATTTGCCGAAGATAAATTGCTGTTTGCCGATGCAGGTTTTTTCAATTTCTTTTCTTTCAAATTGTTATCAGGGCAGCCTGCACAGGTATTGTCTAAACCATTTTCGGTGGTTATATCGCAGAATATGGCTAAAAAGTATTTTGGTGATGAAAACCCGGTAGGAAAAACACTTACTATAAAAACCGATAGCGCCTATATTTACCAGGTAACCGGCGTTGCTGAAAATTGTCCTTCCAATTCGTCAATCGAATATAATTTTATCGCATCCAATTCCGGTTTTGTGACAACAAAAGGGGCCAAAGACTACCTTGGCGATCAAAAATTGGGCGGTGGTACCTTTGATGTTTACCTGTTGTTAAGGCATCGTTCCGATACGGCTGCATTGACGACGGGCCTCCGATCGCTCACCCGCGATAAAAACGCTAAGGTACAGGTCGATTTTTCGCTTTTACCGCTGGCAGAACAGCATTTGAACAGGTCGCGGGACAATTCGAACCTTAAATACCTCACTATATTTCCGTTAGTTGCGTTACTGATCTTACTGCTTGCCCTTGTTAATTATATGAGCCTGTCTACTGCCAGGGCTACGCTGCGGGCAAAGGAGATAGGGGTACGTAAAATATCAGGCGCCAGCCGCAAAAGTGTTGCGCTGCAGTTCTATATCGAATCTGCTGTGTTTGCAACTATATCTTTCCTGTTAGGATACCTGTTATGTTACCTATTAAAACCGGTATTTTTTAATGTCCTTCAACTGAAGATAGATGATTCATTCTTTTACAGCCCGCTTATCCTATTCCTGCTATTCGGATTGTTACTGGTTACAATAGTAGTCTCTGGCAGCTATCCCTCACTGGTGTTGTCAGCCTTTAAACCTGTCGTCACGCTTAAAGGAAAAATGGGTAAACAATCAGGCGGCGTTATGATCCGGAAAATATTTACAACGCTCCAATTCTCAATATCTGTTGCACTCATCATCTGTGGAATAATAATAGACCGGCAGCTTTATTTTTTCAGGCATACGGATACGGGTGTCGACCGGGACAACGTCATAATGATACCGGTTGGCAACTCCTTTAAAAATTACCCCGCTTTTAACCACGATATCAGGACTTTAGCAGGCATAAGCAAGGTGTCAACATCGCGATACGGCATGTTTAGTTATTATGATATGGTCGGAATATCGGGTAAAACTAAAGATGAAACAGTAATGCTTACATCGCTTAACGTCGACCAGGATTTCTTTGCACTGGTAGGGCTTAAGTGGAAGTATCCGCCCTTGCCTCATAATAGCCTGGGCACCGGGGATAAAATTGTGCTTAACGAATTGGCGGTTGAAAAACTGCATTTACCCGCGAATCCTGTTGGCAGCTACGTTAATCCTGGCTCGAAGACCATTGTGGCCGGCGTCGTTAAAAATTTCAATTTTGGCTCTCTGGAGGACCCCATTCAGCCTCTGGGCCTTTGGGTGCTTTCGGACACAGCTAAATTTTGGAAAACTCGGGGAGGATGTTTTCTTTTTGCCAGGATAAAACCGCATACAAATCTGCCGACGTTGCTCGGGGCAATACAAAATATCTATAAGAAGTATGACGCGGATACGCCATTCGATTACACATTTATGGATGATGCCTTTAATGCCCGGTACAAAGCTGAAGACCGGCTGGCTGCTATTTTCAGCATTTTTACCGTCATCACTATAGTACTGGCAGGGATGGGGCTCTTCGGATTGGCAGCGTTCACCATCGAGCAACGCACCAAGGAGATTGGTATAAGAAAAGTACTTGGAGCAAGCATATCGTCTATTAACGGCATGCTTTCAAAAGATTTCCTAAAGCTGGTATTACTTTCCATTCTCATCGCTTCGCCCATAGCCTGGTACCTGATGCACAGCTGGCTGCAAGGATTTGCTTACCGTATCAGTATACAATGGTGGATGTTTGCCGGGGCAGGATTGCTTGCTGTCACCGTGGCGGTTATTACAATCAGCTACCATTCAATAAAGGCGGCGGTAGTAAATCCCGTAAATAGTCTGCGGAGTGAGTAGAATTGTCATTAGTCATTGGTGCAAAGCGGCTAACCTGACTGCCTTTAACCAATGACTATTGACCAATTAGAGTTAGTTGAAAAACAATGTGGTACGTTCCGGGTGAGATACGGAACGTACTTTTAATTTCAGACAGGGCACTTCAAATCTGTATGCCACATTCAACCGCAAGTGTCGGCGCCGGCCAAAAGACGTTGCAGCACCCATGCCCCGTCGCCAGACACCCCGGCGCCAGACTTTATAATTTTCCTCAATCCACCACCACCTTTTCCATTTATTGACATTTGTCAAACTTATTGCTAGTGAATATACCTTGCTTTGTGCTTGTTAAACCAATACAATATGAAAACAGCAATTTTTGAATTTATTATAATCTTCACGTATAGCCTCGCGGTTATTTCACCCGCGGCAAAGGCCCAAAACATTGGCGAACAAACTTTTCATTTTAAGGACGAAAGCCGCAACCGGCCCGTGGTTACCGAGGTTTGGTACCCTACGACCGACGTCTTGGTTCCCAAAAACGAGGGTAATTATCCTTTCATTCATGTGCCATCCATCAGGAACGCGTCCATCCCACAAAAAAAATACCCTTTAATTTTAATTTCGCACGGCACCGGCGGCGGCCGCATTACGCTGGAGTGGCTGGCCGACAAACTGGTGCAAAACGGCTTTATTGTTGCCGCAACAGACCATTACGGCAACACCTACGACCATAAAATTGTTGAAGATTTTGTTGAGCCATGGAAAAGGCCGTTGGATATCAGCTTCGCCTTAACATCCTTATTAAAAGATACTTTGTTTGGCAGCCGCATAGATACGGCCAGGATAGGGGCTGCCGGTTTCTCCATTGGCGGTTATACCGTTATAGCGCTTGCCGGCGGGAGGTTGGATTTAACGGCTATGATGGCATATTTTAACACGCCCGGTGGCAAAAAAGAAGCCGCCATTCCTGAATTTCCTGATTTGCTGAATAAGATTGATACCAATGCTGTGCTGGCATCGTTTAAAAATAGTCCGCCATTAAAAGATAGCAGGATAAAAGCCTTTTTCGCCATTTGTCCGGCCATAGGGCAAGGGTTTACAACCAAAGAGCAGTTTGCCGCTATAAACAGACCGCTTTATATTGTTGGCGCCCAAAGTGATAGCATCGCGCCGGTAAAAACCAATGCGCAGCACTATCACGATTTAATCAGCAACTCCAAAATAACCATTGTACCCGGTAAAGTTGGGCACTATGTATTTTTAAATGAGGCTGTTGAAGCGCTTAAAAAGCAGCAGCCATTTCCATTTAGCGACGACCCCTCGGTAAACAGGCACGATATACATGAACAGGTGGGTCAACTGGCCGCCGATTTTTTTAAAGAGAATTTGAAATAAATTTCCACCTGCTGACAGGCCCTTGTCATTAAAGGTTCGTATTTTGCTTAAAACAAAATCCATCTGCAAAAATGACAAACCCGCATATAGCACAACAGCGGCTCTACAATCAGCATATAGCCCGGCAAATATTTACAAAACCGCATGAGGTGGTAAAATACCTGGGCGCGGTGCAGGCGCAGGACTATGCCGGCGCCAAATGGGCTATAGGCCTCAGGCTAAAGAAAAGCCGCGACGCAATGATAGACAAGGCCATGGCCAATGGCAACATTATCCGCACCCATGTATTGCGGCCAACCTGGCATTTTATTTCGCCGGAGGATGCCCGGTGGATGATTGATCTGACGGCACCGCGCATCAACGCACAAGCCGGTACCTGGTTCCGTAAACTTGAGCTCGATACAAATGTTTTTAAACAAAGCAACGACGCGCTGGCCAAAGCGCTTGCAGGGGGTAAGCAGCTGGACAGGGCAGCCGTAATGAATGTTTTAAACGAAGCGGGCGTAAAAACGGATGACCTGCGGTTTATTCATTTGCTCATGCGTGCCGAACTGGACAGGGTAATATGCAGCGGCGGCCGGCAGGGCAAGCAATTTACATATGCGCTTTTTGATGATCGTGTCCCCGCCGGGGGCAACTTTGATAAAGATGAGTCCCTGGCCAACCTGGCGGAACGATACTTTTTAAGTCGCGGCCCTGCCACTTTGCCCGATTTTACCTGGTGGAGCGGCCTGAGCGCCACCGAAGCCAAAAAAGGCCTCGAAATGGTCAAATCCGGCCTCGCATCCATAGAAATTGCAGGCGTGCAATACTGGATGGCAAAAGATCAGGAGGACGTGGCTGGCAAAAGCCCGATTGCGCACCTGCTGCCCGCATTTGATGAATTTGCGGTTGCATATAAAGATCGTACAGCCACTGTAAACAAAAAGTATTTAAAACAAGCCCGGCATGTTATTTTTGATCCTTCTATTGTGGTAAACAACCAGGTAGTCGGCACATGGAAACGGGTATTAAAAAACAATTCCGCCGACATCAGCCTCAATTTATTCGGCAAGCTTAACCAAACGCAGCAAAAAGCAGTTGAAAAAGCCGTGGCGCGATATCAGAAGTTTATTGGTTGACGATCAGGATCATAACGACAACATCTGTTTTTTTATTGGTTATAATGACGAAGCTTTTTTGTCAGCAGAAGAGCTTCGGGAAAAATCCGGAAAAACAGCAGGCCCGTGAGCTGGCCTGGGGCATAGGAACTTTTTGCATACAAGGTCTTTAAGCGACGGGGTAGCCCGGCAAAAAGATTCCCGGCCCCGGCTGTTTTTCCGGATTGTGCGGCAAAGGCCTCCGTGCGGCAAGAAGCATTTCTGATGACAACCCTTTTGGTTACTTTTGGGGCCAAAAGTAACAGCCCCCGCGGCAATTGAGCGGGCACGTCTCAGAATAGGAGTTAAATAATATCGGAAAATAGCCTTATCTGCGTTTGATTTTTTATGGTAACCCTAAACCTTTACTAGACTTTTACCACAAATACATAGCGAAAAAAAAATCGTCCATCAACCCGCGCCAATCATCCATGTTATAAATTTTGCGGCGGATGCACTTTTGTAATGTCAATAACGACAATACAAAAAGCCAAGAAAATGACACGATTAACAGCATTAAATCCTGACAATACCACGGGAAAAGCAAAAGAATTATTTAACGCCATCCAAAGTAAATTGGGCATGGTGCCCAACATGATGCGCACCATGGGCAACTCACCGGCCCTGCTCGAAGGCTACCTTAACCTTAGCGGCGCGTTGTCGTACGGCGCATTGGGTGTTAAAACCGGCGAACTGCTGGCACTAACCATTTCCGAGCATAACGCTTGTGATTATTGCCTTTCGGCCCATTCTTTTATCGGCGAAAAGCTGGTTCACATTGATCCAACTGTTTTAAACAACGCCCGCCATGGCAACGCCGCCGATCAAAAAACCGATGCAGCATTAAAGTTTGCAACCGTACTATTGGAAAAAAATGGCCTGGTAAATGATGAGGACGTCAACACAGCAAAAGCCGCCGGGCTAACTGAAGGCGAGATCGGCGAAATTGTAGGCCACGTAGCTCTGAATATTTTGACCAATTTCTTTAACAATACCGCCAATACCGAAATTGATTTCCCGGTAGTAACCGCAGCAGTCAACGCCTGATAAAAACCGTTAAGTCTCATCGAACCGTAAAAGTTGGCGGTAAACGCTTAACTTTTACGGTATTCGCTAATTTTACTAACAATTACCAGCATTCAAATGGAAAATAAAAGATACCCGCTGCCACCCTTTAATATGGAAACTGCCTTGCAAAAGGTACAGGCTGCGGAAGATGCGTGGAACACAAAAGACCCTGAAAAGGTTTGTCTGGCCTATACAATAGACACCGAATGGCGCAACCGCACCGACTTCATTAACGGCAGGGAAGAGGTGAAGCAATTTTTAAAACGGAAATGGGAAAAGGAACTGGATTACAAATTAAAAAAGGAACTTTGGGGTTTCAAAGAAAACCGGATGGCCGTAAGGTTTGAATATGAATGGCACGATGCCGCCGGACAATGGTACCGCAGCTACGGAAACGAGCTTTGGGAATTTGATGAAAATGGTTACATGCAGAAAAGATTTGCCAGCATAAACGATTTGCAAATCAACGAGACGGAGCGGTATCTGTAGTTACAAATAACTGAGCAGCTTCTTTCAGTCCCGATAGCTATCGGGATTCGGACTTCCCGACTTTGCTGACTCCCCAACTAATCTCTAATTAACTAACCTCATGAATTACCACGAAATAGCTTTTTCAGATGCTTCCAAACATTTCCAGGAGCGTTATGGGAGCCGGGCCAGTTATGCCCGGATGGAACAATTTAAATTTACTGATGGACTTACCGATAGCGAAATTGATTTTATTTCGCTCCAGGATAATTTCTTTTTCGCAACTGTTGGTGAAAATAATTTTCCCTATATCCAGTTCCGGGGTGGGCCGAGGGGTTTTTTAAAGGTAGTTGATGATCAGACCCTTGGTTTTATCGATTTCGGGGGAAATAAGCAGTATATCTCGGTAGGAAACATAAGCACAAATAACAAAGTGTCTTTGTTTTTATTAGACCAGGCCGCCAAAACCAGGCTGAAAATTTATGCAGAAGCCAGGGTTTTAGAAATTACAGACAATCCCGAACTTTTCGACAAACTGAACCCTGGTGATTATAAATTTCGCCCGGAGAGGATAATTGTGCTCGATGTGAAAGCATACGACTGGAATTGTCCCCAGCACATTACAGAACGTTACACCATTGAAGAAATACAGCATGAATTTATGGCGCAGCACGAGTATATTAACAAGCTGCGCGAAGAAATTGCACTTTTGAAGACCAAATTAGCATAATACCATGCCAGGAATAAATCTGTTACCAATTAACCTATAACAGCCCAATGCTTAACACCCAAACATCATTTACTTTAGTTAACCCGCAAAATGGCAACCTGTCGTTTAAATTGCTGGCGTTTGATGATGACAGCTATTTCGATCATCTGCAGCGGCACAATTACTACACCATTATATGGGTAACCAAAGGCAGCGGAAAATTAAAAACCAATTTCGCCGAATATGCCTTCACTCAAAATACGCTGTTTACCTTTTCGCTTTATCAGCCATTTATGATAAAGGCATCGGAGGCAATTGAAGGCGTGATTCTCAATTTTCACCCCGACTTTTTCTGCATCTATAAGCATCATAAAGAAGTGGCCTGCAACGGCATCCTGTTCAACAATATTTACGAGGCGCCTTTTGTTAGTGTGGATGAAAAATCGGCGGGCACGTTTAACATGCTGATTGAACAGTTGCGCACCGAAATGCAGAACGCAGCGCTGGCACAATATGAACTGCTGGTATCGTACTTAAAAATATTTTTAATTACCGCTGCGCGGATAAAAACAGCCGAGAAACAAACTGAGGGACAACCCATCAACGAAACAAAAGAGCCATTTATTCTCCAAAATTTAAAGGATGCTATTGACGAGCATTATAAAAACAAACACTCCGCCAGCGATTATGCCGATATGCTTAACATCTCTGCTAAGGCCTTGGCCAAACTCACCAAAAGCCATTTCAACAAAACGCTAACAAACCTGATCGCCGAGCGGATTGTGATAGAGGCCAAACGCGAATTATACCTCACCAATAAACCCGTTAAGGAAATTGCATTTGAGTTGGGCTATGACGATGAATATTATTTCAGCCGCTTTTTTAAAACCAACGCCGATGTATCGCCGCAATTATTCAGGGAGACGGTAGGTTTTGGTAAAGCGGAATCGGGATAGTGCGTAAGCTTACGGGGTTGCTGAAACAGCGATTTCTTTACAGATGTACCTATATAGGCTTTTTATTTCGCGCGGGCCGCATTTGTTTTAACGGTTTTACCTTTGGGAGTAAAATGTCTTCAATCTCCTCAAACCGCGACTTAAAAGTCAGATAAAAAGTAGTGCCAACGCCCGGGAAACTTTCAAAGGTTATTGTGCCGTTTTGCAACTCCGTAAATTCCCTGCATAGCAGCAGTCCCAGGCCAACACCCTTTTCGTTTTTTGTTCCGAAGGTGGAACTGGCTTTTAGCGAGAAAATATCCTTCTGCTGTTTATTGGGTATCCCTATGCCGTTGTCTTTTATCAAAATCCTGCATTCTTTCGCCATAACCTCCGCCGATATGGTAATTTCTCCGCCGGGCGCGGTAAATTTAATAGCGTTATTGATCAGGTTTCGCACAATAAGTTGCAGCATATCGGCATCGGCAATAATATCGATGTTGTTTTTAAGCTGATCAACCAGCCGGATGCCTTTTTCGGATGCGATGCCTTTGTGTATCTGCAGCGTACCCTTCAGTGTTTCTTTTACATTTAAACTAGCCAGGTTTACCGTTAAACCATCCATTTGCGCCTTGCTCCAGAAAAGTAAATTCGTGAGCATTTGCTGTGTGTTTTGGGTCGAATTTAAAAGGTCGCGTTTAATAGATAGCCTTTCCTCTTCGTCGAGTTTAAAATCCGAAAGTATTTCGAGGTAATTTTGGATGGATGATAAGGGTGCACGGAGGTCATGCGCCAGGATTGAAAATAGTTTGTTTTTGGTGTCGTTCAGCTCTTCCAGTTCTGCTGCTTTTTGTTCCACCAGTTTTTGTTCGGTATGGTAACTCTGCCTGATGGCTGTAGTCACCAGGAATATAAAAAAAACAAGGCAAATATAAGTGTACGCGGTATCAATGAGCCGACTTTTACTATCAGTATAAGTATTGATGATAAAACCGGGTTGTAAGTATTCGATAATCATTAATGAAAAAACAATAATGAGGTTAAGCGAGATCCAGAACCAATACTGTTTTTTGGGGACGATAGATATGGTAAGGAAATAGGAAAACATAAAAATCAGCAGGGTAGGGCCGTTAATTCCTGAATTGTACTTATAATTTATAATCAGCAACATATTCATCACAATCATGTACACTGTGATGGAACTGTTTAAGATCATTTTAAACCGCGAAAAGTAGTAACAAAGCGAGGCTATGGCAAAAACAACCGCCATTACAATAGCCAGTTGTGGTATACCCAAAAGATAATTTAAAAATACATTTGCAAAAGAGGTAAGCGCCGAAACAATACAGATAACGTTGAAAATGCGGGCCTCCAGGGAGAACGCAGGCGGGCGGCCTATAATATCGGCCCATAAAGATCGCATCATTTTCACTTTTTTAAATGCCCGGTTAATTTTGTGTGTGTCAATTCAATCCAAAAAAGCAATCGGCAGGATACTGTTAAAATTGTAAAAAGTATTAAATAATGCTGTAGTTTAAACGCTTATCTAATAACCCGGTTGTAGATAGAAAGTTTGATCCAATTTTTCTTTATTCCCTTGATTACTAACTTTTTTACGAACAATGCGTCGAGTTTGTTCGCCGGAATAATTTTGGCCCGATTAATTATTAGATAAAGTTAAATAATTACCTGTGATATTCCTTTGCCTATTATCCAAAGAAATTAATATTGCTATATTAGGATACCGATATAAAAACTAAATTCTTGTTTATAACCCAATGTGCTTAACAAAAAGGCTGATTTTGGTCCTTTTGCTGTTGAACGCCGCCGCGTATGCACAGCAAAAAATTACCTGGCCGCACCATAAAAAAGCGGTGATTGTGCTTACGTACGATGATGGTATTAATTCGCAGTTAAATGTGGCTGTGCCGCAACTGGACTCGGCACACCTGAAGGGGACCTTTTTTTTAATTGGCGACTTTGATGCCGAAACTATTCCCAAATGGCGCGCAGTTGCTAAAAAGGGACATGAACTGGCCAATCATACCATATACCATCCTTGCGTAAACACAGCAGATAATCCCATAGGGTCACAAAGTTATACGCCCAATACCATTGTGCGTGAGATAGGAACCATGAATAATTTTTTATTTGCGGTTGATGGTAAGACCACCCGTACTTTTGCCTACCCCTGCACCGAAACATCCGTTGGGGGGAAAGATTATGTAGATACCCTCCGGCATTCCGGCTTTATAAAGTACGCACGGATAGGCGGCGACAAGGACGATGGCATTATAACCGATTTTAGCAAACTCGACCCTTTGCTGGTACCCTCATACGGCCTCGAGGGCAACAACAGCAGCGATGAATTGATATCCTTTGTTAAAAATGTGGTAAAAAAGGGCGGTATGGGCATTTTTATGTTTCATGGCATCGGGAGCGATTATATTGTAACGCCGGCCCAATCGCACCGAAAATTGCTGGCTTATCTTAAAAAAAATCAGAAAGATATTTGGGTGGCTACTTTTCAGGAAGCAATGGATTATATTGCGCAGGCTAATAAAGGGAAATAATCCGCTGCCATCTTAAAAATGTTCAGGAAAATAATAAGCAAAATAACCGGTATCAGGTTGGTGCTGGATTATATGTATGACAATGCGCATCGTATAATAACCGGTCTGCCGCGTTTAAGCCGGTCGCAAATAACAGCCAATTTGTTTTTAGGCAGTCAGTATAATCTGCGCGGATTGCAAAAACTGAAAGCTTTGGGGGTAACGGCTATCGTGAATATGCGGTCGAATAAAGCCTATAAAGATGAAGTGCACGATGGGATAAAGTATCTTCACTTACCAACGGTTGATAATACGGCGCCACCGCTTGAAATATTGATAAAAGGCGCCGAATTTATAGACAGGGAAATAAAAAACGGCGGAACGGTATATGTGCATTGTCGGCAGGGCCTGGGCCGCGGTCCAACCATAGCCATGGCATACCTGGAGAAATTGGGCCTAACCTATGAGGATGCGTACGCCAAAATCAGGAAAGTGAGGGTATTTATAAATCCGCAGCGCAGCCAGGTAAAAATGCTGAAGGAACTGGAGGAATATTACAGAAATCAGCCCGCTAATAAAAAATGAAAGCATAAATGCAGCCATCCAAACCCGCAAATATTAATTGGATAAGTAATATCAGGATTATCGCTCTTTATGCGGTAATCGTATTGCATTGCTCGTCGCTGTTGCTGATGCAGTATGGCAAGGTGCCGATGCAGGCCTGGTGGGTGGCTGATTTTTTGAATGCTATTACCCGTTTTGCAGTGCCTGTTTTTGTGATGATAACCGGAGCATTATTGCTGAACCGCGAATACGAGATTGGCGATTTCCTCAAGAAACGTTTAACCCGGGTAGTGGTACCCTTCCTTTTCTGGAGTTTGGTTTATGTAGGATATTCGTGGTATAACGAGGATATAAAATTCGGCAGCGACGCGATTGCCAATGTAAGGCAGGTATTGCATTTATTGTTGCACGGCGCATCGTACCATTTGTGGTATGTGTATATGCTGATAGGGCTGTATTTTTTTATACCGGTTTTAAGCAAGTTTGTGCGTAACGCCAGCGAAAAAGAAATAGTGTACTTCCTGATTGTATGGCTAGTTGTGATGCTCATCACGCAGCCTTACCTGGTGCGGTACAACCCGGCTGTTGATATGCACTATTTCGCCGGGTTCGCAGGCTACCTGGTGCTGGGGCATTACCTCGCTTATAAGGATTTCAAAATCAAAAACCTCCTCCTGTACATGATCCTGCTGTTTTTGTGCAGCATCGTCATCATCGCTGTAGGGTCTAAACTGGTCATTAATTACCCGCAATTTCCGGGCACTATGTTATATGAACCGGTGAGCCCGGCTGTGGTGGCATTAGCTGCCAGCGTATTTATTATTGCGAAGTTAACCATAGTACAAATGTCGCCGGCTGTGATCCGCATCCGTGATTTTGTAGGCAAGTACAATTATGGTATCTACCTGGCCCATGCGCTTGTTTTATATTTTTTGGACGACCTGGCAGGTATCAGTTATAAGCTTTGCACGCCCATTGTCAGCATCCCGTTAACAGCTCTCATTTGTTTATTAATAACCCTACCCCTTGTTTGGGGCATTAATAAATTGCCATGGACAGGGAAGTGGATATCGGGATAAAATAATTGAATAATAAAGTTCTTTTTTTGCGAACTTTTATTATATTTGACTAATATGCTATGCGGGTACATCTAATCAAGGAAAAAACGGTTGAAAATTTTATTATTGATCATTCTGATAGTAAAACTTCGTTTAGGCTTTGGTTAAATGTTATTAAAATCGCTGATTGGGGCACCCCGGAAAACATCCTATCTACCTTTGGATCGGCTGATTTGTTAGGTAATGGCACCAATCGGGTAGTATTTAATATCGGCGGTAATAATTACCGTTTAATTGCAAAATATGATTTTGCGAAAACGAGAGCTCATTTGACAATTTGCTGGATTGGTACGCACGCAGAATACACTAAATTATGTAAAGACAACCGGCAATATACTATCAGACTTTATTAGAATGAACCTATGGAAACACTAAAATACAAAGTCATAAAATCAGAAGAACAATATTGGGATTATTGCAACCAACTGGAAGTTTTGGTAAGCGGTACCCAAAACGATTTTTCAGAAGACGAAATTGAGTTACTTACTATACTTATTGAAAAATGGGACGATGAGCATAGCACCCTTGACGGCGCCGACCCTGTTGAGTTGTTGCGGTATCTGATGGAAGAAAACAAGTTAAAGGCGAAAGATATAGCGGAGATTGCAGGCGTAGGTAAGAGTACTATATCAGAAATATTGCATTACCGGAAGGGATTTTCAAAAGAAATTATCAGGAACTTAGCCGACCGCTTCAAACTGAGACAGGAAGCATTTAATCGGCCGTATAAATTAATAGCCGCTGCAAATTCTCATTTGCGCGACGCAAGTGTAATGAACACGACAAAGAAACTGGTTACTTCCCATTAATTACTTGTAAGTAAATTGCTGTTATGGACGGATATCTTGTACGCTTTGATTCGTTGCAAAAACACATCATAAATTCATAATTTTTTTAAGAGATTTGTGCCTCTGCAAACAGGCATCTTTCTTAATGAAAAAACTCACCGAAAAAAACGCGGCATCATACGTAACCATCATCATTGTTATAACCTTTGTGGTACGCTGTTTCATAGCAGCTTATACCGGCCTTGGTAATGGCGAATCTTATTATTTCCGCGGCGCGCTACGTCTCGATTTAAGTTATTTTGATCAGCCGCCACTGTTTTTCTGGCTGGGCGCGTTAAGTACAAAGGTATTCGGCCTTACCAATTTTGGTATCCGGTTTGCCTCGGTACTGCTGTTTGCCGGTACCACCTGGATGTTGTTTTTGGTGACTAAAAAGCTATTTAACGCCAGGGCCGGTTTTTGGGCCGTGGTGGTCATGAATTTGAGCGCGGTATTTACCTACGCCATTGCCAGCTGGTATCAGCCGGATGCGCCGCTGATGTTTTTCTGGCTGGTTGCCACATATTTTATTGTGGAGTTGATGGTATGCCCCGGCACCGAAAGTTCCGAAGCTACCCGCAACAGTCGCCGAACCTGGATCCTTTGGCTTGCCGTTGGCGTGAGTATGGGTTTGGCTACCTTAAGCAAATACCATGTATTGTTTTTGTTCGCAGGTGTGTTTATGTACATCGCAACTAACAAAAGCCAGCGTCATTGGCTGCGTCATCCCGGGCCATATATTGCTGTACTCATCACCATCATTATGGCGCTGCCTATCCTGTGGTGGAATTCACAAAACAACTGGGTATCCTTTGTTTTCCAGGGATCGAGGGCCGGGGTAAATGGCGAAGGGTTTAAACTTCATTTCGATTGGTTTTTTCGCAGCATATTGGGGCAGTCGATGTTTCTGCTGCCCTGGATCTGGATCCCTACCATCCGCCAGCTATTTGTGTCCTTTAGGCTCCGTAAACAATTGTTGGCCTATAGTTTTATATTTTGGATGGCCATATTACCCCTGGTATTTTTTACAGTGGTTACCCTTTGGGCCGATTTACAATACCATTTTCATTGGCAGGCGCCCGGGTATTTAATGTTATTTATTCCACTAGGTTTTGCTATCGACAGGGCGCTCAACAGCGTCCAGGACAGAAAGCTCACCCGCAGGTGGCTAAACTTTTCAGTTGCATTTACCGTGATAACAATAGGTGTGCTCACGCTGCACATGACAACCGGCTTTTGGACAGCTTACGGCCCAAAATGGGTAGTTCATCATTTCCATGGCGATACCGTTGACCCAACGATACAGGGGGTAGATTACACTGATATACAAACCCGCTTTGAAAAAGAAGGCTGGCTAAATAATCCCAATATTTTTACCGGATCGCCGCGCTGGTGGCTTACCGGTAAGGTTGACTGGGCGCTAAAGGGCAAAAAAGATATCCTTGTTTTTGACCCGGATGCCCGCAACCTGGCCTTCTTGGTAGATCCTAAAAACCTGGTAGGGAAAGATGCAATTGTTATCGGCGATAAACAACAGCCATTTGTGGATATGAATGTGAAGCCCTATTTCGACAAGGTAACACAACTGCCCGATATACAGGTAATGCGCAATGGTCCGGAGTACACCCTGCAAGTTTATTATTGCAAAAACTTTCACAAACCGGCGCAGCCCCGCATGGATATGCCTATTTACAGGCAATTGATAGGTTTGCCGCCTTTCGGTAAATAGGTTATTTTATCATACAAGTTTTCTGTATGTTGGTAAGGTTAATGTTGTTTAAAACAAATTGATTTGCCGGTATTATAATTACGCCGCCCGTAGTATATATTCGTGCAATGAAATTTTTCCCCCTGGTTATTTTTATTCTGTTTTCAAGGATCGTCGTTGCCCAAAATATCGGTATCATTCCCCTTCCCAAATCATTTGTAAAAAATAACGGTACATTTCAGTTGAACAGCAATACCGTTATCGGCATGAATGATAACTCGCTGCTGCCACAAGCCAACTATCTGCAAAACGAACTGCAAAAGTCTCAGGGCGTTGCCATAGCCGTCGACCCCGATGAAGGCAAGGCCCAAATTGATTTTAAACTGGTAAAAGCCAACCAGGTTGAAGGTGCTTATACGCTTAAGATAACACCGGGCAAGATCACGATTACAGCACAGGATAGCGAGGGTGTTTTTTACGGCATTATTTCGCTACTGCAAATGATCAGGAACCAACCGGCAGGAAATGCCATCAACCTGCAGGCTTGTGAAATAACCGATGAACCCCGCTACCAATGGCGCGGTTTTATGCTGGATGAATCACGTCATTTTTTTGGCAAGGAAAAAGTCAAACAGTTGCTCAACTGGATGGCTTTTTACAAAATGAACAAATTTCACTGGCACCTGACGGACGATGACGGCTGGCGACTCGAAATAAAGAAATACCCCCGCTTGACTGCAGTCGGAGCCATTGGCAATCATACCGATAGCCTTGCACCGGCCAAATATTATACCCAGGATGATATCAGGGAAATTGTTGCTTACGCCCAGGACCGTTTTATAACCATTATACCCGAAGTTGATATGCCCGGCCATGCGACGGCCGCCAATAAAGCATATCCCGAATTTAGTGGAGGGAGCATCCCCAAATATGAAAATTACACTTTAGATCCTGCTAACGAAAAGACTTACCAATATTTAACCGATATCCTGCGGGAAATTAACACCATGTTTCCGTCGCACATGATCCACCTGGGTGGCGATGAAGTAGGACTGGGGATACAGGCATGGGCGGGCCGGCCGGCAATATCGGCCATGCTGACCAAATATAAATTCACCGAACTGTCGGACCTGGAGCATTATTTTTTTCGCCGGATGGCCGATACAGCCATCAGTTTGGGCAATAAGGTGCTTTGCTGGGATGAAGCCGCCGAAACCGATATGCCTCCCGCCAAAACAATTGTTTTTTGGTGGCGACAAAATTTCCCATCGCAGTTGCAGCTTTCGCTGCAAAAAAGGTATGACATAGTGCTTTGCCCCAGGTTGCCGCTTTATCTTGATTTTGTACAGGATAAAAATCACATATCGGGCCGGCGGTGGAACGGTAAGTTTTTTAACAGCTTAACCGAAATCTATAATTTCCCCGATAAACAATTGCCCGGCGACGAATTGGCGTCGAACCAAATCCTGGGCATACAGGCTAACTTGTGGACGGAAACTGTCGGTTCGGCAAAAAGGCTTGATTTTATGATCTTCCCGCGAATGGCAGCCCTGGCTGAATCAGCCTGGACAAACCAGGCCTCAAAAAACGAAGATTCGTTTGATGAACGATTAAAAGTAAATTTGCCCTTATATGATAAGGACGGCATTTATTACTATAACCCTTTTAACCCGTCGGCTCATCCGGAGGCTATAGATTTTATGCCCCGCGTAATTAAACCCGCCCGCAGGGATAAACACCATCGCCATGGGGTGGCTTCACACCGTCATGAGAGAAAAGGTCGTGCCGGAAAAAGCAGTATCAAAAAGCACCGCACTAAAAAGCACTAATCGTAATTCTCAAAGTGAGGGTGTAATATTTTCATTAACATTCGGTACCGGGCATAAATACCCTTAATTTTATAAAACAATATTTGAACCGCCATCGGCATCCAGTAACTCCGTTTATTTTGAAAAATATCATCCCGCAAAAACATCTTTTATTAAGTTTTCTATCGCTTTTATTGCTAACACTATCTGCAAGCGATGCCTTTTGCCAGGCTGAAGTTGAACCATGGGGAAACATCACCGGCATCCGGAAACACGGTCAGCTTTTTGATTTTGAATCAGCTATTAAAGTGATAAAGGGCAAGCGGTTTACCACTACAGGTAAAGAAATGCAGCACCCAAAGTACAAGCGTGTGAGTGATGAGCAAATCATCAATACCAACCTGGACAGCCTCTTTATAAAGGAGGTAGTAAAGGATGATGGCTCCGGGAAAGTAAAAGTAACCATAACCCTGAATGCTCATGCAGATAACACCTTCGATGGGGTATATTTTGAGCTGATTTTACCTGATAATGAGTATGGCAACAGCCAGGTAAAGTTGCCCGGCGCCAGTGGCGAAGCAGGTAGTTTTAACGATGCAGGCGGCAATTACGATGGTATCGCTAAGGGAGCCTGCTTCAGGTCGTCAAGCCGAAAATTGAAAATAAAATTTGACGGCCCCGAAACAGTAATGCTTAGAAAAAGTGATGCTACCGGCAAAAACACCCTGCAACTTTACGTGGCTTTAAAATTAAATGGAATCACTAAGGGCGATAGCGTTCAAAAAGTTTTTACCCTGAAAGCAGGCGGCGATGTGGACGATTCGCGCGTTAACCTAACCCTCAACACCGCGAAACAGGGTAGGGCATTTGACGGCCTCGGCGGCAATTTCAGGTTGCAAAACCCAAAAGCTGATCCGCAGGTAATTGATTACTGTTTGCAAAATTTACGGGTGGCTTATGGGCGCGTTGAAATGCCCTGGCGTTTCTGGCAGCCCAATTTAAATGCCGATCCTACAGCTGCGGCCGACTCAGGTAAACTCCATCCTGCTGTGCTTAAAGCCATGCTGATGGCCCGCCGGGTTGACAGTTTGGGTGCGCCTTTTATACTTTCGGCATGGTTTCCGCCAAATTGGGCCGTTGCCGGGAAGGTTAATTTCAAGCCGACTAACGGGGTATGGGGCAATCCGCTTAATCATGATAACGACCAGGCCATTTATAAATCCATCGCCGATTATATCATCTACCTGAAAACCAAATACGGTGTCGAACCAAAACTTTTCTCATTCAATGAGTCGGATTTGGGGATCAATATCCGCGTAACGCCACAGGAACATGATGACTTTATAAAAGGTTGCGGCGCTTATTTTGCAGCACAAGGCATACAAACCAAAATGCTGCTGGGCGACAATTCCGATGCCACCACTTACGAATTTATTAATATCGCACTTAACGATCCCGAAGCAAAGCAATACATCGGGGCTATATCGTTTCATTCCTGGAGAGGCTGGGATACTGCTACGCTGCAGCATTGGGCCGATGCTGCTACACAATCAGGCGTTCCGCTTTTAGTAGGCGAGGGGAGTATTGACGCTGCAGCCTGGAATTATCCCGATATTTTCCAGGAGCAAACCTATGCGCTAAAGGAGATTAACCTGTACACGCGTTTGCTGGCCATTTGTCAGCCGCAATCTATCCTGCAATGGCAATTAACATCCGACTATTCGCCGCTCATCGGCGGGGGCATTTTTGGCAATAACGAGCCTTTGCACCCTGGTCAGCGTTTCTGGAACCTGAAGCAATTATCCATCACACCCAAAGGATTATATGCAATGCCGGTCATCGGCACCAGTAATAATATTAGCATCGCCGCCCTGGGCGATAATGCAAAATCGGTTTATGCGCTGCACCTGGTCAATAACGGTCCCAAACGAAAAGTAATCATTAGCGGTTTCCCCGCCAACGTAAAAACAATGCAGTGTTATATCACCAATAAGGACTTAAGTATGAAAAACGACGGGCCGGTGAAAGTAAAAAATGGCAAGGCCTCATTTAAACTCGCCGCAACAAGTTATGTCACTTTAATAAGTCAATAATATCTTTTTGTTTTACTTTTAGGGCATGAAAAACGACCCATTAAGCCTCCCGCTTTTTGAGATGCGCCTGGAAGAAATTCATCGTGCCGATCCCTGGCTGCGTTACGAAATCTCCATCCGCGATTTTGTTGCGCTGTTCCCTATCAGGTATAAAAACGGTTCGCCCGTGAAACCCGATCATCCGGCTGCTTATGGGGTCGACAGGGAAGTTTTTTTAAAGGTGCTGGTGGCTTTCAGCCAGTGTTTTAAATAACGGAATTAATATCGAACACCGAATACTCAATATCGAATAATGAATTTTAAAACCTCTGAATTCGGTATTCAAAATTCATTATTCGATATTATGCCAGTGTTTTTGGCGTTGAAATCTTCTTTCATCAAATCCATTACGGATTATCAACCGTTGTATCCTGCGCCAATTTGGCGTCATCGGGTGTTTTAGCCAAATCATTATCCAATGCGTAAAGCGCATCGTCTTTGGCGTTAGCGCCACCGGCAATTTTTACTTTAGCCAGCAGGTCCATCGCCATGGTTTCTTCTTCGGTTTGTTCTTTTACAAACCATTGCATAAAGTTCCAGGTGGCCCAGTCTTTTTCGGCCATACTCAGGTTTACCAGGTTATAAATAGACGTGCTGTTTTGTACTTCCGACTGAAATACTTTTTCGAAGCAGTCGCTTACACTTACCGGGTCAGGTCCGGGGCCGGGTATATCGGTGACAATCACTTTGCCACCTCTTTTTAAGATATACTCCAGTATTTTCATCATGTGGTTACGTTCCTCGGCGGAGTGCCTGAACAGGAAGTTGGCGATGCCATCGTAGCCCTTTTCGCTGGCCCAGGCGCCGTATGAAAGATATATCTCCGCGTTATGCGCCTCGGCAGTCATTTGATCGTTCAAGGCCTTTGCTATGGTGGCTGAAAGTCTGTTGGTATCCATTAGGTTGTTGTTTAACAACTAAACTTAGGACGGGCCGAAATGTTTAATTTATTTTAAACAGCATGCTGGACGGGAAGGTTTAAGGCATAACCAATCCGTCGGACGCAGATGCCAGGCAGCAATTTAAAAACAGTAAAAGATTTTAAACGGAATAAACCTATTTAAAGGAAGATACGTGCGTGGTTTTTATGCTGAGAATAAAAGCTTTACCCACGGATATTTTTACACTGCGGTTTTGCAGGAAGCTCTTAATGGCTTCATCTTCCTTCATCGCTTCATACAGATCGCGCGCTACTGCCGAACCACTGATGTTATTAGTCGGCTTGCCATTCTCCAATGCGATATTGAAAGTATACGCCGACTTTCCACGATCGCCCGCCGATTCAAAATCGGTGATATTCAACTTAAATTGCTGATCCTCGGTAAGACTTCTTTTTAAGTGCAAACGTATTACGGGTATATACCTTTTCCAGGTAGCTAAATATTTTCTTTCTTCCATGTGAGTGTGTAAAGGTATTATAATAAAAACACAAATTAGTAATTTGATAACATTGTTGACAATGTATTTATTATTAGGCAGATAAGGTGCCACAAATGCGTTTAAGTAAATTTAAAAGAACTTTTCGGCCTTAAAATTGTCATCATACAGATGCTAGTTTGGCATTTTTGCCCCCGGTTTGGTTTTATAGTAAATTGTAAATTTGATTTATCAGTGCAATTTTAGGATGGAAAAGCCCGGAAGAACATTAAGAACATGTGATAACGGACACCAATATTACAAAAGTACCGATTGCCCCGTATGCCCTGTTTGCGAGCAGGAACGGAAACCCGAAGCCGGCTTTATGCTCGGGCTGTCGGCGCCGGCCCGCCGGGCGCTGGAGAATAATGGGATAAAAAGCGCCCGGGATTTGGCCAGGTTTAGCAAAACCGAAATTTTAAAGTTCCACGGCATGGGTCCTGGATCGATTCCCAAACTGGAGGAAGCTTTAAAAAAGGAAGGCCTGTCATTCAGGTAAAGTAGTAAAAGATTATATAAAGCAAACCAATTAAAACAACTATTATGTTTGAAGAAACTAAAGCATTCAGCGGATTTTCGGTAAACGATTTGCAAAAGGCAAAGGCGTTTTATCATGAAACACTCGGGATAGAAACATCCGAAAATGAGATGGGCATCCTTACCCTGCACATAGCCGGGGGCACCAAAGTAATTGTGTATCCCAAGCCAAATCATCAACCGGCAACTTTCACCATTCTTAACTTTCCGGTGGCCGATGTTGAAAAAACAGTGGACGAACTGATTGCCAAAGGAATTGTATTTGAGCAATATGGCGAGCCGATAAAAACCGATGCCAAGGGAATAGTATGGGGCAACGGCCGCGGACCGGATATTGCCTGGTTTAAAGATCCCGCCGGGAATATTTTATCCGTGCTGAAAGAAATGTAAGGGATAGCGGGAGGCTAAATCACCTGCCCTACAAACATCAGCGTTTTGGTATGCGGAACGATGATGTGGAATTCGCGCATCCCGTATTCGCGGTCAAACGGTGCTTTGGTTTTAATGTCGCCCAATTTGTCTTTTATATTGTCCCATAACGGGTCAATCGCGTCTACCTCAAGGTAAAACTCCATTTCGCCAATATCTTCGCCTGCGCGCAGCAAGTGAATGCTCAGGTTGTCCTTGCGAATGATGGCATAATCGCCGTTCATCAGGATTTCAAAACCAAACAGGTCGACGAAAAAGTTAACGGTTTCTTTTACGTTATACGATGGCACCATCGGACTCAAATACAATGCTTTATACATATTAATTCAGATTTGATAAAATACGTTAAGGTTGTTGTACAATTGTTTTTACCTAAAAAACATTTCAAATTTACAATAGTTAAAACTGCTTTGGCAATAGCCGCACGTCTTCGGCGAATAATCTTTTTCCACCTTTGAGCATAAAGGCGCTATTGATCTTAAATGTTAGCGTATCGCTTCCGGAGTCTTTTATTTTCATGAATTTTTTAAAATGGATTAATTGCCGATCGTCCTTTGCAATCATGTTTGGGTATTGCTGTGAGCCGGTTATTTTTTCGATGGATGCGGTTTTGGTTTCGCCGGGTTGAGGTTTATCGCCCGTAATGACGTCGAGCGAATCGCTGTTGAGTTTAACTTCAAAACCCGAATGGTTTACAATAAACAGTTCGGCATGCAGCGTATCGCTGATGTAATAGCTTTTAAGTTGAAAATTCAAACCCGAAACGGCAATTTCCTGGTCACTTAAGTACACAAAGGGTGGTTGGCTGATGTCCTTTACGGTTTCAAGGTATTTCTTTTCCAGTTCGTTAAAGCCGCCTTTAGTGTCAAAGGAATATCCTACAGCAGGTTTTGTGTATTTTGACTTATAAGATGCAAAGTCATTTTTGTCAAGACTGGCCTTTAAAATCAGTGGCGCAGGTTCGGCGTTAGCCGCGCCTGTGTAAGTAACGGAAAGGCTGTAGTCAGATTTTAAGCTGCCGGCCATGCCGGTAACACGGTAAATATTTAAGTCGTTTATTGGATTGAATAGCAGGTTCAAGGTGGTGTCCTTTCCCGCCGGCAGCGAAAACGGCGCAAAAGCATTTATAGGCAGGGCCCGTATACCCTCAGGAGTTGCAATGGTAATTTCTCCTATGTTAAGTGTTTGACTGCCCGCATTGTTCAATTGAAGCTGTGCATTAACAATTTGTTTAACCGGGTCTGCCGACAGGCTTAAATCAGCTGATAGGTCGCCGCTGTTTCCCGGTGTAATAATGTAATTTAAGTCATTGGGGTTGATTTTGTTTTTTTTGCTTGCAGAACTGCAAGCGGACAATAAAGAAATTACAACAAGTATTACCGGTATAAGTGACTTCATTTTTTATGTTAGATGATAAGCGGGTTGGATATAAACAGTTGAAGAAACAAGCCCGAAAGCCTGCTTCTTCAACGAAGTGGCAGCACAAATATTTTATTTGCCCGTGTAAATTAATAGCCTGTAACTGACCAGATAGAATAAGCGTGCGGCGGCGCCTGGATAAGTACGCGGCCATCGGCTGCTACGGTTTGTACCCAGCCCGAAACGCCTGTGTATTCCTTTATTTGCCTGTTGGCCCAGTTTGAAGTAACCCATTGCTGTTGCCAGTAGTCGGTGCCGTTAAAATATACGATTAAGCCAGGTGCTGCACCGTACCCGTTTCTGCGGTCGATATACTGATCGGTGGCCGACCATAAGTTGGTGGTTGTGCCGCCTGCTAAGGTGCGGTGGATCCAGATCAGGTTGTTCATTTTGCCTTTATCAAGCCAGGTTTCGTAGTCGTTATAAAAAACACATGGATAGCCTTCTTCGCACATGATATAGGCATAAGCCGACATTTTATTGCCGATGATGTCGGTATCATGGTTTGATACGAAAGTAACCGCTTTCGAGCCATTTCTTTTCAGCAGCATGTCATCGCTTAAATGCGTAAGGTTGTTACTGTCGAATGCGTTGTGCATGGCATAAAAGCAGGCAAAGTCAAATGCGGACGAGGTGCCGCCGGTTGCGTTTACCCAGTTTTGCAGGTTTGCGGCATTGCCGTCCCAATCTTCGCCTACAGCAAAACCGCCCACACTGTTCACATAGTTTTGAACTACCCAGGCGCCATAACCTAACACATAGTCAAAACGCCATCCGTCATAGTGCATGGTGTTTTTGTAATACCTCGACATGCTGTAGCTGGCGTTATATATCCAGTTAGATACGTTTGCCTGAGCGTGGCACAGATCTGGGAAGCCGCCAAAAGAGCCTTCGTCAGACGCGTGAATATTATTAGGGTGGAAATCGCTGTAGCTCCTGTTAAATTTGCCCGATAGCGGAGTAAAACTGGTATAGGTATTGGTGCCGGTGTAGGGATTTGCCTGCAAAGTTCCGCCGCTGCAGTGGTTTAAAACCATATCGGCATATACCTGGATATTATGGGTATGTGCGTTGCTGATCAGCGTATTTAAATCTGTTAAGTTGCCGAATCGGGTAGTAACCGAACCCATTTGGTTGTAAGTGCCAAAGTCGAAGTAATCATAAGGATCGTAGCCCATACTGGAGCCACCACTTTGCCCTTTGGTAGATGGCGGGAGCCAGATAGCCGAGATACCTGCAGCATCCCACGCCGCAATCTTACTGTTTACATTTTGCCACCACGACGAGGTATTGGGGGTATTCCAGTAAAAAGCCTGCATCATTACGCCACCGCCCGGGCCGGGGGTAGCATCGGAGGTAAACGTCTTGTTTTTAATAGCGCCATTGGCAACCAGGCCATTTTCGGTTTTGGATGCCTTTTTACACTGTGAAAAAGTTAGTACTAAGGCCAGGAGCAAGGTTATCCTGGTTAACATGTAAAACGGTTTTTTCATAATTTTTGGTTTTTAAGTAAATAGGTTATTATTTATTGCTGATTGTATTCGGACTTAAGTTTCCGGGAACGTTACCGGAAGTTGTTGAAGTTATTCTCTCGTGCATTTTTATTCCTTTTTAATTATTGAGGGTATCCAGAAATGCCGGGCCGAAAGGATAGGGCTGAGCAAATTTTGGCAACGCCTTTTGTGATTTCAATTTTATTAGGGTTGGTATCGCGATACGCATCGTAACCTGTATTTTTTTGTTGCCCCAGCTAAAAACAATACATCTTTCATCTAAAAAAATGTTGTGCTTTTAGCGTTTTGGTATAACCGGGAAAATGGGATAACAAGTACTACAATTGGTTGCAATGCGTGTAACGATACACACGGAAACTAAGGTACGGTAATCAGTAATATTTGCAAATTAATTCAAAGGAAATTTTAAATTAATTTTTAAGGATATTTTTATTTTTATTTTAACTATATAGAAAATATTTTTTTAATAATTGCGTGATGGTTAATCGTTGATTTTCCCGCAAATTTCATCGCCAGGGCATTTTTGCGCAGTGTTTTAATGTGTTTTGTACACTAAGTGTTTTTTATTTTGAAGTTAATAAAAAACCGGGAACGTTACCGGAAAATTGGCGAACGGTCGGATTGAACAAGGCAAAGCGGGTCTCGATTTTCTGCGTAAAACCGGAGCTTTGAATTGATTTTTTTATTTTTCAGGCGATAATAGCCCACAGAACCACCGCAGGATTCACAAATAAATTACGGAGCTTTGTTAATCAAAAATTTAACTTTGATGTGGCGATAAACCCCAAAGCAGCAAAATGGCAGATTTATACAACACCATTGGTGTGAATTACAACGAAACGAGGCGCGCTGATCCCTTTTTAACAGAGCGGTTTCTGCATTTTTTGCAGCCGGGTCCCGGTAAAAGCTATTTGGATATTGGCTGCGGCACCGGGAATTATACCATTGCGCTGGCTCAGCAGGGAGTTGACATCACGGGCATCGATCCTTCTGATGAAATGCTGAACGTGGCGCGTAGCCGCGAGTCAAAAATGAAATGGCTGAAAGGCTATGCTGAAGAAATTCCCGCTGCCGATGGCGCCTATGATGGCGTTATGGCGATGCTTACCATCCATCATTGGAGAAACATCAGGAAGGCCATCCAGGAAATTTACAGGGTAACCAGTCCCCGGGGCGTCATCGTTTTGTTTACGGCTGTGCCGCCGCAAATGAAAAGTTATTGGCTCAATCGTTATTTTCCCCAGATGATGCAGTCGTCGTACGCGCAAATGCCGGGCTTTTATGATATAGCCAGCGCCCTGGCAAATGCGGGCTTTAACCTGGATACCGGCGAAAAATACTTTGTAAAACCCGATTTACAGGACCATTTTTTATATGCGGGTAAATATAATCCCGCTATTTATTTTGATGAAGAGATCAGGAAGGGCATTTCGTCATTTGCGACATTAGCCAATGTTGCCGAGGTGGAACAGGGCCTTGCCCAATTGAAAGCTGATATGGAAAGTGGTGAGTTTGAAAATATCCGGGATGAATCGGAAAACCGGTCGGGCGACTATTTATTTATAGTCGCTAATAAGTAGCACATGAACCATTTTCTAAGCTGCGACTGGGGCACCACATCACTCCGCATAAGACTTGCTGATACGGACAACGGCGACATTATCGCCGAAGAAATCTCATCTGAAGGCATTGCGTCAACCTTTAACCTTTGGCAGCAAAGCGGCAGCTTAGATAGTGAAAGAGTTGAATTTTACCTCGATATATTAAATCACCATATAAAAAGTCTGGAAGACAAAACCGGCCGGTCATTATCGGATGTTAAAGTAGTTATTTCAGGGATGGCGTCATCTTCCATCGGTATCATCGAAATTTCCTATGCTTCGGCGCCGGTTCCGGTTGACGGCTCTGGTTTACAAATAGTTATTATTTCGGCCAGTGATCGTTTTAAGCACGATGTAGTCATCATCTCGGGTGTTCGCACCGGCGATGACGTTATGCGCGGCGAAGAAACACAACTGATCGGCTGTATAGCTGCCGGGCAATATGTATCAAACGAGGTGTATATCATGCCCGGTACGCATTCCAAACACATCACAGTTAAGGATAACCGGATTGCCGACATCAAGACCTACATGACCGGGGAACTATTTGACCTTTTATCAAACCAAAGCATTTTAAAAAACACTGTGGAGGCTGCGGATCTGAGTTTGGATAGTTTTAAGCAGGGACTTAAAGAAGCGGCATCTGCGAATTTGCTTCATTCGATATTCAAAGTACGAACTAATCATCTGTTTGATATCTACAGCAAACCAGAAAATTACAGTTACCTGAGCGGTTTGCTGATAGGGGCTGAGCTGAACGATTTAGCATCTGTTTATGCAGACACAATAAATTTGGTTTGCGGAAATAGTTTATCGTCGTATTACCAAATCGCGCTCGATGAATTATTTCCACAAAAAAATATTGAAATCGTGCCGCCAACACTGGCGGATGTAGCTTCAGTTACCGGGCAAATCAAAATAGCTAAAGCATTAAAAATACTAGTATGAGTAAATCCTTTTCGATTGATCTTTTTAACAGGATGCCTTTGGTAGGTATTATGCGGAATATCCCCGACGAGCATATCGAAAACATTGCCTCGGTTTATGCGGAATCGGGCTTAACCTGCCTGGAGATTACTATGAATTCGGCAAACGCCGAAAAAAATATAGCCTTGCTGGCTGATCAATATGGCGATGTGCTAAATATTGGTGCAGGTACCGTTTGCAGCATGGGCGACCTTGAAAAAGCCCTGAAAGCAAACGCGCAATTTATAGTAACACCGGTAATTAACGAAGAGGTGATTAAATCCTGTGTCGACCAAAATGTGCCCATTTTTCCCGGCGCATTTACGCCCTCAGAAATTTATAAAGCATGGTCGCTGGGCGCCACTATGGTAAAACTATTTCCGGCAAGCGATTTAAAACCGAATTATATTAAGGAGATACTGGCACCATTGAATTTTGTTAGTCTATTGCCCACCGGCGGTATCAATTTTGAAAATTTTACCAATTATTTTGCCAGCGGCGCAAAGGGTGTAGGCTTAGGGAGCCACCTTTTCCCCAAAGATATTATCATCAACCAGGATTGGGACGCCCTGGGTGCTATCTATTCGGGATTTGCAAAAAAGTACAACGATTTTATAGCCGCCCGGTAGTGAAACCAGGCAGACTAACCGTGAGTTAATATGGTTTATTGGCATTTTGAACTATTGTTTTCACCCGTTCAACGTCAGTAAGCTCATAAATGTATTCGTCGCCATAGTTGTCGCCCATCACAATATGATCGTTTTTATACGCCATTTTGCTTTGCATGCGTACCCTGGCCGATGAGTGTACCTCGGTAACACCGGTAAAGCGCACCAGGTCGGCAACATTGTGTTCGTTAACCCCGCTTCCGGGCATTATAGCTATGCGGCCATCTGCTTTTTTTATCAAATTGGCAATTACCCTCGAGCCTTCCATGGCAGTACTTTTGCCGCCGGAAGTGAGTATGCGTTCGCAGCCGATTTCTATGATATCTTCCAGGGCCTGGTCCAAATCGGCGGACATATCAAACGCGCGGTGAAAAGTTACGCCAACACCCATTTGTTTTGCTTTATCCACGAGTTTCCGGCAACGTTCCTTATCAACGCTGCCATCCGGGTTCAGTATACCAATCACAATGCCATCGCAGCCAGCCTCTATACAATAATTTACATCGGCAAACATAATATCATACTCCAGGTCGGTGTACAAAAAATCGCCACCGCGGGGCCTTATCAAAACATATAACTTAATGTGCAGCAGTTTGCGGGCAAGTGCAATTTCGCCATGCGAGGGTGTGGTACCGCCTTCGAATAAATTTTCGCACAATTCAACCCTTGCGGCGCCACCTTTTTGCGCCGCCAAAGCCGACGTGACCGAATTGGCACAAACCTCGAGCAAAACGGAATTATTCATAGTTGATTGTTCATAGTGGATGTCCCGGGAAAAACAAAGCAACGGTCGCCCGGGGTATTATACGGATTAGATTTTAAAATGTTCCGACTAAGGAAATTAATCCTGAACCCCAATTTCGCCACAAATTTAGTTTTGAGGAGTATGGTAAAAGCTTTTCCCCGGAATAAGCAATTCCTGGTTTTCGGCGGTACATACCGCAAATGAAAAACCTTCCTGTATGGCATAAGCGCCGTATTCGCCTTTTTTATTGATGGCCAAAAAACCAACCTGTATTTCTTTGGCTGTATCCGGTTTCTTTTTGATGATCCTTTTTACGGCCTCCTTGCAGGCGTCCTCGGGCGAGTAACCTTGCCGCATCAGTTCAACTACCAAAAAGCTGCCAACATTACGTATAACTTCTTCGCCAACACCCGTTGAGGTAGCGCCGCCCACTTCGTTATCAACATACAAGCCTGCGCCAATAATGGGGCTATCGCCAACGCGACCGTGCATTTTAAATGCCATACCGCTGGTAGTACATGCACCCGATATATTCCCTTTGGCGTCGATAGCCAGCATACCTATGGTATCGTGATTATACTTGCTGCCGGGCTTGTGTTGTTTATTTTCGATGTTGACAACAGGGGCGTATTTAGCCGTTTTCAACCATTTTTTCCATGCTTTTTCAGACTCCGGCGTCAGCAGTTTCTCTTTTTTAAAGCCCTGTTCAACCGCAAACTGTGTGGCGCCTTCGCCAACCAGCATTACGTGAGGTGTTTTTTCCATTACCAGGCGGGCCACCGAAATAGGGTGGGCTATATATTCAATGGCAGCAACTGAACCGCAATTGCCGAATTCATCCATTATACAGGCATCCAGGGTAACATGCCCGTCGCGGTCGGGGTAACCGGCGCGGCCGACGGTATGGTTGTTCATATCGGCTTCGGGTATCCGAACGCCGGCTTCAACAGCATCCAGTGCCCTGCCGCCTCTTTCCAGGGTCTTCCAGGCTTCTTTGTTTGCGGCTATTCCAAAATCCCAGGTAGAAATTACGATGGGAAAGCCAGCGGCCGGCGCTGATAGCGCGGATTTTGCAATGGCTGAAGATGACAACGCGGCAAGTGAGGCACCTGCGGCCGATATTTTGATAAACTTGCGGCGACTATACATAGCCGCTAATATAGAAAATCGCTTTAAAAAAACCGGGTTTTAGATCTTTATTGATACATGATATTTTTACCGGGCGGTATTTATTCAAAGTCCTGTTGGCAATTATTGCAGTGCCAGTTTTTTGGCGAATAGAACGGATTGACGAGGTTTGAGATAGAATTGAGGATAGGCCAGTCTTTTTCCTCATTTTTTTCCAGCCCGCTCACATTGTTCGATCCGCAAAAGGGGCAAACCACATAAGAGTTGTTATCATTATCAATCTCAAAATGGTCCTGTTCGTGCAAATCGCCTTCGGTTGCCAGTATTTCCTGGCAGCGGGCCATGTCGCGCTCAAAAATCTTAAGCTTTACACCGCCAACGGCCTGGTTATAAAGCGGGTTGGCGCCAATGGTGTTTTCATCGGCTACAAAGCATTGTATACCATTTGCCTCCAGCCGGGTGCGGATGATATGCGCCAGCATAGGATCGTAGTATGACTGAAACGTAACTATTTTATCGTCGTTGTTCATTAATTCAAAATTAAGAAAAATACCGATGATTTGTGTTTTTAAAGGTCTGCTCCCGATCAATAAACAAACAAATAGGGGATAATCCTATGCGCCATCGCGGTGACAATTAAAGCAATGCCAGGCATTACGGAAATATAAGGGTAAGCTAAAAAAAAGAGATACTAATAAACTGGGCAAGTGGAATTTAAATTCGGTAGCGCCGCCATATCTGGCGTTAATTGAACCGCAGTACGGGCAAGCAATGTCGGCATCAGTAGGAGCTTCTGTTTCGGTAAAGGCTTCGTCATCAAATACCGGCTCCTCCGCCATAATTTCCCGGCACCGCTCCTCATCCTGTTCAAATACTTTGATTTTAACCCCACCCAAAGCCTCGTTCAGATAGGGCCTGAGGTCGAGGGAATATTCGTCGGCTAAAAAACATGGTATCTCATTATCTTCCAGCCTGGAAAGCACGATATGCGCTAGCATCGGATCGTAATATGATTCAAAGGTTACTATTTTGTCATAAGCTTCCATGTCAACAAATTAAAATATTTTCAGTTAAGATAGCTTCTTTTTGCGTAATTTGCTTCACATGAACCGTATTGACAGGGTTTCGGCCATTTTAATTCAGTTGCAATCGCGCAGGGTGGTAAAAGCCAGCGACATAGCCGACCGCTTTGGCATCAGCCTTCGTACGGTTTATCGCGATGTGAAAACATTGGAAGAAGCCGGGATCCCCATTATTGGTGAGGCGGGCGTAGGTTATTCCATAATGGATGGCTACCGTTTGCCCCCCGTGATGTTTACCCGCGAGGAAGCGACAGCCTTTTTAACCGCCGAAAAGTTTGTTGAAAAAATGACCGACGCCTCCACCATGGAGCATCATAAATCGGCGATGTATAAAATAAGGGCGATACTGAAAACAACAGAGAAAAACCTGCTGGAGGATATTGACAATAAAATTGAAGTTTTTAAAAGCCGCTTTCACACAAATGTCAACAATTCGGATCATATCCAGCCCCTGCTCAACGGCATCGGCCAAAAAAAGGTTATTCAAATAGACTATTTTGCCTATCACAGCCAGGAACATACCAAACGTGCCATTGAACCGATTGGCATATTTTTTAAAGATAGCTACTGGCACCTGATAGCCTTTTGCCGTATGCGCAATGATTACCGCGATTTCAGGATTGACAGGATAAACAAGGTTGCCGTTACCGAAACTACTTTTAACAGCAAACACCCTACGCTTAAAGAGTATATTAAACAAACGGCAAAGGAACAGGAACTCGACCTGGTGATTATCCGGGTTGATAAATCAATTTACGCCCATATCGACTACCAAAAATATTACAGCGGCTTTGTTTCTGAAAAAAAGGTGGGCGATCAAATCGAAATGACCTTTTTAACGGCTTCCATGGAAGGCTTTGCCCGCTGGTTTATGATGTTTGGCGACAATGCCGAAATCATCAGCCCCGACAGCTTAAAGGAACGGGTGGGCGCTATCGCTTCTTCAATCGCTCAAAAAAATCTGCAACTATACAATTCCTACTGACATAGGGCTGTCATCAGCATGTATTTTATTTGTGTAAACAATTAAAAACATGGCAATTCAAATCATTTTGTGGGTATTAATAGCAGCTTATGTAATACCCGGATTTATTTTTGGTTTCAAAAAACTTATCGGTCATAAACAAAGCGTCGAGCATTTCAAAAGATGGGGCTACCCGCTGTGGTTTATGCACCTGCTTGGGCTTGCAGAAATAACCGGCAGCAGCCTGATGCTTTTTAGCCAAACCAGGATTTACGGGATAGCCACCTTCCCCATCATATTGGCAGGCGCCATTTATACCCATGCAAAATTCAAAGAAGGTAAAAGCGCGGTAATGAAGCCTGTTTTTGTAAGTGTGTTGTTACTGGCCATATTTTTAATCACCATTTATAATTAAAGCGATGAAATACTGGATAGTAGTGGTTTCGAAAGATCATATTGCCCGTGGTGTTGCCGGCGGTTTTATACAGGCCAATCACGGTAAAGAAGGCCCTTTAAAGCGAATGACTGTTGGCGACTGGGTGGTCATTTATTCACCAAAACAAAGTTATAGTGGCAACGAACCGCTTCATGCTTTCACCGCTATAGGACAGGTTGCCGATGATAAAATATACCAGCATAAAATGTCGGAGGATTTTACACCCTATCGGAGAAACGTCGATTACTTTGATTGTACCGAAACTCCAGTAGCACCCATGGTTGCAAACCTTGATTTTATAAAAAACAAAAACTCCTGGGGCTATCCGTTTCGTTTCGGTTTTTTTGAAATACCAGCAGCGGATTTCGAATTGATAAAAACTAATGTGCTCCGCTTGGGTTGATTAAGTTGATTGGGTTGAATAAGTTGATTAGGTTAGAAATTTCCAGGTCAGCACCTCTCAATCCAACCTATTTAACTCGATCTAACTAATACAACGCATTACAACTAATTCTAACTAATTAAAACTCATTACAACTTATTATAACTTATTCCAACTCAATCCAACTCAATCAACATACCATGAACACCCTAACATTAAAAACAACCATCACTTTCGACGAACCAATTGCGAAAGTGTGGAAAGGACTAACCGATCCCGCGTTGGTTAAACAATACTTTTTTGGTACCAATTTAAAATCCGACTGGCAGGTTGGCAGCCCTATAACCTTTAGCGGCGAGTGGGAGGGTAAAACATACCAGGACGGCGGTATTATACTGGACATCGACCCTCCACGGTTATTAAAATATACCTATTGGAGCAGTATGTCGGGTACCGAGGATAAGCCCGAAAATTATAACAATATCACCTACGAACTTGCTGAAAAAGATGGTGTAACCACACTGGTACTTACCCAGGATGGCGTTAAAAACGAACAGGCAAAGGAACATTCTGAGCAAAACTGGAAATCTGTTTTTGATGGATTAAAAACCCTTTTAAAGAACGAATAGTGCTATATTTATAGCATGTACTTTATCTCAGTAACACGGTTGCGCGTAAGGTCGGTTTGGTTTCTGCCGAAGTTTTTTATGGCTAATGAGGCATCGATAAAATCAATCGTTAAGATAGATGGTTTCATCGCCGGAAAGGAATTGGTGGACAAGGGACTGACGTTTTGGACGGTCACCCTTTGGCAGTCAGACCAGGCGATGAAGTACTTCAGAAATAATGACCCGCATAAAACGGCCATGCGCAATTTGCCCCATTGGTGTAACGAGGCATCGTATGCGCATTGGCAGCAGGAAGATGACATAATACCAGGATGGCCCGACCTGTATAAAAAATTTGTGGAAGAGTTGAAGATCACCAAAGTAAAACACCCGTCGCCACAACAGGAGGCAAAACAATATCCTGCACCAAAGTGGACGAAAACAGAACGTCCTTTTAAAAAGCAAGCATAAAATGATAGACAAAATAAAAACAATAGAAAAGTCGGGCTTTTATCTTGCCGGGATAACTGTAAGAACCACCAATCAAAACGGACAATCAACAAAGGATATCGGGGGCCTTTGGACAAAATTTATGAACGAGGGCATCCTGCAGCAAATCAACGGCCGGGTGAACGATGATATTTATTGCGTTTATACCGACTATGAAAGCGACTATACGGGCAGCTACACCACTTTGCTGGGTTGTAAAGTCATTTCGATAGATGATCAGCCGGAAGAAATGGAATGCCTTAACGTGCCGGCCGGCAAATACCAGGTTTATAGTTTGTCCGGCAAATTCCCCGAAAACGTGCACCAGGCCTGGAACGAAATCTGGAACGGCGATGTTGACCGGGCGTATACCGTTGATTTTGATTTGTATAGCGCAAATGCCAAAAGCTTTGAAGAGACAGAAGTGAAGATTTATTTGGCGGTGAAGTGATTTAAAAGGGCTTAAATAAGGTAGTGTAATAGTTCATGTAAAGACAGGTTGCTTTCCCGAAGACAAAAATCCCCCGTTATCATTTCAGGGTAAAAAATCCAAAATGTAAATTTTATAGTATAAACAAAAATAGTTATATTTGAACCTATGGAATCGCATTTAGATAAGTACAATGGCATACATCCCGGCCTTATACTTGAACGCGAACTCAAAAGGCGCAAGATCAAAAAAGGCCCTTTTGCCATGTCGCTTGAAATATATCCGCAGACGCTGAATGAAATTACAAAGGGACGACGTTTGCTAAACCCGGAGGTATCTATAAAAATTGATAAGGCGTTGGGCTGGCAGGAAGGATCGCTTTTTCTTTTACAAGCGCATTACGAAATCAACGCTGCCCAAGCCAAACTGAATGTGCAACAACACCCTGACACGAACATCATTGGCAGATCGCTATTCTGGGATACTGACTATGACAAGATCGACTGGGTGAAAAAATACAAAGCCGTCATCCGCCGGATATTTGAACGCGGAGATGAGGCCCAGAAACGGGAAGCGCTACGGTTTTACGGAAAAGACAAGGTTAGAGAGGTAACCGGTAAACCCACCATAAAAGATAACCAACTCCGTGTATTGGGGCATGCTGCAAGATAAGATATGCATTGGAACACCGCAGATACGTTATTAGCCGAATCGCTTAAAACGCTGATGCAAGCCGAAGAATTAAAGAATTTCCGGCTGGTTGGCGGTACTGCGCTCGCCCTGCACCTTGGACATCGTATGTCCGTTGATATCGACCTTTTTACAGATGCGATGTATGGCAGTATCGATTTTGAAGTCATTGAAGACTACCTTAAAAAAACATTTCCTTTTGTACATGGCAACTTTGGCGGTCTCACCGGCATGGGCAAGTCTTATTTGATCGGCCCTGATAAAGACCATTTAATCAAGCTTGATATTTTTTATTCCAATGATCCGTTCTTCCAGCCGCTTGTTGATGAGGACGGGATGAGAATGGCCACTGTTGAAGAGATCATAGCCATGAAAGTTGATATAGTTATGCGCACAGGCAGAAAGAAAGATTTCTGGGATCTGCATGAAACTTTGGAGGCTTACACCATAGCAGATATGGTTGCCTTGCACAAGGCTCGCTTCGAGTGGACACATGACCCGGTGCTGATATTGGAAAATTTTACAGATTTTGAACAGGCTGACGAAGACCTTGACCCAATTTGCCTTCGGAATAAAGAATGGATATTCGTCAAAGAAGATATTGAAGAAGCCGTTAATGATGAACGAAGTAAAGATAAAAAACTATAGCTCAACAGCGATGGGTTTATAACCCCACGGTTATTGAAGATTTACAAATTGTCCCTATCGTACAAATCCTAACCGTTTGCCATTCACACCCTCAATCAACCCGCCATTATCCCACACCAAATTTCCCGACACTATGGTACTCACAATCTTTGATTTAAAGGTCGTCCCTTCAAACGGGCTCCATTTGCACTTGTAAAGAATATTATCGGTTGTTACTTTCCAGGGAGCATTTAAATCAACCAAAACCAAATCGGCCCAGTAGCCTTCGCGGATATAGCCTCTTTTTTCAATTTGGAAGCATATAGCTACATTATGCGCCATTTTTTCGGCAATTTGCTCCAGGCTGATCTTGCCCTGGTGATGTAACTCCAGCATTGCCGGCAGGGCATGTTGCACCAGCGGCCCGCCCGAAGGCGCCTGCAGATAGGGTTGCGATTTTTCTTCGATGGTATGTGGCGCGTGGTCCGTAGCAATTACATCTATGCGGCCATCCAACACGGCCTTTAAAATGCCGTCGCGGTCGTTTTCGGTTTTAACGGCGGGGTTCCATTTAATCAGGTTGCCTTTGGTTTCGTAATCTTTATCGCTAAACCACAGATGATGAATGCAGGCTTCGGCCGTTATCTTTTTATCTTTAAGGTCGATGCTGTTATCAAAAAGGTGCGTTTCTTTCTCGGTAGAAATATGCAGGATGTGCAGCCTGGTGCCGTGCTTTTTAGCCAACTCAACCGCCATAGATGATGACAGGTAGCAGGCTTCTTCGCTCCGGATCTTTGGATGCAGCCTTACCGGGATATTTTCACCCAATAATTGTTTAAAATGCTCCAGGTTGCTTTTTATCGTGGCCTCGTCCTCACAATGCGTAGCCACCAGCATGGGCGATTTTGAAAAAATATTTTCGAGCGTGGTTGGGTTATCTACCAGCATATTGCCGGTAGATGAACCCATAAACACCTTTACGCCGCAAACATTGGCTGTGTCCGTGCGTAATACTTCCTCGATATTATCATTGGAAGCACCCATGAAAAACGAATAATTGGCCAGTGAGGTTTGTGCGGCTATCGCATATTTATCTGCCAGTAACTCTTGTGTAAGCGTATTGGGTACCGTGTTGGGCATTTCCATAAAGGAAGTAATACCACCGGCCACCGCCGCGCGCGATTCAGTATAAATATTTGCTTTGTGGGTTAAACCCGGTTCGCGAAAATGCACCTGGTCATCAATACAACCCGGGAAAAGGTATAAACCTTCTGCGTCGATCACTTTACCCGCAGGGGCGTCAATCGACTTATCAATCCGCTCAATAAAACCATCTTTTATTAAAATATCAGCTACAAATTGCTTGTTTTCGTTTACGATGGTGGCGGATTTGATGAGGATTGATTTTTTCATACCCGCAAAGATAGGCTTTTTTGAAACCCGGCAAGTCCGAAAGATTCTAGCGCCAAATTTATGGCATTCGCATTATTGAGAGCGCTTTTTAGGTTGCCTATTTTTTTATCGTAAAAACCTGCGCAAAACTGCAGGGGCTGCAAAGACTGGTTTTATTAAGCGTTACGCTGTTAAGATTTGTAGATTGATAGCAACGGCTGGCGGTTACGCCGACGCTGATGCGAATGGTGTCGGCCGGTAACGAAGCCAGTTTTAAAATAAATGTCTGCGATTCATCGCCCGCGATACTGATAAAGCGGTTGTCTTTTTCAACGCTGTCCACCTGGACATTATGATCCTGCCCAACCATCAGGGAACTGGTGACTACCAGGTCGCTAAATTTATAGGGTGATGTGGGCGTTAAAAACAGATCGGCCCCCGTTGTTTTATCAACTATTCTTACCCTGATATCTGATGGCAGGGGCGGCGCTAACGGCAGCGCAGAGCACGGCGTTTCGTTTTGTTTGCATCCAAACCATACGGCACAGGCCAATATTAACACAGTGCACAATTTCACCTTCATAAAAACGTGGGTTTAACAATATTACGGGCTTTATAGCATAACTGTAACAGGATGATAAAAATAGATGGAGCATTCGGTTCACATGTATAGTTCCAGGTTTCAAAGCCTCATCGCTATTTGGTAATTGCCTTCGCCATGTTTATTACATTAAAAATGATTGTATTAACATATGGCGACAAAAAAGAATTTTATAAATTACATCCCTGTAAACTTTTCAATTCAGTTTAACTTAATCTGCCCAACCGGGCTTTATAGCTATGTTCAAAAAAAGTATAGTGCTATTGTTGGCAGCATGTTTCGCTATGGGCACCTTTGCCCAAAAGCAACATGCACCTGTTCGCCTTATTTTTGATAGTGATATGGGGCCCGATTATGACGATGTGGGCGCCATCACTATCATGCATGCGTTGGCCGATAAAGGCGAGGTAAAAATACTGGCAACTATGGCTAGCACTAAATATGATGGCGTTGCCGCCGTGTTGAATGTTTTCAATACCTACTTTAAGCGCCCGGGCATTCCCATCGGCGTGCCCAAAGGCGAAGCATTGACACTTCGCGACTGGCAGCACTGGACCGATACGGTACAGGCGAAATATCCCCATCAGCTTAAAACAAACGACGATGCCCAGGATGCCGTAAAGTTGTACCGCAAAATACTTGGCGCGCAGCCCGATCATAGCGTAACCATAGTAACCATCGGTTTTTTAACCAATGTTTCCAATTTATTAAATACCGGCCCCGATGAATATTCAAACCTTTCGGGCGCCGACCTGGTAAAAAAGAAGGTTAAGCTGCTGGTTTGCATGGGCGGTAAATTCCCTTCGGGTTACGAATTTAATGTGATGAAGGATGCAAAAGCATCGCAAAACGTTTATAAAAACTGGCCCCGTCCGGTCATCTTTAGCGGCTTTGAAATAGGGGAGAAGATAAAAGTGGGCCTGCCCTTAATTCATAATGCCGCCATCAAAAACGACCCGGTAAAAGATGTGTTCCGCATCAGCATACCCATGGCCAAAGAAGATTCAGTGGGCCGTATGAGCTGGGACGAAACCGCTGTCCTGGTAGCTATTAAAGGATATTCGCAATGGTACACCCTGCATAAAGGCCGTATAACCGTTGCCGATGATGGCAAAAACGATTGGGACAACAGCGGCACAGGCCAGGCTTACCTGGTTGAAAAGGTAAATCATAAAGTTGTCCAGGATCTCATCAACAAGTTGATCATGCACCAGCCGGCGAAGTAAATTTGTTATCAAATAGCGATGGGTTTATAAACCTTGAGTGTTCGAAAGAAGGTAAATCCCTCCCTGGGGAGGGTGGGGAGGGGTTCTGCGTAAATGCATTGACGCAAATGCACAGCGCAGAAACCCACCCCTGCCACAACGCAGCCAACCGCACCCCCTCCGAGGAGGGGAATTTTAAAGCGTTTCGAACACCCTTAGTTTATAAACCCATTGCTGTTGGATATCCACGACAAAATATTACATGAACAGTTAAAATACGCAGCTTTTTGGCAACATCCAATGTTCCAGTGTTCCATGTTCCACACATCACTATTTTTGGAATATCTCATTAACAGGGCGTTACGATCGTCATTTTGCCAAAAATCCGCACCTGTACTGACAAAACGATGTCACCACACGCTATCTATAGGTTCCTTATCTTTGCCCGCAAAAATCTAAGCGCTTAAAGACCTTCAACCCCTCCGCTCTTTTTTAAATCCATCGTTATTTGTAAGGACGGTGTTACAATAAAAATTTTCTTAATTGCATATATTAGCATCTGTTATTCCAACCAAACATCTAATCCTGAAAATGAAAAAATACAAAGTGCTATTTCTGTTTTTTATCCCCTTATTTCTTCGCGCCCAATCGGTAAAAATAGTAACCAACCAGGTGGGCTACGACGCTGATAAACCAAAACGCGCAGTTATTGTTGCCGATAATAAAATGGAGATCAATCAATTTACCCTGGTTGATGCCAATACAGATAGCATTGTTTTTAAAGGAACGCCGGTGTACAGCGGCCCGGTTGATAAATGGAAAAAATTTCAGTTTTGGACGATCGATTTTAGCAGCTATACTACGCCCGGAAGCTATAAATTACAGGCTATTATACCAAAAGGCATGGTTTCCTCCTATCCTTTTGTCATCGGCAAAAGTGTGCTCGAGAAAGCGACAGTATCTGATGTGATCTATTATTTCAAGGGTCAAAGGAGCTCGGGCCTGTTTGACAAGGCCGACAAACACCTTTTGCTGGCCGGTAAAACAACCGATACGGTTGACGCCCACGGCGGCTGGTACGATGCCACCGGCGATTACGGTAAACATCTTTCGCATCTTTCTTTCTCGCTGTACTTTAACCCGCAGCAGATCTCGCTGACCGATTGGGGCCTGTTTAAAACCTATGAATTGTTATCCAGACGGGCTGGTGCCGATTTCAGGCAGATTGACAGGCGCATACTGGACGAAGCCATGTACGGCGCCGATTACCTGGTGCGCATGCACCCTAAAGGCGGGTCGTTTTACCGTTCGGTTGGGGCTCCCGGTCCCGGAAAATTGCCGCAGGACCGGCGCATACAGCCCGACGAAGGCAACTATCGCATTAAACAAACAAAAGACCAGGCCTTTACCAGCAAGCCGGCCGCCAAAAGCTGGCGAAGCTACCAGGCAAGTTACCGGTCGGGCGGGGGCATTGCGATAGCGGCTTTGGCCGTAGCATCGACCTATCAAGTGAGCGGCGAATACAGCAATGCCGATTACCTGCAAGCCGCCGAAGACGCCTTTGCCTTTTTGGAAAAAGATAATACGCAGATGGATTATGACGGCAAACAAAATATTTTAGATGACTATTGCGCGCTAACTGCAGCTACCGAATTATATAAAGTAACCCATAAGGACGTGTACCAAAAGGCTGCAGAAAAGAGGGCCACCCAATTATTAAACCGTCTCGCTGCCTGGAATAATTACAAAAACTATTGGCGTGCCGATGATAAAGACCGCCCGTTTTTCCATGCCGCCGATGCCGGCCTGCCGGTGGTTAGCTTGTTGAATTATTACCCCCTTGCTACACCTGACATGCAGGCGCGTATAAAAAAGGCTGTAAAAGTCTCCATGCAATTTGAATTGGGCATTACCGCCGAGGTGAACAACCCATTTGGTTACAGCCGGCAGTTGGTGCAGGATACGCTGGGCAATCGGCATACTGCTTTCTTTTTTCCGCATGGCAGCGATGCTTCACCCTGGTGGCAGGGCGAAAATGCCCGTATAGCATCTATGTCGGCAGCAGCAAGGATGACGGCTGATCTGTTTAAAGATGACAAAGCTTTCCATGATCAATTGGAGACTTTTGCGGTTGATCAGTTGAATTGGATACTGGGCCTTAACCCATTTGATGCCAGTATGCTGCAGGGCACGGGTCACAATAACCCCGCATACGGCTTCTTCGGTACAACCGAATACACCAATGCGCCGGGCGGCATCGTAAACGGCATTACTTCGGGTTTTGATGATGAAAATGATATTGACTTTAACATCCCCTACAGTAAAAGCGGCAAAGATTCGGATTGGCGCTGGGCCGAGCAATGGCTGCCGCACACCACCTGGTATTTGCTGGCAGTATCGTTGGGGAATTGATATTTATAACGATGTTGTTAATGAAATTAAGTCCGAAACACTGATTTTTATATTATCATGAAGTTCATGTCGGTGGCTGCCCTGTTGTTTTCAGTTAACCTGCTTTTCGGGCAGCCACCGACAGCCGGCACACCACATTCAGAATTGCTGAGCCGGGCCGACATCGACCGGATTTTTAATGATGGCGTAAAAAAGCAATTTAATATTGATTTCAATATTTTCAAGGTATTTAAATGTGATGACAAATCGGGCCGGTTCTACATTGTTCTCATCGAAAAATATAATGGCATAAACGAAGAGAACGATACCCTGCATACCAAAATACGCGGCATCAACTTTTTAAGCACGCCAAACGGCTTGCTGAAGCAATGGGAGCTTAACGATTTTACCATAAAACAGGTAAATGAAGGGGATATGGAAACCTCAATTTGGTTTTGGACGAAGTTTTCGGAGTTTAACGATGTTGATAAGGATGGTTTGATAGATCCCATCATTATTTACGGTACTGCCGGGATGAATATGTACGATGATGGCCGGATAAAAATATTGGTTTATTATAAAGGAAAAAAGATAGCTATCCGGCATCAAAACGGCGTTTTGGATGGACAGCGGTTTACCCAGGTCGACGAGGATTTTTATACCCTGCCGCAGGTTATTCAAAATCATGTAAAGGCTATCATGAAGAATTTGCAGGACAAACAATTCGCTATTTTTCCCGATGGTTGGCAGAACGCCATGGCGAAACATAAACTTAAATTCGACGAAAAACACTAATTTTTATTACGATGAAAAAATTCAAATATTTATTGTTATCCCTGGTTACATTGTTTAGCGTCAATGCTTTTGCTCAGCAAACCACAGATAGTTTGTACGAAGTACGGGGATTTGCAATCGCCGCTCCCAAACCCAGCGGGCTGGAAGATTTTGTTAAATTTATTAACGAGGAACTGGCCCCGCGCAAAATAAACACGTTGATACTTCGCGTGGATTATAACTACCAGTTTAAAAGCCACCCCGAACTGCGCGACTCAGCTTCGCTATCCAAAAGCGACGTTAAGAAAATTGTAGAAGCCTGCAAAAAGAATAATATCAGCATCATTCCCCAGGTTAACTTGCTGGGGCACCAGTCGTGGGCCGCTAAAAACAGCAGTTTGCTGCGGGTGTACCCCGAGTTCGACGAAACACCCTGGGTTAAAATGCCTGCGCCGGCCGACTATAAATGGCCCAATGCCGATAATTTATACTGCAAAAGCTATTGCCCGTTGCATCCGGGCGTGCACAAGATTGTATTTGAGGTGATAGACGAAGTGATGGATGTGTTTGAAGCCAAAGCCTTTCACGCGGGCATGGATGAAGTGTTTTATTTGGGCGAAGACAAATGCCCCCGTTGCGCCGGCCGCGATAAGGCCGTACTTTTTGCCAACGAGGTACAAACCATCCGCGATCACCTTGCCGAAAAAGACCGCGAACTTTGGATTTGGGGCGACCGCCTGATTGACGGACGCTCAACCGGCATTGGCGAATGGGCTGCAAGCTATAACGATACTTACAAAGCCATAGACATGATACCCCGCGATGTGGTGATTTGCGACTGGCAGTACGACCAGGATAACCAGACCGCCGTTTACTTTGCGCTGAAAGGCCTACGCGTGGTAACCTGCGCCTGGAACCGTCCGCAGGTGGCCGTTAACCAGGTGGAAGACCTCTACCGCTCAAGGGCGCTATCGAGCAAAGAACTTAAACCGCGCTTTTACGGTATCGCCGAAACGGTATGGTCCAACCCGGTGCAGTTTTTAAACGGTTACTATGGCAAAGCCGTAAACCCCAAAGCAGGCGATAATACCGATGCCAACACATTCCGGGTGATGTTTGATAAAATGTTGCAGATGGACCAGCAGGCGGCGGTTAAGTAAGCGGGAAATGGTGGCGGGCGAAATGTGAAGGGTTGTTTAACCTCGCAATAAAGATTTTCATATCTTTAAAAGATGAATTTGAAACTGGAGACAGAATTTAGCAAAGCTGATATACTGCACGACGTTGATGCCCTGAAAAAGCAAATAGACGACATGCGTCCTTTGCCTGCCGACGTTGAAGGCAGGGTAATGCAGAAACTGCGACTGGATTGGAACTACCATTCAAATGCCATAGAAGGTAACCGCTTAACTTATGGGGAAACAGTTGCTTTTTTAATGGAGGGGATAACAGCTAAAGGAAAGCCATTAAAAGATCACCTGAATATCCGCGGGCACAATGAAGCCGTCAATTTTTTATTATCAATTATAAAAGATCCCCGGCCGATATCAGAAGCTGATATTCGAGGTCTGCATAAAATGATTTTAGTTGAGCCCCATACTGTCAACGCCCAAACAGTTGATGGTACTCCAACCAGTAAGATAATTACTCCCGGAGATTATAAAACGCAGCCTAACCATGTAAAAACCGCCACGGGGGAAATTCATTATTACGCAACGCCAGAAGAAACACCCGCCAAAATGCAGGAGCTAATGGAGTGGTATAACGAAGTCTCGAATAGCAAAGAAATCCACGCTGCAGTTTCCGCCACATTATTTCATCACAAATTTGTGTCCATACATCCTTTTGATGATGGTAACGGGCGTATGTCGCGCATTTTAATGAACTTGATATTGATGCAGAAGGGGTATCCCCCGGTTGTTGTCAAAATGGATGACCGGCAAAATTATTATGCGCTGTTGAGCCGTGCCGATAATGGTGATAATTGGCCGTTTATTGAATATGTTACGGAGCGACTTAAAGGGTCATTGCAATTGTTTTTAAAAGCAGCGATGGGTGGCGATATTGAAGAAGATGAAGATATCGATAAGGAAATCGCATTGTTTAAAAAAGAACTGCAATTTTCGTTTGCAAGTAAAAAGGAGATAACTTCAAAAAAAGTATATGACTTATGTATTACAGAAATATTGCCTCTAATTAATGAGATTATTGAGAAGGTATCAACATTCAGCGAACTGTTCTTTAATAAAGAACACAAAGTTGAGGTGGACTATAAAAACTTGATAGACGGTGGCCTAGATATGCCTCCAATGGCTATTAAGCAACCGGATTTGCTTCAATCTTTCATTTTTTTCTCCAACGATGCTTATAAAATTAGTATGCTTGGTTTAAGTCTGGGCTTCGAAAAGTTTAGAGAAGAAAACAATACTTTTGATATAGATGAACTATTGATTTTTAGCTTTGGTTTATATGAATATCGGATATCAAATGATAAACAGAATTTAGAATTGATCAAACATTACGGAGAATCATTGAGTAAAAATGATAAAAAGGCCATGATATCGACAACGCTCAGAAATATAAAGGAAGCAATTCAAGATAAATTAAAAACAAACAGCCCCAAATCATAACGACGCCCTTGCTTTCAAAAAGGCGATACAATTTTATTCCACCACCTCCTCAACCACCCCTTTAGGATTATTTTTCAAAAAGCCCAGCGTCCTTTTCAAAACGAAGGCAAGTGAGCCAAGCATCAGCAACAAACCAATATCATTTGCAATTTGAAGCACTTGCTCATTTATTGTAATGGAGATCAGCATCATAGCGAAACGTGGCAACGAAATCATAGCTATGCTTGCACCAAACAATTTAAACGGCAAGGAAACGGCCGCCGCTTTTACCGTGAATGAGCGGAAAATAACCAGCAAGCTTACTACTTCAAGTAATATATCCAGTGAGCTGGTATAAGCACCCTTTAATAATCCGGGGAAAGCGTTAACTGCAATGGCTATTTCCAGTAAAACGGTAAACATAGTAAACGCAGCAACAATAGCTGTTTTTTCATTAAACCAAAGCAATATCATGATGATATAAATAAAACACACCGTCGAATACAACCACGATTCCACAAAAACAAAAGGGTAAATATTGAGGCCCAGTAACTTAGCAGGCAGCAAAAACATCAATACATACAATAGTGCATTAAAGATGCTTAAATACCACAATATTTTAGTGTTTCGCAAGTTTACCTTAACCATGTAAGCCTATTTTTAAAGGCGGTAAACATACATACTATCACCCTAAAAACAAAAGCCCGGAATCCTAAAATTCCAGGCTTTTAAATCCTTTCAGCTCAACCCTTCAACTCCGACACTACTCTTTCTTTCGGACTTCCGGACTTTCCCGACTTTCGGACTTCCTTCTACTCGAAGTATTCCTTCATCCGTTCGAAAAAGCTTTTTTCGTTTTTGCCCGGATTGGGTTTAAAGTTGGGCGAACTTTGCAGTTTTTCCAGTATATCGCGTTCTTCGCGGCTTAATGCTTTCGGGGTCCAGATGTTGATGTGTACCAATTGGTCGCCGCGATGATAAGAGTTTACTTCCGGTACACCCTTGCTCTTTAAGCGGAGTATTTTACCGCCCTGGGTGCCTGCATCTATTTTAATTTTAACCTTGCCGTCAATGGTAGGCACTTCCACGCTGGTACCTATGGCCGCATCAACAAAGCTGATGTGCAGGTCATATATCACATTGTTACCGTCACGTTTTAAGGTTTCATGCGGGATCTCTTCAATCAGGATGATCAAATCACCCGGCAGACCGCCACGGGGTGCTGCATTGCCTTTACCGCTCATGCTCAGTTGCATGCCTTCGCTTACACCGGCCGGTATATTGATGCTGATGGTTTCTTCGCCGCGAACTACGCCATCACCATGACAAACATTGCATTTTGACAGTATAGTCGAGCCTTCACCGTTACAGGTAGGGCAGGTGCTGGTAGTTTGCATCTGGCCCAAAATGGTATTGGTTACCCTGCGCACCGCGCCCGAGCCACCGCAGGTTTTACAGGTTTGGAATGATGATTTATCCTTTGCCCCTGTACCATCGCAGGTTTTACAGGCTATTTGCTTGTTTACTTTTATTTTTTTCTCGGTTCCGTTGGCAATTTCTTCCAGCGTTAACCGCACTTTAATGCGCAGGTTGCTGCCACGGGTTACCCTGCGGCCACCGCCCCCCTGGCGACCACCGCCGCCAAAAAAGCCTTCGAAAGGACTGCCACCACCAAATATATCACCAAACTGGCTGAATATGTCGTCCATATTCATGCCTGCGCCGCCATAACCGCCATTAGCCGATTGTGCATTTGCAGCGTGGCCAAACTGGTCGTAACGCTGGCGTTTTTCGGCATTGCTCAATACCTCATACGCTTCGGCAGCTTCTTTAAACTTATCTTCAGCGGCTTTGTCACCCTGGTTTTTGTCAGGGTGATATTTGATGGCCATTTTGCGGTAAGCTTTCTTTATCTCGTCGGCATCGGCCCCCTTCGCTACACCCAGCACATCATAATAATCTCTTTTAGCCATAGTTTTAATTTTGAATTAGTGAATTAGTGATTTAGTGAGTTATTAACGGGGTTTGAATTGGCCAATGGGTAATTAAAGCATAATTAATTCACCCATTCACTCATTCACCCATTCACTAATTGATTAGCTACCTACAATCACTTTAGCAAACCGCACAACTTTGTCATTCAGAAAATAGCCCTTTTCCATTTCATCAATCACTTTGCCTTTCATGTCGTCGGAAGGTGCGGGGATATTGGTGATAGCTTCCTGCAAATCAGGATCGAAGGCGTTACCAACGGAGGCCATCTCTTTTAAGCCTTTCTGGCCTAAGATATTTTTTAATTTATGCTGAACCAGCGTAACGCCTTCTTTAACCGGTGTTACATCTGTTGCCTTTTCCATCGCTTTTAAGGCACGTTCAAAATCATCCAGTACCGGCAACAGGGCCACAACCAGGTCTTTGCCTTCCATTTTCCGCGCTTCTTCGCGTTCTTTTATGGTGCGCCTCCTGAAATTGTCAAATTCGGCATACAAACGCAGGTATTTATCATTGGCAGCCGACAGTTCTTCTTTTAATAATTCAGCCGGAGTTGGTAAGCTTTCCGTCACTTCAGTTTCCGGAATGACATCCTGTCCGTTGTCGGTATGCATTTCATTAATATCTTCAGGATTTTCTATATCTTCTTTCTTTTTTTTCTTCAACATGTCGTTAAAATTCATAGCTGATAGTGCCAATCAAGTATCCTGCCATTAGTGTATTCAGGACAAGGTGGCAGATAGTGTATTTTTATGGGGAAATTGTGACATTCTTTTAGTGGCAGTGGCAGGGTTTAGCAGCAGGTCGAAATAGGAGAAAGGTTAATGTTGAATATCCAATGTCCTATTTTGAATAAAGAAGTAGATAAGTTGGCTATTCGATATTAGTTACTTCTTTCTTTAATTTCCCAGCCGGCAAATGGTTTTACTGTGGCGCAGTTTGGCGCACCATTTTCCCCGGTACCGGGAACCTGTGTCTCGAGTATAGTGGCTGGGTTGCTATTCAGGGTATCGATCATATCCCATGTGATTCCGCTAAGCGGAACTTTAAGCCGCCAACCGCTTAACGATTGCTGCCCGGCGTAGGTGCCGATATCGATATAAAAGAAACGCTCGCCGGGTTTGCCTTGTACAAACGGCCCGCGTAATAAGGGGAGGCTGTCAGTTTGCCTGTCACCTTTTATTTCTACGGCGAATTCAAAACTGAGATCCCGGGAGACGGAGCGTTGTATTTGCACGGTTTCGTAATTGTTGCCGGAGCCTTTTTGAAGTCCGTAATCAATACCGGCCGGAGGGGTTTGCAATATTAACCTAAGTGTTATTTGCATGTTACTCGTTGGCGCAACTAGGCAATCGTCACATCCTCCAAAACTTTCCCATTCTCGCACTTAATAATGCGCGATGGAAACGTGCGGATGATATGATAATCGTGTGTGGCAATAATAACAGCTGTGCCCATCTGGCTGCTGATCTGTTTCAGGAGTAAAACAATTTCTTCTGACGTATCGGGGTCCAAATTGCCGGTGGGTTCATCGGCAAGTATAATTTCCGGGTCGTTAAGCAGGGCTCGGGCAATAACCACGCGCTGTTGCTCGCCGCCGGAAAGCTCATGCGGCATTTTTTTAAGCTTGGAACGAAGGCCAACCTTTTCGAGCACCTCAAGCGCTTTATCGGCAATCAGTTTTTTATCTGTCCAGCCGGTGGCACGCATCACAAACTGCAGGTTTTGCTCAACAGAGCGGTCTGTCAGTAACTGGAAATCCTGGAAAACAATGCCCAGTTTACGGCGCAAAAAGGGGATGTCTTTTGGTTTGATATGATTTAAATCGTAACCGCAGGCAATACCATCGCCGGTTGAAATACCCAGGTCGCCATAAATAACTTTTAGCAAACTGCTTTTACCCGAACCGGTTTGACCAATAAGCCAAACAAAATCGCCCTTATCAATATGCAAATTTACACCCGATAACACCAGGTGCGCCTGCTGATAGATATCAACACCCCTAAGCTTTATAATTGAGTTTGCGATCATGCCGTTTGTAAATTAGTTCATAGTTGATAGTTCATGGTTCATAGCCGGAAGGTTGGGCTCATCGCCAGAAATAGTTCCTTACCATGAACTATAAACCATTATCTATCAACTATCAGAGTTCCAATTTAAGGATCTGCCCGAAAGGCAGATCCTTAATAATATTCATTATATATTCCGTTTTGTCGTGCAAACCGGCTTTATCCAGCGATTTCTCGGGCCTGTCGACCCTAAAATACGCCAAAAGCGTAAACTTGTCATCCCTCAACTGTACGTAGTCGGGTATTTTGGCAACGCCTTTTACTTTTATGATATACATCTTTTGGTCCGTGGACCATGGTCAATAGTCCATGGATTATTGTTGTTAAAATAATAATTGTACAAAGCCATGGACTATCGTCCATCGACTATGGACCAATTATAACGCTAACACTTCCTTAACCCGTTCCGCTGCTTCTTTCAGCAATATGGCCGAGTAAACTTTTAAACCTGAATTATCTATCAGTTGTTTTGCTTCCACAGCGTTTGTGCCCTGTAAACGAACGATGATAGGTACCGGTATATTGCCTATTTCGTGATAAGCATCAATTACACCCTGTGCCACACGGTCGCAACGCACAATACCGCCAAAAATGTTGATCAGGATTGCTTTTACATGCGGGTCTTTTAAAATGATGTTAAAAGCTGCCTTAACGGTTTGTGCATTGGCAGTACCGCCAACATCCAAAAAGTTCGCAGGCTCGCCGCCGGCAATTTTAATAATATCCATGGTAGCCATCGCCAGGCCCGCGCCGTTAACCATACAGCCAACGTTACCGTCAAGCTTTACATAGTTAAGGTTTGATTTGCCTGCTTCAACTTCCATCGGGTCCTCCTCGTTAATGTCGCGCAGGGCGGCATAATCGGGGTGGCGGTATAACGCGTTGTCGTCCAGGTTCACTTTGGCGTCAACGGCCAATATTTTATTGTCGGATGTTTTTAAAACCGGGTTAATTTCAAATTGCGAAGAATCGGTAGCATCATAAGCTTTGTATAAAGCGGTGATAAATTTCACCATATCTTTAAAAGCATCGCCGCTGAGGCCCAGGTTAAAGGCGATTTTGCGCGACTGAAAAGCCTGCAAACCGACCTTCGGGTCAATTTCTTCTTTGTGGATCAGTTCGGGGGTTGAGTGAGCAACTTCCTCAATGTCCATACCGCCTTCAGTTGAATACATAATGATATTGCGACCCTTTGCGCGGTCAAGCAATACGCTGATATAAAACTCCTTGGTGGGGCTGTCGCCGGGATAATAAACATCCTGTGCAACCAATACTTTACGTACCAGTTTTCCTTCGGGGCCTGTTTGCGGGGTAACCAGTTGCATGCCCAAAATGGCGCCTGCCTTTTCCTTAACTTCATCAAGGTTTTTGGCTAATTTAACGCCACCGCCCTTGCCGCGGCCGCCGGCATGTATCTGGGCTTTTATAACTACCCAGCTCGAGCCGTACTCTTCTTTCATTTTTACTGCAGCTTCTGTAGCCTGTTCAACAGTGTCGGCAACTATACCTTCCTGAACGCGTACGCCAAAGCTTTTTAATATGGCCTTACCCTGATATTCGTGAATATTCATGTGTTTTGAAGAATTTGCGGTAAAGCTAAGAAATTAGTCGGAAAGTCCGGAAGCCGGAAAGTCCGGAAGAAAATAATTGTTTAAATTTATTTTGATATGACTGATTTTAGAAGATCAGCCCGAAAATCTTTTCAGAAATAGAGTTTTGAAAAAACGAACAGTACATCTTTCGGACTTCCGGACTTTCCGACGTTCGGACAAAAAAATCTCCTATCTTTACCCCCATGCTCAAAGCCAAAAATATCCATAAAGCATACGGACAACTGGAAATACTAAAAGGAGTGGACCTTGAAGTTAAAAAAGGCGAAATTGTTACCATTGTTGGCGCTTCCGGCGCCGGTAAAAGTACGTTGCTCAATATTCTGGGCACTTTGGATAGGCCCGACAAAGGCCAGCTTTTTATTGATGGCATCGAGGTAAGCGGCCTCAACAATAAAAACCTGAGCGATTTCAGGAACCGCAGGATTGGCTTCATCTTCCAGTTTCATCATTTACTCAGCGAGTTTGATGCTGTTGAAAATGTTTGCATACCGGCGTTTATTGCAGGCGTACAACGCGCCGAAGCGGAAAAAAAGGCTGCGGAATTATTGGATCGCCTGGGTTTGGGTGCACGTTTAAATCATAAACCCAATGAACTGTCTGGGGGCGAGCAGCAACGGGTGGCTGTAGCCAGGGCGCTGATAAACAGGCCCTCGATTATTTTTGCTGATGAGCCTTCCGGGAACCTTGATTCGGCCAATTCGCTCGAATTGCACCAACTGTTTCTTAAACTCCGGGACGACTTTAACCAAACCTTCGTGATTGTTACCCATAACCAGGACCTGGCAGATTTATCGGACCGCACGGTTTCGATGAAAGATGGTTTGATTGTTTAACAGATAAGCAGGTATGTACACGCTGATCACTGGCGCCACATCGGCGCAAGCCTATAAATTAAAAAATGCGCTGCAATCAGAACGGGTAATATTAGGCGATTACCTGGAACTGCCCGCCACCATGCTCGCATCCGGGGCAATGATAAAACTGCCAAATCCCGCATCTGCTTCATATGCCCACGAAATGCTAACTTTATGCCTTGATAAGGAAATTGCAACCGTGTACGTTTTGAATAATGAAGAATATACAACCCTCATTACGGCAGAGCAGTTATTTTTGGAATATGGGATAAGTATTGTTAAAGTCAGCTAAAAGGACTCTTCGGCTGTGAACCATGAACTATCACCTATGAACCCGTAGCGGCTATGAACTATGAACCATCAACTATGAACAAACAATGAACATCCACACAATAGACACAGGCTTTTTTAAATTAGATGGCGGCGCCATGTTTGGCGTGGTGCCCAAAACCATCTGGAATAAAACCAATCCCGCCGACGAAAATAACCTGTGTACCTGGGCCATGCGTTGTTTGCTGGTTGAGGATGCCGGCCGGCTGATTTTAATTGATACCGGCATTGGCAATAAACAGGATGCAAAATTCCTGAGTCATTATTATTTACATGGCGATGCCACTATGGATAGCTCGCTAGCAAAGCTGGGGTTTCACCGGGACGATATTACCGATGTTTTTTTGACACACCTCCATTTTGACCATGTAGGCGGGGCTGTCGCCAGGGAAGGTGAGAAACTGCTCCCTGCTTTTAAAAATGCGGTTTACTGGAGCAATATCCAGCACTGGGATTGGGCCGTTAACCCTAATGAGCGCGAGAAAGCATCGTTTTTAAAGGAAAATATTTTGCCCATACAGGAAAGCGGGCAGCTGCAGTTTGTACCTGCGGAGGACGGCGTAAAATTCACCGAAAATATCCATATCCGTTTTACTTACGGGCATACCGATGCCATGATGCTGCCCTTAGTTGATTACAAAGGCAAACAGATATTGTATATGGCCGATCTGGTGCCCTCAACCGGCCACATACCCCTGCCTTATGTAATGGCTTATGACATGTTCCCGCTGAAAACACTAACCGAAAAGAAGGTAATTCTAAATGAGATAGTTGAAAAAGAAATTGTTTTATTTTTTGAACACGACCCGCTGAACGAATGCTGCACTTTACAGCAAACTGAAAAGGGTATTAGGCTGAAAGAAACGTTCAGGCTGACAGATATTTAAAAGAGTGAAATTTTATTTGTAATTTAGTTGGCGGCGTGTTAAAAATACACCCACAAAAACCGTGCAATAAATCACATAAAATCAATAAAATACGCCAGGTTTATTTTAAAGTTTTTTAGTTGAAATTTCCGGGAACAATTTCTTACCTTTGCACGTTCTATTCTAAAAGGAATAATCGAGTATATAATTAGATGAGACAACTCAAAATAACTCAATCCATTACCAATCGCGAGTCGCAATCTCTCGACAAATATCTGCACGAAATTGGTAAAGTTGACCTGATAACAGCCGAAGAAGAAGTAATATTAGCTCAAAAAATACGGGAAGGCGACCAGGCCGCCCTGGAACGTTTGACCAAAACCAACCTGCGTTTCGTGGTGTCGGTTGCTAAACAATATCAAAACCAGGGCTTAACCCTTGGCGACTTAATTAACGAAGGTAACTTAGGTTTAATAAAGGCTGCAAAACGCTTTGACGAAACCAAGGGTTTTAAATTTATATCATACGCCGTTTGGTGGATTCGCCAGTCGATATTGCAGGCTATTGCCGAGCAGTCGCGTATTGTGCGTTTGCCATTGAACCAGGTAGGTTCGTTAAGCAAAATAAGCAAGGCATTTTCCAAGTTGGAGCAGGAATACGAGCGTGAGCCATCGCCCGAAGAGCTTGCCGATATGCTGGAAACAACTGTCGATAAAATATCCGATACTTTAAGCAATTCGGGCCGTCACGTATCTATGGATGCGCCGTTTGTACAGGGCGAAGAAAATACATTACTGGACGTACTGGAAAACCAGGAACCCAATACCGATTCCATCCTGATCAATGAATCGCTGTCCGAAGAAATAAAACGTTCGCTTTCAACCCTTACTGAGCGCGAGCGCGAAATTATCGTATTGTTTTTCGGGTTGGGTACCAATCATCCGCTGTCATTGGAAGAAATTGGCGAGAAATTCAACCTTACCCGCGAGCGTGTAAGGCAGATAAAAGACAAAGCGCTGCAACGCCTTCGTCACACGTCCAGAAGCAAGATATTGAAATCATATTTGGGATAAGCCACCCATAAAATTTGGCAAATCTAAAAGCCACTTCAAAAGCCATCAGTTAAAAGCTGGTGGCTTTTTTGCGTTATTCAAATGCCTTAAACAATATTCGGCGCGATATGCAGTTTAAAGGGTTGTCACAACTTCATTTGAAAACACTAACCCTGCTCAGCCTCCAGTTTTACCAAATACTGCTGCTATTTAATATCGCCTGCACCTTGCTGTCCATCGCCGTTTTTTGGTATGGCTTTGGTCACATAGATGCAGGGATTTTTTTTCTTGCTAAAATATTCGGATTTCCGGGAGCAGTATTATTGCATCAGTACAGCGCAAAAGAAACGTATTTTTATTTTCGTAATGCAGGGTTCCGTATGAGGCGGGTAATCGGCATAGCGTTTATCATCGACCTGCTGGCCTACCTTACTATTTTTTTATTGTTTAGCCTTATTTCGTATGCAGCCGGACATTTTAAAGGTTGATAGTGTGCAACTGTCATTTGATGACAGGAAAATTTTGCAGGATGTATTTCTGCAATGCAGCGTGGGCGAAATTGTCGGCCTGGTGGGGCGTAACGGATCGGGCAAATCTTCCCTGTTAAAAATAATTTTCGGATCGCTTATTCCTTCTTACAAATATGTAAGCATCAATAACCAGTATGTTTACAGCGGCTATGCCCATGGGCAGATTGCCTACCTTCCTCAACACAATTACTTACCCCACAACATCAGGATAGCAGTTTGGCAAAAA
>Ga0207667_10000337_pt1 | contig 64244 bp, 54 predicted proteins | sample KBSCornC52_FD_184301 | JGI IMG/M metagenome (GOLD analysis project Ga0207667, IMG submission 184301) | Corn rhizosphere microbial communities from Kellogg Biological Station, Michigan, USA - KBS Corn C5-2 (SPAdes) (version 2) | ecosystem: Host-associated > Plants > Roots > Rhizosphere > Soil ... | reverse complement strand
TAATGCTCCTCCGGCTATACCCATGATCAGGAGACCGGCTGCTGTCTTTGTGAATTTTCCCAGTTTGTCAATGGCGAGTGGCCATATGGCGGGCCACATCAGTGCATTGGCCAGTCCAAGCAAGGCGATAAAACTTATTGCCACGTATCCATGGGAGAGCTGTGCGCAGATGGTAAAGATAATGCCAGCAATGGCGGAGAGTTTCAGCCCCGTCTGTTGGGACATATATTTGGGAATGGCAATGATGCCTGTAATATAACCCAGCAGCATGGCCGCCAGGGTGCAGCTGGTGAAATATTTTGTCGTGGCCAGGCTCATCCCCATCGAGAGGCCGTATATGCCAATGGCGTCGCCTGCCATCACTTCCACTCCTACATATAAGAAAAGACAAATGACACCCAGCACCAGGTGAGGGAATTGGAAGACGCTGGTCCTGGAGCTGCTTTTCTCCGTGCTACTGTCTTGTTCGATGTTGATCTCCGGCAGGGATGAGAAACGGATGGCCACTGCGAGCACAATCAGGACGATGGCCATGACGATATAGGGCGGGATGATCCTGCCTCCCATTTCATTCAACAGCTGGTCCTTTAATGTTCCCGTGGCTGCGTTGATCTTTGCTTCCAGGGTATCAGCTCCTTTTAGTACCAGCGCGCCCAGGATCAGGGGGCTGATAGCGCCGGCCACTTTATTGCAGATACCGAGAATGCTGATCCTTTTGGCAGCGCTTTCTATGGGTCCCAGGATGGTAGCGTAAGGGTTGGAGGCCGTCTGCAGGAGCGTCAGTCCCGACCCCTGTACAAAAAGCCCGCAGAGAAAGAGCGGGAAGCTTCTGGCCTGAGCGGCGGGAATAAAGATCAGCGAGCCCAGCGCCATGATCACCAGTCCCCAGGCCATACCGTTCTTGAACCCTGTTTTTTTGATGATAAAGGAGGCGGGGATCCCCAGTAAGAAATAAGACATGTAAAAGGCAAAAGTGACAAAAAAGGCTTGCGTATAGCTGGTCAGCTGACAGGTGAGCTTGAGGAAGGGAATCAGGGTACTGTTCAGCCAGGTGACGAAGCCGAAAATAAAGAACAGGATACCGATGATGACGATGGCGCTGTTACGACGAGCGGGGACGGCTACCGGAATGACGACGGTTGTACTCATAGTATAGTTATAGCTTGAAAAATATCTTCTTCTTATAAAGGAAATAGCAGATGCCCCATTCCAGCGCAAAAACGCATAGAGAGGAAAGGATGGCCTGTACAAAGACGGGAGCGCTGACAATTTGCAGGAGACCAGAGGTAATCGTAGTAATATATTGCGTGAACCATCTGTCACCGACGATCTCGAAGAAGAGGTAAATAAATATCGAGTTCATCCCGACTACGGTGAAAAATCGCCAATGTTCCCGGTGGTTGCGCAGATCGATCCACCAGTAACACAATGCCAGCATCAGCAGGCAGTAGCCGCCCGAAGCCAGGACAAAAGAGCTGGTGGCTATCTTTTTGATGACAGGTGTGATATCTGTCGCATCCAATAGAAATCCGGCGGCCAGACATACTAAGCCGCCGATGAGCATGTAGCGGATCTTGATAGGGCCAGTCTTATTGCTCAGGAGCAGCTTGCCTGTCACGGCGCCCCATATGGTATGAGCCGCCGTGGGTATACAATTGATGGCTACCCATCCCCCTTTGTTGATCTTATTCATCAGGATGGTGTCGATGTAGTTGCCAAAATTGTGCTGATCCGTGAAAGGCTGGTCAAAGCCCGGTATGTGTATGCATCTGTACAGGACCTCCGTCAGCAATAACATCCCTATGCTGACGGCCAACTGGGCTTTTATCGACCAGCGGAAAATGAGGAAGGCTACCAGGAGTGTGAAAGATAATTGCGTCAATACATCCCAGAGCTCGAAGGAAAGTCCGTTGCGCCGAACCGCATAATCCAATACACCCCAGAAGAAGAGCCAGCCGCTGCGCTTCAATGCCTTCCGGAAGGACTGCCCCCAGGACACGCCTTTCTTCCATTGTTTGTCCAACGACAGGGCCAGCGCTGTCCCTGCCATAAACATGAATCCCGGCTGGATCAGGTCCCAGAAATGCAGCCCGTGCCAGGGATGGTGCTCGAACTGTATCGTTAGCCAGTGAAAAGGGCCGCCCTCGGCATATTCATTCAGATGACCATACAGCCCTGTGCTTTCCAGCATCAGCAATACCATGATGAGGCCCCGCATGAAGTCCAGGGATAAGAGGCGTTCCGGCAGGCCGCTGATGGGTTTTTTCCGGATGTCCGGGCTGGCAGTAGTGGTGGCTGTTGGCATAACACTGCCAAGATGCTAAATTTTTTTCAGATATGGTTACCATTCTTCCCAACAAACGTTTGCGCAAAATGTCAGGGTACCGGATTGGTTTTGATGATCCAGCTCAATTTCGACTGACGCACCGGAACCCAAGATGTTCCAATCCGCTGTCCTCCGTTGTCTTCATCCGGCGGGAGACGCGATAGCCAGTACAGTAGCTTTCATTGCATAGGAAGGAGCCGCCCCGGATGACCCTCTTTTTGGCAAAGGGCTCGTCGGGGTCATAGCTTTTGGATGGGCCCTTGGGGTCTTTTGTTCCTTCAGGCACCTGTTTGTAGTAATTGTAATCATAATAGTCCGCACACCATTCCCACACATTCCCTGCCATATCGTACAAGCCGTAGCCGTTGGGGAAGAAGGAGCCCACTGGCGCCGTGTAGTAAAAACTATCCGTCTCCGTATTCCTGTCCGGGAAATGCCCGTCCCAGAAATTTCCTTTGTGTTTTCCATGTTGCACTTCCTCGTTGCCCCAGGGATAAACATTGTCTTTCAGTCCGCCCCGGGCTGCGTATTCCCATTCCGCCTCGGTAGGAAGGCGCTTGCCGGACCATTTGCAATAGGCCATGGCATCTTCCCAGGAGACCTGCACTACGGGGTAGTTCTCCTTTCCTTTCAAGTCGCTGCCCGGACCGTGCGGGTGTTTCCAGCTGGCGCCTTGTTTCCAGGCCCACCATTGACTGTAGTCGTCCAGCGGTACGGCGTGGGAGGGAGGTGCGAATACGAGGGATGCCGGTACGAGCAGGCTTTCATCGGGCTTAGGAGTTCCGGGCGGCAGATCTTTTTTTAGCTGTTCCCAGTCGGGTTTGCGCTCGGCTGTCGTCACATAACCCGTGGCTTTGACAAAGGCGGCAAACTGCGCATTAGTCACCTCTGTCTTGTCCATCCAGAATCCGTTGACGGATACGGTATGTTTTGGATATTCATCCGGCTGCGCCTGGGCATTGTCGCCCCCCATCCTGTAGGCGCCGCCTTCGATCCAGACCATGCCGGGGTGCCTGGCGTTCTCTTTTGTGGTAAAACGTGCCGGTATATTGGATTCACAAGACACCGGCTTTGAAGTGTGACTGGTATCCGTAACGGCTATATTTTGTTGGCGGCCCTGGCAGGAAGCCAGGGCAACTATTGCTACTAAGAGTCTCTTACTGCAAATCATATAAGTACTTTTTCCTCCCTTCCTTTCGAGGCTTAAAGATAGGCCAATCGCTGCAATGAAACATTCGTTCTATTGACTACCAGGCGGGGGCTTGGTACTTTTAGCAAATTTTCTCTTTATGCCTGCCTTACGGACATGTAGGGTGCAGGTCCTGCTATACCTGTGCCTTTTAGCCCTATCTGCTTGTAAGAAAAGCAGTTCCTCACCGGGCGGAGATCTGAGCAGCGACATCGACAATCATCAGCTGCCGGCGCCTACTGCCGTCGGTATACCCGTGGGCAATCCTATATCGAAGGTCATCGGGACTGCGGGAGGAACTCTTTATTCACCGGACAGCGTACTTAAGCTCTCCATACCTGCCGGAGCCTTGTCTTCCAATACCAATATCGGCGTTCAGCCCGTCACCAGCCAGCTGCCGGGAGGTATCGGCCTGGGGTATGACCTGCTGCCCAATGGCACAAAGTTCAGCATACCTGCTACCGTCACCTTTCATTATACCAGCGACCAGGTGAGCGATAACTTTCCCTATTTCCTGAATATAGCTTACCAGGACAGCGATCATATATGGAGAGGCGATCTGCGGCATTGTGTGTACGATACGGTGGGAAGGACCGTCAGCCTGGATATCAGTCATTTTACCATTTACGGATTCCAGGATGGTATTGCCGTGTTTGCGGCGCCCAGGGAGATCATGACGGGCCAGACCAGCAGTCTGACCATCTATGAGTCCATTGTCATAAAGCAGGACAGCAGCTATATCACATCGTCCACGGATATACCCTCGGATTTTGTCGGTCAGTGGACGGTCAATGGAATACCCAATGGCAACAGCAGCATAGGTACTGTCTCCGGCAGCGGCGCTAATGTGGTTTATCATGCCCCTGCGAATCTCAATGCTCCCATCGAGGTATTGGTAGAATGCCAGCTGAAGATGCATGAGATCATTTTTACAGGCAACCAGAAGATCGATCTTTTAAGACCCAAAAGAGGGGTAAGGATCAGGGTGTGGCCTTACAAGGAATATGATTTTACTGTGAAGCTTTACTATTATGACAGTACGATCTCCGGCTTCTTTGGGCAGGCGCCATCCCCTCCTGCATATTCCGATCATGCCCAGTTCGACGTCCATCTCAAAGCCAAGCTCGATGCGCCCGAGATAGAGATGAGCAATCTCCAGAATTACCCTCCCGAGGTAAACTCGGCTACCTATACCTATAGCAATACCGTATGGACCTGGACGCCCGACCCTTATGGAATGATGGATGTGGCGAGCCTGGGCTTGAACCATGAGATGATCCTGGATGATAGCCTTGTTACGGTATATGTGAACCATGCACATGCCACGCTATTCGGATATGTGTCCTATACGAATGGGCAGCTCGTCGCCGATGTGAGTCCGGCGCCTTTTGTTGCGTCTTACGGTATCCCGCCAACATTTGTCATCGATCTGAAGCTGACGCCTCCTTATCTGAAAACATTGGCGGGCGGGGGAAAATCGGTGTCCTACGCTATTTTGCCGAAGCAGTAGGCCGGACCTTCCAATACGCGGTAGTGCCCGGTTTGCGTTCGTCCGTCGCCTTGACCAGCAACGTATCGCCTGCTGTCAGCCTGCCCAATATCTCCACGCCTTTGTCGGTAGTGATGCCCTGGCCTACATCTACCCATTCCGCCCGATTGTCCTTTACGCGGATGACGAATTTCTTTTCCTGTGTGGTGCTGACGGCCGATGGAGGCACTAAGAAGGATGGGCCGCCCCGCTCCAGGTTGAACTGGGCATAGGCAAAGGCCCCGCTCTTGAGGTCCTGGTGGCTGTTGTTGACCTCGAACTCCCACAGTTCCGTTCGGGTAGTGGGATCGATGGTCTCGCTTTTGCGCGCCAGGACGGCCGGGAAGCTGCGACCGGGCCAGGCTTCTACCCGGAAGGAGATGGCATGGGTGGCGCTGGCGGATGCCGTGTAGGCTTCAGGAACGGCTATGCGAAGCCGAAGCAGGTGATTGTCCTGGATGGTGAGCAGCGGCGCCGTCGTACCTACCAGCGCGCCTGCGTCCGCCTGGCGGGCCGTAATGACCCCTGTAAATGGAGCGACGATATAAAGATAGCCCGATACTTCCTTGCTGGCCTGCACCTGTTTGCTGGCAGCTTCATAGGCAGCGCTGTCGGCCAGCATCTGGTCGCGACCCCGTTCAAGATCCACCGGTGCCACGATGCCCGGAGTAGGCGCCTGTGCAGCCCTGTATAGCCGGAGATAATTATCCTTGCTGCTGGCGTATTTAGCCTTGGCGGCCTGTAGCGTCGCCTGCATTTCTTCCAGTCTGGTGTCCACTTCCGGAGCTTCTATGATCGCCAGTGTCTGGCCTTTCTGTACCCGTGCGCCAATGTCCACCTTCATGGTCCGGACGAATCCCTGGACCTTGGCATATAATTCCGCGCGCTGGTAGGGGATCAGCTCGGCGGGCAGCTCCACTGTCTTTCTCAATGTGTCCGTGTGGAGTATGAACGCTATTGCCGTGTCCTGTGGTGGGGCGGCCTGTTGTGCGTTATCGGGCTTTTCGTCATGATTGCCGCATGCGGCCCAGATAAAGAGCAGGGGCAACAGCAGGAATGACGCGCTGCGTTTATGTGGGAGTGACTGATCGATCATAATTTTTACTGTTAATATCGTCCGGATCCAATGACAAACTTTTATATGGTTTTTTCCCTACGACCCAATGATAGGCGGGTGGCAGGAAGAACAGGACGCTCAGTGTAGAAAAAAGCAGTCCGCCTATCACCGCGACGCCCAATGGCGCTGTCTGGTCACCGCCCCGCATGAATCCCAGGGCCAGGGGGATCATTCCTACGATCATGGCCGCGCTTGTCATGAGGATGGGTCTCAGGCGTGATCCTGCCGCTTCCAGCCAGGGTGAGGGATGGGCCTCTTTCCGGGAACGCTCGGCCTGGGTGATAAAGAGCACTCCATTGGCAATGGATACACCTGCCGCCATGAGTATGCCCATATAGGATTGTATGTTCAGGGAATGTCCTGTCAGCAGCAGCAGTAATAGGGAGCCTCCGATGACGGCGGGGACTACTGAAAGAAGGACGAGCGCCACCTGGAAGGATTGGAAATAGACCGCCATGGTCAGGACAATGACGACTACGGCAATGAGGAGGCCAAACCGAAGATTGCCCAGTGTTTCCTGAAGAAGCTCGTTTTGTCCCCGCAACAATATTTTCGAGCCGGCGGGCAGTTTGCCCAGCGAGGCGATGGCGGTCTGTACCTGTCTGTACGCGGCGCCCATGTCTTTACCGGCAATATTGGCGGTTATGGTGAGATAGCGCTGCTGGTTCAGTCTGTCGTATTCACCCGGCACCGAAGTGCGTTTCAGGTCCGCCACCTCGCTGAGATAGTGGGTGTTGCCTGGTCCGGAAGAGATGGGTATTGCCTCTAATGCGCCCGTGTTGCTCATGCGGTATTCAGGATATTGCACCTGTACCTGGTAAGCTGTGCCCGAGGTCTTGTCGAGCCAGTAGCTGGGAGTGGTAAACCGGCTGGAGGAAGTAGCTGCTACGGTGCTTCTCGCTACCTGATCGCTGGATATGCCCAGCTGGCCGGCCTTCACCCTGTCGATGTCCAGGCGGATGGCGGGATAATCCATGGGAGTGGCTATCTGTACGTCCCGCAGCGCGGGGATATTCTTCAGTTTTTCCAGCAGCTGACCTGCTGTCTTTTGTCCTTCGGCCAGGTTGCGGTTCACTACGGCGATCTCGACAGGATTGGAGCTGCCCAGGTTGAGCACTTGTTCGAGGATATCTCCTGGCTCGAAAGAGATCTGCGCCTCCGGCATTTCTTTGGCAGCGGCGGCCCTTAATCTTTCCCGAAAGTCCGCAATAGCAATGCTGCCCCGGTGGAGCTTGATCCGGGTGACCGATTCGTGGGGACCGCTGGTCCAGAGATGGATCAGATTTACAGGGTAGCTGGAAGGCTGTGTACCGATGAAGGCCGAAGTGATCTCCACATTGCCTGCTCCGGCGATATTTTCCGACAGCTGCAATAATTTCCGGGTGGCGTCCTCCGTGCGTTCGAATCGTGTGCCTGTGGGCAGGCGGAGCCGGACCTGTGTCTGTCCGCTGTCTGTGGGAGGAAATAGTGCGGTGCCTATCGTGGAAAATAAAAAGATGACCAGGCCTGATCCGCCAGCGATAAAGAGGCAGGTGGACAGCACATAATTGTTGCGCTGTTTTTCGCCGTGCCGGATATATCGATCTTTCAGACGTTGGAAGAGGCCTGCCTGGTTGTGTGGACGTGGATGTTGTTTTAACAGGCCATTGGCGACCACCGGTACGAAGGTTTGTGACAACAGAAAGGAGGCGATCATGGCAAAGCCTACGGCCAGGGACAGGGGCAGGAACATCGCTTTTGGCACGCCATTCATGAACAGGGCCGGTACGAAGACCGCCAGCATGCTCAATAAGATGAGAAATTTGGGAGCGGCTATTTCCTTGCAGGCGTCGGCGATGGCTCTTCCTTTGAGCTTGCCCATTTCCTGGTGACGGTGTATATTCTCTACTGTGACGGTGGCCTCGTCCACGAGTATGCCTACCGACAGCGCCAGGCCGCCCAGTGTCATGATATTGATCGTTTGTCCCATGAGATACAGGACGGTGGCTGAAGACAGCAATGCCAGCGGGATGGTAAGGATGACGATGAAGGCGCTGCGCAGCGAACCCAGGAAAAGCAATACCATCAGTCCTGTAAGTATGGCTCCCAGTCCGCCCTCGAAGAGAACGCTTTTCAGGGAGTCAATGACATAACCCGACTGGTCAAACTCGTAGGTCACTTTTATATCGGCAGGAATGGCTTTTTGCATATCCGGCAGGGCCGCCTTGATGCGCTGTACCACGTCCCAGGTGGAGGCGTCCGCCCTTTTGGTAACGGGAATATATACCGAGCGTTTACCGTTGACGAGCGCATAGGATGTCGTGACGTCGGCGCCCATGCTCACCGTTGCGATGTCACGGATATAGACGGCGGGTCCGCTGCCTAATTGCAAGGGTGTGTTCTGGAGGTCCTGCAGATTTTCGATGACGCTGTTCTGCGGTGTAATATAAGTGGTATCGCCGATGCGAACATTGCCGGCGGGCGTGATGGTATTGGTCCTGGCCAGGGCCTGGACTACCTGGTCGGGAGAAAGATTGTAGGCCCGCAGCTTTGCGGGGTCGATGGTGATGAGCACGGTCTTTTGATTGCCGCCAAAGGGAGGGGGAGCCGATACACCCGGGAGGGTCGAGAACATGGGACGGACGCGAAAGAGCGCCAGGTCGGATATTTCGCTTAGCGATCGAGTGTCGGAACTGAATACGAGCTGGCCAACCGGTACGCTGCCTGCATCGAAGCGGGTGATGAAGGGCGGTACTGTTCCCGGCGGCATAAAGGCCCGCGACCGATTGACATACCCCACGACTTCCGCCATGGCCTGGCTCATGTCCGTGCCTTCGTTGAATTCAATTTTAAGAAGCGCTTCCCCCTGGATGTTGCGGGACTGTACATATTTCACGCCCGTGATATAGAGGAAATGATATTCATAATAGGAGCTGATAAATCCTTCCATCTGTTCCGGTGACAATCCACCATAGGGCTGCGCTACATAGACGGTGGGCAGACCCAGCCGGGGGAAGATATCGATCCTGGAGTTCCGGATCGCCAGCCAGGAAAAAAAGACGATGGCCAGGACAGAAACAATGACCGTAATGGGATGGCGTAGGGCTGATGAGATAAGTTTCATGGCTGCTGGATTTGTTCGGTGAAGAGACTGAGGCGACCTGTTGCGACAGCCATGTCGAGGAGAGACCGCCATACCTGTATGGTAGCGCCTGCCTGGGCGATCTCGGCTTTTAAAAGATCGTATTGCGCCTGCGTGAGCCGGGTGTAGTCGATGAGCCCACTCTGATAGCTGAGCTGTAATCCAAGATAGGCGGACTGTTGTGTGCGGGTCACCGTTGGAGCATGTCCTGCGATCAGCAGGTTCTGGCGATAGGCGTACCGTGCCGTCTCCACCTGTTTGGAAAGGTCGAGCTTCACCTGGGCCAGCTGTTCTTCGTCCGCCCGGAGGAATGAGCGGTATTGCTTTTTGACGATGTTGACCTGTGAGAATTGAAGGATGGGAATGCTGAGCTGGACGCCTGCTCCATAGTTATCACGAGTCAACGACCAGCCTGCGGACTTATCGATGACGCCCGTTGAGGTGACCCCCGAGCCCCGTGCATAGGCATTGGCCCAAAGGTCCAGGCGTGGCCGCCAGGCCCGTTCCTTTTCCCTGAGCAACGATGCGGAAACATCGCGTCTGGCCTGGTAATAGTGATACAGAGGGTTGTCGGTAAAGGCCTGGGCCGAGTCGGGAAGCAGGGGTGTCTTTGCGGCGATGGTCGTGTCAGTTAGAAGAATGTTTTCCGGAGGTAAGGACAGGCCGGTGAGACGTGTAAGCTCGATGAGCTGCAGCAGGTAGGAGCGTTGTGTATTCAGGTAATCCATTTCGGATTGGGCAAGAGATGCCTGGAACTGGGCCGTGTCGATGCCCGGGCGCAGTCCTTCTTTGGCCAGCACCAGCGACTGTTGCAGGGCCTGCCGGGTGCGGTCTGTATTTGCCTGCAGGCTTGTCAGCAGTTTTTTTAGATAGACCAGATCGAGATAGATCGTCAGGGATGTGTATTGTTGCCGGAATACGGCGTCATTGTATTCGGATGTAGCCAGCTTGTACTGGGCAACGGCTTTTTCGACGGCAGCCTGGCGCTGGCCAAAAGTGATGGGCTCCCATCTGAGGAGGGCGGCGAGGGCTGTGCCCGGTACGGGATCGTAGACATTGGAAGCGCTTGGCGGTCCGGTGATCGGCTCCATCAGGCCCGGATAGCTCATTCCCGTGATATTATTGTAAGTGGCATATCCTACCTGGTAGCCGGCTATCAGATCGGGAACCAGTGTGTTATGGGCCAAACTGGTGTTATAGCCTGCGGCAACAGTCCGTTCCTTATAGGCCTGCAGCTGTGGCTGTTGGGTTTCCACGAGGGATAGCGTCTCGCGGATAGAGAGGGGCTTTGGCTGTGCTTGCAAAAGCGTGATCCATGTGATACCTATGAGGAAGAGAAGCAGGCGCATACAGATGAATTGGCGGCAAATTAGGCAGGGCCGCCAAGGCAGGATGGTAAAAACGCTGCTATTGATGGTGATTTTGAAAATGCAGCTTCCGAAACTCTTCCGGGGTGGCCTGTTCATGATGCTTAAAGAATTTTATAAAATAAGAAGGGTCCTTAAAGCTGAGCTGGTAGGCAATCTCGTTGACGTGGTTGTCCGTATAGAGGAGAAGGCGCCGGGCTTCCCCGATGATATGTCTGTTCAGCACTTCGCTGGCGCTTTTATCTGCCGCCTTACGGCAGGCTGCATTAAGGTTTTGCGGGGTGCTTCCCAGCTGTCTGGCCAGCACACCTACTTTTCGCTGGATATTAGGGTGGGTAAGGAGAAGATCGACATAGCGGGCGTAGAGCTGGGTCTGTATGCCTGTGTGTTGGAAGGCATGGCGGCCTTTCTCCAGCAGCAGCGCGATCAGCGCCTTGAGGAGACCGTCGATGCTGTGGTATTCATAGACAGAGGGTTTTTGGGAATAGGTTACCAGTAGGGCAAACAGGCTTTCCAGGTCCCGGGATTCTTCGAGGTACAGGCAGCTGGCATGCCAGATGAGGGGAAGCAGTTGTTTTAGCGATTCGTCGCGGCTTTGCTGCAAAAAGGTGTTCTTGAAAATGATGACATATCCTTCCGGCTCATTATCCATGTCCCAATTATGGACCTGTTCGCGGTTGAGAAAAAAGAATACCGGAGGTTTGATATCATAACAATGGCCGTCGATACGGTGATAACCGCTGCCCCGAGTTAGAAATATGATCTCGAAATATTGTTTGTGCTTATGGGGTGGGGTGACCAATGTGCCTTTTCGGAAAGGCTCGATCTTTATATGCTTTTCGGAGCTGATCTTGTTTTTAGTGGGGATGCTTTTTTCCAAAATAAATAGTTCAGACACAATTTCTGGATAAATTCTGAATTTTTTCTGAAGTGAACAAACGGGCGTGCAGATAATGCAACGGAGATGGCGTGGAGCTTGTCAGATCAAAAAAAGAAAATGAAATACCCTATTGCCGTCCTGGCCCTGGCGCTGCTGGTTTTTGGTCCGCTGGCCTGCGGAAAAGACAATATTTCCATCAACTATGCCCTGCTGCGTCATAAGTGGAATATTGTATCTATTACGGGAGAAGCATATGGGTATCACGGCCAGACGGGGGACTATTTTGATTTCCGGGCAGACAATAAATTATACAGACATAGCGCCGGCAACTTCGATACGCTTGCCTATATCCTGGTCAACGGCGGGAAGTCGCTGCAGCTGTATAACATTCAAAATGGTCAACGGCTGGGATGGTATATACTGGACATCGACAAGCTGTCGTCTTCCGCCTGTATCCTGCATAAGTGCGAGGGGCCCCCGTTTTGTATTTTAGACTCGTTGAGCAGATAGCTGCATCTTTTGCGTCATATGTCTGTTGACATAATACATCAATAGGGCACAGGTAATAAAGGCGCCGATGGTCACGTATCCCAGGACATCATAACGGAGCAGCCGGCCCGCTGTATCCTGCGCGATCAACCAGCCCCCGACCACCGATGCAATGCCGCCACCCAGCTGCTGTATGGAAGAGTTGATGCTCATAAACGCTCCCCGGTCCTTCATTTCCGGCACACCCGAGATCAGGGCCTGTGTTGGTATCATACGGGACATTACTGCGGTATAGGTCAGCGTGTTCAATACGAGCACTTCCCATAGAGGTGAGATGGAAAGATGCGTGAATATCAATACCATTACCATCGACAGTACGCTCCCAAAAATGAATACACGGTATTTTCCCAACCTGTCGCTCCATTTGCCGATGAGGGGGCCTGTTATCAGCCCGGAGGCGCCAGCTATGATAAATACTACCGGGAGCATGGTCTCGGTGACTCCTACATTGTGTACGATAAAGGTGCTGGAATAGGGCATCATCAGGAATCCCCCTGTAGAAAGGAACACCGTCGACAAAAATGCGATGATATATTCTTTCCGGGTGGCCGTCCTGGCCAGATGGATCAAAGGCTTTTGAGCCGCTCTGGCTTTCAGATGTGAGGTCACCGGCTGCATCCACCGTATGATGCAAAAACCTGTCACCAGGCAGACGCCGACGATGATGAGAAACGGCATATGCCAGCCGTATCGGTTGGCAAAGAACAGTCCCACAGGGATGCCTGCCACCTGGCTCACGGCAAAGGACATTTGAACAAAGCCCATGACCCTTCCTCTTGTCTCCAGGGCAAAAAGGTCTGCAATGATGGCCATATTAATCGAAAACAGCACGCCTCCGAATATGCCTGTCACCATTCGTGCCATCAGGAGAAAGTAATAATCCGGCGCAATGCCGCATAGCAGAGTGCCCAATATAAACCCTGCATAGAAAAACAGGAGCATTTTCTTCCTGTCAAATTTGTCGGCGAATCCTGCCGCCAGTATGCCTGAGATGCCTGCGCTGAAGGCGTAGACAGATACCACCCAGCCAAACTGAGAGGGGCTGATCTTCAGGATGCGGATCAGCATGGCGCCCAGGGGGGCCATTACCATAAAATCCAGGATAACGGTGAATTGGAGTAAGGATATCAGCACGATCATAAATGTCTGATACTTAGTAAATGTGGATAGTACACTTTTCATATAAAAATGAATGTTCGTTTATTTAAATAGTCAAAAAAAATCAACTTTTTGTTTGGGTCGACTCGTTCTCTTGCGGCTTTAGGGCCTTGAGCACCAGAGCCAGGGTCTGCTTCAGCATGGTATCCGTCAGCACGAATTTTTCACCTGCAAGATTTCTTCCTTCCTTATGGTATTTCACCAGGTTGTACAGAGGAGCGAAAGCAATGGACCAGTAGACTTCGAAGGGCATGACAACCAATTCTTTATTCTCAATAGCCTTCTGGACGAACCTGCCCATGATCTCCTTAAAGCGCTTGTCCCGCACACCGTAGCTTTTACTTTGCAGCGGGGTGAAGGAAAAATGCTCCATAAAGTGTGTTACATCGGGATTATCCAGTACGTATTGCGCTCTCCTTTTCCATTGGATCTCCAGACCTGTGGCAAAATCGGACTCAGGGTCAAAGTCCTGCATGAGATAAGCAAAGAACCGATCCACCTCCCTCCGGTGCAGCTGTAGCAGCAGATCTTCCTTATCCTTGAAATAAATATAGATCGTTGCGGGGGAGACGCCTGCCGCCCGGGCCAGCTTCTGCATACTCAGTCCGTCAAAGCCTTCTCTGACAATCATTTGCAGCGCCTCGCGGTAAATGGCCTCTATTTTATTCTCGTCCCTTGTTCTCATGAATGCAAATATAAGCGTTGATCCCATGACTCATCAGATTGGCTGGCGCAAATATAAATGAACATTCATTCTTTTTAAAATAAATTTTACCCATTCAACGCAACCTGCCAGAAGTAAACGTGGTTTTCTCTTTATTTTTAATCCCATGGCCAAAAAACTTCGTCCCCTGCAACTTGCCGCCATCATCTTTCTCACCGTCTCGGGAGGCCCCTATGGATTGGAATCTCTTTTTACCTATGTAGGCGATCATGGCGCATTGCTGCTATTGCTGGTTACCCCCCTGCTGTGGGATGTACCCGTCATTCTCACGGTGCTGGAGCTGAACAGTCTCATGCCCGTGACCGGAGGCTATTATCAATGGGTGAAACGGGCCCTTGGCCTGCGATGGGCTTTTTACGAAGGATGGTGGACCTGGCTGTATACTTTTGTGGACCTGGCAATTTATCCCGTTATGTTTGTCGGGTATGCCGCGTTCTTTTTTCCAGTGGTAGCCATTTATAAGATACCCATCTGTCTGGTGATCATCTGGTCTTCCGCCCTGCTGAATATCCTAGGCATCGTGCCGGTGGGGAAGACGTCTGTTTTTCTGGGTATCGTAGTGCTTGTACCTTTTCTGGTGCTTTTTGGCGTTCAGCTGACGCAGCATGCCCATCCCTTCACCATACCGGCGCCATCCCTGCATGGGCTGGGATTCTCGCCCATTGCCATGGGACTTTACACAGTGATGTGGAATTTTATCGGTTGGGACAATGCCACCACCTATGCGGGTGAAGTGCGACGGCCCGCCCGTTCCTATCTCCTGTCCATCAGTCTGGCGTTTGCCCTCATCGTACTGATATATATCGTGGCGACTTTGACTGTCCACCAGTCAGGCATCAGCGCGGAGGAGCTGGACAAAGGGAAGTTCCCTGTTTTAGGCATTCTTGTGGGAGGTCATTGGCTGGGAGCCTTACTGGCTATTGGAGGCATGGCCAGCTCGCTGGGGCTTTATTCTGCCGTACTGCTTTCCGTCAGCCGTATCCCCGAGGTCATGGCCGAAGACAGTCTGCTGCCGCAATGGCTTTGTACGCTGCATTCGAAGTTCGGGACACCCTATCTGTCCATCATTGCCTCGTCTGTTGTCGTCAGCATACTTATTCTGTGGACCTTCTCCGACCTCGTGGTAATGGATATCGTATTGTATGGAGCGGGTATGGCGCTGGAATTTATCGCCCTCTTTATCATGCGTGTCCGTCAGCCGCTGGCCCATCGTCCTTTTAAGATACCGCTGAACAACACCGGACTGTTGTTGATGATCCTGCTGCCCATCGGCGTATATGCCATTGCCCTGTCCGGGGCGCTGGTCAGCTCGGATAGTATGGCCACACCGGCGCTGGTTTCCATCGGAATGCTGCTCTCGGGGGAGCTGACGTGGCGGCTGGTGATCTGGAGGACTACCTCTTCAGCATCCGGTCGCGGATGATCTCTTTGATCACGCTCTCCTGCAGGCTTTGGCTGATAACCACTTTGCTCTTGCCCAGGTTTATCTCATTGCCGTCGATGCTTTTGATCTTATCGACATTGATGATCGTGGACTTATGGACCTTTAAAAAAAGCCTGGATGGAAGCTGCTCCGAGATGGCCTTCATGGTGAGATGGACTATCAGTTTTCGGGTGTCCGTATGGAGAACGATGTAGTTGAGCATGGCTTCCACGAATACCAGCTCGTCGTAGGATACTTTTTCGATCCTGCCATCACATTTTACAAAGAAATACTGCGCCGTGGCGGGTGGCTCTTCTGACTGCGCCGTCTGCCGGCTGGCATGATATTCCCTGGCCTTGTTACAGGCTTTCAGGAACCTTTCGAAAGAGATGGGTTTTACCAGGTAGTCCAGCACATTCAGCTCAAAACCTTCGATGGCATATTCCGTATAGGCGGTGGTCAATATTGTTGGAGGCACTGCCGGCAGGCTTCGGAGGAATTCAATACCGCTCATCTTTGGCATGTTGACGTCCAGGAACAACAGATCTATTGGCTGGCTGCTCAAAAGAGCATTTGCCTTTAATGGGTTTTCGGCTTTACCCACCAGCTGGAGAAAGTCGATGTCCTCGATGTATTCCTCCAATAATTTCCGGGCGCCCGGCTCGTCGTCTACGATGATACAATTCATAATAATTGCAGGTTTACGGTCACTTCATAAATGTCTTTGTTGTCTACAATATTCAGCGCATGCCGGCCAGGGTACAGCAGGGCCATTCTACGCCTGGCATTCGCAATGCCGATGCCTTTGTGGTCGATGCTGTTTTCATTTCCCGGTTCCTTCGTATTATAACAATAGAAAAGCAGCTCATTGTCTTTTCTATCAAAAGAAATGACGACCCTGTTGTCCTTATCCTCATGGTCGCTGACATATTTAAAAGCATTTTCGATGAAGGCGATGAATAGCAGCGGCGTTATAAGAAAACCCGTCACACTGTCTCCGATGGTCAGGCAGACCTTCACCCTGCTTTCCTTTCTTGCCTGCTGGATCTCTACATAATTCCTGATATAGCTCATTTCCTTGTCCACGCTGATATAATTGGTATTGCAGTCGTATAGCTGGTACCGCAACATTTCGGAGAAGCTTAGCAGCATGTTTCTTGCGGTGGGATTGCGTTTGTCGATGTGCGCGTAAATGGAGTTGATCGAATTGAATAAAAAATGGGGGTTGAACTGGGCGTTTAAAAAATCCAGCTCTGCCTTGGTCTTTTCCTTCTCCACTTTATCCAGACGCTGTTGCAGACGCATACGATCCAGCATCAGCTTGATCGAAAGTATGGTGATGACCCAGATGGCGATGTTCAGCAGCGAAGAGTAAAATATGTCTGTAAGTTGCTGACTGTTATTGCCGGAAGAGAAGACATGGCTATTCATATACAGCACCAGCGGCACCCGCAGGACCGCCGTGACAACGATGCCCGTGGTGAGGAAGGTGATAAACAGAAAGTATTGTTTGCGATGAAGGAAGCGTGGTATGCCATACAATACCTGAAAATAATAATTGGCGGCTATGAACAGCAGGTAGCAAAACTGGACGGTCAGCGACCTGGACATGGTAATAACCCTGTTCTGCAGTACGAATACAAAGAACAGATACAGTGCCGCCCACCATAAAATATCGTACCAACGTTGCATTTAAAATAGTTACGATGCCAAATTTAAACGCTTTCCGGCCTCCTTTTTCCCCTTTTACACCATTTATGGAAAAACCTTGATGAACGAATAGCCCTGGAAGATCAGGTTATGTAGCTGCTTCATGTAAAAGATTATTCAGCCCTGCGGCTTTCCTCTTTTTTTGTACCTGAAAAAAAACACCGAATATGAAAGATATCATTCACAGCGACCATAACGACGACGGCGTCGACAGGAGAGGATTTATCAAATGCATGGCCTGGGCCGGCACAGGGGTTCTTTGGCTGATGAGCGGCGGCAGCCTGAAAGCAATGAGCATGAGCCAGTTATTGGACAGGAACACGGGCAGGATCAAGGACGGGATCGCCTTGCCGGCCAGTGATTTTACTTTCGCCCAGATCAGCGATAGTCACATTGGGTTCAATAAGGCGGCCAATCCCGATGTCATCGGCACATTGCAGTCGGCCATTGGAAAGCTCAATGCTATGCCCAAAGCTCCCTCCTTTGTGTTGCATACGGGAGACCTTTCCCATCTTGCCCAGGCCGAGGAGTTCGACACGCTCGACCAGGTGCTCAAATCAGTAAGGACAGACAGGATATTCTATGTACCGGGTGAACACGACGTATTGAATGACAACGGCAAGCAATATTTAGACCGGTACGGGAAGGGCACCAAGGGCAACGGCTGGTATAGTTTCGATACCAACGGGGTGCATTTTATCGGATTAGTCAATGTTGTGGGCACAGGAGAGGGAGGCCTTGGCGTACTGGGCGACCAGCAATTGGAATGGCTTGAAGACGACCTGAAAGGATTGTCGAACAGTACTCCCATAGTAGTCTTTGCGCATATTCCGCTTTGGTCCGTCTATCCTCAATGGGGGTGGGGTACGAGGGACAGCGCCAGGGCTCTTTCTTATCTGAAGCGCTTTGGATCCGTAAGCGTACTGAATGGACATATCCATCAGACCATGCTGAAAGTGGAAGGGAATATAACCTTTCATACGGCGACGTCCACTGCTTTCCCTCAGCCGCAGCCCGGTGCGGCTCCTTCCGCCGGGCCCATGAAAGTGCCAGCAGATCAGCTTCAAAAACTGCTGGGTCTTACCAGCGTACATTATGTAGAGCATGACCACACTTTAGCCGTTACCGACACCCCACTTACCGATGCCACAAAAACATCCGTCAATACGTAGAAAAATGAAAGCGCATTTATTGCACGTCCTGATCCTTGTTGCGGCGGGCGATGTGTCGGCACAGATAAAGCCCATAGACGACAAGTCCACTATCGACTTCTCCATCCGGAATTTTGGCATACGTGTCAGCGGCACTTTTAAAGGGATGGAAGGAGATATCCGTTTTGATCCCGCACACCCTGATCAGGCTAATTTTGATATCGGTCTGGATGCCAACAGCGTCAATACGGACAACTCGCTGAGGGATGACCATCTCAGGGGCGAGGGCTACCTGGATGTAAAGCACTATCCCAAGATCCGGCTTGTCTCGACAAGGATCCTTCCTTCCAACAAGACAGGTATCTGGTTCCTTTATGGAAAGCTTACCATCAAAGGGCATGAAAAGGATATCTCCTTTCCCTTTTCGGCAACGGCGGCCATGGGAGGCTATCTTTTCAAAGGATCGTTCAAAATAAAGAGAAAGGACTTTGAAGTCGGAGGCACCAGCACCATCTCCGATGAAATGGATGTGTCCCTCAGCGTATTTGCAAATTAAGAATATGAACACGAAGTATCACCAACACCTTAAAAAAATCAAATATGATCGTTGGTAAAAAGCTATGTGTTATAGTGATCGTGATACTAACTACCATCCTGATCTGCAGCGCGGCGATCGACCCACCGAAGAAGGAATACAAGAACCTGAAAGTGCTGCCGCAGAATATCAGCTCCAAGGCCCTTTCAAAATTGATGGTCGACGACTTTTCGGATGCCCTGGGCGTAGGATGTGGCTTCTGTCACGCCCAGGGGAAGGACTCAGTGAGCATAGACTATGCCAGCGATGCCAGGCCGGAAAAGGAAATGGCCAGGATGATGATGCGGATGGACTTGCGTATCAACAAACAGTTCTTTAAGCTAAGGCGCCCCAGCTTTACCGACGGCCCATTGGTTGTTACATGTAATACTTGTCATAACGGCAAGCCCCACCCAGAGGGTGATGAGCAGTGATCTTTATTTGAAATACGGCCAGGGGCACCGGATTTGCATACTTTCCGGCAAAGCTTTCAATGATCCGGCGTCTGCTGATAGTATTCTTTGTCTGGGGGTCACTTTTTCAAAGCCGGGGCCAGGCCATCATTGCCTATTATTCCGGTGATGTCCGGACCATCGACCGCTGCCCAGTCGGACAGCTTACCCATATCATATTCGGTTTCTGTTATTTAAAAGGCGATCGTCTATATGCGACAAGGTCGGATAGTCTGGTTTTACGGAAGCTTGTCAGCCTGAAAAAAGCTCACCCTTCTCTGAAGATATTGCTGTCCCTGGGAGGGTGGGGTGGTTGCAGGACCTGCTCACAGGTGTTTTCTTCCAGGGAGGGGAGGGAGCGCTTCGCCCATTCTGTTTTGTCCCTTACCCGATATTTTCAGACAGACGGTATCGACATCGATTGGGAGTTCCCCACGCTCGGGGGCTATCCGGGGCATCCATATGCTGCTACGGACGGGCGTAATTTTACAGCCTTATTGCGTATCTTGAGGGACACCCTTGGCGTCTCGAAGGAGATCAGCTTTATCCTGGCCGGATTTTCTCCCTATCTGCGGGGATCTGTCGAGGTGGTACAGGCGGCCAGGATTGCAGACAGGATCAACCTCATGACCTATGACATGATCGGCAGCCGTAGTCCGATCACGGGTCATCACACTCCCTTATATTCCACTGCGCGACAGCAGGAGTCTGTCGACAATGCCGTCCGGTACCTGGATTCATTGGGTGTGCCTCTTCATAAGATCGCTGTCGGAGCTGCTTTTTACGGCAGGCTGTTTGGAAATGTTCCTAATAAAGATCAGGGCTTATACCAACCCGGGAAGTTTTCGCGATTCGTATCCATGCGGCAGATACGCCAGCATTATACGTCAGCCAATGGGTACCGGGAGTACTGGGATGATAGCGCCCAGGCGCCTTATATGTACAATGCGGCGCGGAGATCATTCCTGACCTATGATAACAAGCGATCCATAGCTGCAAAGGCGGAGTATGTAAAGAAGAAGGGGCTTAACGGGGTCTTTTTCTGGGAGCTGCGGCTCGATATGCCTAGGAATGAGCTGCTCTCCGTCATCTCCCAAAGTTTTCTTAAATCCGGTGCGGGGAATGATTTTTGAATAAGCTTTCCGAAAACCAGGTATGGCCGGCCAACATAAATTTATTAAGACGGTAAAGGAGCTGATCCAGCTTCATACAGATCGGGTTACGCTATATCATGCCGCGCTTTCTTCTCTGTTGCATTCAGATAAAAAAGACCTGAAGCCAATTTTTGGAGAAATGATCATTGAATCCATGCGGTATCAGCAGGAACTAAAGGAAAGCATTGCCGGACTGAATGGCAGGATGGATGAGCAGGAAAAAGAGTATAAGGGAGCTATTTATGATGTCTGGGAAAGCACGAAACCCACCCTTGAGGGGAATAACAGCAAATCAACGCTGGAAGCGTGCGAGCAGGAATGCGAAGCCGTGCAGCAAGCCTATCAGGCGGCTCTTACCTTCTCAGGCCCAATGGATGCTATCGTCGAGCAGCTTTTTAAAATGCAGCGGGCTAATCTAAAAGGCATGCAGGATGAGATCCGTGAATATCACGATGCTTTATAATCCGGTGGCATTCTTTCAGTGCAGTCTCGACAGCTCGGTGATCCTTGCCAGATGATGGTCGTCATGATCTGCTACAAAAAGGAAGAGGTCCATGGTGCGCATAGGCGTTTTGAGCCGTGGGTGAAGCGCATATTTGAATACCGTCTGTTTGTCAATGGCTTCCAGCAGCGTGATTGTTTGGGTCCTTATTTGCCGGAATCTTTGCAGGAGCTCTTCCAACGGCGTCTCATTATGACCTGCCTCCGTCGTCCGGGTATTTTGCAAGTCTGTGGGACTCAGCTCTTCCTTACCCATAATGATATCATCCAGCCGCCGTTGCCACAGTGGTTCCAGGTCGCTGAGGTGTCCCAGGTTCTCCTTGATGGACCAGGTATTGTCTACCTTGCGTGTCAGGAGGGCGGGATTGATGGACCTGAATTTTTCCTCCAGCCGCACCGGCGTACCCCTCAGTCTTTCCAGTATGGAGGGAAAGATGTTCTGGGTAGTTGAAAAATCAAACTGCCTATCGAACCATTTTACCTGTGACATAGTTATAATTTGGAAACCCCAAGGTATAACTTTACTATGGAAATTACGACACTGGACCAATTCTACCAGCATGCATCGCAGGCCAGGCAAGTAGCGGTGGATTCCCTTATACCGGAAGGTATAACCCGGGAAATAGGACACTTTTCCATATTCAATACGGAGGAATTGTATGCAAACCTGAAGGAAAAGCCCCTTATGCCGTACAACCGGCGTGCTTATTATAAGATCAGCCTAATCAATGGACGAAACAGGGCTGAGTATGCCGATAAAGTGATCAATATCGAGAGGAGCGCTCTTTTGTTCGGCACTCCCAAGATACCGTATCGATGGATACCGCTTGACTGGGAGCAAAAAGGGTTCTTTTGCATCTTTACGGAAGACTTCCTTATACAGGCCAAGAGCGGCGTTATCCTGGACGACCTCCCTATTTTCCGGTCTGGCGGTTACCCTATTTTTCAGCTGACGGAAGAAAACACGAAGGAGCTTACCTATATCTTTCAGAAGATGTATAAGGAGATGTCCTCTGACTATGCCTTTAAATATGATCTGTTGCGTAACTATTTACTGGAGCTTATCCACTATGGTCAAAAGCTCCAACCAGCCACCGCCCTTTATTCGACGCACAATGCGTCCACGCGCGTAGCGTCCCTGTTCATCGAGCTGCTGGAGCGGCAGTTCCCTATCGAAAGTCCCCGGCAGCAACTCAAGCTGCGTACGGCCAAGGATTATGCAGACCGTCTGGCCGTTCATGTCAATCATCTCAACAAGGTATTGAAAGAGAATATGGGAAAGACCACTACTGTCCTCATCGCCAACCGTATCACGCAGGAGGCGAAGATCCTTCTCAAGCAGACGGACTGGAATGTTTCTGAAATTGCATGGAGTCTTGGTTTTGAGGAAGTCGCTCATTTCTCCAACTTTTTTAAGAGACAGACTACTCTTTCCCCGCTGGCCTTTAGGAATTAGGCTTGGCGTAAATGGTCTTTCATCAGGCTGTCAGGTCAGATGATCATTTATGAATGAACGAGCCAGGCTCCCGCCAGAAATCTTTTTCCATCAGCGAATCCGTTATCTTAAAATAGCTGTCAGGGTTTTGAGAAGAGTTGAGCACCCAACTTCCATCGGGTAGCTTCCAGGCCTTCACTGTCGCCAACGGTTGAGAAGGGCCGCTGATCGAGAGGCTTCTGTCGGGCGAGGTCTGTGGCTGGAAATCGTCTGCAAAGTGATCGGGGCTTTTGTATTGCAGGCCATTAAGATAGTGTTGTACGCTGTCGGCGGATATCTTTCCCCCACCTATGTACCAGGCGCTGTCTTTTTTGGTGAGCACAAATCCCTGCGCGCCCTGGAATCCAATGGTGGTAATGCCGGCCTGGTTGAGTCTTAAGAAAGTTTTGTCGCGCCAGTCGGAGAAAGTTTTATTCAGCATGTCGTTCAGGTAACCTTCTACCGCGTATACGTTGTCCTGGCCATTGACGCGAATAAAGGACGGGCCCATCCAATAGTCGGCAATGGGATCTTTCCCTTTATAGATTACCACGCGAGTACCTGTCGTATCGCCGACCTTATACTCATCCCATCTGCTTTTCCGTCCCGAGACGAACCGTTGGGTAGAAATATTGACCAGTGCGCCGAGCATGGCTTCCACAGAGCCGGCCAGGGGATTGGCGTGTATGGCGCCTGACTGCATCTGCCATTTGCCGTCGTGCCGGCTGAAGCGGATCATGGCGGGTCTTTCTTTGGCAGGATAGAGCGTTATTGCAGTGACGTCCGTTGTGTCAATGTGAAATGCCATGGACTGTGTATTGCTCTCCCGCCCGGGGGCAAGGAAGAGCCTTGTCAGCACATACAGGAGCAATAGTCCCACCAATACAAGAGATAACCGTTTATTGAGCGTTGTCATTTTTTATCGGGATTTATTTGCCTATGCAGTATAAGTTTCGTGCATGCGTTGCGATCTGATCAACCTGTTGCGTCTGGCGCGCAGTAACCCATATCCTATGGCCAGCAGCACAGGCAACAGAAAATTCAGGTATTTGATCATTGCCTTGCCGGCATCGCTTATTTCATGCAGGGGGCGGGAGGTCACCGCCTTGGTCCTGAGCCCGATGAGTCCTGTGTTGTCGGAGAGCCAGTCGATGGCATTCGAGACGAGGTTTACATTGTCGGGCGCCAGCTCGCGGCCACCTTGCTGCGGAGGTCCATTGACGATGAAATTCCCGTCCGTGATGACGACCAGCCGGGAGGCTTTGCCTCCTTTTTCCAGCTGGCCTTCGAGGGCTGCTGCGACAGGGAGATGTCCTGTATGAAAATCATTTTGTGTCCAGCGTTTATTGACATCGATGGATATGGGCGCCGACTGTGTATCCGACACTGAGGAGGTAAAAGCCAGCGGAGTATAATGCAGGCCGGCGCCGCCAGAATAGCGGATACTGCTGGGAAATTCAAGGACTACATTTTCCAGGCCCGCTGTGATGGGGTGGTTGGCGAAGCTGGCGATCATTGGCAGATAGGGTAGCATTACCTCGCTTTGCAGCGTGAAGAAGCCCGCGCGTTCCTGTACGGGGACTGTTCCGCAATGGGCATCGATGATGCAATTATCACCGACAACGAGGCCTTTCCGGGAGAGCCAGCCTGCAAGACCTGTTATGAGCGGATGGGCCTGGCCCATTCGCATATCGGCCTGTACACGATTGAAGGCAATGACTAATTTGCCGCCCCGGGCGAGAAAGGTATCCAGCTTTTCCAGTACGCGTGGTCGCAGGCTGTCGGTGGGGCGGATCAGGACCAGGGCGTGTATATTGGGTGGGATATCCGTGCTATCCGTCAGCTGAACAGGCTGGGTCTCGTAAAGAATGCGTAACTGTTGATCCAGCTGGGCCAGCTGATCCGGTGTGGGCTCACCCTGGCCCTGTATATAGCCTACGACGGGCTTGTTGGTGACGGAGAGCTTTTTGATCGCCGTAGACAGGGCATATTCCATAGGCGATCCGGGTTGAAGAAAAGGAATGACCTCCTCTTTGTCTCCCAGCGAGAGGACGGCGCCCAGATAAGCCTTCTGTTGTTGCATCTGGTCTTTTTGCCGGACATTGATCAGCACCGGCCGGATGCCTTTTTGCTGAGCCTCCTGTTCGCGCGCCTCGTTTTCATTGGGGTTGACGAAACTATACCGGACCATGCCATGCGCCCGGCTGGCGTATTCCACGAGCAGGTCCTGAAAATCCTTACGTGCTTTGTCGATGTTGGGGGGGAGGTTCCTGGAGAAATAAGCTTTTACCGTTACCGGCTCCTGGAGATCATGCAGAATGTCCTTTGTCGCCGGGCTTAGGGTGTATTGCCCTCCTTCCGTAAGATCGAGCCGCAGGTGAAATTCAGTAGACAGCAGGTTGATCATGATCACGATACCTGCCAGCAGCGCTATAGTGATATAAAGGTTCTTCTTCCTGTTCATGTCAATCGATATTGCGTTTGTATAATGAGAATTCCGCCAGCAGGAGTCCCGCCAGGACGATGGAAAGAAAATAGACGATGTCCGTGCTGTCGATAACTCCCCTGGAGATGCTTTCAAAATGCCTGGACAGGCTGAGACTGTCGAATACCTCTCCGGGGACACCGGAGAACTGACTGCTCAGCACGCCGAAGATCAGGTGGAAGAAGAGACTGATGAACAGGGCGGACAGGAAGGCAACGATCTGGTTGGCGGTGATGCTGCTGGCAAAGATGCCGATGCCGATGTAGGCGGCGCTCATAAGCAGCAGGCCTGCATAGCCACAGATGACTTGTCCGATGTCGAGGTTGCCGATGAGGGCGAGGGTTATTGGATAGGAAAGGGTAAAGAGCAGGGCGATGGCCACCAACAACCATGCTGCCAGGAATTTGCCCATCACTACCTGCCGGTCCGTGACTGCTTTGGTTAGCAGGAGCTCGATGGTGCCTGTTTTACGTTCCTCCGCCAGGAGGCGCATGGTGATAGCCGGTATAAAGAAGAACAATGTCCAGAATGCAACGCTAAAAAAAGATTCAAGGCTGGCCTGTCCGACCAGGAATATATCCGAGCCGTAGAGCCAGGTGAAAAAACCACTGAAACCCAGGAAAAGCACCAGCATTATATAAGCGATGAGGGAGTCGAAGAAAGAGGCCAGCTCCCTTTTGGCAATGACCCAAACAGACTGCATAGTAGTAATTTAGTTGAGGGTTAAATTCCTGAATATATCTTCGAGCCTTGTTTCCACCGGGATAAGCTCGGTGAGAACCCAATGTTTTTCCACGCACAGATGGAATAGCCCGCGGCGGGCGGGGCTGCCTGGGACGGCCTGTATCTCCCACCGGCCCGTGGCCGTATCAGGACCAGAAACATTCGTGACGCCGGGGATAGCAGGTAAGGCCTGCAGGACCTGGTCATCGGGAGCGTCTTCGATCCGGACGAGAAAGATCTCCTGGCCCGCTGCCTGGCGCCGGAGGGATTCGGCTGTGCCGTCGGCAACGATTCTGCCCTTATTGATGATCAGGATACGGTCGCAGGTCGCCTCCACCTCCGGAAGAATGTGCGTGCTGAGGATCACTGTTTTTTCTTTACCCAGCTCACGGATCAGCCGTCTGATCTCAATGATCTGGTTGGGGTCAAGTCCCGTGGTAGGCTCATCGAGGATCAATACCTCCGGATCGTGGATCATGGCCTGGGCCAGGCCCACCCGTTGCCGGTAGCCTTTCGACAGCTCTCCGATCTTTTTATGTTTTTCTGCGTCGAGGCTGCATTGCCGGATCATGCTATGGACCCGGGCGGGGATATCGTCTTTGGCAACACCCTGCAGCGCTGCGCAAAACTGGAGATAGTCCATTACCGGCATATCCTCATACAGGGGATTGTGCTCAGGAAGGTAGCCTATATGTTTTTTCAGCCTGCCTGCATGTTGCCTGACCGACTGGCCGCCGATGAGGATGTCTCCTTCTCCGATGCCAATATAGCCTGTGATCATTTTCATAGTCGTGCTTTTACCGGCGCCGTTAGGACCCAGGAAACCCAGTATCTCTCCCGTCCTCACTTCAAAGGAGACGCGGTCGACAGCCGTCTGGGCAGCATATTTCTTTGACAGGTTTTCAATTCGTATGTCCATGTAGTTTGGGATTGCATATGATATTCATTCATCATGAACGGATCTCTTTTCGCATGAAAGAGAAATAGGATAAGGCGAAACATAGTACCGTGGCGGCGATGAGCCCTGTCAGCTGCGGCCAGACAATGAAGATGCTTTCTCCAAGCGGGAGGGGATTCGGGATAGCGCCTGATACCTGTTCCATCGTCAGTGGGCCCAGGCTTCGAATGGTGGGCATCAGCAGGGTAGTAGTAGCATCGCTGAACAATTGGCTGGGGGCAAATCGCAGAAAGTTGAGCACCGTATGCTGGTATTGAAATGTGACATCCGGGTCGGCCATGATCCCTGTGGCCGGGGCCATTGCACGTGCCACCATCCTGATCAAAATGGGATAGAAGATGGCCAGAAAGAGCCATACAGCGATGGCTGTCAGGGCCGAGGTCGCCGGCTGCCGGAAGCGCACGGAGAACAGGATGGACAGATTGAGCCAGAAGGCGACATAGAGGACGCTGAGCAGGGTAAAAGAAAGTATCCGGAAAAACTCCCCTGCCGTCGGCGGCACCCCGATGACGATAAGGCCGATGCCCATGACCAGGAATGTCAGGGAGAAGAACAGTATGGCTACCACCAGCAGAGAGGCTGTAAATTTTCCGTTGAGCAGATAGTCACGATGTATCGGCTGCGACATGATACGATTGAGCGTGCCCCTGTTGAATTCTGAATTCACCGCATCGAAGCCCAGGGTGATCCCGAGCAAAGGTCCCAGGAAATTGATGAAGACAATGAAGGAGGGAAGCGTGCCGTCTGTGGCCGTGAACAGCTGCAGGAAAAAGAAAGAGCCGTTGCCCGTGCCGCCAGACTTGGGAGGCATTCCGATATTGTTCAGCGCCGTGTACAATGAGCCGAAACAGGTAAGCAGGATCAGGGACAGCAGGATGGTGAATCGCCAGCTCCGGACATGATCCGACATTTCCTTATTCACAATGACCCAGAAAGGATGTAGGGGCTTCATGCTTTCCCTCCTTCGAAATAACGGTGATAGATATCATCCAGTCCATGGATCTTTTTTTGCAGGCGGGTGAGGCCGTAACCCGATTGGACCACTGTCCGTGCGATGGCGGCGGTGACGTCATGGCTGCATCCTATGTGAAGACATCCGCTGGCCAGGGTCAGCGACCCTACACCTTCCAATTGCGTGAGCGCTGTCTGCAAGGAGGAAATATCTTCGGTGCCGGGACAGTCAATGTCCGCCTGGATGAGAAAGGGTTCTTCTCCAAATAGCTTAGCAGAGAGGGCGGCAATATCGCCTTCGGCGATCAGTCTTCCTCCGACGAACAATCCTACCCTGTCACAAACCTGCTGTACCTGGTGCAGATGGTGTGAGCTCAACAACACTGTAATGCCCTGTTCCCTGCTGAGCCGTACGATGAGATCCAGGAATTCCCTTACACCTGTGGGATCGATGCCCAATGTAGGCTCGTCCAGGATAATGATCTCCGGGTCCTTGATCAGCACGTCCGCCAGTCCGAGGCGTTGTCTCATGCCGCGGGAATAGGCGCCGGCTCTTTTTTTAGTGTCGCCCGCAAGTCCTACCTGCTCCAGCAATTGATGCGCTTTGTGGAGGGCCTCTTTTTTGGGTATGCGGTTGAGAGAGGCGGTATACAGCAGGTTATCGAGACCCGTACGATTGTCGTAAAAGCCTACATCATCGGGCAGGTAGCCCACTTTTTTCTTTACCTCGATGGGATGTGTGGTGGGATCGATGCCACAGACTTTCATTGAGCCTGCGAAAGGCTCCGTCAGTCCCAGGAGCATGAGGATCGTTGTGGATTTACCGGCTCCATTAGGCCCCAGCAGACCGAACACTTCGCCTTTATAAACAGAGAGGTCCAGATTGTCCACGGCCGTGAGCGATCCATATCGTTTGGTAAGCTTCGAGATAGCTATAACAGGTTCTTTCATCGCTTACCTCCTGCCGTATTTCCTGAATAGAAAATAGACGCTGCCAGCTGCGACAAGGATGATCAGTATTCCCGCCCAGCTCCATAATAAGGATGTCTCCACGGATATCCTCAATGGCGCCATGGAGCTGGCTTCGGCCGTCCTTGCCGTCAGATTGGTCATATAGTCGCCTGCGATAGCCTTTTGGTCCGGTGTTACGATGGCTGCGACCTGGGCCGTCTGGCCAGGAGGCAGATCGTCTATCTTTTTAGGGTCGAAGCTGACATCCCAGTTGGCCGGCGCTGTGGAAGTAAGATCGATGTTCTTAAGCTCGGCGGATCCCGTATTCTTTACTACCAGGTCCAGGCGCCGGTGATCGCCGGCTGTCGTAGACGTGCTCAGCAGGCCTGTGGGTGTCGTCAGCTGCAGCGCGTAGGATCCCGTGATGCTGACCTCCAGGGTAAGATCAGCAGATGTCGCACCTGTCGTGGCTATTACAGGTATCTTATAGGTACCTGCGGCCGTCTCGTCTGGCGGATCGACCTCGATGCTGATGTCCTGAATATGTCCTGGCTCAATATTGACGGAAGATACCTGTTTGTAGTTCGCCTTGAAGCTGACCTTCCATCCGGGAGGAGCCGTAGTATTCAGCGCATATGCCTGGGCAGCGTCGGTGGAGTTGCGCAATTTGGCATTGAACGTAAAGGTCGTGTTGGCGGCGCCGGCCATATTGGACTGGTCGGTAGTGAGCTCTGTCCTAAAGGTTCCCTGCTGTGATACGACAACCGCCAGCGGTAGCTCGCTAATGCCTTTGGCCCTCACGTGAAAGTGATATGTCCCTTTATTTACTTTCAAAGGTACCTGGAGCTGAAGGGAAAAATTCTTTTTTTCACCGGGCAGCACGGAGATGCTTTTGACATTCCATCCCCCCGACTTCAGCTGATAGGTCCAGTCATGGGGCAATCCTTCCACGGCAAGGCTGGCCGATTGGGGTGAGCTGCCCTTATTGACTACATCGATGGAATAATCGATGGATTGCCCGGGAGGGACGGAGATCTCGGTTAAAGGTGTGTACAGGTAAAAGCTTTGAGCCAGACATCGGGAAAAGGGAATGGCTAACAGGGGGGCAGTCAATAGAAATAAGCATAGACTACGCGTCAATTTTGCAAGCATGGTCATAAGAAAATATATTATATAAATTGTTCCTAAAACCTCATCTATACAGATATTTTCATGGCGGGTTCTCTCCGCTGTTTCGGCTGTCGTTTTTTGACGGCGACAAATTTATAAAAATGAAAAAATAACAAGCAAGCTAATTTCCTCATTTTTGCAAACTGTTAACGATTCGAAGAGGTGGTCAGTTTTTACCGCACATGATCAGGAGTGATGTGTAAAATAGACTGCTGAATTAGAATGGCATTAGAATAAAATTAGAATTTTATTTTACTTTGCCGGAATGATACAACGGACGACTATACAAGAGCTGATGGATATGGGTGGACAGATACCCATAGCGGATGTGCGTACCCCGGCGGAGTTTATGCAAGGGCATATTCCCGGGGCCTTCAATCTACCGTTGTTCAGCAATGAAGAGCGGGTACAGGTAGGTACCGCCTACAAGCAGGAAAGCAGGGAGGCCGCGATCCTGCTGGGGTTCGATCTGGCGGGACCGAAGTGGTCGGGTTTTATCCGGACAGCGCTGGAGAAGGCGCCCGGGAAAAAAATAGCCGTGCATTGCTGGCGGGGCGGGATGCGGAGTGGTGCGATGGCCTGGGCGCTGGATCTTTATGGTTTCCAGGTGTATCTCCTGGAAAAAGGATACAAGCGCTACCGTCGCTGGGTGCTGGACCAGTTTGAAAGAGAGTGGTCCTTGTCGGTGGTGGGAGGCATGACGGGTTCGGGCAAGACCAGGATACTACATAAGATGAAAAGCGGGGGAGAGCAGGCCATTGACCTGGAGCAGCTGGCACAGCACCAGGGCTCTACTTACGGTACGCTTGGCAGGCTGGTGCAGCCTTCCCAGGAGCAGTTCGAGAATGATCTTGCCGGAGAGTTGCATGGGCTCGATCCGTGCCGGAGGATATGGGTAGAGGATGAAAGCCTGACCATCGGTAAAAGAACCATCCCACGTACTTTCTGGAATGGGATGCAGGCTGCCATGCTGTTCGATGTGCAGGCTCCGTTGGAGGTGAGAGTGCAGGCGCTGGTGGAAGAATATGGATCGCTGGACAAGGACTTTTTGGTGGAGTGCACCGAACGGATCCGTAAGCGGCTGGGGCCGGAGCAGACAAAGAGGGCCGTAACGGCTATCCGGGAAGGAAGGATGGAGGACTTTATCCGGGAGGTGCTTGTATATTACGATAAAACTTATCGAACAGGCCTTCAGGGACGGGATGCCGGTCATATTATAAAAGTGCCCGTGGCGGAGGGCAGCGCCGACACAAATGCTACGCTCGTGCTAACGGCTGCGGTTAAGCAAACATTATGGATATAAAACTGACACAGTACTCACATGGAGCCGGTTGCGGTTGTAAGATCAGCCCGGTCATTCTGGATAAAATGTTACACAGTTCACTGCCGGAGATGCAGGACCCACGGCTATTGGTGGGGAATGACAAGCGGGATGACGCCGCCGTCCTGGACCTGGGCAATGGGACAGCCCTGATCTCGACGACGGATTTTTTTATGCCCATTGTAGATGATGCATTCGACTTTGGACGTATCGCCTCCACAAATGCTATCAGTGATGTATATGCGATGGGAGGCCGGCCTGTGCTGGCTATTGCCATATTGGGGTGGCCGGTGGATAAGCTGCCGCCCGAAGTGGCGCAGCGGGTGCTGGAAGGGGCCCGGTCGGTGTGTGCGGAGGCGGGTATTACACTGGCCGGAGGGCATAGTATCGACTGTCCGGAGCCTGTATTCGGACTTGCCGTCAACGGGCTGGTAAGCCCGGTGCACCTGAAAAGGAATTCAACGGCGGAAGTGGGCTGTCAGCTGTATCTGACAAAGGCATTGGGGGTGGGAATATTGTCGACGGCGCAAAAGCGGGGCGTGCTGAGGCCGGAGGATGCGGCTACTGCTTTGGCGAGCATGGTGAAGCTGAACAAGCTGGGAGAGACATTTGGTCAGTGGGATAGCGTAAAGGCGATGACGGATGTGACGGGCTTTGGGCTGCTGGGACATCTGGCGGAAATGTGCGAGGGCAGCGGCCTGTCGGCTGTACTGGATTTCGAGAAGGTGCCATCGATAGGATCGGTGCCGCATTACCTGGAGCAGGGCTGTATCCCGGGTGGAACGGTGAGGAACTGGAACAGCTATGGTAATAAGATAGGGCAGCTGACGGATGGGCAACGGAATATCCTGGCGGACCCGCAGACGAGCGGCGGGCTGCTGGTGGCTGTTGCGGGCAAGGGAGCCTCTGTGTTTGAAGAATTCCTGAAGGACAGCGGACTGCCGGAAGCCTGCTGCAAGGCCATCGGGAAACTGGAAGCTCGTGGAGAAGGCCCATTGATTGTGGTGCGATAGCTTTTTTGTACATTGGCATTGGATGCCAAATTCCGTGCTTATCAAAAAGCTCCTTATAATATTGACTGTTACCCTGTTGTCGATGCAAAATGCTGCAGGTCAGAAAAGGGTACTGGCGGGAATTGTCCTGGATTCGATGTCCCGCCTGCCATTGTCGAATGTGAGCATACTCCTGCCTGCTACGGGCAAAGGCACACTGACGGATGGAAAGGGGCGATTCAGGGTCGCCGTGGATAACAGGGTTCACGAAATCAAATTCAGCGCCAGCGGATATGCGCCCATGAAGGTTGCCCTGTCAGACACCACCGTAGGACCTCTCACCATTCTTCTCTCTGTGTCCTATGCTGCGTTACAAGAGGTCGTGGTCAACAAAAAAAGAAGATACAGGAATAAGAATAACCCTGCGGTGGACCTGATCCGCCAGGTCATTGCCCATAAAGAGGAGAATGCGCCGGTGCTTTATCCCTACATGAGCTATGATCAGTATGACAAGATCCGTGTATTGGCGGACCGTCCCCCACGATTTATCGCGGATGGCAAGCTCTTTAAACGCTATCATTTTCTTTTTACGCCTGATACAACGCTTGTGCCGGGCAAATCTTTGGTGCCGGCATACCTGGAGGAAACGTTTTCCCGGAATTATTCCAGCACGAAGCCGGATAGGAAGAAACAGATCATTTTAGGACGAAAGCGGGTCGACTGGGGAGAATACATCGACATGAGCGGTGTCAGCGTCATCATGAACAGGCTCTATGAGGATTTCACCGTCTATGACAATACGATGTCCGTCTTCACACTGCAGTTCATCAGCCCCGTGGCCGGGATCGGGCCTGATCTGTATGAATATTTTATAAAGGACACATCGATAGAGCAGGGTATGCGTGTCGTCCACCTCGATTTCATCCCTCGCAATCCGCACGACCTGCTCTTTAAAGGAAGCCTCGATGTCATCCTTGACGGATCTTATGCCATAAGAAGGGTGGAGATGGAAACGAGCAATCGCAGCAACCTCAATTGGGTAAAAAGCTTTAAGATCGCACAGACCTTTGAAAAAGGGCCGGCCGGCCGTTATTACCGTCCTTTTTCGGATATCCTCTCCTATTTCAGTCTTTTAAAAAATAACATGGGGTTTTATGGCGAGCGCGCAGTCACCATCTCGAATGTCTCGGATTCTACCCTGCCCGGCACGGTTTTTCGCGGTCTGCCGGTGGACACTATGCTGCAGTCTGTGCCTCAGCCGGATAGCTTTTGGCAATATCGCCGTCCGTCGCCGCTGAGTGCCTCCGAGGGCAGGACCTATGCCAATATGGACAGCCTGGTGAAAATGCGGTCCTGGCACCGACTGATGGATTTCATTACCCTGATTACGTCAGGCTATAAGACCGCCGGGCCGTTTGATATAGGGCCTGTCGGCAGTTTCTATTCTTTCAACTCCCTGGAGGGGAGCCGCTACCAGTTCGGCGGGCGGTCCACCGCCAAGCTGAGCACGCGCATTTTTACGGAAGACTATGTCGCCTATTCTACCAGCGACCGGCGCTGGAAATACAATGTAAGCGCTACTTATTCCATCAATCACAAATCCATCTACAAGTATCCATTTCACTACATCCAGGCCAGCTTTTTGCACGATGTCCGCAATCCCGGTCAGGACAACCAATTCACCGAAGGAAATACCTTTCTGGGCTCGTTTAGTCGCGGCATTGGGGGCAAGTGGCTGTACGCGGACATCGCCAATCTCAATTATGTCCATGAGCTCGGAGATCACTTCTCCTACAATATAGGTATGCGTTACTGGCTCCAGCAACCCGCGCAGTCGCTCTATTATATATATGCCCATCAGCCCGCGCGGCCCGACACGATAGCCAGCCTGACCACTACACAGCTGTCCGTGAATTTTCGCTGGGCGCCGCATGAGCAATTCTATCAGGGCCGGAATTTCCGCTTCGCGATTCCAAATAAGTATCCCGTCCTTACTTTTCAATATGCCGCGGGTATAAAAGGGCTGTTCAATGGTCAGTACAATTACCATGCGTTCCAATTCGGCGTGTCCAAACGATGGTATATCGCGCCCCTTGGCTATTCTGATATCCGGCTGAATGCAGGGTATATGAGCGGAACCCTTCCCTTCCCGCTGCTTGTCATCCATCCGGCCAATCCTTCCTTTTTCTATAGTTTCGGGGCGTACAATCTTATGAATGTGGAGGAATTTATAAGCGACCATTACGTCGGGCTCAATATCGACCATTATTTTAATGGATTTTTTCTCAACAGGATACCCCTCGTGAAAAAATTAAGACTTCGGGAGGTCGTCGAAGGCAAGCTGCTTTATGGCAATCTCCGACAGGAGAACAATCCGAACCTAAACCCTGCGCAAATGCAATTCCCTTTGGACAAAGAAGGCAGGCTATCCACTTACCCGCTGGATAATCAGCCTTATCTGGAGGCGGGTGTCGGAATTTATAATATTTTTAATATTATTCGAATCGACTATATTCGTCGTTTCACCTATCTCAATCACCCGGGAGTGTCCGCCAGCGGCATCCGGCTGAGCACAGGCATCGATTTTTAAAGTATTTATCATGAACCCTTCCAACACCAAGCCGCATTACCCTATACTCGATGGATTGCGTGGCGTTGCTGCCATTATCGTAGTTATTTTCCACATTTTCGAGGCGCATTCTGCCGGTCCGTTGTACCAGGTCGTCAACCACGGCTATCTCGCTGTAGACTTTTTCTTTCTGCTGTCGGGTTTTGTTATCAGCTATGCGTATGATGACCGTTGGGGTAAGCTGACCATCCGTGAATTTTTTAAACGCCGGCTGGTACGATTGCATCCGCTGGTCATCGTGGGGATGGTGATAGGGGCCATATTTTTTTATTTCCAGGATTCCGCGGTATTCCCCGCCATCCATACCGTTGCCGTATGGAAGATGCTGCTCATCATGCTCATCGGATTTACCCTTATTCCCGTGCCCATATCCATGGATATAAGGGGCTGGCAGGAGATGCATCCGCTGGACGGTCCGGGCTGGTCGTTGTTCTTCGAATATTTAGCCAATATTTTCTATGCCTTGTTCGTCCGGAAATTCTCCAAAACAGCCCTGTCCATTCTTGTGATGCTGGCTGGCGCCGCGTTGATCCATTATACTGTAACCAGTAAGGATGGAGATGTCATCGGAGGCTGGTCCATCGACGCGCTGCAACTGCGCATCGGATTTACACGTATGCTATTTCCCTTTTTTGCCGGGCTGCTGCTTTGCCGGGTCGCCCGGCTTATCCGGGTGAAAAACGCCTTTTTTTGGTGCAGCCTGCTGCTCACTGTTGTCCTGGCCTTCCCGCGGGTCGGTGGTAAGGATCATCTGTGGGTGAATGGCCTCTACGAGTCGCTGAACATCATACTGGTATTTCCCCTGATCGTCTATCTGGGCGCCAGCGGTGTGATCACCGGCAGGCGGACGGCGCGGGTATGTAAGTTCTTCGGTGATATATCCTATCCCATCTATATCACGCATTATCCCCTCATCTATACCTATACCGGATGGGTGAGCGATCATAAGGGGGTAGGGTTTTGGCAGGCCCTGCCTTATGCGCTGGCTACTTTTGCCGGCGCCGTGGTGATCGCTTATGCAAGTCTGAAGCTGTATGATGAGCCGGTGAGGAACTGGCTGCAGCGGCGCTGGCTGGGTCAAAAAGGTACGGGGAAAAAGCCGGAGGTGATCATGGCTGAGGCGGGTAAGACTGCTTAGGTTTATTGGTGCAACAAATGATTCTTTAATGCCGTAGGCGCCTTTCCAAATTTTGCTTTGAATGCACGGCTGAAATGAGCGGGACTTTCAAAGCCGCATTCAAAAGCCGTCTCTGCCACCGTCTTGTTCTGATTGCTCAACAAGTGCAGAGCGCGATGCAATCTTTTTTCCAACAGCCATTTCCCCGGGGTGGTTCGGAAAAGTTTTTCGAAATCTCTTTTAAAGGCAGACAGGCTCCTGTTGCTGAGCTCGGCATACATTTCCAGCTTCAGGTTGTAGCAATAGTTATCCTCCATTACTCTTTTCAACAATGCTGTCTGCGGTTCATGCAATAAAGAGCAAAAGTAGGAGAGGAGGTCCCTGTTGGCGGCATTGTCCGCGATGTTCAGGACAAGCTCTTTGAATTTCAGCTCCAGCAGCGAGGGGTCGGGATCGTGTGTCTCCGTGAAATAGGAAGACATCGAAAGAAAGAACCCTTTCAGGGTTTCGCTTGACTCGATCATCATCAAGGATTCGAAGTGTTGTTCGTATTTCGCGAGCGGCTTTGTTCTTGTATGGAGCGTGTCGCAGATAAATTCATCCGGTATAAGGAACAACATCACGCAAAAGCCTGTATCCATAAATTGTTCCAGGATAAACCCTCCTTTCCTTACAAAGACACAGCTGTCCTTTTGGATGTCGTATGACCCGCTTGCCGTATGCCAGACCTTCCGGCCATCTATTACGTAAAACAGACAGTTGTATTGCGTCCACAAACCCGAAAACCGGCTTTTCATCAATCGGGCTTCCATCGGACAGCTAAAGGCGGTGATCAATGATTTACCGCAGCTGAACTGCCTGTAGTACTGGGGATGCTGCAATATGCTTTCAAGAAAATTGTGCATACAGATTAAAATTAGGAAATTTACGAAAACCGGCGGCTGACCTTTTAAGTCATATGATTGGACTTGCCGGGCAATAGATGGGTGCTGACAAGGACTATATTGCATGTCAATTGTTTATCAATAAAATCTATAGCAAAATGAATCCGAACAAAGCATTATGGGAAAAAGGCGACTTTTCAAAGATCGCTGAGAGTATGCGTGACAGTAGTGCTGCGCTGGTCGCTCAACTGGGTATTACCAAAGGAATGAAGGTGCTGGACCTTGGCTGTGGAGATGGAGATACTGCCATCCCCGAAGCGAAACTTGGCGCTGAGGTCCTGGGTGTGGATATATCAAGCAATCTTCTCGCGGCGGCGAAGAGGAGGGCAAAAGCAGCAGGGCTTACCAACTGTACGTTCCAGGAGGGAGACGCCATTGATCTGCACAACCTCGCCGATGGTAGCTTCGACCTCACCGTTAGTATATTTGGGGCTATGTTTGCTCCAAAGCCAATGGATGTAGCAAAAGAGATGGTTCGTGTCACTCGTCCCGGAGGGAGGATCGTGATGGGGAATTGGATACCGGGTGATCCAACCATGGTGGCGCAGCTATTAAAGATCAGCTCCGCCTATACTCCGCCGCCGCCTGAAGGTTTTATCAGTCCTATGTTGTGGGGAGTGGAAAGCCATGTGGTCGAGCGCTTTACCAATGCAGGGGTGGCGAAGGAAGACATATCCTTTTTAAAGGATACTTTTACCTTTGATATAGCCTGCCCGCCGGCCGAGTATGTTGACATGTTTAGGAAATATTATGGTCCTACCATGAATGCATTCGAGGCTGCTGAGAAAAATGGCAAAGCTGCTGATCTGCAGCGTGAGCTGGAAGGACTGTTTGAGCGAGAAAATAAAAGCGGCAGGAATGATACCACGTCCATCACGGTCAATTTTTTAAGAGTGACCGTTAGGCGGAGGTAGATTTAGAGCGGTATTTAATGAAGTGAAGCCCGGAGCGAAAGCTCCGGGCTTTTGTTTTCACCGATGGTGTGAGAATCTGCTCCGTTAGGCACATCAGGTTCTACGCAGGGAGGTTAGTTAATCAACGAGACTAAACTATCGGGTAACTTTCACCGCTATTAACCAAAATGATAAAGCAAATGAGAAAGCTATTTCTATTAGCTGTATCGTGCCTTTTATTAATGCTATCGACAAAGGCGCAGATGCAGGAAGTGACTGGAAAGATCGTTGATTCTATAGGCAATCCCATTGCGGGAGCTTCGATACGGGCAAAAGGTGTGAGATCGGGATATAGTGCGGGCTCGGATGGGAGCTTCCGTATCCCGGCGCCGAAAAGCGGTGTGTTGGTAATAAGTGCTGTAGGGTATGGAACCCAGGAGATTAGAACTAACGGGAACGGCGACCTGACCATCACGCTGTCTAATGTCAGCCGGATGATGAATGAAGTGGTAGTAACTGCCATCGGTATCAGCCGGGAGAAAAGGGAACTGGGCTCGGCGACACAGACGATCAACGCAGATCAGCTCAATAAGACCGGTAGCGGAAATCCTCTTAGCGAATTGAACGGGAAAGCCAGTGGCCTAACGGTCATCAACAGCTCGGGCGATCCCGGGGCCGGCACCTATGTCCGGCTGCGTGGCGTAACTTCCATCACGGGTAATAATCAGCCGCTGATGGTGGTCGACGGTGTGCCGATCGATAACTCCATCAATAACTATGATCCTACTTCCAGCGGAGCTCAGGCCAGCGGACCGTCGGGAAACCTCCTGGGAGGCGCGCAGCCTACTAATAGGGGTGTGGATCTGAACCCGAACGATATAGAGTCTGTCACGCTGCTGAAAGGACCGGCGGCCACCGCCTTATACGGCATACAAGCGGCCAGTGGAGCCGTCATCATTACTACCAAGAAGGGAAGCGCCGGACAGGGACCTTCGCTGAGCTTCAATTCCTCCATAACTGTGGATAGGGTCAGTCAGCTGCCTGGGCGGCAAAATATTTATTCCCAGGGGAATGATGGATTGTATGCAGGGCCCTCTTCCAACGGCTCTGCAAAGCGTCTTTCCTGGGGCGCCCGGATAGACACGCTGTATTTCGATGGAGTTCCCAATGACTACGACCGCAATGGCGCCATCGTAGGAGCTTCCAATCCCAACCGCAAGACGAGGGCGAGGGTCTATGACCCGTATGATTTCTTTCAGACAGGACTCACCTACAACAACAATATTGCCTTGTCCGGTGGTAGCGGCAGATCGGCTTACCGCATGTCGCTGGGCAATCTCCATCAGACTGGTATCATTCCCAAGACCAAATACGACAAGACGACATTTAGTGTCAATGGTCAGACTGCGCTTTCAGACCGTTTCAGTCTATCGGGCGCCGTCAATTTTATCCGGAGCGCCAACGATAAGGCCCAGCAGGGGTCCAATACATCCGGCGTAATGCTGGGATTGCTCCGCACACCACCGACCTTTGACAATTCCAATGGCCTGAAGAATGCGGCTGCCAATACAGCTTCCTATCTGCTGCCCGACGGTGTGACGCAGCGTGACTATCGCGGAGGACAAGGATATGACAATCCTTTCTGGACCGTAAACAGGGACATCTTCCACGACGACCTGATCAGGACTTATGGCTATGCGCAGGCGAATTACCAGCTCTCCAGCTGGATGACTTTGACCTATAAGCTGGGAGGAGACGTCTATTCTCAGAATGACAAGAACGCTTATGACATTGGCTCCAATGCCTTTTCGGCCGGAGCGGTACATCTGTCGAACTATTTCATCCAGCAGTACAATTCAGACTTTACTGTCAGTATGAAACATACGTTCTCGGATGTGTTGACGGGCAGCCTGCTGCTGGGACAAAATTATTTCACATCTAACAACCATACCAAACTGTCGCATGGCAGCGGTCTGGTGCTGCCGAATTTTCTGGATATGGCCAATGCCACGTCTTATACCACCAATGAGCTGGACTCGCGGAAAAGAACCTCCGCGTGGTATGGAGAAGCGCACCTGACGTACCAGGATATGTTGTTTTTGACACTGACGGGTCGCCGTGAGACATCATCTACACTGCCGGCAAAAAACAATAGCTTTTTTTATCCGTCGGTGAGCCTGGCCTGGGAATTTTATAAATCTGCCGGCGGCTCGGAAAAGACCCTCAGCTATGGGAAGCTGAGAGCCTCGTTCGCCCAGGTAGGAAAGGATGCACCGACGCAAGGGCTAAATACGTATTATACCCCTGCCCTTGTGGCTGATGGATTTACTCCCGGCCTCGCATTCCCGATAGGTGGGAATGCAGGGTATCAGCTGGGTTCGTCGATAGCCGTTATCGGCAATCCCGACCTCAAGGCGGAAAAGACCAATTCTTTTGAGTTTGGCGCAGATATGGGTTTTCTGAAAGGGCGGGTGACGTTGAATGCAACGGCCTATTATTCCAAGTCTTCGGATGTGATCCTTACTGTCCCGATAGCTTATACTACCGGATTTGCCGCCGAGCTGCTCAATGCAGCGACCATCACCAACAAGGGACTGGAATTGACATTGAATACGACACCTGTCCGCTCGAAGGACTGGCGCTGGGATGTGAATTTCAACTGGGCGCGTAACGTCAACCTGGTGAAATCGCTGGCAGCCGGCGTAGATAAGGTATTCATCGCCGGATTTAACAACGGTGAGGTGGATGCGGTGGCTGGACAGCCATTCGGAGTTATTTTCGGAAGCAGCTATGTGCGGTCGAATCCCGCCGAAAGGAACAGCCCATTGCTGATCAACGACGACAGGAATGATCCCGGATATGGCATGCCGATCGTCAGCCAGCAGAATGCGGCGCTGGCGAAGATTGATCCTGATTGGACGGGTTCGGTCGTCTCCAATGTCACCTATAAGAATTTCAGCTTTAGCGTGCAGGTAGATGTTCGTCATGGCGGCCATATCTGGAATGGAACACGAGGCGCTATGGATTACTTTGGAACGGCCAAAGAGACAGCGGGTCGGGGACAAGCCGTGACCTTCAAAGGTTTGGCAGGTCACCTGGACGGCAACGGGAACGTTGTTCATTTTGAAGGGACGGCTGAAGTGGCAAAACCGGGCGGACAGAGCCAGGTTGTCACCGCCTATAGTGAATACTATTGGCAGAACATCGGCAGCAGCTTTATCGGGCCGGCTGAACCCAGCGTCGAGGGCGACGGATTTGTCCGGGTACGTCAGGCAAGCCTCAGCTATCAGCTGCCGGCTGCCGCCTTGAAGAAATTACATCTTAAGGCAATGTCTTTTACCGCCTTTACCAACAACCCGCTGTTATGGACGAACTACAAAGGCGTGGATCCCGAGACCAGCCTGGCGGGCCCGGCCAACGGGCAGGGGCTGGATTATTTCAATAACCCAGGCGCCAAGAGCTATGGTTTGCGGCTGAATCTGAGCTTATGATTTTTATAACACTTATCACAATAATAATGAGAACCCGAAATATACTGGCCTGTGCTGCCCTGGTGGCTTTGCTGGGCAGCGTTGCCTGTAAGAAATCGTTTTACACCGATGTAAATATAAACCCAAATGTCCCTTCGTCCGGCAGTATCACTCCAACGGTGCTGTTACCGCCCATAGAGGCGGCGTTGGGTTATCTGCAGGGGGGCGACATGTCCCGATTTACCAGTCTGAACATGCAGCAGGTCAAAGGTGACCTTCGTCAGGCGCAAGCGTACTATACATACACGTATACATCACAGGACTTCGACAATCTCTGGGGGAATATCTATGCCGACGTTCTGGAGAATGATAAAGTGCTGATGCAGCAGGCCGATGCCAGGGGATTCAATGCATATGGCGGAGTGGCCCGTATACTGCTGGCTTATACCCTGCAGCTGACAGTGGACTGCTGGGGCTCCATTCCTTATTCCAAGGCTTTGCAGGGCGCCACCAATCTCAAGCCGGCATTTGACACCGACAAAGGGTTGTATGACAGCGTCGCCAATCTGGTGGATGCAGGTATTGCAAAGCTGAGTGATGCCAATCCGGGGGCGTTGAAGCCAGATGTGGAGGATATAATGTATAGTGGTGATGCCTCGAAATGGATCAAATTCGGTCATGCCATCAAGGCGCGGCTCTATATCCACCAGGCCAAGGGGGATGCTGCCATGGCGGCTCATGCGCTGACCGAGATGGCTCAATCCTTTGTCTCCAATGCCGACAATGCCCAGTATGTCTTTGGGAATACCGAGACCTCCGCCGCCCCCTGGTATCAGTACAACGAGCAGCGGGGAGATATCGGTTTCTCAAATGGAAAGGCGGCAGGCATGATGACGGCGCTCACGGATCCCCGTCTGCCGATCCTTGTCGATACGGTGCAGGCTCATGGAGGCGATGGACTTTTATTCTATGGCGCCATCGATGCTCCTGTAGAATTCATCACCTATGACGAATTGCTGTTTGCCAGCGCCGAAATGGTGTTGCGTAATGGTGGCGCTGTCGCGGCGGCGGAGCAGTTTTACCAGGCGGGTATCAAGGCGAACATGATGAAGCTGGGCGTCAAGGATGCGGATATCACGACGTATCTGGCCAATAACGGCACATTACCCGCGGGTATCGATGCGGCTATCAGTCAGATAGCGACACAAGAGTACCTGGCATTATACCTGAATCCGGAGGTATGGAACCTGTGGAGACGAACTGACGCGCCTGCGCTTACACCGATAGCGGGCCAGGCGGTGCCGCGGAGATTTTTGTATCCGCAGACCGAGTATTCGTATAACAAGGCGAATGTGCCGTCTTCAGTGACCCTAGTCAGCCCGAAGATCTTTTGGGATAAATAATGTCTTGCAGACACCCGGCAGATTGTTAATATCATATTAGTTTTTGTTAAAAATCGTTGGTCGATCCTTCTCTTTGCGGGATACTTTTGAAAAAAAAGTATTTATGGCTATAGAATGGAAGGGGGTATTACCCGCGCTGACGACCAACTTCACGGAGGATGATGAGCTGGATCTGCCATTATTTACCAGGAATCTTTTATTCCAGGTGGAAGCAGGCGTTGATGGAGTTGTCATTGGCGGCTCACTGGGCGAGGCCAGTACGCTGACCCTGGATGAAAGAGAGAAGCTGGTAAGAGCTGCCGTGGAGGCGGTGGAGAGTAAGGTGCCTGTCATTCTGAACATTGCCGAAGGCGCTACCCGGGATGCTGTCAATCAGGCCAGGCTGGCCAGGAAATGGAAGGCAGAGGGACTGATGTTACTGCCGCCGATGCGGTATAAATCGGATGCCCGTGAGACCGTAGAATATTTCAAGGCGGTGGCGCACGCGACCGACCTGCCTATCATGCTGTATAACAACCCTGTAGAATACAAGATAGAAGTGACCCTGTCCATGTTTGAAAACATGCTGGACTGTGAGACCATACAGGCTGTAAAGGAATCGACCAGGGATGTAACGAATGTTACCCGGATGATCAATACGTTTGGCGACCGGTACAAGCTCCTTTGCGGTGTGGATACCATTGCCATGGAGGAACTGTTGCTGGGAGCCCATGGATGGGTTGCCGGGCTGGTGTGTGCTTTCCCAGCGGAGACCGTAGCCATCTATCGTATGGTGCAGGCAGGAATGATCGAGGAAGCCACCCGTATCTACCGTTGGTTCATGCCCTTACTGGAGTTCGACATACGCCCCAAGCTGGTGCAATATATCAAACTTGCGGAGACGATGGTAGGATATGGCAGCGAGCATGTGCGGGCTCCACGCCTGAAGCTGGCGGGTAAAGAAAGGGCCGATGCAATAAAGATCGTGGAAGAGGCATTGGCGAATATGCCTGTATTACCGGATTACCTGTCTCTGTAATTTATTGATCATTTTTTACCTTTGGGCAAGTATGCCCAAAAATGATCCCGTAGTAGCGGAACTAGCAAAACATTTCCCTTCCGAACGGCTAAAATCCAGGCTCATCGACCTGTATGCCTATTCTTCCGACGCCAGCTTTTATACGCTGGTGCCTCGCGCTGTTGTAACTCCTGTCAATATCGAGGAGATATTTTTGCTTTTCCGGCTGGCCAGACAGCTGCGGGTATCCATCACCTTCCGGACGGCCGGCACCAGCCTGTCGGGACAGACTGTCACCGATGGCATCCTTGTGGACATATCGAAGTATTGGGGAGCCATCCAGGTAGAGGAGAATGGCGCTTATGTCAGGGTTCAGCCTGGTGTCACGGGGGCTGTGGTAAACCATCATCTGCAGAAATATGGCCGTAAGATCGGCCCTGACCCGGCCTCTATCCAGTCCGCCATGATGGGAGGCATATTATCGAACAATTCCAGCGGGATGTGCTGCGGGGTAGCTGATAATTCCTATCACACGCTGGCGTATATAAAATTCATGCTTGCCAATGGGCAGGTATTCGATACGGGTCGGGCGGAGGACTACACACGATTTGAGCGGGAGGCTGCGGACCTTTGTAACGGACTGGGGCATCTGCGTCGACGGGTAATGGAAAATACCGCTCTCGTTGCCCGGATCCGGGAAAAATACAAGCGTAAGAATACCGTCGGATATGGGCTCAATGCTTTTGTGGACTTCGAGCATCCTTTGGATATCCTCTCTCACCTGCTCATCGGCGGAGAGGGGACATTGGGATTTATTGCCGAAGCTGTTTTACGGACTATCCCTGACAAGCCTTTTAAAAGCGCAGCTTTATTATTCTTTGAATCTCCCCGCAGCGCCTGTGACGCCATTCCGTTGTTAAAAGATTCGGGTGCGGAAGCGCTGGAGTTTATGGACAGAGCGGCTCTTCGCAGTATCGAGCATCTGGCTTCCGCTCCTGCCTTTTTAAAAGAGCTGCCAGACAGGGCATCCTGTATCCTTTGTGAATACCAGGCGGATAGCAGGGAAGGGCTGGAGATGCTGCTTGATCGTGCAGCACAGCAGCTGAATTCGCTGGCGTTGATCAGCCGGGCAGTCTTTACGTCCGATGAAAAGGAGCGGGGTAGCTATTGGAAACTGCGGAAGGGAATGTATCCTTCCGTGGCGGCCGTAAGGGCAAAGGGCACTTCTGTAATGCTGGAAGATATTGCCGTGCCATTGGATCGTCTGGGCGAGACCATCGAGCTGTTGCAGGAGCTGTTCCGGAAATTCAACTATGCGCATGCCATTGTATTTGGGCATGCCAAGGATGGGAACCTTCATTTTGTCGTCTCGCAATCTGTGGCGACTCCCGAGGATATTGCCCTTTTTGCGGCCTTTAACGATGCGCTGGCCGAGCTGATCATTCACCGCTGTCAGGGCGCTTTGAAAGCCGAGCATGGCACGGGACGGCAGGTGGCGCCCTATGTGGAAGACGAATGGGGTAGTGAAGCCTACCAGGTGATGAAAGAGCTAAAGGCGCTGGTAGACCCGGACAATATTGTCAATCCGGGTGTGATCCTGAACGATGACAGGCATTGTCATTTAAAAAACCTCAAATCCCTTCCTATTGTAGAGGAAGAAGTAGACAAATGTGTGGAATGCGGTTATTGCGAGCTGAGCTGTCCCAGCCGGAATTTTACATTGACACCCAGACAACGCATTGTCCTGAGGAGGTCACTGGCCCGGCTAAAGGCCTCGGGAGATGACAGGACCCATGAGGCTATACTAAAAGACTACCAGCACGATGGCATGGATACCTGTGCTGTAGATGGCATGTGCGCTACAAACTGCCCTGTGGATATCAATACTGGCGAGCTTATCAAGCGGCTGCGCAGGGAAAACCATTCCCCCAGGACCAATTTTTTGGCTTTACAGGTGGCGAAGCGGTTTAGGCTGACAGAGTGGTTGGTGAAGTCGGCTCTACGAAGCGGGCAGCTTATCAATACTCTGTTTGGAGCCAGGGCTATGTCGAAGATCACGGTCGGCATGCGAAAGGTAATACCTTCCTTCCCTTTATGGATGTCAGAGATGACAGGTCCTGTGGCTGTGCAGGTACATCGACCCGCTGCGGCCGGAGCAGTCTATTTTCCCACCTGCCTGACACGGATGATGGGGAGGGACAAAGATGGAAAAGCGTCTATTGCCGAAGTGTTGCTTCGTCTGTCAAACAGGGCAGGTATCGGGCTGTCGATTCCACCGGGTGTAAATGGCAGCTGCTGTGGACAGGCATTTTCTTCGAAAGGGTTTGCTGATGCATATCGTTTCACTGTCAACCAGACCGTTGAAAAGTTGTGGGAGTGGAGCCATCAGGGTGCGCTTCCTGTTGTCATCGATATCAGTTCCTGCAGTCATTCGCTGCATACCTGCCGGCCTTATCTAACGTCCGACAATCAGCTGCGATTTGATAAGCTGAAACTGATGGATAGCCTGGAATTTGCAGTGGATATACTCATCCCCCGTCTGTCCATTCGGAAGAAAGCCGGCAAAGCGGTGTTCCATCCCGTATGCTCCCTTCACAAGATGAACCTGTATAAAAAGCTGGAAGAGCTGGCTGTTCGTACAGTAGAAGAACCTGTTATACCATTTACGGCCGGCTGTTGCGGGATGGCGGGGGACAGGGGCTTCTATTATCCCGGGCTGATCGCATCGGCCTGCAGAGATGAAGGCAGCGAGGCGGCTGCACAGGCGGCATCAGGCTATTATTCCACGGCCCGCACCTGTGAAATGGCTTTATCCGAAACATCAGGCAAGACGTACAGAAGCATACTTTATTTATTGGATGAGGTATCAGCTGATGGCCGATGATGATCTCGCCGGCTATTCTTCTCCGCGGATGTCCTTATCTGTCAAAAAGAGAGTAGGGTGGTTGGCAAAGAAGGGGATCAGGATGGCACACAGGATGCCTTCTATCAATTCGAGACCGACCAGCAGGCCCCTGAATTCCTGGAGCTTATGATCGGTGCTTCGATCGATGAAATAAGTAGCCAGGGCTGCCAGCACCGTAACCAGCAGGACGATCAGGATAAAGAGCTGATGACCTTTTCTCAAATGGCTCACAAAAAGGTAATAAACCCCGCCTGCAACTAAGTTGAATAAGGGGAAGATCATAAAAATACTCAAAGGCATGACTGAATTATAGAAGTAAAGTTCAACGATGCCCCGGTAGATGACGTTGAATACAAGGATAACTACTGAGATGATCATACCGGCAAAAAGCCCTGCAAGGAGACCTCTGCCCAGGTTTATGGGCTCGTCGGACAGTTTCATATTTTTTTGGGTAGCTGCTGCAATTCGCAGACCATCCACTGGTCTGGATTTTGCATATTTTCCGTGTTAAACAACCTGATATGACACCTGAGGCCTCCACATTGAACGACGAAGCAGCGATACGGGCTGTTGAAAAAAGGTTTGTAGCAGCCTTCAACGCGGGCGACATTGACGCGATCATGAAAAACTATATAACTGACAAAAGTCTTGTCATTTTTGACGTCGTGCCGCGGAAGGAGTATTATGGCGCTGACACGTACCGCAAGAACTGGGAGGACTTCTTCTCACACTTCAATGACACTCCGAAAATCACCATCACTGATCTTGGCATCACCGTGGGCGATCAGGTTGGATTCAGTCATAGTATCCAGCACATCACGGGCACAGATAAGCAAGGCCGTCCAATCCATCGAACGGTGCGGGTTACCGACGGCTACCGTAAAATTGGAGATAATTGGCTTATCGCGCTTGAACACATTTCGGTACCGGTGGATTTAGCGACCGGCAAAGCGAGCCTTTAAGTCACATTTTTGAGCTTTTTAGTCAACTGATTGCAGTCTGGAATAGCTAATGTTATATTTCAAATTGGCAATATGTCAGGGAAAAGAAATGTGCCCATCGAAATGCGGGGTGCTGAATTCAAAGAGGTTGGGTACCGGCTGATCGATCAAATAGCCGGCTTTATCGATAGTATAGACAGGAAGCCGGTGACGACAGACCTGTCTTTTACCCAGCTTTCATCAATTATTGGTCGTACCTCCCTGCCGGAAGATGGAAAGACGGCGATGGAGATAACGCAGCATGCCGCAGATGTTCTGTTGAACTATTCACTTTTAAATGGTCATCCCAGATTTTTAGGGTATATCACCTCCTCTGCCGCTCCGATTGGGGCATTGGCGGATCTGCTGGCCGCCGCGGTAAATCCGAATGTCGGAGCCAGGATATTAAGCCCCGCGGCGACTGCAATAGAAAAGCAGGTAGTGAAATGGCTGGGAGCATTTATTGGTCTTCCGGCCTGTTTTGACGGCCTATTGGTGAGTGGAGGTAATATGGCCAATTTTACTGCTTTTTTTGCCGCCATTCATATAAAGGTTCCGGAACATAAAAGAGAAGGCATTGCAGGTGCTATTGGTAAACCTTTGATCTATTGTTCCAGGGCGACGCATACCTGGATCGAGAAGGCTGTATCATTGTCCGGAATGGGTATTAATTCTATTCGTTGGATACCTACCGATGGCGCTAACAGAATGGACAACGTTGTATTGGAGCAAACCATAAGGGAAGACAAAAAGAATCAAATGCGGCCGATCATGGTTGTAGGCACCGCCGGAGATGTCAGTACGGGCGCCGTAGACGATCTGAAAGGTATCGCGGCTATTTGTAAGAACTATGATTGCTGGTACCATATAGATGGAGCATATGGCATACCTGCTGCGGTGGTGCCTGAGCAGCGTGGGCTTTTTGAAGGGATGGAGGATGCGGACTCCATTGCTGTGGACCCGCATAAATGGCTATATGCGCCATTGGAGGCCGGTTGTACGCTGGTTAAAGACCCCAACCACCTGATCCAAACCTATAGCTCACACCCTGTATATTATAATTTCAGCAACGAGGAAGAGCCGGAGGCACGCAATTTCTATGAGTATGGCTTTCAGAACTCGCGCGGGTTCAGGGCATTAAAAGTGTGGATGGTGCTGCAGCAGGCGGGGCGGCGGGGTTTTATCGACCTGATCGCTACTGATATCGAGCTTGCGGGATCATTATTCCGCCTGGCTTCACAACATGAAGAACTGGAGGCAGTCAGCCATCATTTAAGCATTGTCACTTTTAGGTACGTTCCTCCCGGATATCCTGAAGAGGGACTGAATAAGCTGAATGAGGATTTGTTGAACGAGCTGCAGTGTAATGGAGATGTGTTCCTGTCAAATGCAGTTATTGATGGCAGGTATTGCCTACGCGCCTGTATCGTCAATTTCCGAACCTCAGAGAAAGATATTGAAGAGGTGGTGAAAATTGTTGTGCGCAACGGTCGGAATATCATTGGACAACAATAGAAACATTGGTTTGGTTCATGAATTTATTTTATTTATAAACCATTGCTACTTGCAAATTCTTCCGAAATTTTGCGCTAATCCAACGGAAGTAAAAATGAAGACATATGTGCTCGGTTTTCAGGACATCGACAGAACAAAGTTCAGGGTTGCAGGAGGCAAGGGCGCCAATCTGGGAGAGCTATACAAGATCAAGGGAGTGAAGGTGCCGGAAGGGTTTTGTGTTACCACCAGGGCGTATAAGAAGATTACCGGAAATAATCAGGAATTAAGCAGCTTGCTGGATGAGCTGGCATGTTGTAAGGCCGGGGAGAGGGAAAAGACCAGCGAGATCAGTGCAAGGATCCGCGTGGTCATCGAACAAACATCCATTCCCGACGATATAGCAGAGGAGGTTGCGTATTATCTTACAAATCCTGGCGGAAATGATGCCGTTGCCGTGCGGAGTAGCGCTACGGCAGAAGACCTTGCTGGGGCTTCCTTTGCCGGACAGCAGGATACGTATTTGAATATCATCGGAAAGGAGGCGATTCTACAACATATCAGCCAATGCTGGGCATCGTTGTTTACGGATCGCGCTGTAATTTACCGAATACAAAATGGCTTCGATCACCGCAAAGTACGCCTGGCCGTGGTTGTTCAAAAGATGATCTTCCCTCAGGCTGCCGGGATCTTGTTTACAGCCGATGCCGTCACTTCCAACAGGAAGGTATTATCCATCGATGCCAGCTTCGGACTTGGGGAGGCCGTGGTTTCCGGTCTGGTGAATGCGGATGTTTATAAAGTGCGTGATGGCAAGGTTGTCGATAAGAAGGTGTCCGCCAAGAAGCTGGCTGTTTATGCCTTAAAGGATGGCGGTACGAAAAAACAGGAAATTGAGCCGGCGCGGCAGAACAAGCAAGTGCTGACGGATGAGCAGATCTTGCGGCTCGCGCATATCGGTAGAAAGATAGAAGAGTATTTCGGGCAGCCCCAGGATATCGAATGGTGTTTGACGGATGATGTTTTTTATATTGTCCAAAGCAGGCCGATCACTACTTTATATCCTATTCCTGAAGCAAATGATAAGGGAAATCACGTTTATGTATCTGTCGGTCACCAACAAATGATGACAGCCCCCATGAGGCCATTGGGGATTACTTTATGGCAAATGACAGCGCTTGCACAGATGTTCAAAGCCGGTGGCAGATTGTTTGTTGATGTCACGAAAAACCTGGTTACGTCTGCCGGCAGGGATGCTTTATTAGATGTCATGGGAAAACATGACCCGCTCATGAAAGATGCGCTTATGGCCATCATAGAGCGGGGGGATTTTATAGAAGAGCATAGTTTCATTAAAAACGAGAAAGCTTTGTCGCCCGTAGGCTCCCAGTCGCCCATTGAAAATGACCCGGCCATCGTTGCTGAGCTGATCCATCGCAGTCAAACATCGATAGAGGAGCTAAAGCAAAACATCCAGACAAGATCAGGGACCGATCTATTTGAGTTTATGCTGGAAGATATCCAGCAATTGAAAAAAATCACATTTGATCCACGAAGCTTCCAGGTATTTATGGCTGCTATAAATGCCACATCCTGGATCAATGATAAAATGGAGGAATGGCTGGGGGAAAAGAACGCAGCAGATATACTTTCTCAATCCGTACCCAATAACATCACTTCTGAAATGGGGCTGGAGCTGCTGGATGTCGCAGATGCGATCCGTCCCTATCCGGAAGTAGTTAATTATTTGCAAAATGCAAAGGATGAGGGCTTTTTCGATGGACTGGTTACACTTGATGGCGGGCGGGAAGCCCGGAAGGCTATCCAAGCCTATCTGGACAAATACGGAATGAGATGCGCCGGAGAGATCGATATTACCAGAACCCGCTGGAGTGAAAGACCGACTATACTTGTTCCTCTGATCCTCAGCAATATCAAAAGCTTCGAACCGGGAGCGGGGCACCGGAGATTTGAACAAGGACGACAGGAAGCACTAAAAAAAGAACAAGAGCTGCTACATCGATTGAAGCAATTGCCGGGTGGCGAGGAGAAGGCCAAAGAAACAAAACGAATGATCGACACGGTCCGGAATTTCATCGGCTACAGGGAATATCCCAAATACAGCATTGTCAGCCGCTACTTTGTTTATAAGAACGCTTTACTGAAAGAGGCTGAGCGGCTCGTTCAAGCCAATGTTATTCATGAAAAAGAAGATGTATACTATCTTACTTTTGAAGAGCTTCGTAAAGCTGTATCCACCAATAATCTGGATTGCCAGCTCATCCGCCAACGGAAGGACGAGTATAGATCATATGAAAGACTGACCCCACCGCGTGTTATTACTTCTGATGGCGAGATCATTGCAGGTAAGTACAAACGGGAAAAGCTTCCGGCGGGGGCTATCATCGGCCTGTCTGTTTCTTCCGGGGTTGTAGAGGGGCGGGCGCGTGTCATCCTAAACATGGAAGAGGCTGAGCTGGGAGGGGAAGATATATTGGTTACCGCCTGCACCGACCCCAGCTGGACGCCATTGTTTGTATCGATAAAAGGGCTGGTCACCGAAGTGGGGGGACTGATGACCCATGGAGCAGTCATCGCGCGCGAATATGGCTTACCGGCAGTTGTTGGTGTAGAAAATGCTACCCAGCTGATAAAAGACGGACAAAGAATTCGGGTGAATGGTACGGAAGGATATGTAGAAATACTATAAATTTAGAGGTCTAAAAACCTTTTTATGCAAAGAAAGAGTTCATTTTTGTTGACAGGGTTACTATTGTTTGGTTTTTTCACGGTGAGTGCAAATTATGACGGCAGAAGAGACGTCATCGGTAAAGACAGTTTACCACCTGTGGAAACAAAACCTGGATTCGCTAATTATAAACCGGCTTTCCCTGGCCAGACCAGGATTGCCGGCGCCAAGACAACTACGCCGTATAAGGTGGAGAAAATTGCCAGCAGGCTTGGTAATCCCTTTGCAATTGCGGCCATGCCTGACGGCCGGCTGATGGTAACGCTCAAGTCGGGCACCATGGAGATCCATGATAAAAATGGAGCATTGGTCAAAAAGATCACCGGCCTGCCGGAGGTCGTGTACGCCGGACAGGGTGGATTGCTGGATGTAGCCTTCGACCCCGCCTGGACCAGCAATAAGATCATCTATTGGAGCTATTCGGAAAAGTATGAGTCGGGAAGCGTGACGGCTGTTGCCAAAGGGAAGCTGAACGAGGCGGAGGGTAAGGTGGACAATATTACAGTGATCTTCCGGGCCACACCGGTGACAAAGGGCAATTTGCAATTTGGCTCCCGGCTGGTTTTTGACAGGAACGGCGATCTTTTCGTCAGTCTCGGCGAAAAATTTGCTCCTGATGTCCGGGTGCAGGCGCAGGAGCTGAATTCCTATCTGGGAAAGATCATAAGAATAACGACGGCCGGCAAGCCTGCCCCGGGTAATCCGTTTGCCAGCAAGCCGAACGCCAGGCCGGAAATAATTTCTTATGGCCATCGGAATCCCGAAGGATTGGACATTAACCCGGCCACCGGTGATTTGTGGGAGTCCGAATTTGGCCCTCATGGCGGCGACGAAATAAACCTTATCCGTCCCGGCAAGAACTATGGATGGCCGGTGATCACCTATGGCCTTGAGTATTCGGGCGAAAAGGTCGGTGAAGGCATTCAGCAAAAGGCGGGAATGGAACAGCCGGTGTATTATTGGGATCCTGTAGTCTCGCCAAGCGGCATCTGTTTTTATAAGGGCACCGCCATTCCTGAATGGAAGAATAATTTGTTTGTTGCCTGTCTCAGCGGACAGCATGTGGACCGTCTTATCATCCGAAATAATAAGGTTGTAGGAGAAGAGCGGCTTCTTGCAGATAAAAAGCAGCGATTTAGGGATGTAGCTTATTCAGATAACGTGCTTTACGCCATTACCGATGATGGTGATATCTATCGGGTTGAGCCTGAAGCCAAACGGTAGAACTGGGTTTTACCAAAATATTGGCTGTAATATTGAAATTAAGGGCTACCTTCACCGAACTATTTTGAGCCTCGCATCCAGTAACGGCAATTATCCTGTTTCGGACTATAATCGTTATTGCTTTTTGCTTTCCTCAGTCAACTATAAATTTTAATTGTTACTGTATGAACATTTATGTTTCCAATCTTAGTTTTAATGTGCAGGATGAAGACCTGAAAGGTTTTTTTGAGCCTTACGGCGAAGTTACTTCAGCCAGGATCATCAATGACAAGGCTACGGGTCAATCCAGAGGGTTCGGTTTCGTCGAGATGACTGACGAGGCGGCAGCCAGGAAGGCCATAGCTGAGCTTAACGATGCCACGGTCGAGGGCCGCAATATTAAAGTGATGGAGGCCCGGCCCAAGGAAGAAAAGTCTTTCCGCGGCAATAGCGGCGGTGGCGGCGGGTTCAGGAAGAGCCGGTGGTAATAGTATAGAATGCAAATCCCAGAAAATTATGGCGAGACCCAAAGAATCCTCCAATAAGCGGGAAAAAGAAAAGCAGCGTCAAAAGGAAAAGCGTGAAAAGCGGGAAAAAATGGAAGAGCGCCGGGCAAACCAGGTGAAGGGGAAGAGTTTTGACGAGATGCTGGCCTATATTGATGAAAATGGTAACATTACTTCAACCCCTCCTGACCCCGAAAAAAGAAAACCTGTCAACGCGGAAGATATCGACATCGGCGTACCACAAAGGAAGGAGGTTGAAGATCCATTGAAAACAGGGAAGATCGACTATTTTGATGGGTCCAAGGGGTTTGGCTTTATTCTTCAAAATGACGGTACAAAGGTCTTTTTTCATATTAATCAGACTACCTATCCCGTCAGGGAAGGCGATTTGGTAAACTTCACCGTCGAAAGGGGGCCGAAAGGATGGAACGCCGTGGGTGTTAGCAAGAAGCCCTAGGAATTCCCCGGGGGGCGGGAAACAGGCAGGGCCTGGTTTTTGAATATGCCTGAGTATGCCGCCCAGGGGACCCATTTTGCTCATAGCATTGTCATTATGCTACTGGCCCTCCCTAGTTTTGAGCCAGGGACATGTCCATGCTTTTTCCTCCAATAACTTCCGTGATAGCTTCCCTGCTCTGAACCAGGCAGTGGAAAAAAGAGTAATTTCTTCCACACCTGGCCCCGCCACCGGCGCCACCCCTCTTGACGCCTTCCAGCTCGATATTACTACGACCCCTGCTTCCTGTGCTTCCGGCAATGGAATGATCACCGTCAACCCTTCGGGCGGTATAGCGCCGTACAGCTATTCCTTTGACGGCGACTCCTGGCAACGTAGTGGCTATCACTCCGCCAGCGCTGGGACCCATACTGTCGATGTGCGGGACGCCACCGGCGCTACCGTCAGCGCCACTGTCAATGTCGCCACCAACGGGGATCCGCCTACTGCGACTGTCATCGATGTCAAACGGCCTTCCGGCTGTACTACCAATGACGGAAGCCTTACATTAAGCGCTTCGGGCGGAACAGGTCCTTATTCCTATAGGTTGGGGGGATCAGGGTGGCAGACCTCTCCCACATTCAGTAACCTTACTCCCGGAAATTACAGACTGTCCGTAGTCGATAAGAAAGGCTGTATCTATGGCACCTCTTATACGCTGTATGGCTGTGTTTCGCTGATCGTCAGCGGCACTAACGCTACCTGCGCCGGTAACAATGGGACCATTACAGTAGAAGCCCATGACGCAAATCCCCCCTATACTTACTCTCTCGATGGAACGAATTATCAGAGCAACGGTAAGTTTACAGGGCTTTCCGGGAAAGTTTATACTATACATATAAAGGATGGCAGAGGTCAGGTGTCCCTCTTCTCGTATACAGTGGGATATTCCTGTGGGCTCTCTCTCAGCGGCGCCGAGACAGACATGACCTGTGGCGGCTCACCCGACGGGACCATCACAGCCAAAGCCATTGGCGGAGCGCCGCCTTACCAATATACCATCGACGGCATTCATTTTCAAGCGAACAACATATTTGCGGGTCTTCTTTCCGGTGTGTATACCATAATGGTGAAGGATGCTTCAGGCGACAGGCACCAGGTCAACGTGACGGTGGGGGGGAATTGCCCCGGTCCGGCTGTCACCACTACCGTCCAGAATCCCGACTGCCTTCATCCTACCGGAACTATTACCGTACATGGAGTTCGTGGCACGTCTCCATATGTGTATTCGCTTGACGGGGTGAAATTCCAATCTTCTCCTGTCTTCTCCTCCCTGCCTGTAGGTAATTATAAAGCCACCGTGAAAGATGCCAATGGCCTCAGCGCCACCACAGACGTGGCCCTCGTCAATCCGGTGGGGCCTGTAGTTGGTGTGACGACGCATTATGCCGACTGCAGCGGGTTGGGGGGAACGGTGACCGTTCAGACATCGGGCGGCGCCCCACCATTGCAATACAGCCTTGATGGAACGAACTACCAGCAAGGGAATGTTTTTAACAACGTATCTATAGGGAAGTTTACGGTGCATGTAAAAGATGCCAACGGGTGCATCGGCGACCAGGCGGGGGAGATAATCCAGCGGTGCCTGAAGGCGACCCTTACATCCACTGCTGCCGGCTGCGGAAAGAGCGATGGTTCCATTAATGTCGTGCCAGCCGGCGGCACAGCGCCATATACGTATTCCCGGGACGGCGTGAATTTTCAATCTTCTGCCGTCTTCCCGTCATTACCTGCGGGCAGCTATACCGTGACGATCAAAGATGCCAGCGGGCTCAGTGCTACTGTCACGGACAGCGTGCATCTGAACAATGATCTGACGGTGGATGCCGGTCCGGGAATGGTTCTGTGCGAGGGGAAGTCGGGTGTCATTAAAGCCACATCCAATGGCACTGCATTCACATGGCAGCCTGCCACCGGTCTGAATGACCCCTCCCTTCTGCAGCCGACGGCATCCCCGCCGGCTACCACCATCTATTCCCTTACGGCCCGCAATGGCGTCTGTCAACAGACCGTGTCCGTCAACGTCGTCGTCAGTCCCGCACCCGCCGTGTCTGCCGGCCAGGATACTTCTGTCCTGACAGGTCAGTCTTTTACGCTGCATGCTGCGGACATAAGTAACACCGGATTCAATAGCTGGCAATGGAGTCCGCCGGACGGTCTCGACAATCCCTCTTCACAAGACCCTGTCGCCCATCCGGAAAAAAATACTACCTATACCGTGACTGCGTCTGCTGATGGCGGATGTTCAGCCACGGCCAGCGTCTCCATAAAGGTTTTTAGCACGGCGAATATATACGTTCCAAATGCCTTTACGCCCAATGGTGACGGGCACAACGATGTTCTAAGGGCCATACCCATAGGAATGAAGGCCTTCGGGTATTTTGCCATCTGGAACCGATGGGGGCAGCGTGTCTTTTATACCACGGACGCGGCTCTTGGATGGGATGGCTCCATCGGCGGGAGGGTAGTGGAGGCGGGCGCCTTTGTCTGGAAGGTCAGCGGTATAGACTTTAAGGGAGAACCGGTTCTGCGGGAAGGAACAGTCATTCTGATCCGATAAAAATTGCCTAAATTAGGCATTATGAAAATATTGCCTGCTTTTCTCGTATGCGTCATGGCGGCCGGCCTGGCGCAAGCCCAGCCCTCACGATTTAGCCGCGAAAAGTATGTCGAAAAAGGCGATAGCCTATTCTACCGCATGTTGTTTCCCGATGCCAACCGGCAAAGAAAATACCCGTTGGTAATCTTTTTGCACGGGTCGGGAGAACGGGGCAGTGACAACGATGCCCAGCTGAAGTGGGGAGTGATGAACTTCGCGACCGACCAGAATATGCTGACGCATCCGGCGATCGTCATCGCGCCGCAATGCCCTGAGCGCGAAACCTGGAGCAGCGTAACGTTCGACAAGAACAGGAAGGGAATGACGCTGAACGCGGAGCCGAGTAGGTCAATGCGCCTGCTCATCGGGCTTATCCATCAGCTGGAGACGACGATGCCGGTGGATACCAACCGGATATATATCACCGGGCTGTCCATGGGGGGCTACGGGACCTATGATGCGCTCGAGCGATATCCTAATTTGTTTGCGGCGGCCGTACCGGTGTGCGGCGCCGGTGATACTTCGAAGGCCGCGTCGATAGCCCATATTCCAATGTGGATCTACCAGGGAGCAGAGGACCCCGCCGTCAGCCCTTTATACGGGCAGGCCATGTTTGAAGCATTGACGAACGCTGGTGCGCATCCCGGTTTCACCCAGTACCCTGAAGTGGGACATTTTTCATGGCTGGGGGCGTATCGCGATCCGTTGATGATGGAGTGGTTGTTCAGACAGCATAAGTAAAAAATCATGATGCTGCTTCTCACCTCCGCCGGCACTGCTATTAAAGTAGTCGACGGCAACGTTGAGGTCGTTTCTGAGGGACGCTGGAAGCTTTGCACCGGCTATCAGGCGCCGGGCGGTCAATAATTTACTTAACAAATATGAAAGTAATTCATTAAATTTACTTTCGTTAAGTAAATGTCAACATGAAACATCCTTCCATCGGTGAATTTGAGGAACTGGTGCTCCTCATGGTTGCTGCACTGCATGATGAAGCCTACGGGGTGAGCATCCAGGAGAACCTCGTCGAAAAATTATCCAAAAATATCAACATCAGCGCCATCCACGTGGCTCTTAAACGGATGGAAGATAAGGGATTCGTCAAATCACGATTCGGAGGTATTACTGAAGACAGAGGGGGTAGGAGAAAAAAGTATTATGTTATTACTGCTCTTGGGAAGCGCATGCTCGATAGTCAATATGAATTACGAACCGGGCTTTACAAAATGATCCCTAAAATATCCTTCAGCTGATGAAACCCAGACCCCCCAAATGGCCATTGCGGTTTCTCCGCTGGTTCTGCCGCGAAGATTACCTGGATGAGATTGAAGGAGATATTACGGAGATCTTTCTTCGCCGGCATGAGCATTCGCCGGCAAAGGCGCGTCGGCAATTCTTATGGAACGTGTTAAAGCATTTCAGACCTGAGTTTATAAAGCCGATGAAATTTAAACTGCATTATAATCGCAGATCAATGATTCGAAATTATTTCAAGACATCCTCCCGAAACTTAGTCCGGAACAGGAGCTATGCTTTTATCAACATTGCCGGGCTCGCTATAGGTGTAGCGGTCTGCATGATGATCTTTATCATTATACAGTTTCAAACAAGCTTCGATGATTTTCACACAAAGAAAGACCGCATCTATCGTGTGCTTACCGAATATCATCATGCGGACGCAGCCAGTATTTCTTATGGGAAAGGTATTCCTTTTCCAATGCCGGCAGGATTGAAAACGGCTTTTCCACAAATAGAACAGGTAGCTCCGGTCTATGCAAGCCACAACGATCAGCTACAGGTACTCGATGTCAACGGCGCCCCTGTAAAGAATTTTAAGGAGCAGAGTGGTGTATTTTATACCGGACCTTCATTTTTCAACATATTTGATTTCCCTTTGCTCGCAGGTTCATATACGTCATTAAAAGATCCGAACAATGTGTTGCTTACAAAAGAGATTGCAGAAACATATTTTGGTGACTGGAAGACAGCCATTGGCAGGACCCTTAAACTGACGGGATCATACAGGATAGGTGCGGGACTGTTTCAATCCCCGCCAATAGCGCTGAAAGTTTCAGGTATCCTCGCAACCATTCCGGCCAATACGGACTTTCAGCTAAAACTTGTAATTGCTTTCGGAACAGATTTTACGGGCGACAAAATATACGGATTACAAAACCCCGATTGGGATGGAACAAGCCCCGACTTTGGTTGCTATGTTTTGATGCCGCCGAATATTTCTGTTGGTAATTTTGATCAACAACTAAGGGCATACTCAAGAGAGGTGCAACCTCCGGACAATAAGGATAGCTATATTATACAGCCGCTAAGTGCCGTGCATTACGATACGGAAACAGGCAACTATAGCAACAAAACGATCAGTCATGAGCTTATTAATGTATTGTGGCTGATTGCGGCATTCATTCTGTTGATTGCCTGCGTAAACTTTATCAATCTCTCCACTGCACAGGCTGTTAATCGTGCAAAGGAGGTTGGCGTGAGAAAAGTTTTGGGAAGCAATAAATCTCAATTGCAAATGCAATTCATCGTTGAGGCATTTTTGATCGTGACAAGCGCCGTAGTGCTGGCGGCAGCTATTGCAATTCTTGCATTACCTTCTGTGAATCGACTTTTGGAAGTTTCGCTGTCATTCAACGTGCTCAACAATCCTGCAATTATTCTATTTCTTTTGACTGTAACGATTGTTGTAACGGCGCTCGCTGGTTTTTATCCTTCTATTGTTTTATCGCGTTTCAATCCTGTCAATGCCTTAAAGAGCAAGCTTACGATGAATACTGCAAAGGGGATCTCATTAAGAAGGGGATTGGTGGTGTTTCAATTCGTCATTGCACAGGCGCTGATCATCGGAACACTCATTATTGTAAAGCAGATGAATTACTTTATGAATCAACCGTTAGGGTTCGACAAAGATGCTATTGTAAATATTCCTTTCCGGCCGGATAGCACTGGGGGCAAGCTAACGGATTATTTAAGGCAGCAGTTGTTGTCAGTAAACGGTGTGCGGGCGGTAAGCTTCAGCTCCAATACTCCCGTGGAGGATGGGAACGACATATGGAGCGCCTTTAGATATGGCCATGCCATAAAAGAAGCCGATTTTAATGCTATTGTCAAATTTGCCGACGACGAATACGTGCCAACTTATAAATTACAATTGATAGCCGGAAGAAATTTGCAACCTTCCGGTCCAACAAGGGAGTTTTTGGTGAATGAATCACTCGTGAAAAGTTTAGGGCTTAAAAAGCCGGAAGACATATTGAACAAAAAGATAAGCATATGGGGCGATCGGATAAAATGCCCTGTTGTTGGCGTATTAAAAGATTTTAATGACAGAAGTTTTCGCCATGATCTTGCACCTTTGCTTATTGCCACAAATGCGACCATGTACCGCCAGGCGGGAATAAAGCTGGCAACGGCAAACATTTCTTCCACCATGCAATCTGTTAAGAGAATATGGGAACAAACATTTCCCGATTATGTATACGAATACAAGTTTCTTGACGATAAAATTGAAAGTTTTTACAAACAGGAAAATCAGTTAGCGCAGCTGTATAAAATATTTGCTGCGATTGCGATATTCCTCAGCTGCCTTGGTCTGTACGGCCTTGCCTCTTTCATGGCGGTGCAGCGGATAAAAGAAGTTGGTATTCGTAAAGTGCTGGGTGCGACTGCTGCAAACATTGTCTATCTGTTTTCGAAGGAATTTATCGTCCTTATTATGGTCGCTTTTGTAATAGCCACGCCGATTGCATGGTTTTACATGCACAAATGGCTGCAGGATTATGTTTACCGCATCGACATCGATTGGTGGGTATTTGCCGCAGGCGGGCTTGTTGCCATAATCATTGCACTTGCAACGATCAGTTTTCAGGCAATAAAAGCGGCGCTGGCGGATCCGGTGAAGAGCCTGAGGGTGGAATAAATGAGCGACGACAAGAGGCCCGCCGGGTGGCGGGGCCGTATTTCAGGCCGGATCGATATGGTACGCTCTCATGATGGCGACAAACTCTTCTTTGTCCGGCCGGCCTTTAAGCGAAGCCTGGTGAACATGCCTAAAAAATGCTTCCAGTCCGGAGGGAACGGTCATCATGACCAATTTTCCCACCGTGTCGCCAACGTTTCGAAAACTGTGCGGTATCCCTCTGGAACCAAAGGCAAAACTACCGGCGGATAGCTCCTTTCGCTCCCCATTCAAGCTAAAAGCAAACTTTCCCTCCATCACGTGCCAATACTCGTCCCAATCCTTGTCAATGTGTAAACCTGTTCCCGTATCAGGTGGAACAATGAGCTCGAATACACTATACATTCCGTCCGTTTGATCTGCACCAAGTTTAACGGTAATGTCATGCCCAATTACGGAAAGGGTTTCTTCCTGTGGTCTGTCTGGCGCCTCTGTAGATTTTGATAATTCTCTTTGCATCGATATAAAATTTTTATAGTATTGAATGCTGCAAATTATTCCGATGGACAAGGGAAATCCATCCCTGAAAGCAGTGATTTTTAGAAAAAGACGTACATTTATTACATGGTACAAGGTGAGGTGCAAAAGTTCCTTCAATCGTTCCCCCAACTGACCAGTGAGGAGCGCTCCTCGATCGGTCGCATCGTACCGACGGATCGAAATACCGTAGTGATATTTTCTTCCTGTGGTGAGACCGTGTGTACTTTTTTTACCAGTAGGAATTTTTCCTCCGTCCTCGGATATCCTTCCAAAACGTTTATCGACGAGGGCGTGCAATTTGTCATCTCCAGGGCCCATCCAACGGATCTGCCGTCAGTGCTTCGGTTCATGGAAGCGTCGCATCGCCCCGCAGCCACCTGGTTTGAGGATCAGGAGACGGGCAGTTTTCAGTGTATTTACCGATTCAAACACGCCGATGGTAGTTGGAGGTGGGTGACGCAGCAACTGCTGGTGCTTTCTCTTACCCGTGCAGGGTTGCTGGATAAAGTTTTGATGACCTTCTGTGACTGCACCACCCAACAAAAGAAACTAACAGAGCAACATCTTGCCAGTCTGGCCGCCAGAAGAAGGAGCAGTAAACTCCTCGATGCTATCGTTACCACGCAGCAGAAGCTGGAAAGTCATGATGCCGACATGGTCGCCCCAGCACACTTGTTGACCGCCCGGGAAAAGGAAGTGCTTCAGCTGGTGGCCAAAGGCTTTTCTTCAAAGCAGATCGCCTATGAACTCTCGATCAGCAAACACACCGTAGAATCACATCGTAAAAATCTGCTGCAAAAGCTAAAAGCCAGCAATGTGGCCGAACTGATTCAAAAAGCTCGTTCCCTGTACTGACTGCAAAAATCACTATTTTCAGGGATGTTCTGCACGCCGGGTCCTCTTGTACTTTGCGGTTATCAAATCGTGAGATCATATGAAGAAAGAAACTCTTTTTGCTGTCGTCAGCCTGTTGTTCGTCGCCTGCAACACTCATTCTCCGTCTGCCGGGAACAAAGAAGACATTGATCAGTACCATGACAAACAAGCTGAAAATATGGTTTTGCGTGGTCATTATCTTGTTATTGTCGGTGGTTGCAATGATTGCCATTCTCCCAAGAAGTTAACACCACAGGGGCCTGTTGTGGACTCCGAACGGCTGCTTTCCGGCCATCCTGCTACTGTTCCTCTTCCTTCCCTGCATGTCGATGCCCTGACACCGGGTCACTGGATGCTGATGGGGCCAGACCTTACTGCATATGCTGGCCCCTGGGGTATTTCATACGCCGCCAACCTGACCCCGGATAGTTCGACCGGCATTGGCGTCTGGACGGAAGATGTGTTCGTTAAAGCCATTCGAACAGGTAAACACCTGGGGGTGGACAATGGACGATCTATACTTCCACCTATGCCCTGGGAGGAAATCGCCCAATGGAAAGACAATGATCTAAGAGCGGTCTACCGGTATCTGCGTTCCCTGCCTCCCATTCGTAATCAGGTGCCGGCTCCGGTATCACCACAGGATGCAGCCAAATATACCAAGGTCATTTCAACTTCTTCCGAAGCCATGCCCGGGCCGGCTCATCGTATAGCTTCAAACTTAAATAGGCTAACAGGATCGCACCAGAAAATGTAAGCAACGCATAAGGCCAGGCTTCCGCAATTGTTACGCCTTTATGATTGCTGACCCAGGCTACATAGAAGTAAACCAGCGGATAGTGAACCATATATATTGGATAAGAGATATCGCCAAGGAACTTGCATACCTTATTTCCGACAGCATCATGAACCTTGCCGTTTGCGCCCAGATATACGATGGCGGGAAATAGGAAGACGATGCATACCGCTTCATATAATCCATTCAGCCAGAGGTGATCTGCACCGCCAATACGAGGCATGAACAGTAGCACAATGATCAATAAACTGCACCAAAGAAATGCATTCCTTACGTCAGCAGGCCTTGCCACCCTCGATAACAGAAGACCGGCGAAAAAGGGATAAATAGCCCGGGTCAGTCCCACCCGAACCTGTTCAAAATTGAGCGTCCAACCACCTGTGACATCTCCATTTTCATTGGTTAAGGCGAAATGGAATAGGACTATGGCCGCGATGACCACGAGCAATGATAAAGCCAACTTTGAAAATTTTCTGACCCAGACGGCATAAAGAATATTTGCGATGTATTCAAAGAACAGCGACCATCCTACGCTGTTCAACGGATGCATTTCCTGCCAGCCGCGGATGTCCATGGATAGGGGTATGGGAAGCACCGTATACCCGATGAGCATGACCAGAAGCAGTTTCCACACCGGGATAGTGTGGATCAGCGGCCACAGCGTGGAGTCGGTGAAGTAAAATCCTATGGCACCCAGCGTCATGCCTAAGATGACGAGAGGCTGGAGCCGTTCTATACGACGTCTAAAAAAGCCACCGATGGTAAGCCTGTTCCATCTGTCATCATAGGCGTACCCAATGACAAAACCCGACAGCAGGAAAAAGAAGTCGACCGCTAGATAACCGTGGTTCACCAACTGAGTAAGATGGCTGGTTGCAAGCGGCTCGCAAAGATGGAAGGCGACAACGATGATGGCGGCTACTCCGCGCAAGCCATCCAAGACAGGGTAATGGGGTTTTGTAGCAAGGGCATTATTGTTCATAAGGCACGCCTATAATTCAATAATCCCGTGAATATATGACTATTACGATATTGGAAAGATAGTCCGGAGCCTGGTCGGGAGCTTTTAGCGCCGATTGAAACGCATTGCTAAAAGATTGAAACAAATTGCGCAATTTTATCGTAGATTTGATAACAACGCCATTGATATCTCAAAACAATTCGCCATGTTCAAGAAATATTACTGCGCATCTTTTTTGATTTTCAGCTTTTCTCTTTTGATAGCCCCGTCTGGCTTTGCGCAATCGAAGATGTTGTCAAAAGGAGACGCAGCGCCTGTATTTACCGCCCAGGCCAGCCTGGCCGGCAGTGAGTTTGATTTTTCGTTAAAGAGCGCCCTTGCTAAAGGGCCGGTTGTCGTTTATTTCTATCCTTCCGCCTATACTGGCGGCTGTGATCTGGAAGCACATACCTTCGCTGAGCTCAAGGATAAATTTACAGCGGCGGGCGCTACCATTATCGGTGTATCCGCAGACGATATTCAGCGGCTGAATTCATTTTCTTCCGATTCGAATTACTGTGCAGGCAAATTCCCCGTCGCGTCAGACCCCGGAGGCAAAATTGCAGCAACCTACGGCCTGACATTTGCCCCTCCAAGGCCCGGAATGAAGGACGTACGGGGAGTGGAGCTTACCCACGGGTTTATTCCGCGAACCACTTTTGTCATCGATAAAGAGGGTAAAATTGTAGCGGTCTTTTCATCGGCAGCCGATCATATTTCTCCTGCCGAGCATGTCGAAAAAGCGCTGGCGATCGTGAAAGCGCTATAATTCGGGGGCCTGG
>Ga0207667_10000335_pt1 | contig 64576 bp, 65 predicted proteins | sample KBSCornC52_FD_184301 | JGI IMG/M metagenome (GOLD analysis project Ga0207667, IMG submission 184301) | Corn rhizosphere microbial communities from Kellogg Biological Station, Michigan, USA - KBS Corn C5-2 (SPAdes) (version 2) | ecosystem: Host-associated > Plants > Roots > Rhizosphere > Soil ... | reverse complement strand
GGTAGGGCGTGCCCTCGGCGAGGTAGGCCAGGATGGCGTTGGATTCGGCCAGGGTGCGGCCGTCTTCCAGCGCGATCGCCGGCACGGTGCCGGTGGGATTGATGCGCAGGTACTCGGGCTGGCGCCCTTCGCCCTTGAAGATGCTCACCGGCACGGTGCGATAGGGCAGGTCCAGGTGGCGCAGCAGCTGGCGCACTTTCCAGCCGTTCTGCGAGGGCAGGTAGTCGTAGAGGGTGAGCATCGGGGCGATTCCGGTTGGCGATGGTGCACAGGATGGCGCGAAGGCGCGGCCGGCGCCCTCCGGTTCTTGCGATGTGTCAGCGCGATGTCAACCGGCGGCTTGGTTCGCGCGTCAATCACCCGTATGCCCATCCAGGGGTGACCAACGGTAGTGCTTATGGCTAGGAGATCTCGCCGCCGCCACGGCTTTCTCTTGCTGCTGCTGCAGCTGACCATCCTCGGCGCGGTGGCGCTGATCGCCAGCGACCTGCACGCGCAGCAGGCGCCCGCCTATGCGGGCGCCTGGCGTCTGGACGATCGCAACAGCGATACCGCCGATACCGTCAAAGGGCTGCTGCGCGAGGCGGGGCGCAATGCGTCCGCACCTGCGCCGGCTGCGTCGAGCGGCGCGCCGCCGCAAGGCGCGCATGGCAGCGGCGGTCATCGTGGCGGCATGGGGCGTGGCGCCGGTGGCGGGAGCATGGGTGGCGGGGGTATGGGCGGCGGCGGCCATATGGGCGGCGGCCATGGCGGTCGCGGCGGCAAGAACGCATCCGCCGACACCGACAAGGACGACAAGGCCCAGGATTTCCGCGGCGACTACGCCCTGCCGCCCACCCTCGAACACGATAACGTCCTGCTGGTGCAGCAGGACGCGCAGTCGATCCAGGTGCGTTTCGCCGACGGCCAGAACATGGACGTCCGCCTCGACGGCCAGCGCCGCCAGTCGCTGGCCGGCAACGCAATGGTCGCCGGCTATCGCGAGGCGGACGGCATGCGCGTGTCGATCCAGTACGCCGACGGCTCACAACTCGAACAGCACTGGAAGCTTGCGCCGGATGGCAGGCAGCTCACTGTGTTGGGTGAGTGGAAGGTGCCGGGGTTGGGGCTGGCGGTGAATTTCAAGCGCAGCTACGTCGGATTGCCGTAGCTGCGCGGACGCCGCTTACGCGTAGCGGTCGGCGAGGCTGTCGGTGGCCCGGACCAGCACATCCACAATCTCCGTCTCATACGCCGCATGCCCCGCGGTCACCACATGGAAATCCGCTTCCGGCCACGCCGCGGCCAAGTCATAGGCGTTCTTCACCGGGCAGATCAGGTCATAGCGGCCGTGCACGATGGTCGAAGGGATGTGGCGGATCCTGGCGACATCGCGCAGCAACTGCCCGGGTTCGAGGAAGGCGCGATGGCGGAAGTAGTGCACCTCCGCGCGCGCCTTGCTGATCGCCGATTCCTGCGTGCCCGCATCGGCGGGGTCGTAAGGCGTGTCGGCCAGCGCGATGCAACTGCTTTCCCACGCATCCCACGCCAGCGCGGCGGCCAGGCGCACCTGCGGATCCGCATCGTCCAGGCGCTTCCAATACGCCTCCACCATGTCGCCGCGCTCCGCTTCGGGGATATGCGCCAGATAGCGGCTCCATTCCACCGGGCGCACGTAGGACGCGCCGCCGCCCAGTTCGTTGAACCAGCGCAGTTCCTCGTCGCGCACCAGCCAGATGCCGCGCAGCACTAATCCAAGCGCGCGTTCCGGATGTGCCTGCGCATAGGCCAGCGCCAGGGTCGAGCCCCAGGAGCCGCCGAACACCACCCAGCGCTCGATGCCGAGTGCCTCGCGGATGGTTTCGATGTCGGCCACCAGATGCCAGGTGGTGTTGTCGCGCAGCTCGGCGAACGGTGTGGAGCGGCCCGCGCCGCGCTGGTCGAACAGCACGATGCGATAGCGCTGGGGATCGAAGAAGCGGCGGTGATACGGCGACACGCCCGCGCCCGGGCCGCCGTGCAGGAAGATCACCGGCAGTCCGTCGGGATTGCCGCATTCCTCCACGAACAAGGTATGCAGGCCATCCACCGCGATGCGCTGGGTCTTGTACGGCTCGATCTGGGGATACAGCTCGCGCATGCGCTTGGCTCCTTGGCGATCGCGCGAGCATAACCCGCGCGATCGGTGGGCATTCAACCCAGCGCGTTGGCCGTGTTGCGCATGGCCTGCGTGATCGGGCGGTTGGCGTGCGAGGTCTGCAGCACCACCAGGGTGGTGGTGTTGATGCTGGGATGGATCTTCAGCAGCCGGTCCAGCACGTTCTCCAGGTGCGGCACCGACATCGCCACCACGCGCAGCAGCGCGGAGTCCTCGCCCGCCAGACGGCGGCAGTCCAGCACTTCGGGAATGCCTGCCACCAGGGTGCCGACGCGCGCGCAGGTGCCGCCGTCGCAACGCAGGCGGATCATCGCCTCGATGTCGTAGCCCAGCCGGCGCGGGTCGATCTGGGCACGGTAGCCGGTGATCACGCCGGCCTCTTCCAGGCGCTTGACCCGCTCGGCCACGGCCGGCGCGGACAGGCGCACCTTGCGGCCCAGCTCGGCGTAGCCCAGGCGGGCGTCGTGCTGCAGGGCCTCCAGGATCTGCCAATCCTTGGCGTCCCAGGACGGTTTCGAATCGTAGGTGAGAGCGTTCATTGGATAGTTCGATCGTTGGCGAAACATGCCCATCCTACGCTGATTCATCATTCCGGGGTGAGCGGCTCCGATCTACGATTTCTCTCTGTTTCCGCCCCAGGAATCACCCCCATGAGCACCCCGGAACGCCTCGACGGGCGCGCCTTGATCTATATCGGCATCGCCCTGCTTACCTGGTCCTCGGCCTATGCCGCGATCGCCCACGCACTGGGCTCGTTCACCCCGGGCGAAGTGGCCTTCGCGCGCTTAGGCATTGGCGCGCTTTGCTTCGCCGTGCTGCTGCTGGTCAAGCGGGTGCCGCTGCCGGCGCGCAAGGACTGGCCGCAGCTGGCCGTGCTCGGCGTGCTGGGCCTGACCGCCTATCACCTGTGCCTCAACACTGCCGAAACACGCGTGGCCAGCGGCACCGCGGCGATCATCATCTCGCTGATTCCCGCCGCCACCGCGGCGCTGTCCGCGGTGTGGCTGCGCGAGCGCTTGTCCGCGCGCACGCTGACCGGCCTCGGCATCGCCCTGCTGGGTGTGGTGGTCGTGGTGCTGGCCAGCGGCAAGGGCGTGAAGTTCGAACCGATGGCCGCGCTGGTGCTGGTAAGCGTGGTCTGTTCGGCGGTGCTGTTCGTCGGCCAGAAGCCGCTGTTCGCGCGCAACAGCATGCTCGGCGTCACCGGCTTCACCTTCTTCGCCGGCGCGCTGGCCGCGCTGCCGTTCGGCCTGGGCCTGCCGCAGGCGCTGGCCCACGCGCCGATGGCGCATATCGGCTCGCTGCTGTGGCTGGGCATCGCGCCCACCTTCATCGGCTATATCGCGTGGAACGCGGCGCTGCAGCGCGCCTCCGCCTCGCAGGTGAGCAGCTTCATCTACTTCTCGCCGCCGATCGCGGTGCTGATCGGCTGGGTCTGGCTGGGCGAGCGTCCGGCCCTGCTCACCGTGGTGGGCGGCGCCGTCACTGTCGGCGGCGTGATCCTGGCCAATGCGCGCAAGCGCCCGGCCGCGCCGGCAAACACCGCATCGATCGCGGCGACCCCGGCCAAGCAGTGCTGAGGCGGGCATGGCGCTGATCGACCTGGCCAAGGCCGCCGGTGCCTTGCCGCAGGCGTGGACGTCGCAGGTGCTGGCGCGCTTCGGCGATGCCAGGCTCAAAGTGGTGCGGATGGATGAGGCGGCATATCCGGACGAGTGCCACGATTACCCGGAAGGCTTGCTGGTGCTCGACGGGCAGATGCTGCTGGAGATCGGCGGCGAAGTCGTGCGGGTTGGCGCTGGCGAGCTTTATGTGGTGCCGGCGGGGATGCCGCATGCGGTGGCGGCGGGGAGCCGGGGTACGTTGGTGATTCTCGATACCTGACCGTTTGGACGAAGGCGGTGTTACTTGGCTTGACGCAAGCCGATCTCTGCCATGTCGCCCGATGGGACGCTCACCCAGCGTTCGTCCCCTTGCTTCGCCGAGGGCTCAGGGATCGGGCGGCCCTCGTCGATATATCCCCATAGCGACAGGACCAGGGCATCCACCGATTCGCGTAACGCTTCTTCCGGTGAATTTCCAACGCTATTGAACGCCGGCAGGTCGCGGCATGTAGCGATGTACGCACCATCGGCAAGGGCGAGCTTGATTGCGTACCGCACGGTTGCTCCGGTGTATGTGGACGGACCGGGAACATAGTGGAGCGCCGCCAGGGATGTCTGTCAGACATCCCTGAATTAGTGCGTGGATTTTTACGGCTGCATTCCAGCCCCGCGTCGGCTTACGCTTAGCCGTCAATTTCCACACCGCACGGAGAGAGGCCGGCATGTACACCCTCTACATCGCCAACAAGAACTACTCATCCTGGTCGATGCGGCCCTGGGTGTTGCTGCACGAGCTGGGCATTCCCTTCGACGAAGTGATGGTGCCCTTCGAAGGCAACCATAACTGGGCGAACTTCCGCCGCTTCGCGCCGAACGGCAAGGTGCCGTGCCTGCACGATGGCGACACGGTGGTGTGGGATTCCCTGGGCATCGCCGAATACCTGGCGGAGCGGCATCCCGGCGTGTGGCCGGAAGATCCCGCGGCGCGTGCCTGGGCGCGCTGCGCCGCGGCGGAGATGCACTCGGGCTTCGGTGCGCTGCGCGAGCACGCCTCGATGAGCTGCGGCATCCGCGTGCGGCTGTTCCATCAGCCGGAGGCGCTGAAGGCGGACCTGGCGCGGCTCGACGAGCTGTGGGGAGAGGGACTGCAGCGCTTTGGCGGTCCGTTTCTCGCTGGCGCGCATTTCACCGCGGTCGATGCGTTCTACGCGCCGGTGGTCTATCGCATCCAGACTTACGATCTCCCGGTGCAAGCCGCGTCCGCTGCCTATGCGGCACGCCTGCGCGCACTGCCTTCCTGTCATCGCTGGTACGAAGAATCACTGCGCGAACCCTGGCGCGACACCGACCACGAGGACCACACCCACCTCGCCGGCGAGTGGCTGGAAGACCTGCGCGCCGCCGGTTGAGTCGCTTACTTCTTGGTGCGCCCCAGCGAAGCCATCGCCTGCACGGGCGCATCCGGCGACACGGCGGTGGTGAGGGTGAACAGCAACTCGCTGTCGTCGCCGGGGCGCGACCAGGTGTAGCTCAGCGTGTGGATCGGGCCGGTCGGCGACATCCCATGCTCGTCCTTGTCCGCGGCGGCGGTGAGCGGCGGCGGGCTGGTGGATACCAGGTCCTTGAAGTGCTTTTCCACGCTCACATCGTCGGCGTGCTGCGCAAACACCGCGCAGATGCCGTCGTCGCGCAGCGACACCACGAAACGCCCCTCGCCCGGCCCTTTCTGCGGCCAAGCTTTGCCCGGTGCGCCGCCGAGGAAGAATCCGGCGGTGGCGGCCGGCAGCTCAGGTGTCTTCGCCGCTTCGAATTCCGCTTTCAGTGCGTCGGGCTTGGCGTAGTGCTTCATGCACTTTTCCGCGTACAGCTTGACGAAGAACGCCGCGGCATCGCCGTCCTGGGCAAGGGCGGGCGCGGCGGCGAGCAGCAGGGCAAGGCCGATCGGCAGGATACGCATGGCGGTCCGGGGTGGTTGGCGCGTGCGCGCATTCTGCCGCAAGTGCGTGACGGAAGCGTCAGGCCGGCTGGGTGGACGCCTGCGCCGCACGCCGCGCCTGCCAGCGCGCCAGGCCCATCAGCGCCACCGCCACGGCGATGAAGAACAACAGCACCAGCAATGCGTTGATCACCACCTGCACGTAGCCGAGATTGGTCACGTCGAGGAAGGGGTAGGGATACCAGCCGTCGAGCGCACCGCGCGCCAGCGCATAGGCGAAGTAGGCGGCCGGATAGCCGAGCCAGGCCGGAATCTGCCGCCAGGCCAGCGACGCCTTCGGTACCGCGAGCCACCAGTACGCCAGGAACGCCAGCGGCATCGCGTCATGCAGCGTGGCGTCGGCAAACAGCTGCCAGCCTTGCGGATGCCACAGCTGCCGCAGCATCACGTTGTAGACCGCGCTCACCACCACGATGCTCATCGCCGCCGCCGTGCAGGTGCCGGGGCGGTTGAAGAAGCGGGTGAGCCAGCCGCGCGAGCCGATCGCGCCGGCGGTGAAAGCCAGCGCGACCAGGATATTGGTCAGGATCGTGTAGAAGCCGAAGTAGATCCACGTACCGGCCAGCACGCCCTCGCCTTTCTCCATGGTCAGCTGGATCGACAGCAGCCATTGCAGGATCAGCGCGAACCACCCCAGCGCAGCGGCCGCGGCGGCAAACAGGCGAAAGCGTGTGGGCATGCCGACTCCGGGTTGCGATCAGGCGCCGGCGAGCGCCTGCTCGCGAAGCGCGTGGCGCCGGCCCGCGGCAGCATACAGCCGCACCAGGAACGGAATGCCGATCAGCAGAAAATCGTTCCAGCCGGGCGCGAACCAGGCGGCGACCAGCGACAGCGTGGCGGCTGTGGGCAAACCCCACGAGCGCCAGCGCGCCGCCGTGACTTCTTCCGGTGGCACGTCAACGCGCACATAGGGCGCGCGCAGGGCGATCGCAAACAGCCGGTTCTGCAGCAACCCCGCCACCAGCAGGGTCCCCGAATAGAACAGCTCCGGCACTCGCGCCAACGGATTGGAACTCATCAATGCCGTGGCGAACGGCATGAACGCCACCGTCATCAGCAACAGCAGGTTCGGCCACATCAGCTTGGGGCTGTAGTCGTTCAGCATGCCGAACACGCGGTGATGCGCCATCCACAGCATGCCGATCACCAGAAAACTCAGGGCGAAGCCGAACAGGCTGGAACGCAACTCGGCCAGCGCCTGCCAGTACAAGGCGTCATCGACGCCGCTGACATGCGGCACATGCACCTCGATGATCAGCAGGGTGATCGCGATGGCGAAGACGGCATCGGAGAAGAAGGTGAGGCGTTCGAGTTGCGAGGTGTTGGCGCTCATGCGGTGATGCTCCCCTGGATCGGCGGGATGCTGCGGGGAGTCATGGGGGCTTGTCCAGCGATGCGGTTGGGGGCGCCGCGCCGCTGGCAAGCGATCCTCGGCGGCCTTCGCAAGAAATTTCTTTGCAGGCAATAACTTGCGCGTTGCACGGACCTGCCCCAATCGCTAGCGTCTGCGTCACCCATGCGCAACGCATGGGCAAGGGGAAACGGGGTTGGTGATCGGTCGCACGCGCAAGCTCGTGGGTTGGCGGTCCTGTGCGGGCGATACCCGCATCCCCGGGCTTTTCGAAACGCTGTCCGCCCCGACGAAGAACGTCGTCAACGGCGTGACGAGCTATACCTGGTTCGATATCGACGAATTCTGCGGTACCCAGCGCTGCAGCGAGCTGGCGGCGGGGCCGACACATGTACGTGTCGACGCCGGAAGTGAGGGTGAGCAAATGAAAACGATTCTGCGTTATCTGGTCGTCGTTGGCCTGAGCGTCATGGTGACGCCGTTTCCAGCGCTGGCGGACAGCTCGCAACAGTCTTCGATGGAATCCATCGAAGACTTGTATAAGGCCCATGAGGTTCTTGCGCACGTCCAGGTGACGGGGGCGCATCTGCTTGGCAATAAGCTCTTCTGCTATCAAGTCAGAGTAATAGAGAAATTTAAGGGCAATAAGTCCGACATGCGCTTATTTACTGCGATCCAGAGAGCCACGGTGGGCGATGAGTATCTGATTGCAGCGGACCAAGCTGATAGGCCCGTGAAGGGCTGCGATGGTGCGACAAACCTGCATAGTTCGAGCGGTGAAATCTTTTACCCCATATTTCGCGCCGGCGCGCTCGGCAACGGAGAGCAATGGGTTGCCCTCAAGGGTGTGGCGGTGAACAAGTTGAATGGATCACCAGTCATCGATGGTAGCGATCTGTGCCAAGTCAACGTGGGAACTGCAGAGCTGATGAGGGCGTGCGATGTTTTCGGGAAGATCGTTCGATGGGATGTCGTATCCAGCGTGCTACTGAAGATGAAGCACCAGTGGGGTGGGGGCGAAGGCTGAAATGTTCATTTGCCGTGGCGGCTCTGTGGGACGTTGATATATGCGCCGGCAAAAGCGGCTAAGGAAGGTCCTAATGATTGCTTTAAGGTATGCGTGTCGGTTTGCCGTGGCCGCGCTTCTGCTTCAGCCCGATATCGCGCGCAGTGAAGAACTGCATGCGCAGTTCAGATACTCAGAAGATGCAATCACAAAGAACGATCTTCTTTTGGCGAAGGGGGCTGATGATCCGCTCCAAGGCCCTCTGTCCAGAGCGGTGTCGATGGGGCACGCGGACGTGATCGTTCTGATGCTCAAGGACGCGGCTGTGGTTCGCAATGAGGGGCCTTACGCACTGAATTTGTCCGTGCAGCAGGGGCGGCTTGAGATAACTCAATTGCTGCTCGCATCCGGGGTTTCTCCGAATGAGCCAATCAAGGGTGGGTGGTACCCCTATGCGGAGGCCGCGAAACAAGGCGACGTATCTTCAATGTGTTTGATGCTGGACTACGGGGTCAACGTGTCGTTGAAGAATGATCGAGTGGGCAACTTGGTGATGGCGCTAAGCGGTCGCCACTTCGACGCGGCTGTGCTGCTCATGCTGTCGGGCTATGTCCCTGATGACTCGGAAAAGAAGAAGGTCTTGGGACTGGGCGACAGGTGGGGAGCTCGGGAGCTCTACTCAGCCGTGATGAGTATCAAGCCGAATGAAGGGAGTCTTTCGCAGCAGTGCAAGGCGGCTGAGAAATCCTGGAAGTCGGTCATGGCTAAATGACAGCGAAGCTTCCAGGAAAGGACGGGATAGATCCATGAATCGCTGGATCAGGTGGCTGATGGCGCTGTTGCCAATGATGGCTTGCGTGCACGCGTCCGGCGTCGAGTTTCGATCCACCGCATGGGTGGGAGAACAGCAATATCGGTTCGATGTTCTGCGCGATGGCGACCAGGCTGTTCGGCATCTTGAGGTGACGTGCAAACCGGGCTGCGCCGGCTGGTCAGCTTATCGCGAGGACTTTATCGACAGGCCGCTTTACCTCATGCAGCCCAAAGACGGCGCCGACCGGGTCGTGAGCGTGTGGCTCACCGGCAGCGCTTATCGCATCGTCGTCTATCGCCTGGGCGAGGCGGGCGTCCATAAAGTCCTGGACCGCGGATCGCGAACGCCGCCGGCAATGTCGTTCGATGACAGAGGGCGAGAGGCGCTGCGCTTGTGCACACCTTCATGCACGGTCCTGCGTTGGTCGGACGACAGGCATGCGTATGTCGGGGCATAGGCGGTGGTCGCCATGAGAATGCGGACGCTCCGAAGCCGGGCCGTGCTGTTCGTTGCCTTGTTGACGTCCGCCGGGCTTGCTTCGGCAAGTGACATCGCCATCCATCTTCGTCGGCATGGCGCCCAATACGCAGTGGAGATCGTCAATACCGCCCACGATACAGTGAGGATCAATCACGACATGTCGATGGCTCCCGTGATCGGGCAGTTGCAGTTCAGGATCTTCAAGCGAACCGAGGAACTTGGCATGCGAGGAGACGTCAACGCTAGCATGGCCACCGAGAAGTCGTACGTCAGCTTGCTTCCTGGACAGTACTTTGGCGGCCTCTTTGATGCGGATTTACTCCAGGCCATGTATGGAATGTCGGGTGGCTGTTACTCAATCGACGTTACTTACTTCGATTCGAGGGCTGGGGATTTCCATGGATATGACAAGAAAGTGACCTCGAATCGATTGAAGGTTTGCGTGCCTTAGATTAGTTATGGCCAGCGTAACGACCAGGGGAATAGATTGGCACCGCCGACTATTGATGGGAGTCGCACTCGTCGTCGCCACCACGACGGACGCCACCGACTGCGGCGGCACCGCCCAGCACGCCTTGCTGCATCGGACGGAATCGCTGGTGATATCCCATGTACCGATGGAGCCGGTGATCGGGGAGATGCCCACTCCGCAGGGGACATGGGAGTGCGCGCGGGTCACGTTTTCCATCAACGCACGTGGCGAACCGATCGACTTGGCCGTTGCCGAATCGTCCGGAGACATGGCCTTCGCCATGGCTGCGATGCGCGTGGTCAGGCAGTACCGCTTCCGGCAGGAATTCCTGGGAAGCTTTCGAACCTACAGCCTGGTCATCCAGGGTGTTGCGAACAAAATGTCGCCCGACTATTTCCGTGGGACGGGAATTGCCATGCCGTCATCTCGGCCTTCGCATTGAACAGGAAAAGTTCTATGGACCGGGATGAGGTCAATTCAGCCTTGCTGTGTTCAAGCGCTTTGACTTCGCCGGTTGGTGTCTTTCCGTACCCTAATTCGAGAGGGCACAGATGAGCAGGTCGACCAGGATGTGCATGAAGAGTCCGCTCTTGCTGCTACTGATGCTATTGCTCGGCTTTGGCGCCGATGCTTATGCCGGCTCATGTGCGGAGATGGGGCACAGGTATGATTCGATGCCCTCGCATGCGGATGGGCTGGTTGCGAGGCGGAGTGACTTCAGTGTGCCGTTGCATATATTTGATCGATTCGAATCCCAAGCTTGCGCGATAGTCTCATTTCATATCGATGGCTCAGGCGGTGCGTACGATGTAAGGGTCGCTTCGTATCACCCATCTCAAGGTATTGGCCGAGCGGCGATGGAGGCACTCAAGGGTTATGAATTCACGCCGGGAGACTATGGGGACAAGCTTTTCGTCCTGATGCTTAAATACAATAGATTCGAACTCAAGTAGGTAATCCCGGTTGGATAGGGTTTGCCGACGATGGCGACGCACGGCGGTGCATCATTCATTTCACTTCAGTTGTGCGGACCATCGAAATAGGATTTCAAACCATCTCGTTTGAGGTTGTGAATTTTGGCCAAGTCAGGAAGTGCATCGATTTTTAGCCGCTTGATCCGCGACTCGAGCACGCCGAGCTGTAGAGCGAACGGCTAGGGCGCTTCTAACCATGAAATTCTCGAGATTGTTCCGACTGTTCGTTGCCTTGCTTCTGCTATCGGCACTGTGTCTCGTGTTATTGCAGTACCTCGACTACCGTCTCATTCGCATACTTCTCTACGTTTTCTTTCTTTCGGGCGTCGTCACTTTTATGTCGATGTATCTCTTGAAGGTCTTGGGGAAGCTGGACAAGTAGCGAGATGCATCCGCGTCGGTGATGGCGTTGGTCTGGCTGCTGTGGAGGTGCTGACTCGCCATGAATTCGCGCCCGGAGACTATAGAAGCGAGCCTTTCGTCCTGATGCTTGAATGCAATAAATTCGAGCTGAAATAGATAGGGTGACGAGTCAAGCTGACGATCGAAAGCTGCCGTCATTCCGGCGTAGGCCGGAATCCAGTGACTGAAGTGCTCGGTTTTAGCGCTATCGCTCAGGTGTCCCGTCTTTGCTCGTACGGTCCAGGAAGCAAGCGATGGATGGGGCGCGGCACAGCTGAGTCGTGTCGCTACTGGATTCCGGCCTGCGCCGGAATGACGGTGAAAACGTACGCAAAAACCTACTGATGGGTGGCTCTTAAATGATGGTTGAGCGGACCAGTGGCGAAGTGGTTCGGGTTTCCATTGATCTCAACTTTGCGAATGAAGCAGCGAAGTCGTTCGATTTCCTCGGGGGGTTCGGTTTTGAGCGGCTTCAGGTTGACGCCACGCTCGTTCGATACCGGAAAAGCGGCATGGAAGTCGATGTCTATCGCGGAAGGAAATCGTTCGAGTTGAGTTTTAAAATCTCGTTTGGTGGAGAGAGATATTCGCTACAGACAATCATGCGGGTATCCGATCCCGTTGCGGCGAATGCATATCGCAGGTATGCGGCCACAACCTTGGAAGGACTGCGGGAGGGACTTGAGCAGCTGAGCGCAATGGTCAAGACATTCGCGCCAAGAGCTCTCCGTGGCGAGGCCGAGTTCTTTGCTCTTCTCGACGAGAAAAAACATACCTGGTCATATGAATACGCGCTAGATGTGCTCGCGGAACAGGTGCGTCCCATGGCCGAGTCGGCTTTCAAGCGGAAGGAATATTCGAAGGTGGTGGAGCTGTATGAACAAGTCCTTCCGCTATTGACTGCGACCGAGTTGAAGCGGCTCGACATTTCCAGAGCCAGAGCCGCTCGAACATAGATCGCTGAAGTGCTGTATGAGCCTCGGCGTTGCGCTCCGCCCGGCCTCTCACCCCAACCCTCTCCCCGGGGGAGAGGGGGCAGGTAGAGGGGGTTGGTGGGTTATGGCTCGGTTGGAGCCGCGTCCGCCGCTCGATGTCCCGTCGCAGCGCGCGCTTGCTGCCACTGCATCCGCATATGGGCTTGCGTCGCACAGCGCGTGCCCATATCGACGAACGCCGCAATGCCTTCCAGCATGATCGGCAGGCGATGGACATCGATGCTGCCGCGCTCGTCCACCAGCTCGGCGAGCAGCTTCAGCGAGTTGTAGGCGTAATGCAGCCATTCGGTGGCGTCGTTGAGCAACTCATCCGGACCGGCGCCAGGGTCGGAGAAGTAGTTGGTGTGGCGGATGATCCAGGGTTCGCCGAAAGCGTTGTTCATAAGCAACTCCTTGCTAAGCACCGCAACCTCGCTCCGTAAACGGCACGCCGCCAACAGCACGGCGTGCCGCGATCACACGGACTCGAGGGTTCACCGGTGGCCCAAAGACTGGGCGCCGGGCGGCTTGATTGAGGAAGTGGGTGGCGGGATCAGGGATTTCCCCATCGCACACGGCGACATGCCGGGTAGGACGGCTCGGAAAATTTCCTACGGAAAACCCTTAAACCGCGGTTCTTCAACCGTGTCCGCGGTGTCGTCGGACGGCCCGGATGGTCGGTGGGGGTGTCGCCGTGGGGATCGGCGAGCGAGGAAGTGCCGTATGATCTGGCTTAGCCATGATCAACTCCTTAGACAGTTGGTGATGGTTAGCGGGTCAGGGGTGCTCTAACACCCTTGGCCCGCGCTCTCACAGCATTGCTGCCATGGCTGCTCGCGACGCGCATTCGAAACACACCGCGAGCAACGCCAACCAAGCTATCAAAACGAATTCTGGCTGTCTGTAGGACAACGCCTGCATCTTCGGGTTGGCATGCATGGCTGCTCCTGACGCATGTCATATCGTCGCGATGACGCCGGCTATTGGTGAGGTTCCCGCCGGCATGGTCATATACGCACTATCACCAGCGCGCCGGACTTGTGGGCCGCCACCACGCCATGGTGAAGTTGCACACCTCCACCCCATCGCGGCCCCACGGCTGCCGGAGTCGGAGACCAAGGGGACAACTGCAAAGCAACCATCGCATGTGCGGGCCAGAGCGGCTCCGCACAGAGGCGATGGCGGCTCATCGTTCGATCGAACACCACCAGGAAGGGGAAGGCGGCATGGGATTTTGGGGCGCGATGATCATGAGTTTCTTCGGCACGTTCTTCGCCATCGCCAGCATCATCCAGCTGGAGGGCGCGCGCAGTCCGTATCTCGTGATACCGGTGGTCGTGTTCGCGGCGTTCGCGCTGTATGCGCGGCGCGTGCATCGCGCGGTTTCCAGCGAAAGGCAGGTGCATCAGCTTACCGAGCGGGCGCAGAAGGTGGTGCGGTGGGCCAGCATCGGCGAGGGCGTGGGCATCCTGATCGCGATCAACGTGGCCAATAACCTGGGCCATCCGGAACTGAAGCTTGCCGCGGTCGCGCTGGTGGTCGGCCTGCATTTCCTGCCGATGGCGTATGGGATCCCGTTCTGGCAGTTCTATGTGCTGGGCGTGGCGCTGATCGTTACCTCGATCCTGGGCATGTACATGGCGCAGCCGGTGGGCAATGCGTTTGCCGCGCTCGCGGCTTGCGTGGGGTTGTGGGCGGCGGCGCTGCTGGCGATGCGGCGCGAGGTGCGCGGCGTGCTCGTGGTGCCTGCCCACTCGTAACGCGTTCTTTCGCAGTCTTGCATCGGAAGGTGCAAGGCCGTGGCGGCTGGATAGGTCCGGGGTGTTTCAAGCGGGAAGCGCGCGCCGATGTGCGCTCCGTCGCGCTCGCTGCCGTTGCAAGACACGGCGGCGGGTTTTATGGTCAACGACGACCCCAGTCCCCATCGCTGAAACATCTTGCGACGGGTTAACCCTCGCAAGATCCGGCCGCCGCCATGGGCTACGCATCTCCCGATTTCATCAGTCTGCTCGCGGATTCCGTCGCCGGCGCTCGCTCGCTGGAAGAACTGGTGCGTCCGCTGCTGGAACTGCTGCAGGCCGTGACCGGCCTGGAGTCGACCTATCTCACGCGGATCGACGGCGCGGCAGGCATCCAGCACGTGCTGTACGCGCGCAACAGCTTGCGCCTGCAGATTCCGGAAGGCCTGGAAGTGCCGTGGGAAGGCACCTTGTGCAAGCGCGCGCTGGAGGAAGGGCGGCTCTACACCGACGACGTGGCCAATTGCTGGGCCGATTCGGAAGCCGCGATGGCGCTGGGCATCGCCACCTATACCAGTACGCCGGTGCGGGTCGAGGACGGAACGCTGTATGGCACGTTGTGCGCTGCCAGCGGCGAGCGCAAGCCGCTGGCCGACGGGGCGGAGAAGATCCTGCACATGTTCTCGCGGCTGATCGGCCAGCAGATCGAGCGCGAGCGGCTGGTGCATGCGCTGCGCCAGGCCAACGACTCGTTGGCGATCAGCGCGCTGACGGATACGACCACCCATCTGCCCAACCGGCGCGCACTGATGGAAGAACTGCGCCGGCGCCTGGCCTCGCTGGAGCGCGAAGGCGGCGCATTGGCGGTGGCCTTCGTCGACCTGGACCAGTTCAAGGCGATCAACGACCGCCATGGGCACGAGGTGGGCGACCAGTTCCTCGCCGCGATCGGCGGTCGCCTGCAAGGCGCGTTGCGTGCGGGGGATTTCGTGGCGCGGCTGGGCGGGGACGAGTTCGTGGTGCTGTCGCATACGCCGCATGACAGCGATGCGGATGTCGCCGCCAGGGCCATGCGCACGCGCCTGCAGGTCGCTACTACCGGGCATTTCGGCCTGGCTGGCGCGACGATCGATTACGCGGGTCCGAGCATCGGCATGATCGTCGCCGCGCGCGATGCGCGCGATGCGGAAGCGTTGATCGCGCAGGCCGATGCGGCGATGTATGCGGACAAGCGCTCGCGCAAGGAAAACCATCGTAGGTTGGGGTGAGCGCAGCGAACCCCAACAGACCTTTGCCGTATCGCGATGTTGGGGTTCGCTGCGCTCACCCCAACCTACGCAAGTGCCTTACAGCTTGTAGGCCTTGTGGATCGCCACGATGCCGTTGGTGAGGTTGCGCACCTCCACCTTGCCGAAACCCGCGCGTTCCATCATGCCCTTCAGCGTTGCCTGGTCCGGATGCTTGCGGATCGATTCGGCCAGGTACTGGTAGCTGTCGGCGTCGCCGGCGAACAGCTGGCCGAGCTTGGGCAGCACCTTGAAGGAGTGGAAGTCGTACAGCTTGCCGAACAGCTCGCTCTGCACCTTGGAGAACTCCAGCACCAGCGCGCGGCCGCCGGGCTTGAGCACGCGGCAGATATCGGCCAGCGCCTTGTCCTTGTCGGTGACGTTGCGCAGGCCGAAGGCCATGGTCACCGCATCGAAGCTGTTATCCGGGAACGGCAGGCATTCGGCGTTGAGCTGGGCCCAGCGCAGGCCGCCGACCAGGCCGCGGTCGGTGAGGCGGTCGCGGCCGACGTTGAGCATGGCGGCGTTGATGTCGCCCACCACCACCTCGCCTTCCGCGCCGACCACCGGCTTGAGCAGCGCGGCGATGTCGCCGGTGCCGCCGGCCAGGTCCAGCACGCGGTCGCCCTTGCGCACGCCGCTGATGGCGACGAAGTGGCGCTTCCACAGGCGATGCACGCCGAACGACATCAGGTCGTTCATCAGGTCGTAGCTGCTGGCCACCGAGGTGAATACGCGGCCGACGAGCTTCTGCTTGTCGCCGAGCGGGACGTCGCGGAAGCCGAAATGGGTGGTCTGCTGATCGCTCATGAGGAAGGACTCGAAAATGTATGGGCCGCGCTCAGGCGCGCGGCTCCTGGTCGCGCTGCGCTTCGGTATCGACCGGGCGCACCGTTTCGTGTTCGTGGGCGTGATGTTCGGCATCGACATGGCGGCGATGCAGGTCTTCGGCGGAGGCATCGTCCGGCACCGGTGCGGCGACAGGCGGCTCGGCCACGGCGGGCGCGGTTTCCTTCTCGCCGGTTTCCTTGTCGCTGTCACCGCCGGGAGTGATCTTGAGGATCGAGTGGCGCACCTCGCGGGCGAGGATGACGCGCGCATCGCGCACCATCACTTCCAGCGCGGCGTCGTAGTCGAGCTTGCCGTTCCCGTCGGTCCAGATGATGCGGCTCTCGCGCAGCTTCTGGATGAAGCCGCGGAACAGCGCCTTGTCGAAGAACTCCGGCGCGGACAGCTCGTCGAGCAGGGCCAGGCGCTGCGCGGTGAGCGTGCAGGCGTTCTCCAGCTCGGCCGGGGTGAGCACGTGCGGGCCGTTCTTCACCAATGCGGCAATGGTGATGTAGTAGCGCTCGAAGGCCTGGATCAGGCTGCGCGCGATCACGCGCAACTGGTAGGCGGCATCGTCCTGGCCGGGGCCGCGCTCGAGCACGCGGCCTTCGCCGCTGGCTTCCAGCAGGCCGCGGCGCACGAAGAAGTCGATGGTGGCCTGCACCTGCTGGCCGAAGCCCTCCGTATCCCACGGCAGGAACAGCTCGCCGCGGATGAAGGGGTAGATGATGCGGCCCAGGCGCAGCACCGAAGCGCGCGTCATGCGGCGGTTGTTGAGGAAGCAGCAGGCCACCCACGCAGCCGTGGCCTGCAGGTGCAGGACGTTGTTGCGGAAGTAGCTGAGCAGCACCGCCTGCTCGCCGTCCGTGGTCAGCACGTCGCCCAACGGATGGCGCACGCGGCTGATCCAGCCCATCTGCTCGCCGTAGGCGATGATGCCGGCCGGGTCCATCGGGGTGAGCGTCATGCGGTCGGAGTAGGGCAGCTCTTCCAGCAGCGCCTTCATCAGCTCGAGCTGGGCGAGCAGGTCGCTTTCCGCCATCGCGTGCTTGGGCGTGGCCAGCAGGGCCAGCGCCAGCAGGTTGATCGGATTGACGTCGGCGGCGCGGTTGATATTGACCTGGATCTGTTCGGCCAGGTTGTCGACCACGCCGTTGAGCCATTCCGGCTTGGCATCGGGATCGGCGCTGGCGGCGCGCCAGTCGGGGCTGGCGGCGTCGAGCAGCGGGTTGAGTTCGATCGGTTCGCCGAAGTTGAGCGCGACGTGGCCGTAGCGCTGGCGCAAAACCTTAAGGCCGCGCAGCAGGCCGATCAGCGATTCTTTCTCCTTGGCCTTACCGGAGAGCTCGCCGACGTAGCTCTTGCCTTCCATCAGCTTTTCGTAGCCGATGTACACCGGCTGGAACAGCACCGGGCGTCGCGGCGCCCGCAGGAAGGCGCGCACCGTCATCACCAGCATGCCGGCGCGCGGCGCCAGCAGGCGACCGGTGCGGGAGCGGCCGCCTTCGATGAAGTATTCGATCGGCACGCCGCGGTCGATCAGCTGCGCCAGGTATTCGTTGAACACTACCGAGTACAGCGCATTGCCCTTGAAGCTGCGGCGCAGGAAGAACGCGCCGCCGCGGCGCAGCACCGGGCCGATCACCGGCAGGTTGAGATTCACGCCGGCGGCGATGTGCGGCACCACCACGCCGGCCTGGTGCAATTGATAGCTGAGCAACAGGTAGTCGGCATGGCTGCGGTGGCAGGGCACGTACACCACTTCGTGGCCCGGCGCGGCGGCGCGGACCTTGTCGAAGTGGTGCATGGCGATGCCGTCGTACAGCTTGTTCCAGAAGTTGGAAAGCAGGAACGACACGGAACGCACCACGGGGTGCGAGTAGTCGGCGGCGACTTCCATCGCCATGTCGTGTGCCTTGCGCCAGGCCTTGGCCGGGCTGATGTTCTCGCGCGCCGCGGTGGCGGCGATGGCGTCGCGCACGGGCTCGGCGTTGAGCACGGAGTCGACCACGGTGCGGCGGTGCGAAAGGTCCGGACCGATCACCGCCGCGCGGATGCGCCGGAAATGCGTGCGCAGCACGCGGGCGATCTTGCGTGCGAAGCGCTCGGGCTGCTGGATGTCGCCCGCCTCGGTCATCACCGAGCGCAGCGACACGGGTGTGGAGAAATGCACCACGGTGTCGCGGCCGTTGAGCAGCAGGGCGAGCAGGCGGCGGAAGCGGCCGACCATCACCCAGTTCTCGGAGAACAGCACGCTGAACCAGCCGGATTCGCGGTTCGGCGCGCGGCCGACATAGATGGACACGGGCACGATCTGGATGTCGCGCTCGGGGTCGGCTTCGAGCGTGCGCACCAGCTGGCTCAGCGTTTCGGTGGGCGCGCGGTGACGATTGCGGCCGAACAGCCAGCCGTCGCGGCGCACCAGCGCGAACATCGAGCGCCGGCGGCGCGTGCCCTGCAGCGGTTGCATGGGGCTGGGCAGGCCGGCCTCGCGGCAGGCGCGCTCAAGGATCAGCGCGTCGGAAAAACCATCGCGCTCGACCACGTAGCACACCGGCAGGCCGGCCTTGAGCAGGGTCGCGGGTTCGGCCGGGTCGCGCCGCAGGCGCAACCAGGGTTCAAGCAGTTGCCCGGCCAGGTTGAACCACCAGGGCGCGCGGCTGCGGGCGGGAAGTTCCGCGGTCGACATGTTCAGCATCCAGGCATTGTACCGGGTGAAGAGCTTGAAGCCCCTCTCCCACCGGGAGAGGGGTGGGGGTGAGGGTACGGCCGGAGCGCAAGAGTGATGCGCACCGCTCCGCCCGCACCCTCATCCGCCTGCCGGCACCTTCTCCCGGCGGGAGAAGGATTCTAGCGGTGTAGGGTAATGAGCTTTTAACGCTTGTCCGATGCGGGCGTTTGAATCGAAGCCGGATGTGTACTGCTGGCAGGCGCAGGCACGCTGGCGACAACGGCGGGCATGCTGAGCCGCTGGTGCGCATCGCGCACATTCTTCAGCAGATCCTCGCTGTACCAGCGGCCGTCCTGTTGCATCAAGGTGGATTCGGTACTGAGCGGCTTGCCCAGCAGTACGTAGTCGATCTTCACGCGGGCGTAGCCGTAGGCGTTCTCCAGCGTGGTGACCTTGACCGAGTCCAGCGCCTGGTCCAGCGACAGGCCGTAGGTCGCGAGCACGTCCTTGATGCCGAGGTAGCCGGCGCTGTACTTGCGCATCGCCGTATCGAAATCCATCGCCTGCAGCTGGTCGGCGCTCTTGATGTCGAGCTTGCGCGCGGTGGCGACCAGGGTGGCGATGGATTGCCTGGCCTTGGCCTGGTCGAACCAGGCTTGCTGCTGCGCCCACGGCACGACCACGTCGAGCACGTCGTTGGCCTGCTTCTTCTGTGTCTGCGTCATGTCCTTGCGCTGGTCGATCGCGCTGCGCGCGATGCCTTGCATGACGCCGATCATGAAGGGCAGCTGGTCGCTGTACTGCTGCTGCATCTGGACCAGCTTGGGCCTGGCCTCGGCATAGAGCTTGTCTTCGGCGCCGGGCTCGGTGAACTCCTTCATCTTCGCTTCGAACTGCGCGCGGTCCTCGGCGCCGGGCAGCTGGCCGGGATGTTCGCGCGGCCAGTCGGTACGCAGGGTGGCGTAGTCGGCCGGCGGCAGCGCGTGCTTCCAGAAGCCGGCGAAGTCGCCGGCGCGGATCAGCTTCACCTCGTCCTGGATCGCCTCCTCCGGCGTAGCGCCCCCGGAGAGCTCGGCGTCCTTCTGCTGGTCTTTGTCGTGGCAGGCCGACAGTGCGGCAAGGGCGAGCAGCCCGAGCAGAAGGTGACGGAGCGGTCGGTGACGCATGGGAAGCAATCTCGCGGAGTGGAGCGCCAGTCGGCTGGGCGGCGATGAGCGGCGGAGCGTAAGGGCGCCCGCTTTGGGGAGACAAGGGCAGGTCGTCCCAGTTCCGGGCCACGTCCACGATCCGTGAACTTCATTACGGACGATGGGGGCCGGACAAAAGAAAACCCCGCGGGCGTTGGGCCTCGCGGGGTAATCCGGCAGAGCCGGAAGGGAAATGGCCTTGCCCGCAGTATCTGTGGTCAGCAGCAGGGTCGGCGCGGCGATCTTAACCGCATCCTGAAAGCTAAGGCAACACTTTCGTTTGATGCGCTAAGTCATTGATTGTTCGTGTGCGAAAACCTCAATCCACGCGCAACGCATTGACTTTCAAGCGATGCCGCTCTTCACGGGGAGCCGCCCAGTCGTTGTTGAACAGGGCCGGCTCCCAGGAGCCGTAGGTCGGGTTCGGCAGCACGAACCAGCGCGTGCCGATCCAGGCCATATAGGGCGCCATGACCTTGCCGCGGCCCTCGGCGTTGTTGGCCAGGACGGTGACAAAATCGCCGATCTGGTCGCCAAACTGCATCAACACGCGGTATTTGCGACTGATCTGCTGGCGGCGGCAACCCTTCTCGGTACCGACCTGCTCGCAGTCCTGCACGAAGGTACCCAGGCCCAGGAAGGCCTCCGGGCCCGACACCGGCAGGCCGGCCTTGCGCAGATTGCCCAGGGTGGCCTCGTCCAGGTCCTTGGCGCGGTTGGAGACATAGAGCACCGCGATGCCGTGCTTCGCCGCGAACTGGGTGAACTCCACCACGCCGGGCAGGGCACGGGCGCGCTGCTCCTTGCACCAGGCGGCCCAGTCGGCTTCGTTGAACTCGCCGCCGCTGCGGACCAGGCGTGCCTGATAGGGCGAGTTGTCCAGCACGGTCTCGTCGATATCCAGTACCACCGCGGGCTTCAGGCCCTTGACCGGGGCGGCGCGGTCTTCCTTGGTCAGCGCGTCCCAGCCCTTGTCCTTGAGCGCCGGCAGCAGGCGGGCCTGGGCGTCGCGGTAGGTCTGCAGGTAGATCAGGTCGTGCTCGATCGCGGTCTGGGTCCAGGCCACGGCATTGAGGTTGTCGTCAGCGGCGGGCTTGCCCGCGTCGGATGCCTGCGCGACCGGCGCGGAGGTTGCGGGCTTGGCGGTGTGCTGCGCCGAGCAGCCGGCGAGCAGGACGAGGGCGGCGACGGACGCCGTCAGACGAATACGCATGGGTTTCCCTGTAGGTAAAGCGAACAGAAGAATCGCCGCAGTTTACGACACGGGGAAGACCGGGCTGGCTCCTGGTGGCGGCCACGCTTTCTGAAGCGTCGTTCTGCCTCCATGCCTTTCCGGGCTGGCGACCGCCATGCGCTGCTGACAGACTCAGGGCCCCCTGGACTGACCCGCCCCCGCATGGAAACCAGCCTGCCCCAGCCCCGCCAGCCCAGCCTGCCGATCCGGATCACCACCTATGTGCTGGCCGGCGCCGCCCTGCTGCTGGTGATGCTCCTGCGCCTGCTGCCCGCGTTGTTCGCCGGCCTGCTGGTCTACGAGATCGTGCAGTCCACCGCGCCCCTGCTCGGCAAGCGCGTGCCCGGCGACCGCGCACGCGTGCTGGTGGTGGCGCTGCTGGCGGCGATCGTGGTCGGCCTGCTGATCCTGCTGATCCTCGGTGCGTTGAGCTTCTTCCGCACCGAACTGGGCAATCCCGAACTGCTGTGGCAGGACCAGCTGATGCCGCTGGTCGAGAAGGCCCGCCAGCAGCTGCCCGCCTCGATCGTGGGCTGGTTGCCGGACAGCGTGGACGAACTGCGCGTGATGGCGCTGGAACTGACCCACAAGCACTCGGTGAGCCTGCAGTCGCTGGGCAAGGAAACCGCGCGCGTGCTGGTGCACATCATCATCGGCATGGTGCTGGGCGGCATCGTCGCGCTCAGCCGCACGCGCCCCGCGCACCAGGTCGGCCCGCTCGCCGCCGCGCTCGGCCTGCGCTGCCAGCGCCTGGCCGAGGCGTTCCACAACATCGTGTTCGCGCAGATCAAGATCTCGCTGATCAACACGGTATTCACCGCCATCTTCCTGCTCGGCGTGATGCCGCTGATGGGCTTCCACATCCCGCTGGCCAAGACCCTGGTGGTGATCACCTTCATCGTCGGCCTGCTGCCGGTGATCGGCAACCTGATCTCCAACACCGCCATCACCATCGCCGGCCTGTCGGTATCGCTGGGCGTGGGCGTGGCGGCGCTGGGCTTTCTGATCCTGATCCACAAGCTGGAGTACTTCCTCAACGCGCGCATCGTCGGCACGCAGATCCGTTCGCGCGCGTGGGAACTGCTGGTGGCGATGCTGCTGGTGGAAGCGGCGTTCGGCCTGCCGGGGCTGGTGGCGGCGCCGATCTACTATGCGTATCTGAAGAGCGAGCTGGAGGCGGAGCGGTTGATCTGAACCGCTTCCGCGCTCAAACCGCCGCGGCGCGGCGCAGCTTGCGATAGAACACGCGCGTCCACAGCCACTGGAAGCCGAGCATCCCCAGCAGCGGGATCAGGACAAGCACGGCGAAGATCGCGATGACGACGGGTTCGGCCACGTGAATATTGCCGCCGAAGATCAGGATCGCCGCAACCACCACCACGCCGGCCACCAGCAGATAGGCGCACAGAAACGTAAGCGCGCCAGCGGCCAGCAACCGCACGAGATGCACCAGCGGCAAGTTGCGCGGCAGGCCAAGCCAGGCGCCGCCGAACGCGAGCGCGCCGGCCAGCAGGGCGCCGATCCAGCTGCCGAGCACGTTCACCGGCGAATAGATGTCGTGCGCGTTGATCAGCGGCAGCAGCAATGAAACGCCGACGATGGTCGCCGTCGCCTGCACCCATGCGGCGAGGCCCGCCGCGCGCGCACGCTGGCCCGATGGCGGCGGCATCGCGATGCGATCCTTGCTGCAGATCTGCAGGGCCAGGCGCCATGACGACCACACGGCAAGCACGCCAAGCGCCAGGCCGACCACGAACATCACCGACTGGATGCCGGAGCTGATCAGCGCGGCCCCCAGCAGCTGGAACAGCACCTGGTACAGCAGCATTACCACCACATTCCAGGCCAGCAGTCCGCCGGCGAACACTCCCATCAGCACGAGCGGCCGCTGGTACGCCCATTCCTGGCAGCGTTCGCCGCGCCATTGCGCGATCAGGAAAGCCAGCCCGCCCTGCACCAGCACGCCTTCGCCGATCGTGCGCAGCGTCATGGTGACGAAGGCGAGGATCTGCTCGTTATCCGACGGCGCGCGCAGCACCATCATGCCGAAGGTGAAGCAGTGCCACGCCACCACCACGAGGATGGCGGTGGCGGCGGCGAGCCAGGGAAGGTTGGAGCGTTGGGCGGGGTGGTTCATGCGACGTCCTTGTGCGGCGTGGCGCCGGATGCGGCGGCGCCACCGAAGTGTGCACAAGCTAACGGGGACAAAGCGAAGACGCCAGTGCGGACCGGTCGGCGTCGCCCGCGTGTTCAGCCCGGCGTGGAGGCAAGCTGCTGGCGCAGCGATTCGATCGCCGTTCCCTGTTGCTCAAGCTTTGCGGCGACGCATTGAATCGCCGCGATCGTGCGCGCAAAAACCGAGGTGTAGTCCACCGCCTGGTAGGCCTCCGTCATCCTGGCCTGCGCAGCCTGGTCGCCTGCATCGTAAGAAGGCATAGCCACCATGCCATCCTTCTCGCCGACCACCGCATCCGGTATGACCTCCTGCAGTTCGTGCGCAAGCACGCCGGCAATAAGACGCTCGCTCGGATCATTGATCAATCGATAAAGGACGATGCGCGTGGCCATCAGCGAGGCCAGCGCTTCAGCGCGATCGAGCTCGCGTTCAACCTGCTTGAGTCGATGATCCGACTGCGTCAGCGTGCCGTTGATGGTCATATTGCCGTTGGACGAAATCTGGCATACCCCGGTCATGGGCCCATCGTTCGTGCCGAAGCCGATGATGAGATTGCCGAAGTTCGACCATAGCCCGATGTTGTAGCCGCCGTCCTTGATGCCGTAGCCCCCGCCGAACTGGCCGCTGGTGGTCATGCTCAGCGTATAGGCGCCGGTGCCGGGAGAAGAGGGAATATTGCGGGTGACGATGCCGGGATAAGTCACTGTCCAGAAGTTGCCGGTATCCGCACCTACCTGCAGCGTGCCGCCGGCGGCGCTGAGCTTGCCGGACACGGCAAGCGGTCCGGCGACAGCACCGCCCGCCTTGGGCAGCGCGCTGTCGGCCGTGCTCTTGGCCGCCGCGGCCGCGGCCTTGGCGGCATCGGCCGTGCTCTGCGCGGTCGTGGCGCGGGTATCGAGCTCGGAGAAATTATTGTTGCACTTGAGGTTGGCGGTGCGGCTGGTATCGCCGTCTTCGCCCTTTGGCGGCGTGCCGAGGTTAATCAGTTCGATGGACATGTCGTTTCCAGAGTGCGGTTGAAGTGATCGATAAAGCGCGCCATGCCTGGCGTCACGACAGCAAAAGCTTCTGCTCAAGCGCCGCAATGCGCGCCAACGCCTGCTGCAGAAGCTCGTCGCTGTGCTTCCAGGCAGCGATCAGGTAGGGCACCGCGCCGATATAGTTGACGTTCTGCAGCACCGGCTCGTCGTGCTCGACCGATACCGGCGGCGTGTAACCCGCCGGCTCCGTGCCGGGTTCATAGGGCGTCGTATCACCCTCCAGGCGGGCTACCTTGCGCACCGCATCCTTCGTTCCCTCGACCAGCAGCGGGAGCTCCTGCGCAAGCTCGTGGGCGATCATGCCCGCGCGGCGCGACGCACCCGATGGGTCGCGATTGTCGGTGTACTCGATCGGGCGTACGGCCCTCAGGCTGGACGCGGCGGCCGCACTGTCGATATCGACCACGCCACTCTTGATGCGGTAGTCGGAGTTCTGCGCCAGCGTGCCGGCGAAGGACGCATTGCCCCATTCGTAGAACTGAAAAGCGTTCGTCGTAGCACCCACATGCATGCTGAGCATGGGATGGCTGGAGTCGGAACCGCCTTCGTAAGCCTCGATCCCCGCCAGATGGCGCACGCCCCAATGGGTCGCGCGGGCGATCATGTAGGCCGAGGCATTGCTCTGTGCATCGACCTGCAGCGCCGGCGTGCGGTTCTGCGACCAGTCGGTCCACGAACCGCCGATGCCGCGGTCGACTCCAGTATTGGAGACGCGGTAGCAGAATTCATTGGGCACGCCGGCCTTGCCGATGCTGCCGGTAAAGATCGGGTTGGCGGCGGGCAAGGCACGGTCGCCGGTTGCCTTGGCGGCATTCGCGGTGCTGTTTGCCGTGGCGGCCAGCTGGCCGGCGCTGTCGGCTGCAGCTTGCGCGGTCGTGACGCGGCCGTCGAGGTTGCTGAAGTTATCGTTGCACTTTTCCAGCGCGGTGCGGTTGGTGTCGCCGCCTTCGCCTTTCGGCAGAACGCCGAGATTGATCAACTGAATCGCCATGTGGTTTCCATGCAAATGCGGCCCGAGCACGAGGCGTGCGCAGGCTGCGGGTAGTGGTCCGGCGCGTCGGCTCAGGGCTCGGCTTTCGCGGTCCAATGACCGCACAAGAGCGACGCCCGCCAGAGGATCGTCCCGCCTAAGCGTCAGAACTCGGCGCGAAAGAGAATGGCTTGCAAGCGATCGAGCTGCGCCATGGCGCCTGCCGACGGTGTGCCTGCGCTTATCGAACCGACGATGTCGACCTGCACGCGCCGGTTGTCGCCATTGCACGAGGTGATCTGGGGGTTGTTCATGGTGTAGATCGCGACTTGGGTCGACTCGACCTCGATGGTATTTACCAGCAGCGAGCCATCGGGCAACCGCCGCATCGGCACCTCGAAGTCGTTGAACAGGCGCACGCTGGTGGCCGAACCCCATCGGCCGATGATGAAAGCCTTGCTCGTCGTGCAATAGCGCTTGCACAGCAACTCTTCCACTGCAAACGGCCGGTCGTCGAAATCGGTGGCGATGACACCGCCTTCGAGCTGCATCATGGCGAAGTCCAGATAGCCCGTGGTGGCCCAGGCGCCGAGCGGAGCGAAGCTGGAGCCGTCGCCGTTGTCCTGCTTGTAGAGATACAGCGCGAGCGACAGGCTACTGTTGTCGCCGATGGTCTTGCCCGCCACCGACGGCACCGGGAAGCTGAAGGTGAAGCGCTGCCAGGCCGTGTTGACCGCGAAAACGGTCTGCGCGGCAACTACCGCCGCCGAACCGCCCGTGCCGAAATTCTGCTGCAGCATAAAGCCGACGTTGCGCACTGAATCCGACTTCAGCCAGACCGAGAATGTCGCGGTGCCGCCGGCGAAGGTCGAGACATCCTCGATGTATTGCAGTGTCCGTATCATCGGTCCCGCGCCGCCCTGCGTGCCGAGCGCGGTGGCCTGCAGCCGGGCGAAGTATTTGGGATTGCCGGGCACCGCGGTCTGTCCGGGCGCGAAGGCCTGGCGGTTCAGGGTGATGGTCGAACTGCCGCTGCCATTCGCGCCGTTGTAGGCCTGGCCGAGATAGCGGTCCGGTCCCCAGGCGATGGCGTTGGCCGACGATGCGGTGGCGGTGGCGCCGGCCTGCCAGACGTCGAGCTTGCCGTTGATGATCTTGTTCTTCATCGACTGCACCGACATCGCGCCGCCGTACAGATCAGCGAAGTTGTGCTCGGTCTTCTCCCACGCCATGCGATTGGTATCGCCGTCCTTGCCGTCGGATTGCGTGCCGAGGTTGATGTGTTGTTGTGCCATTAGAAATGTCCAAGAGGAGGGTCGCTGTCAGCAGTTTCGAGAGACGCGTATAGGCGGATCGGCTGCGGATCTAGTACTCCGCCTCAAGAAGAAAAATGTTTGCGCCAACGTTATTGATGAGCACAGGCTGTCCGGCGATGAGTCCCGAGAATCCGGTAATGGCTGTGGTGATGCCTTGCGGGGTGATACCCGGGGCGGAAAGTGCGCAATTTGAGCCTGCTATCCAGGCTGGCCCAGCCAAGAGTTCATACGTCGATGCGGAAAAGCTCGTCTTCAGCAATGTTGCAGAGGGACTGGCCCGCATCGTGGGCCACTGGCCGGCGAAAAGAATGCTGGTTGTGCCGAGCGTTAAGCCGGTCAACCCAGCACCGTTGACGATTCGAGCGTATCGCTGACAGAGGCCAAGCTCGATACCGGGCGGCCGGTCATCAAAGCTCGTCGCATATGGCCCGATTTCAACTTGCACGCGCGCGATGTCGAATACACCGGACTGCTGGCCAATGCCGCCGGATCGGGCGTTGTAGGTGCCGCCTGCGTCCAGCCAGAAGTTCAGCGATGTCGAATCATTGGCGTTGGTGCCAAGAGACAGTCCTGCGATAGAGGGCAGAATGAAGGTAAGGATGAACTTCTGCCAGGTCGTCAACAGCTGTACAGCCTGGCCCGAGCCGGAAACTTGAGCGCTCGGGCTTCCGCCGCTTCCGGGATTCTGATCGAAGCTAACGCCCATCTTGCGCGCCGCATCTGCCTTGGCCCAGAAGGATACAGTGACGGTTTGATCGCTTAGCCGAAGAGCATCCTCCATGAACTGCGCGAGGATGGAGCAGTTGCCTGCCCCTGCGACCGAGGAAACCGCGCTCCTGACAAAGTACTTCGGGTTTTTTGGAACGTCAGTCTGTCCGGGCTGGAACTGCTGGCGGCTGACTGTCATAGCAGAGCCTGGGCTCAATATTTTCCAGCGATCGGCTGTGTAGGCGTAGCCGGTGGTAGCGAAACCGCTGGTGCCACGTTGCCAGATATCGAAATCGCCATTAATCAACAGATTCTTAAAGGAGAGGGTGGCGAGGGAACCGCCGTATAACTCGTTGAAGTTTGCCTCGGCTCTCTCCCATGCGGCGCGATTCGTATCACCGTCCCTACCGTCAGATTGCGTACCGAGATTGATGTGCTGTTGTGTCATTTGGTCGGGTCCAAGAAACAAGCCGCCCTGCGGCGGCTCATCGAAGTTAGTCGTCGGCCGGCCATTAAGCTCGGCAAGCCATCTGATCGGTGCCTCAGTAGTTCGTCACATCAATCACCATGAACTGCGCCGTGTAATACATGAAGCTCGCAGGGGTAGTTGTGTCGACTACAATCAACGTTGATGCCATGGTTTCTGCATTAATGCTTGCGCCGTAGATGCGAACGTTCTTCGCCGGAGGTTCCGCTCGCAGCCCCCAGTCGTTAAATATGCAGGCGTAATCGCGCCCGGGCGTATATGCCTTCGTCGTACCGGAAGTCACCTGGAGGAAATCGACCACGCGTAGGTACTTGCTTCCCGTCGCGTCGAAAGTGAGATTTCCTGTGCTGTCGAAGACTTCCAGGCCATAGCGCGAATCTGAAAGCACAGGCACATCGAAGATGTAATAGGGAACCTGGGCTCCGGTCGCCATGCTGGCATATATCCGGAAGCCGAAGGTCCCATTGCCTTGATTCGTTACATTGGCGGTGCTTCCAAAGCTGGTCTTGGTCGCGATCATGGGCATCGTCAGGCCGCTAGCCGTGAAATCGACATACGATCCGAAGCCCGCGGTTCTGTCTGTCGTCGCGATGCTCTTCGAGCGCAATGCGAGGTTGCGGTAGGTACTGTCGATGGTCACGGTCTGGCCATCCGCATTGAAGATCTGCAGGCCTGCCTCGCTCATCAAAAGACTCCATAGAAGAGAGTGACTGCGACCGGATTAGTCACGAACGGCCGGGGTACCCAGCTGATGACATTGCCGTTGACGGATACTGTCGGCCGATAGTTGCTGGTGACGTTAGGTACGATCATCCACCAGACCGATCCCTGCGTCGCATTGGCTACAGTCAGCTGATTTCTGTCTCCTGCGGGAATCTGTGCGCTTCCCGTCATGCGGCAAAGCCGCGTCGTCACATCGATCAGCAGGTTGCCGCTACCGTCGAAAGCCTGAAATCCCTGTGCCATCACCAGATCCCCATGCGCACGCGCAGCACGCCGCTGCCGTCGAAGACCTGAATCAGGCTGTCGTTGATGGTCAGATAGCCTCCGCCTGCCGGGCCCGTCATGGTGAGCGAGCCGTTCTTGTCCAGCTTCCAGCGCGGTGCGCCGCCGGCGCCCGTGGCGGTCGACTGGATGATGCTGCCGATCTTGGCGTTGTCGATCCAGCCATCGCCGATCAGCGCCTGCCGGATATACGTTTGCCCGTTTTGAATGACAAACGGTGCAGTGACATTGTTGTTGGCGGTATTGATCACCGCGAAGCGGTCAGCCTGGAACAGTGCCTGCGATTGGTAGGAACCATCGGGCTGCTGCTCTACGCCCAGGCCCATGCCGGCACCATAGATGCGTCCGTCCGAGGAGACCTGGCACTTCACCGTCCAGGTCGCACTGATCTTCCCGTTGAGATCTACTACGGCCTGCGAGGTCTGCTGCACGGCGGCGCTGGTGTCGTTCACGGTGGCCTGTACCAGGTCCACGCGCTTGGCCATGGAACGATCGCCATCCTGCACGGCATCCAGCAGCGTCCAGGTGCCGGCGAAGTGTCCGCTGTCGCCTGCCCATTCGCTCGCGTCGCCTGCCATCTCCGAAGTCGCCAGATCGACGCCTTCGAGAATCTGCTGCCCCAGCTCCGTCTGTTCGATCAGCCCGGCGATCACCGGCTCGTAGTCGGCTTGGCTGCTGCTCGACTGGGCGGGCAGGCCTGCGCCGTTGGGATAGAACGCGCCGACATTGCCGGTCTTGTCCACCAGCCGCACCCAGAAGTAGAACGACACGCCCGCTGCCAGGCCATCGATCTCCAGCGAGTTCTGCGGATAGGCAAGGTCGGCCATCTTGGTGGCGTCTTGCAGATTCGGCGTGGTGGAACGCCATACCTCGGTCCGCTGGGTGTCATCGGTGCCGGCGGGGAAGCTCCAATCCAGATGGATGCCCCACACTTTCGACGTGGCCTTCAGTGTGGCGACCACCGGCGGTGCGCCGGTCTTGCCCAGCACCTCCGTTGCTGCCGACAACGCCGGCAACGACACCACGCCACCCGGGCTGACCGCACGAACCCTTGCGATATAGGTGCCGGTGTAGATCCCTTCCACATCGACGGACAAACCGGACGTGCGACCCGCGCTCACCCACTCGCCATCATTGCGCCGCCATTCCACTTGGTAGCTGGTGGCGCCCGACGCGGCATCCCACGCAATCGTCACCACATTGGTGGCAATGCCCTGCGTGATCACCACATGCCCATTGAGCCGCACGTTCGCCGGCGCTGCCTGCGTCGAAGCGGGCAGCGAGCTGATCGGCGGAATCTGGATGATCGCGCCGTTGTCGATCGCCTCGAACTTGCCCGCTACGTGCTGCAAGGCGGTGATGATGTAGCTGATATCGCTGGAGGACTTGTCCTCGGTCACTGCCAGCACGCGATAGGTCTGGGTGGCGAGCGTGTCGCCTTCCACCATCCAGACGGCTTCCGCTTCCGGCTGCACGGAGAAACCCGGGGCAGCAACGGTCAGTTGCGTGCCATTGATGGCCGTGACGGTCTGCGTCTCCGACACGCCGGTGGACAACATCACGGTCAGCCGATCGCCAACCGCCATCTGCTCCGGCGCTTTGTCCACCGTAACGACGGTACGCGTGGCCTGATGGATGCGACCGCCCTGCCGCTTGCCCGCACGGGCCGGATCGGCGATGCGGATGATCTGGCCGGGGGCCGCAACAGTGCCGTCCAAGCCGACCTTGAAGGTCACAGTGTCGGTTTCCAGCCGCGAAGTGAGCAATACCCACTGGCCGGCACGCTGGGCCTGCGCCTGCGAGGTGCAGCCGAAGGCGGTCAGCGTGGTCTGCTGGATGCCGTAGCGGGCCAGGCCCGTGTGATCCTCCACATACTCGACCTTGGCGCGATAGAAATCGCTCGGATCGTTCCAGGTGACCAGCGCGGTGGTGTATCGCGTCTTGCGCGTGCTGGCCGCGTAGGTGAACTGGCCGCCGATCACATTGGCCGCGGTATACGCATACACCGGATCCGCCGGCATATCGGCCGAGGCAGTAATGGCGCCGCCGGTCCAGAAGGAGATGCCGCGGAACACGCTGGCCAGATCGCCCAGCAGCTTGTAAGCGTCACTTGCGGTCTGCAGAAACACATTGCAGGTAAAGCGAGGCTCGGTACCGCCCTTGCCGTCGCTCACCGGCTGGTCGCAATACTGCGCGATGCGGTACAGCTCCCACTTATTGATCTGCGCGGCGGTGATCAGGTGACCCAGGCCGTAGCGCGGATGCGTGGCCAGGTCGTAATAGATCCAGGCCGGGTTGTCCGTCCAGGCCGGCTTGAAGCTGCCGTCCCACACGCCGCTGTACGTGCGCGCCAGCGGATCGTAGTTGCCAGGTACCTGGATGACGCGGCCCCACAGATCGTAGGCGCGGCTGGGGATATTGCTGAACTGCGCGGCGTCGCCGGAAATGCCCAGAAGCGCGCTGTTCGGATAGCGCAGCTTGGCGTCGATCACCTCGGTATAGCTATCGATGGTGGTGGTGTCGGCGATCGACGAGCTGTTGGCATTCGGCGTGATACGCGTGACGCGCACATTCCAGCCAGTCTGCGCCGCCGGCAGGTCGATGCGGTGGCTGCGCTGGTACTTGCTGGTGGTCTTGCCGGTGATCGCACCGTTGTAAGCCAGCTGCCAGGCGCCGCTATCGGTCTGCACCTCGATTCGGTACTGCACCGAGTAACCATTGATATCGCCGTTGGACGTATTGGCCTTGGACAGGCCCGGCACGCCGATGGTCACGCGCACGGCCGACAACGCGGTATTGCTCAGCGAACGGATCCACGGCGTGCTCTGCTTGAGCTCCACGCCGACGTTGATCTCATTCTCCACCGCTGGATAGCCAGGCACTTCCTCCTGGTCCTGCGTGCCGGTGCGCGTTTCCACGTGCACGTTCTGGAAGTTGAGCGAGCCGTCCGGATTGGCCAGCGGGGTCTCGTCGAGATAGATCGACTGCAGTCCGTTGACCAGGCCGCCGATCTCGCCTTCGCTGACCAGGTCCAGGATGCGGAAATAGGCGATCGAACGCAGGCTGTCCGGCGATTCGACGGGCGTGCGCTGGCTGCCGCCGCCCTTGGCGCCTTGAAGAGTGGAAGTCATGTCTACCTCTCGTAGAAGTTCTTGAGCACGCGGCCGTTGAGATTCACGCCACCGCCGACGCCTGCGGTGGCCGGTGCGTAGTCCTCGGCGTGGATGCCGGCGGAGACCACGGCGGAGCCGACGATCAGGCGACCGTAGAGCACGGGCACAGGATTGCCCTGCGCTTGAGTGTTGACGGCGCCGTTGAAAATGTAGCTGGGTTGGTTGTCGGGGCGGTCGCCGGATTTGGGAGCCTTGGGTTGCGGCGAGAGGAGCTGCACGACTCCTCCAGCGATCATCGAGACACCCATCGACATCAGATAGGAACCCCAGACGCCTCCTCCAAGCGCTTCTCCCCAGGGGGTGTAGGCGCCAATGGCACCTACAATGACGAGGACCGCACCGAGAATGATGTTGAAGACGCCGCCGCTCTTGCTACCCAGAAGGATCGGCGCAATACGGATGTCATCGTTGCCGGATGGCTCGTGAAGCTGTTCTTCCTTCAGGTTCCTCTTGCCGACGAATACCGAGAATCCGAGGCCCCTATCCTTGGCCGAAAGCAGGAACTCCCGAAAGCCTTTCAACTGCGAGGACAAAGCAGCGATGGCTTCGGATGGCGCATTGGAGTCGAGCACAAGCCGAAACGTTCTGCCGAACTTCGAGCCGAGCACGCCATAGAGGCGCACAGTGCGTAGTTGTTGCATTGAATTCACCGTTCAATAAAAAGCCCCGCCGAAGCGGGGCTTTTGTAGTTATGGGCCACCGGATCGCCTCACCTCGCGTGGCGCGCTACCAGTCTCGTGTTCTCCACCCAGTAGCCGCCATATACATCCCGGCTCGAAAGCCGCCCGTACATGTGATGCAGCATCAGCCCATCGCCCAGATAGACACCGGCATGATTCGGCACCAGATTGCGGCTGCGGATCTGCATCAGGATCAGATCCCCGCGCTGGATCTGCTTGACGTCGACCGGCACGAAACCGGCGGCGGCGAGGTTCTCCGTATAGAGATCGGAGCAACCGTCGTCCCACCAGTTGTCGTGCCGCATCGGATCGGGCAGCGCCAGGCTCCACTCGCGCGCATACCAGTCGCGGCACAGCGTCCAGCAATCCAGCACGCCGTGATGGAACGGCCGTCCGACCAGAGGCGCTTCGTAGCCGTTCGGCTCGATGCACGCCAGCTCGCCGGCTTGCGGCTTGCCGTCGACATCGGGCAGCACCGACACGATCCACCACGGCAGCCCGGATGCCTCGCACGCCACGCGATCGCCTTCCGATGCGCGCGCCGGGGCATCCGGATGCGAATGCATGACGGCCACGATCTCGCCGCTGTCCTCGGCCGCCGCATAGTCTTCGGCGGCGAGCACGAAATGCTCGCTGGGCGTGGTGGCGAGATTGCGGCAGGCGATATAGCGCTCGCGTCCTTTGGCCACCACCACCAGCCCGCAGGCTTCGCGCGGATAGTCGGCCACCACGTGGGCGCGGAAGGCATCCAGGGTGGCCGGGTTCATGTGCGTAGAAGACCGGCTGCGGGATAGCTGCCGAACGGAGTCGGGTTGTTCTGGCCGAAGCGCAGCTTGCACGACGACAACCGCCCACCGCACACATCCTGTGCCGGATCGCTGGTCGGCGTGTCATCCGCCTTCGCCACCGGCGGGCCGCTGTAGCCGCAGTAAGGCCCGCGATAACCGCCGCGCTGCAGCCAGCTGCAGCTGTTGGCGATGATCGTGCGACCTGGCAGCAGCTGCTGCCCGAAGTCCAGCGCGCTGGCCAGCTCGAACTGCACCATCTGGTTGGTCTCGCTGGCCTTGCGCTCGAGGAACCACTTGTCGGGTGGAAACTCCTGCGTGGCATCGGCGCTGGCATTGCCATCGGCGAAGTTGCGCGCGTCCAGATAACGGCCGAACGTGCGATGGCGCACCAGCAGCGCGCCGACCAGATCCTGGTAGGCCAGGCACAGCGCGGTGATGCGGCCATCCACATTGCCCACGCTCAGCATGGGCATCGGCGGTTTGTCGGGATTGAGCTCGAAGCCTTCGGCCTGGATCGGCCAGGGCGAATACTCCAACCCCTGCCACCAGATCGAACCGACCTGCGTGTAACCATGGAAGCGCAGCACATCGCCGGTGCCGCCGCCGGTGATCGAACGCGCGTCCAGTTCGAACAGCTCGATCTCCGCGCCAGGCTCCAGCTTCTGGATATCCGCGTAGATCGTCATGGCGCGAACACCTGCTGGAAGGTGGCGGACAGCGTGTAATAGCCCGCCGCCCGCGGCACCAGCGTGTAGCCGGCGCAGCGGAACAGCGAAACGGTGCCCAGCGGTGGCGTCCACTGGAACGAGGACGCGCCGGCGTGGCGATCGAGGAAGTCCTTGATCGGCGCCATATAGCTGCCGTCACCGTCGAAGGACAGCGGCCAGCTGTCCACGCGGTTGTTGATGCCGTCGGTCACGGTCTGGGTGTAACCGTCGCCGAACTGCGCGCTGCGCACGCGGAAGGTGGTCTGGCCCTGCGGCTCCACCTGGGGAATCCACCCGAATACTTCAGGCATGCTGCATCCTCCACAAAATGCCGCCCTGACGCTGCTCGCGCGTCATGACCTCTTTGACTTTGCCTTCCACCATCGCCGCGAGCTGGCGGCCGGCGTCGTCGCTCTGCCCTTGGGTATCGCTCTGGGCATTGCCGTTGCTGCCGACATTGACGGTGATGCTGATGTTGTTGTTGACGCCGCTGCCGCCATCGCGGCTGCTGCGCACGCCGAGGCGGCCATCGGAGCCGCGGGTGAGCGGCATGATCGCTTCGGGGCCGGCTTCGCCCATCAGGCCGGTGCCGGTGGCCATGGGGAACAGCGTGGGGCTGTTGACGATGCCGCCGCGGGCGAACGCACGCAGCTGCGTGCCGTTCTGCAGAGCCATGCCTTTGGCGGCCATCGGACCGTCGCCGAAGATGGATGCCGCATAACCGCCGGTGCTGCCGCCGAACAGCGTGCTGTACTGCGGAAGCATCGACGAGCCGCCGCCGAACATGCCGCCGATCGCGTTGCCTACCCAGCCCAGCGCGGCTCCCGCCAGCTTGGAGATCTGCGATGCCGCGGCATCGGCCAGCATCTGCCGCAGCATGTCGCGGAAACTCTTGCCGACTTTCTTGAAGTTGCCGTCCAGCACGTTGAACAGCATGTCGCCCAGCGAACCGCGGATCTTCTCGCCAGCCTGGGACGCCAGGTCGACCAGGAAGTCCGTGCTCTTGGCGGCATCGGTTTGCTTTGCCGCGGTGGTGGCGTTGCCGCCAGCATCGGCTTTCGCACCCGTACCTGCGCCCGCTGCGGCGCCCACCGCCGCCGCCGCGGCCGGAGGTTCCTTGGCGAAGCCGCCCACGAAGGCGCCCAGATAGGCATTCGGCCACAGGCGATCGGTGCTGGCTGCGCCTGCGGCCTTGACGAGTTCGTTGCCGGTGGTGTCGGCGAGGCCGCGCTTGAGGTTGTTGTACAGATCGTCGCGCGCCTTGACCCGCGCCTTGGTTGCGTCCTTGCCGTCGGCATTCAATGCCGCCAGCACGTCCTTGGAGAAGTCGTCCTTGATCTTCTTGGTCGCGTCCTCGATCACCTTGGCGGTGGGGGCGACCACCTTGGCCGCGGCCTTGGCTGCATCCTGCGTGGTCTTGGCCGCTCCGTCCGCTGCCTTGGCGGCGTTCTGCGTCGACTTCGTCGCCGCATCCACCACCTTCTGCATGTCGCCCAGCGACTTGCTCGCCTTGTTCAAGGCGCTTACGAAATTATTGAGGCTGTTGCTGTCGATATCAGCCATCGCTGCGTATCCTGTCGAGCATCATCAGCGCTTCCACTTCCCAGCGATCGAGTCGCCGGGCGGTGAGCTGCGTCCAGTGATGGAGTTCGGTATGGGTGAGCGGCGTGGGCAACTGCGCCAGCCACTCGGCCAGATAGGCCAGTTCCGCCGGGCATGCCGGGCGGTGGGCCAGCTCGGCCGGCAGGCGGCCGAGCTGGCGTTGCACCGCTTCGAGATGCCGGTGCAGCGGCTGGCCGCCCGCGCCGGTGGGGCGGGCCAGCTGCTGCTCCGCCTTCAGCCAGTCGGCAAGCTGGCGAAGGCGTTGCCGAAAAAAGCCGGGTCGTCGGCGCCGGTGCGGTCGACCAGCTCGGCGATCTGCGGGGCTTCGCGCAGGAAGGCGCGGACGTTGTCCGCCACGCACGGCTCGTCGAAGCTCCACGCCGAGACCAGCGCCGCGCGCACCGCGAGCATGCTCTGCTCCAGCGCCGCTTCGAGTTCCGCTTCGCCGCCCTGGGCCAGCCTGGCCATCTGCTGCATCGCTTCGTCGCGCGCCTGGCGGAACGCATCCGACCAGCGGCTGCGGATCTGCAGCCAGTGGTCGGTGGGCGAACCGTCGGGCAGGGTCAGGGCGAGGCGGCGGCCGTCGTTGGCGCGCTGGCGGATGGTGAAGTCATCCATCGCGCTCATGCGCCGCTCCGGGTGATGCGCAGATGCGTGCCGGTCGCGCTGTCGTACAACGCCTGGATCGGCAGCGACAGGGTGATCGGGCCGTCGTTGGCCACGTCCGCCTGGCCGCCGGTGTACTTGATGCGCGGCAGGTACAGCACGTAGCTGTTGGCGCCGTCGGACAGGGTCAGCTCCAGCGAGCTCTCGGTTTCGCCGATGAACTTCGACAGCAGCGAACCGTCCAGGAAATACGCGGTGAGCGTGCCGGTGAGGTTGCTGCGGCCGATGCTCGGCTGCAGGGTCTTGGCGCTGCCGATCACGAAGCGCGGCTCGATGCCGTTGGCAAGATCCAGCTTCAGCTCGGTGACCACACCCAGCACCTGGCCGCCTTCCTTGATCGCGCCGCTCAGCGCATCCATCGGGCGGTTGGTGGGCGCGTTGACGTAGGTGGCGCCGGTGACGGCGCTGGCGTCGACCGCTTCGGTCTGGCCGATCACGTCGAAGGTGACATTGGCGATGGCGCCCGGCTGCACGTCGAAATGCAGGCCGTTGACCTCGCAGCCGGTGTAGCGCAGGTACTGGCCGATATCGGCGAAGTTGCGTTCCAGGCTGAAGCTGGTGCGCGCGGTGCCGGCGTTGAGCACGTTGGCGGTCCAGCTGCCGCCCAGCGCGGCGGCGAACAGGTCGTCATAGGCGCCGTAGCTCAGTTCGCCCTGCACGTCGCCGCCCACCTGGATGGTGCCGTGGCGCAGGTCGGCGATCTGGCGGTCGCCGCGCAGTTCTTCGGACTGCAGCGTGTTCTTGGTCAGGGCGAGCGTGGTGCTCTTGTGGCGCAGCTGGCGGAAGGCCGGCGTGGCGGGCGTGGCGCCATAGGTGGCCTCGGCGATATAGGCGAGGCTGTGGCGGCTGCCGGTGGCGATGGTCATGCGGTGGCTCCTTGAGGAAAAGAAACGCGCGGCGAACAGCCGCGCGGGTTGGTCCGGAACGGACCGGGTCGAACAAGCGGAAAAGCGATGGCTCAGCCGTGATCGGTCCAGGCCGACCAGGCGACGATCACCGACAGGCGCAACCAGCCGTCCTTGTTGGTGACGACGCTGCGGCTGGTGCTGTTGACCAGCACCGGCAGGCCGTTGCCGTCGAGCTGGCGGCCGGCTTTGAAATAGCTGCGCAGCGTGTCGGCCAGCGTCAGCAGGCGGTCGATGCCGCCGCCGGTGGCGTCGTTGAGATCGATCTGGAAGGTGCCGGTATGGCGATCGTTGCCGGCCGCGCCGAGGCTGCCGCCGACGACCGGCAGCGGCAGCACCGACACCGCGGCCCAGGGCTGTCCCGTAGTCGGTGCGAAGTCGCGGCCTTCGTAGGCGGTGGGCAGGTTGAGTGCGGCGGCCTGGTAGCCGGCGACGAGCGCGGCATTGATGTTGGTGAAGCTCATGGCGGGTTCCCGTGGCGGAAAAAGAAAAACCCGCCTCGGTGGGCGGGTTCGTAGCGATCGCTGCAGTGCGGTGTGGTGTTGCCGTTGTAGCCAGATTAGGGGTGAAAGCGCGGAAGCGTCACTTCCGCATCGCGATGGCGGTCGGGTACGGCGAGAGGAACAGCGTGCGCTCGGCGATGCGACGGCGCAGCAGGCCAGGCAGCACGCGGCCGCCGGCATAACGCCAGCGTTCGAATTCGGCGGCGGCGCCTTCGAAGTCGCCTGCGTTGAGCTTGCGCAGCAAGGTGGAGCCGGCGAAGGCGGTGGCGCCGATGTTGAAGACGAAACTTGCCAGCGCGTCGAACGAGGCTTGCGCCAGCGGCTGCGTCACCAGCGCGCGAACGGATGCCTCGGCCGCATCCAGATCCTGGCGCAGCAGCGCATCGGCCTGCGCCGCGTCGATACGCGCGCCGGAGCGCACCTCATCGCCCGTGTGGCCATAGCCGATGGTCCAGATGCCCGCGGCATCCAGATAAGCGCAGGTGCGCAATCCTTCGAACTGCTTGATCAGCGCGATACCGAGTGCGCTGGTCTTCATCGCCGCCGCGTTCATGCGTTCAGCCTCAGCACGCGCGCGAGATTGCCGCGCGCGGCCTGCAGCAAGGTGGAAAGGACCAGCAGGATGCCGAGCTGCCACAAGGTGGTTTCTCCCGGCGCCGCATGCCCCAGCGCGATATGGATGGCCTGGCCGCCGCTGCATACGATCAGCAGCCAGGCACAGGCCGATACCCATGGGCGATAGCGCGCGTCGGGCGAGCGCCGGTAGGTGATCAGCCGCAGGCAGATCGAGGCGCAGGCGAACATGGTGAGCAGGCCGACGGGGTCACGCATGCGGACCTCCCCGGCTGCGCAGCCATGCATCGAGGTCGAAGGTGCGGCCGCGTTCGAGCAGGCCCAGGGTCAGCGTGACGCCCAGCGCCGCGCCGAGAAACGCAGCCAGTCCGGAAGCCTGCAGCGGCAGCCAGCGCATCACTTCCGGCGCGGCCAGATAGCCGAGCGCGATCGATACGCCGAGATAGGCGACGCGCCGCCAGATCGGCAGCTCCTTGGACGAAACGACAAACAGCGTGGCGCCGGCGAACGCGCCGATCAGCGCGTTGCCGTCCACGCCAGGCAGGGATGCGGCGACGCCCAGGCTGGCAGCCGCCGCCATCGCCATGGCGGGTTCGGTCATGAGTGGTCTCCATGAAAGCGAAAGGCCGCGCATGGCGGCCTTGGGATAGTGGAAAGGGACGTCGCGTGCTTACGCGGGAGGAAGCGCGGCGTGGGTGCCGTTCGCTCGATGGCCCATGATGCGTATTTTCGTCGGAAAGTGCGGAAGCGTCGATTCCGCGGTGCGTGTTGGTGAGAGCATAAAAAAACCGCCCAAGGGCGGCCTTCTTATGAAAGATGGCATGCGCTGCGTCCGGCAATTGCCGCTGCGGCTGCGTGTGTTTATCGATTGGATGGCGGGGTTGGTGGCGACCCTGGCGTAGCGTCGCGAAACGGGGACGCCGTCACCCCAGCGAAAGCTGGGGTCCAGCGTCTTAAGGCTCTGGACCCCAGCTTTCGCTGGGGTGACGAGTGTGTGGACCCCAGCTTGACCAGCTTCGCTGTTGTAAAGCGCCTCGCTGGGGTGACGAGAATGAAAGATGACGAAGTTCTGTCAGGGACTCTTGGACTGGCATTACGCCAGCGGCGTGCCGTTGGAATCCAGCATCACCATCACGAAGCGACCAGTAGTGCAGACGCGGCGGTCGCCCGGTTCGGCGGAACATCCCACGCTACGCATTTTCTCCGGAAAGTGCGGAAGCGTCGATTCCGCAGCGCGATGTTTTCATACCGGCGCGAGTGCGCGTTCCAGTGCACGCGCGCCACGCGTCTCCGCGCCCGCGCACAAGGCCAGCGTCCATTCGTAGACCGGACGCCACACGCGGCGATAGCTCGCTTCGTCGCGTTCGATCATCGCCGCGCGCTTGCGGTCGCTCACCGGCGAGTGGCCCTGTCCTTCGCATGGCTCGCACGGCAGCAGGCGATCCTGCGCGAACACTTCGCCGCGGCCTTCGCAATGCGTGCAGAGATTGGGCGTGGCCAGTTCCGCCAGCACGGCCACGCGCACCGCGCGGTAGATCGGCCCGACCGCGGGCCACTGGCGCGCCTTCGCTTCGTCCAGCGTTTCGGCGGCGCGCTGCAGGGCGGCGCGCTGGCTGGAGCGGGTGCCGTGGGTGCCGTCGATATCGTCCTCGGCCACGTGCACGGCCAGCTTCGCGACTTCCAGCTCGCGGCGCAGGCGCATCCATTCGCGCAGCTGCGCTTCGCGCACGATGCGGTCCAGTTCCGCGCGCTGCAGCTGCGCGCCATCCGGCCACCACACCGTGCACAGCACTTCGCGAGCGAGGCGGTCGTCGATCATGCCCAGTGCGCCGGCGATGTCCTGGGGAGTGAGTTCGGGCTGGCCGCCGTGGTGCGCTTCGAAGCGGGCGATCGAAGGGTTCAGGCGGGCCAGGAGCTTGCGTACGTTCATCGAATTCCTCCCTGGTTTTACGATGGATGGAGCGCCGGGAAGAGGGTCCGGAGCGGACGATTCCCGTAGGACAATGATAAGTTTACTTGGCACTGTTTGTCAATTACACTTGGCAGAACGCCAAGTAAACTTATCGACATGAACAGCTTCGCCGAACGCTTCAAAGCCGCCCGCGAACTCGCGGGCATCTCCCAGCGGGCGCTGGGCCGCCGCATCGGTTATTCCGGCTCGGCCATCAGCCAGTGGGAGGCGGGGGTGATCGAAGCAGACAACATCCGCGTCGCGGCGCTTGAGATGGCCGCCGGGATCATGGGCGTCTCGGTGCGCTACCTGCGCACCGGCAAGGAGGACGAGAGCCGCGGCGAGGTGCCCGGCGGCCTGCGCGCCGCCCAGCCGGACGTGCGCCAGCTGCCGGTGATCTCGATGGTGCAGGCCGGCTACGGCCGCGAGGCGGCCGATCCGTATCCGCGCGGCTATGCCGAGCAGAGCGTCAGCGTGGATGCGGAGCTGGCGCGCGACCTGGGCCGGCTGGCCTTCGCACTGGAGATCACCGGCGAATCGATGCTGGAGGAATTCCACCCCGGCGACATCGTGATCATCGACCCCGCGATAAAGCCGCTGCCGGGCGATTTCGTGGTGGCGCGCATCGAGAGCGACGGCAGCGCCACCTTCAAGAAGTACCGCAGCCGCGGCCGCGACGAACAGGGGCACGAGATCTTCGAACTGGTGCCGCTCAACACCGACTACCCGACCGTGGTGGTCAACGCGGCGAATCCCGGCAGCATCATCGGCACCATGATGGAGCACCGCCGGCGCCGCCGGCGGCACTGAGCGCGCGCATTCAGCGCGCGGCGGCGCGGCGCAGGCCGGTGTAGAGCGCGAACGTCCACACCCAATACGTGCCCAGGCACAGCAGCGCGCAGAACACGCCGATCAGTACGGTCATCGCCACCGTATCCAGCACCACCTCGACGAAGAAGCCGAAGCAGACATAAGCCAGCAAGGCGTTGGAGATAAGCGCGCCGATCGCTGCGATCAGCCATCGCCATCCATGGATGCCGGCCATATAGCGCGGCAGACCCAGCCACGCGCCGGCAAAAGCCAAGGCCACCGGGATCATCACGGCGCCGGCATAGCCGGCGGCGGCGAGCGTATAGCTGTCGATGCCGGAGGAGGCCAGCGCCGCCATCATCATCGGCGCCAGCATGGCCAGTACGCTGGCCAGCGACCATGCGGTCAGCCCGGCGGCGCGCCAGCGCGCATTGAAGGACGGCCACGGCAATGCATCCTTGCGCATGATGCGCGCGGCAATCATCCATGCGAGCCAGGTGCCGAGCGCATGCAGCAGCGGGTACACCAGCGAAGACACGATCATCATCGTCTGCATCGACGCGCCGGATAAAGTCAGCCGCACCAGCGCCATGGCTGCGCCGATCTGCACGCCCTGCCAGCACAGCAGGAATACGCCGAACAGCGACAGCACCAGGGCGGGCCGGCGGAAGGCCAGTTGTTCATGGCGCTCGCCATGCCATTGCGCGACCAGGAAGGCCAGGCCCACGCGGAACACCGCGCTGCCGGCGGCGGAGGCGTAGGCCATCACCCTGGCGCTTTCGCTCAAGGCGGACAGGCGGTGCAGCACGATGAGCGAGATAAGAAACGGCACAAGGCTGACGATCAGCGCGATGGCTGCGGCAAGCCAGGGGAGGGGGGCGGGGCGGGCAGAAGCGGTGGTCAGCATGGGGCGTCCTTGTCGTGGCGAGATGAGCGCAATATTCCCAGGTTGAGACCCTTCTCCCTTCGGCGACCCAAAGGTAGTCCCCGTGGGAGAGAAGGTGGCGGCAGCCGGATGAGGGTTCGGGCGGAGTGGTGCGCATCGCTCCGCCCGTACCCTCACCCCAACCCCTCTCCCGGTGGGAGAGGGGCTCAAGCTCAGAGCGCCCGCCATACACTCAGTCTCCAATTCCGAATCCTTCTCCCTTCGGCGACCCGAAGGTAGTCCCCGTGGGAGAGAAGGTGGCGGCAGCCGGATGAGGGTGCGGGCGGAGTGGTGCGCATCGCTCAGCCCGAACCCTCACCCCAACCCCTCTCCCAATGGGAGAGGGGCTTTACGTTGACGCAACGCCTAACCGTTTCCAGCCAGCATCGCCTTGATCTTCGCCATATGCGACTCCGCCGTCTCGCGCACCACTTCCTTGTCGGCCTCCGGATCCTTGCCCTGCCAGTGCAGATCGTCCTGCGGCAGCTCGTGCAGGAAGCGGCTGGGCTGGTTGCTGTGCACCTCGCCGTAGCGCTTGGTCTTGGACGACCACGACAGCGTCAGCATTTCCTTGGCGCGGGTGATGCCCACGTACATCAGGCGGCGTTCCTCGTCGACGCGGCCTTCGTCCATCGCGCCGTCGTGCGGCAAAGTGCCTTCCTCGCAGCCGACGATAAAGACGAAGCGGAATTCCAGGCCCTTGGCCGCATGCAGCGTCATCATGCGCAGCGCGTTGCCGGGCTCGTCGCGGTCGGCGTGACTGAGCAGCGCGAGCTGTGCAGCCAAGTCGCCGGTGGTGCTGTCGTTGCGCTGCATGGCGCGGAACCAGTCGGCCAGTTCGCGCAGATTGCCCAGGCGGCGTTCGCGCAGCGCGGCATCCGTAGTGCTGGCGGCGATCTCGCTGGCGTAGCCGGTGCGCTTGAGCACGGTCTCGACCAGATCGGCCGCGCTCTCGTGCACCGAGGCGCTGCGCAGTTCGTCCATCAGCGCGGTAAAGCCGGCCAAGGCGGCCGCAGGACGCGCCGAGAGCTGGCGCAGTACGCCGTCGCTGCGCGCGGCGTCCAGCAGCGAGGCGTTGCGGGTCTGCGCGATCTGGCCGAGTTTTTCCAGCGTCGTCGCGCCGATCTCGCGCTTGGGCACGTTCACCACGCGCAGGAAGGCGGCGTCGTCGCTGGGGTTGGTCAGCAGGCGCAGATAGCAGAGCAGGTCCTTCACCTCGGCGCGGTCGAGAAAGCTCAGCGCGCCGGTGAGGTGATACGGCACGCGCGCCAGGCGCAGCGCTTTTTCCAGCGGGCGGGCCTGGAAGTTGCCGCGGTAGAGGATGGCCATCTCATGCCAGCGCGCCTTGTGCTTCTCGGCCAGGGTGACGGCGATGGCGGCGACGCGTTCGGCCTCGTGCTCGTTGTCCTTGCACTCCAGCACGCGGATCTGCGCGCCTTCCGGGTGCTCGCTCCACAGCTTCTTTTCGTGCAGATGCGGATTGTTGGCGATCAGCTTGTTGGCCGCGCGCAGGATGCGGCGGCCGCAGCGGTAGTTCTGCTCCAGCTTGATCACGCGCAGGGACGGCCAGTCCTTGCTGAGCTGGTCGATGTTTTCCGGGTTGGCGCCGCGCCAGGCGTAGATGGACTGGTCGTCGTCGCCCACGCAGGTAAAGCCGCCACGGTCGCCGGCCAGGGCCTTGAGCAGGCGGTACTGCGCGTCGTTGGTGTCCTGGTATTCGTCCACCAGCAGGTAGCGCAGACGCTCGCGCCAGGCGGCGCGGCATTCATCGTCGCTCTCGAGGATGCGCAGCGGCAGGCGGATCAGGTCGTCGAAGTCGACCGCGTTGAACGCGGCCAGGCGCGCCTGGTAGAGCTGGTAGATCATCGCCGCGTCCAGCTCGCGCGGGCTGCGCGCGGCGGCGCTGGCTTCTTCCGGCGACAGGCCGGCGTTCTTGGCGCGGCTGACCAGGTTGCGGATGCCGAACAGCACGTCCGGCTTGACGCCTTTGGGCGCCAGTTCCTTGATGATCACTTCGCTGTCGTCGGCGTCGAGCACCGAGAAGCCTTTGCGCAGGCCGGCGCGGGCGTGTTCGATCTGCAGGAATTTCAGGCCGAGCGCGTGGAAGGTGCACACCGTGAGTGCGGCGGCGTCTTCGCTGCTGATCAGCTTGGCTACGCGCTCGCGCATTTCCTTCGCCGCTTTGTTGGTGAAGGTGATCGCGGCGATTTTCGATGGCGCCAGCCGGCGGCGCTGGATCAGGTAGGCGATCTTCTGCGTGATCACGCTGGTCTTGCCGGAGCCGGCGCCGGCCAGCACCAGCAGGGGAGAGTCGCAGTGCTCGACTGCAGCCAGTTGTTGCGGGTTGAGCATGGACGGGCGGCACGCAGAAGGCGGTCCGGAATGGTAGCAAAAGCTGGGGCTTGAGCCCCTCTCCCCTCGGCGACCCGAAGGTAGTCCCCGTGGGAGAGAGGGGTTGGGGTGAGGGTACGGGCGGAGCGCGAGAGTGATGTGCTCCGCTCCGCCCGTACCCTCATCCGGCTGCCGCCACCTTCCTCGCTCCTCAAAGCCGGGCACATCCCTGTGCCCTCCCCGCGTGCTCCCGGTGGGAGAAGGATTCTTTATTTTCGAGCTCAGGGCGCGGTGGTGAGTCCGGCGTCCTTCAGTTCCCTGGCCGCCGCATCCAGATCATGCTTCAGCATCGGATTGGCCAGAAATGCCGCCGCCAGCGCCTGCCCGAACACGCGCCCCGCATAAATGTCCTGCGGCGTATGCACGCCACGTACCACACGGCGCCAACCCACATCGCGCGCGTAGCCGCTCACGGCGTCCGCGCGGGACGGCAGCGCCTGGGCCAGCAGGATCGCGAACACGGTGGCGCGGGTACTGTGGCCGCTGGGATAGCCGTAGCTCTTCTTCTTCAGATCCTTTTCGTCGCCTTCCGGATCCTTGCGGCAGCTGTCCAGCGGGCAGGGGCGCTCGCGTTCCCAATGGTTCTTGGCTTCCTTCACCGCCTTGCCGGTCTCCTTCTGCACTTCGGCAAACAGCGCGGCGGTGCGCGGCAGCCTGGCCGCGTCGAAGCCGGGGCCGAGCACGCGGGCGAAGGCGAATACGTCGAAGCTTTCTTCCTGGTGCGACAGCGCGTTGTCGGCCTCGCTGCGACTGGCGTAGGCGTGGTCGGTGACGGCGCGGTCAGCCTGGTCTTCCGGCGAGCCCGGCACCGACGGCGGCGCGAGCACAGCCTGCAGCTGGTGCAGGCGTGCGTCGTCGAGATAGCGCGTGGCGCCGTCGGCATGCACGCTGCCGGCGGCGAGCAGCAGGCCGCACAGCAGGGCGCGGCGAAGATGGGTGGCGAAAGTCATCGAGATCTCCCGGATCACAGGGCGAGGGACACGGAGGCGAACCAGCTGCGGCCAGGCAGCACCAGGTAATAGGGCGTGGTGCCCTTGATCGCGTCGATCACCTGCTTGTGCTCATCGAAGAGGTTGTCCACCTGCAGGCGGATCTTGTAGCTCTTGATCACTGAGCCGCTGAGATTCTGGCCGTAGCCGAGGCTCAGCGCCGTGGTCCACCAGCCGCTGCTGTGGCCGCTGGCGGTGACGGAAGAGGCAAGGTCGGGATTGACGTCGCTGTTGTATACGCGCTGGCCGCCGATGAACTTGCTGGTCAGCGAGCCGGAGAAACCGCCGGCATCGTAGAGGAAGCCCAGCGCCGCGGTGCCGGACGGCACGGTGGGCATGCGCAGGTTGGAGTTCTTGAACTTGGCGTCGATCAGCGAGCCGTTGGCGTAGAGGCTCACGCCCTCGCCCAGGTAATACGTGGCTTGTGCTTCGGCGCCCTTCATGGTGGCGCCCTTGGCCAGGGCGTAGATCGGATCGTGGGTGACCGGGTCGGTGCCGATCAGCGGGAAGTTCTGGTAGTCGATGTAGAACACGTCCGCGTCGGCATTGAAGCGGTCGGTCTTGTACACCGTACCGGCCTGGTAGTTCATCGTCTCCTGCGGCTTGCTGCGGCTTTCGCGCGGATTGGGCACGTAGAACTGGTTGAGGTTAGGCGAAAGAAAGCCCTGCGCCGCCTGCGCATACACGCTCCACTCGCTGCTCAGCAGGTAATTGGCGGTGAGCGAGCCCAGCGTCTTGTCCCAGGTCTGCTGGTAGTTGAGCGGCAGCTTGGTGGTCTGGTTGATCGGCGCGTCGATATAGCGGGTGGCGCGGTCGTACTTCACGCCGGGCGTCAGGGTGAAGGTATCGGTCACGCGCCAGGCGTATTCGGCGTACAGCTGGGTGGTGCGCAGGCGGTCGAGCATCGTGTACTTGTACGCGCTGCTGTCGGGCTTGCCCTTCTTCACGTCGTGAATGCCGCCCAGGCCGTAGTCGAGCGCGACGCTGTAGCGGGTGTTGTCGATGTACTCGTACCAGCCGCCGAGCTTGAGCTGGCCGTAGTCGTCCGTGCGCGTGGCTTCGAGCGTGTTGCCCCAGGCGCGGTAGTTGTTGATCTTGTTGTAGCCGCCCATGTTGGTCTTGGACGCGGCGGTGCCGGTGTACGGACTTTCGTGGCTGTTGTTGTCGTAGGCGTAGGTATAGAGCTTGTCGTCCAGGCGCCAGGTATCGCTCAGGGCGCTGCTCAGGCCCAGGTATTCCAGGTCGGTCTGCTTGGTCTGGTAGTTGTAGCAATAGCAGTCGGTGCTGGCGCGGTTGGTGTTGAGACCGAAGTTGCGGCCCAGCGTGTCGATCTGCTGCTGGGTGAGGTCGGTCTTGTCCGGGTTGTTGAAGCGGATGTAGTTGTAGTTGCTCAGGAAGGTCAGTTCCGTCGCCTCGCCCAGCGGCTGGATGTACTTGATGTAGCCGGTCTTGCGGCTCATCGGCGAATTGGTGCGGAAGGTGTCGGTGTCGTTGTACTGCGCGCTGGCGATCAGCTTGGCGCCGCCGAGGCTGTCCAGGCGGCCGCTGTTGAGCTCCAGGTGGGTGAGCGTGGTGTCGTAGCTGCCGTAGCTCAGCGTGGGGATGAAGGAGAACTCGTCGCGCGCGTCCTTCGAGCGCAGCGCCACCGTGCCGCCGAAGGTGGCCTGGCCGATCTGGCTGGCGCCGCCGGGGCCGCGGTCGACCGTGACCTGGCCGATCATCTTGGCCGGGAAGTAGCTGCTGGTGTGGTGGCTGAAGTCGTTGGTGTCGCCGAACGGAATGCCGTCGTAGGTGACGTTGTACTGGTTGTCGTTGAAGCCGCGGATGGTCATCTGCTTGGCTTCGCCCAGGCCCGGGCCGCTGAGGCCGATGGTCGACACGCCAGGGGCGATCGCCGCGATGGTGGCGTAGTCGGCGGTGGGCGCGAAGTGGTTGGCGATGTAGTCCAGCCCGATCACCGATTGCGGCTGGGTGATATTGAGCTCGGCCTGGGTCGGCGCCTGCGCGATGGCCGAGGCCGAGGTATTGGCGTGGACTTCCACTTCCTCCAGCTGCTTGGCGGCCTGCTGGGTGGCGGGACGGGTCTGCGGATCGCTCGGCCCATTCGCCGGCAGGTCTGCCGCGGCGGCCACGCCGCTGAGGCAGAAGCCGGCGGCCAGCAGCCACCGGGGCGCCGGCAGCAGGTGCCGGCGGATACCGGTCGCGAGGGCGCTCAGCGCAGGAAGGTCCGTCTTGCGGTTCGGGATATGCATGCCAGGCGCGCCGATGTTGGGAAGGAGTTAAAGCGGCGCATCGTGGGCGGGTTTTTTGACGATTGCGTGGCGATCAGATGACTTTGGCAAAGAAACTGGTATGGCCGTTTGGACGCCTAAACCAAGCACGCGGCGACGCGCGCGCGATGCCACATCAGCCTTAGTGGAAGCTTAGATTTCCGAACTTTCTTGCGGGGTGGTCCGGAGCAGTTTCATCCGGACTGGTATGGTCCGCCTTCAAAGATATACGAAAGTTACTTGTCATTTGGCCGTCCGAATGACCGGCCGAATGACTTTGACGCGACGCACCAACTGTGCTTTAGTCGATTCAACACCCACGCACGGGGCAGTGGTGCATCACGCACCGCTGGGAGTGCGTGTCCCTCACATCCGTCGGCCGGGGAGGCAAGATGGTCCAGGCAGGTGCACCGGCGCTGTACGACGCCGCGTTCGAACACGACAGCTGCGGTTTCGGTCTGGTCGCGCAGATCGACGGCCGCGCCAGCGCATGGGTGGTCGATACCGCCTTCGAGGCGCTGGCCAAACTTTCGCACCGCGGCGGCGTCAACGCCGACGGGATCAGCGGCGACGGCTGTGGCGTGCTGGTGCACAAACCGCAGGCCTGGCTGGCGGCGCTGGCGGTGGAAGCGGGCTTGTCGGTGGGCGGGCGTTTCGCGGCGGGGCTGGTGTTTCTGGATCCGGCCGCCGATGGCGAGCACGCCTGCGCCACCCTGGAAACGTTCGTGCGCGAGGAAGGCCTGCGCGTGGCGGGCTGGCGCGAGGTGGCGGTGAATCCGGATGCCTGCGGACCGCTGGCCGCCGCCGCGCAGCCGCGGGTGCGGCAGATCTTCGTGGAAGCACAGGAGCAGGACGACGACGCTTTCGAGCGCGCCCTGTTCCGCGCGCGCCGCCGCGCCGAAACCGCGCTGGCGCAGGATGCGCATTTCTATGTGGTGACCTTGTCCGCCCAGGTGATCGGCTACAAGGCGATGGCCGCGCCGGGCCGCCTGCGCGAGGTCTATCCGGACCTGGGCCATGCGGCCCTGGTCTCCGATGCGATGGTGTTCCACCAGCGCTTCTCCACCAACACCACCCCGCAGTGGAGGTTGGCCCAACCGTTCCGCCTGCTGGCGCACAACGGCGAGATCAACACCATCCGCGCCAACCGGCGCTGGATGCAGGCGCGCGAATCGATCCTGCGCTCGCCGCTGCTGGAACTGGGCGACCTGGGGCCGCTGGTGCGCCAGACCGGTTCCGATTCGGAAAGCCTGGACAACGCGCTGGAAGTGCTGACCACCGGCGGCCTCGAGCTGATCGCCGCCATGCGCGTACTGGTGCCGCCGGCGTTCGCCGCGCGCGAAGGCATCGACGAGGATCTGGCCGCCTTCTACGAGTACTACGCGCTGCACAGCGAGCCCTGGGACGGCCCCGCCGGCCTGGTGATGTGCGACGGCCACTACGCCGCCTGTACGCTGGACCGCAACGGCCTGCGCCCGGCGCGCTGGGCGCTGTCGGACGACAACCATCTGATCGTCGCCTCGGAAGCCGGCCTGTGGGACGTGCCCTCCGCGCGCGTGATCGCCAAGGGCCGCCTCGCTCCGGGCGAGATGATTGCGGTGGATTTCGCCAACCGGCGCCTGCTGCGCAATGCCGATATCGACGATATCAATCGCCGCCGCGCGCCGTACCGCGACTGGCTGCGCGCGGGCGTGAGCTATCTGGAATCCGATCTGATCGATCCCTCGCTGGCGGCGGAGCCGCTGGCGGCCGAGCAGCTGCGCTGTTATCAGAAGCTCTACGGCCTGTCGCGCGAGGAGCGCGAGTCGGTGCTCAAGGCGCTGGCCGAGCTTGAGATGGAAGCGACCGGTTCGATGGGCGACGACACGCCGATCGCGGCGATGTCGCGCCAGGTGCGGCCGCTGTTCGACCGCTTCCGCCAGGCCTTCGCCCAGGTCACCAATCCGCCGATCGATCCGCTGCGCGAGAAGCTGGTGATGTCGCTGGTGACGCAGATCGGCCCGGAGGGCAACCCCTTCGAGCTGCAGCCGGAGAACGCCAGGCAGATCCTGATCAACTCGCCGGTGCTTTCGCAGCGCAAGCTGCGGCAGCTGCTGGCGCTGCCCCAGTTCAACGGCACGCCGCGCTTCGATCTGATGTACGCGCCGGAAGAAGGGCTGGAGAACGCGCTGCGCCGCCTGTGCCGCGAAGTTGCCCAGACCGTGCGCGCTGGTGGCGCGCTGGTGTTCCTCAGCGACCGCTATCCGGAGCGCGGCCTGCTGCCGATCCACTCGCTGCTGGCCACCGGCGCGGTGCATGCGCACCTGATCGACGAAGGCCTGCGCTGCCAATGCAACATCATCGTGGAGACCGCGACGCCGCGCGATCCGCACCAGTTCGCCTGCCTGATCGGCTACGGCGCCACCGCGATCTATCCGTGGCTGGCCTACCAGAGCCTGTTCGAGCTGGGCCGCGAAGGGCATATCGCCAGCGATCGCATGGAAGTCGGCCGCAGCTACCGCCGCGGCATCCGCAAGGGGCTGCTGAAGATCCTGTCCAAGATGGGCATCTCCACCGTGGCCGGCTATCGCGGCGCGCAGCTGTTCGAGATCGTCGGCCTTGCGCCGGAAGTCGTAGCGCTGTGCTTCCCCGGCACGCCTTCGCGCATCGGCGGCGCCGGTTTCGCCGAGCTCGAGCACGACCAGCGCCTGCTTGCCGCGGAAGCCTGGAACGAAGCGCAGTCGCTGCGCGCCGGCGGGCTGTACAAGTACGTGCACGGCGGCGAGTACCACATGTACAACCCGGACGTGATCGCCAGCCTGCAGAAGGCCGTGCGCAGCGGCGACGCCGCGGACTATCGCGTCTATGCGAACTACGTCGATCACCGCCCGCCGTCGGCGCTGCGCGACCTGCTCGGTCCGCAGCCGCTGGGCGAGGCGGTGCCGCTGGACGACGTGGAATCGGTGCAGAGCATCCTGTCGCGCTTCGATTCGGCCGGCATGTCGCTGGGCGCGCTGTCGCCGGAAGCGCACGAAGCGCTGGCGATCGGCATGAACCGCCTCGGCGCGCGCAGCAACTCCGGTGAGGGTGGCGAAGATCCGGCGCGGTACGGCACGGAGAAGATGTCGAAGATCAAGCAGGTCGCGTCAGGGCGCTTCGGCGTCACGCCGGCCTACCTGGTCAATGCCGAAGTGCTGCAGATCAAGATTGCCCAGGGCGCCAAGCCCGGCGAGGGCGGCCAGCTGCCCGGCCACAAGGTGGACGCGACGATTGCGCGGCTGCGCTACGCCAAGCCGGGCATCGGCCTGATCTCGCCGCCGCCGCATCACGATATCTATTCGATCGAAGATCTGGCCGAGCTGATCCACGACCTCAAGGAGGTCAATCCCGCCGCGCTGGTTTCGGTGAAGCTGGTCAGCCACGCGGGCGTCGGCACCGTCGCCGCGGGCGTGGTGAAGGCCGGTGCGGATCTGATCACGGTCAGCGGCCATGACGGCGGCACCGGCGCCAGTCCGCTCACCTCGATCAAGTACGCCGGCACGCCGTGGGAGCTGGGCCTGGCCGAGACGCAGCAGACCCTGCGCCGCAACGACCTGCGCGGCCGCGTGCGCCTGCAGACCGACGGCGGCCTGAAGACCGGCCTGGACGTGGTGAAGGCGGCGCTGCTGGGCGCGGAAAGCTTCGGCTTCGGCACCGGCCCGATGGTGGCGCTGGGCTGCAAGTACCTGCGCATCTGCCATCTCAACAACTGCGCCACCGGCGTCGCCACCCAGCACGCGGTGCTGCGCAAGGATCACTTCACCGGCCTGCCGGAGATGGTCATGCACTACTTCCGCTTTGTCGCGGAAGACGTGCGCGAGCATCTGGCGCGGCTCGGCGCGCGCAGCCTGGGCGAGATCGTCGGCCGCAGCGACCTGCTGCGGCAGCTCGACGGCGCCACGCCGGTGCAGCACAAGCTGGACCTGGCGCCGCTGATCCAGGGCGAGACGCTGGGCGCCGACGTCGATTTCGCCTGCACCCTGCCGCGCAATCCGATGCGCGACGACGCGGCGCTGGCCACGCGCATCGAGCACGACACGCGCGCGGCGGTGGCGGACGGCAAGGGCGGCGAGTTCCGTTACGCCATCGCCAATACGGATCGCGCGATCGGCGCGCGGCTGTCGGGCGAAGTCGCGCGCCGCTGGGGCGACCACGGCATGGATAACCAGCCGATCGTGCTGCGCCTGGAAGGCGCGGCGGGCCAAAGTCTTGGCGCGTGGAATGCCGGCGGCGTGCAGATCGACCTGATCGGCGAAGCGAACGACGGCGTCGGCAAGGGCATGGCCGGCGGCCGCATCGTGGTGCGTCCGCCGCTGGATTCGCCGTTCGCCAGCCAGGACGCCTCCATCATCGGCAACACCTGCCTCTACGGCGCCACCGACGGCGAGCTGTTCGCCGCCGGCCGCGCGGGCGAGCGCTTCGCCGTGCGCAACTCCGGCGCGCTGGCGGTGGTGGAAGGCGCCGGCGACCACTGCTGCGAGTACATGACCGGCGGCGTGGTGGCGGTGCTGGGTAAGGTGGGCCTGAACTTCGGCGCGGGCATGACCGGCGGCTTCGCCTACGTGCTCGACCTGGAGCGCGACTTCGTGGATTGCTACAACCACGAGCTGGTGGACATCCTGCGTATCTCGCCGGAAGGCATGGAGCACTACATGCAGCATCTGCGCGGCCTGGTGTCGCGCCATGTCGAACTCACCGGCAGCGACTGGGGCCGGCAGATCCTGCGCGACTTCCGCGGCCTGCAGTACAAGTTCTGGCTGGTGAAGCCGAAGGCGGCGAGCCTGGATGCGCTGGCCGAAGAACTGAGGAGTGCGGCGTGATGACGACGACAGCGCCGCCGCCTGGAAGCGCAACAGGGAAACGACTTGTACGGGCAGCGCGAAAACGCGTAGTCCGCCTGACTGCTTCCCTCTGATCCCAGCCACGTTTCCAGCGACTTCCAGCCCATGCCAGATAAGTCCTTCCAATTCCTCCACGTCGAACGCCAGACGCCGCGCACGGTTCCCGTTGCCATCCGCGTGCTCGGCTACGGCGAGATCGCCGGCGACTTCGCGGCGCCGCAGGCCGCCACCCAGGCGGAGCGCTGCATCGATTGCGGCAATCCCTACTGCGAGCACGCCTGCCCGGTACACAACTACATTCCGAACTGGCTGAAGCTGGTGCAGGACGGGCGCATCCTCGAAGCCGCCACGCTCATGCACGAAACCAATCCCCTGCCGGAGATCTGCGGCCGCGTGTGTCCGCAGGATCGCCTGTGCGAGGGCTCGTGCACGCTGGAACAGACCGAGTTCGGTTCGGTCACCATCGGCAGCATCGAGCGCTGGGTCACCGACGAAGCGCTGCGCCAGGGCTGGCGCCCGGATCTGTCGCGCGTGCGCGAGACCGGCAAGCGCGTGGCCATCGTCGGCGCCGGCCCCGCCGGGCTGGCCTGCTCCGATCGCCTGCGCCGTGCCGGCATCGCCGCCGACGTCTACGACAGCCAGAACGAAATCGGCGGCCTGCTCACCTTCGGCATTCCGCCGTTCAAGCTGGACAAGGGCGTGGTGCGCACGCGCCGCGATGTGCTCGAAGGCATGGGCGTGCGTTTCCTGCTCGGCCGCGCGGTGGGCCGCGATGTGGAATTCGGCCAGCTGCTGGACGATTACGATGCGGTCTTCGTCGGCACCGGCGCCTATACCTATGTGGACGCCGAGCTGCCCGGCCGCGAACTGCACGGCGTGCACGACGCGCTGCCGTTCCTGATCGCCAACACCGAGCGCCTGCTGCGCGACGAGCCGGCGCCGCACGCGTTCGACTTCCGCGGCAAGCATGTGGTGGTGCTCGGCGGTGGCGATACCGGCATGGACTGCAACCGCACCGCGATCCGCCTCGGCGCCGCCTCGGTCAGCTGCGTCTATCGACGCGATGAAGCGAACATGCCCGGCTCCGCGCGCGAGGTGAAGTACAGCCGCGAGGAAGGCGTGGAATTCCTGTTCCAGCGCCAGCCGCTGCAGATCCTGGGCGATGCCGAGGGCAAGGTGCGCGCGGTGCGCGTGATCGACACCACCCTGGTCAAGGACGGTCATGGCCGCGCGCGTCCGCAGAACGTGCCCGGCACCGAGGCGGAGCTGCCCGCGGATGTGGTGATCCAATCCTTCGGCTTCCTGCCCAGCCCGCCGGACTGGCTGCGCTCGCATGGCGTGGCGCTGGACCGCTCCGGCCGCATCGTCACCGGCGCCGGCGGCAGCCTGCCGCACCAGACCAGCCATCCGCGCATCTTCGCCGGCGGCGACAACGTACGCGGCGCGGACCTGGTGGTGCGCGCGGTATACGACGGCCGCGAGGCGGGTGGATCGATCGCGCAGGCCTTGCTGGCCTGATCCGCCGGTAGAGACGAAAAGAAATGGCGCCGTCCGCAAGGGCGGCGCCTTTTTCTTGTTGATTGTTATTGCTGATATTCCGAATTAATGACAGAAATTTGGAACGTTCTAAATAAGTGATCTAATGAATGGAATATCGATAGCCCTAATGCGACCTGATTATGCCAAGCGCTCTCAGGCACGCTTTATGCAAACTACATTGCCGCGCAAATTCTTGCGACATCAATAACTTAGTTTGCTTCGTAATGGCCTTGTGAAGCGAACCTTAAAGTGGTTGACTCTCTTTCGGGCCCATTAAGCATGCGCCAATAGCGGCGCATTCCCCCACCCGGCTGATGGGCTCTCTGGCGCAATGCCTTATACACAAAGAGAGGCCATCCCCATGAAGCGCAACCAGCTTGCACTGACCCTGGCCGGTCTGTTGTTGACTCCGGTCGGGGCAGTCTTTGCCCAAGACGCCACTCCACCTCCACCGCCGCCACCGCAGGATCAGGCGAAACAGCTGCAGACCATCACCGTGACCGGTTCGGCCGTGCCGCGCATCGACGTGGAAACGCCATCCCCGGTCACCGTACTCACCGCGCAACAGATCCAGCGCAGCGGCATGACCACGGTTTCCGACGTGGTGCGCTCGATTTCCGCCGACAACAGCGGTTCGATCCCCAACGCCTTCGCCAACGGCTTCGCCGCAGGTTCTTCCGGCGTCGCGCTGCGCGGCCTGACGGTGAACTCCACCCTGGTCCTGGTCGATGGCCACCGCGCCGCCAACTATCCGGTGGCGGACGACGGCCAGCGTTCCTTCGTCGACCTCAACACCATTCCGCTGGCCGCGGTGGACCGCATCGAAGTGCTGAAGGACGGCGCGTCTTCGCTGTATGGCGCGGACGCCATCGCCGGCGTGGTCAACATCATCCTCAAGCCCAACTACAAGGGCGTGGAAGGCACGGTCGACATCGGCACCTCGCAGCACGGCGGCGGTTTCACCCGCAAGGCCACTTTCCTGGCCGGCGGCGGCGACCTGGAGAAGGACGGCCACAATGCCTACGTCGCGATCCAGTACCAGAAGGACAACGCGATCTGGCTGCGCGACCGCGGCTTCCCGTTCAACACGCAGGACCTGCGTTCGATCGGCGGGCCCGATCTCAATATCGGCCAGCCCGGACAGCGCACCGGTTCGGTGTACGGCTCGGTGACGCCCGGCTCGCTGACCCGGCCCGGCGATCTCACCAGCGGCACGCCCAACGCGGGCGCGCTGGCGCAGCCGCTGCGTCCCTGCGGCGCCAACTCGGTCGGCGTCACCGACGACACCGGCAGCTACTGCGAGCAGAACTTCCAGTCGCTGTACGGCCAGGTGCAGCCGGAGATGGAGCAGGGCGGCATCTATGGCCGCTTCACCGTCAAGCTCAACGACACCACCCGCGCGTATATCTCGGCCAGCTATTTCCAGGCCAAGACCTGGGCGCCGGGCCTGCCGCGGCAGATCCAGAACAGCACGCCGAACAACACCAACAACCTGGCCTTGCCGCCGGGCAATCCCAGCAATCCGTTCCCGAACGACTACGCGCTGATCAACTACGCGTTCGGCGACATGGGCAACGGCTTCAATTACGACAACCACAATGCGCGCCTGGTCGGCGGCATTTCCGGTGCGTTCGGCGAGTGGAACTACGACGTCACCGCGGTGATCAACCACGACTGGCTGGACACCAAGCAGTACGGCTTCATCAGCTATGCCGCGCTGCTGGACGCCATCAACAAGGGCTCGTACAACTTCGCCAACCCGGCGGCCACTCCTCCCGGCGTGCGTGCGGCGCTGGCGCCCGGCTACAGCAAGACCTCCACCTCGGACCTGGATGAACTGGATCTCGCCGCCAACCGTTCGCTGTGGGATCTCGCCGGCGGACCGCTCGGCTTCGCGGTCGGCGCGCAGTTCCGCCACGAGTCGACCGACGATCCCACGCTCAATCCGAACTTCGAGTTCCAGGGCCTGGGCAATGCGCAGACCAAGGGCAGCCGCAATGTGTCGGCGGCCTATGTGGAGTTCAACGCGCCATTGCTCGAATCGCTGGAGCTGGATGTGTCGGGCCGCGCGGATCATTACTCCGACGTGGGCACGCACTTCACGCCCAAGGTCGGCATCAAGTGGAAGCCGTTCGACTGGATCGCCCTGCGCGGCACGTACTCCAAGGGCTTCCGCGCGCCGAGCTTCTCCGAGAACGGTTCAAGCTCGTCGCAGGGCTTTATCAACCATACGCCGCCGCCGGACTTCGTCGCCGCGCACGGCGGCAGCGGCAACGGCTACGTCAACCAGTACGCGCTGTCGCTGTTCACCCTGGCCAACAAGAACATCAAGCCGGAGAAGGCGCGCAACTACACCCTGGGCGTGCTGGTGCAGCCGACCAGCTGGCTGAACGTGTCGGTCGACTACTTCAATATCAAGAAGGAGAACGTGATCGGGCCGGCCGATGCTTCCGCGGCGCTGGCCAATTACTACGCGGGCCTGCCGCAGGCGCCGGGTGTGGTGGTGATCCCGGATACGCCCGATCCGCTGCATCCGAATGCGCTGGCGCGTCCGGCCGAGATCGACAACCTGTATATCAACGCCAACTCGCTGAAGACCAGCGGTGTCGACGTGGACATCCAGGCTCACTTCGATTTCAGCCACGACATGCACTACATCAGCCAGTTCAGCGGCACGCAGATCTTCAACTGGGCGCTGACCCTGCCGGACGGCACGCGGCAGCAGTTCGTCGCCACGCACGGGCCGTACCAGCTGTCGTCCGGCGCCGGCACGCCGCGGCAGCGCATGTCCTGGTCGAACACCTTCGAATGGGGGCCGGCCACGGTGACCGGCACGCTGTACTACGTCAGCGGCATGGCCAACTACGCGCTGGATGCGGGTTCCGATCCGAGCAATTGCCAGACGCCGATCCCGATCAGCTGCCACGTCGGTTCGTTCACCTATATGGATCTGACCGGCAGCTATCAGATCAACGACCACATCGCGATCACCGCTTCGGTGATGAACCTGTTCGACCGCAAGCCGCCGTTCGATCCGGCCAACTACGCCGGTGGCGGCGCCAACTACAACCCCACCTATGCGCAGGCCGGCATGGTGGGCCGCTTCTACAACCTGGGTGTGAAGCTGAAGCTCTGAGTGAAGGGGAGTCCGGGGCGGCGCGCCGGTTGCCGGCGCGCCGCCTTTTTTTGTCCACCGCCATGTGCGTTTTGCCCCGCCATGCGGCCGTGCGCGGTACGCTCTGCGTTCGATCCGTCCACCCGCAGGGGAAGCCGCAATGCGTATCGGCCTGGCTGCCAATCAGCCCCATCACAGCCATGCGGAGTCCGCACTGTTCCGCTGGCTGCGCGCCAGCCAGCAGGGCATCCGCGAGCTGGATATCCGTCTGCATGCGGTAGGCCGCACTTACGAAGCGATCGTGCGCGACGGCGTGCTGGGCGATTACCACGGGCTGGTGCGCTATCCGTATGGCCGCGACGGCGGCCTGATGAAGCTGGTGGCGGAGATCGTCGGCCTGCCGGAATCCGGGCGCGTGCTGGATGGCGCGGTGTATCTGATGCATCCGGTCGATCCGTCCTCGATCTTTCCCGAGGCGGTGGCGCTGAAGCGCCAGTGCGTGATCCACCAGAAGCCGTTTATCTCCACCGTCGCCTCGGCGCGCGACTGGGTGGAGCAGGAACGCATCCTCGCCGGCTTCGCGCCGGATCCCGGCGCCGATGCGCTGCATGCGCTGGAGGGCCAGACGCTGGCGCTGATCGCGCACGATGCGATGAAGCCGCAGATGGTGGCTTACGCGGCGGAACACTTCGACGTGCTGTCGCGCTTCGCGCGCCGCATCGCCACCGGCACCACCGGCCAGCGGCTCAACGAGCTGGCCTGGAGCCGCGGCTGGCCGCAGGACCAGGACTGGGTGCAGCGCTATCAGAGCGGCCCGATGGGCGGCGATGCGCAGATCGCCGACCTGGTGCTGGAACGGCGCTGCCAGCGCGCGCTGTTCTTCGAGGACCCGCACGTGGCGCGCCAGCACGAGGCCGATATCCAGCTGCTGGAACGCGCGGTGACCACGGTGACCGACGATGCGGTGTGCATGACCTCACCCGCCGTGGCGCGCCGCTGGGTCGAAGCTGTGCGCCGCCGCGCCGCGTTGCGGCCGTGCTGACGCCATGTGCCTGATCGCCTTCGCCTGGCAGGCCCATCCGCGCTGGCGCCTGCTGCTGGCCGGCAATCGCGACGAGTTCCACGCGCGCCCGAGCGCACCACTGGCGCGCTGGGACGACGGCGTGATGATCGGCGGCCGCGACCTGGAAGCCGGCGGCACCTGGCTGGGCGTGACCGACGCGGGCCGCTGCTGCGTGGTCACCAATGTGCGCGACCCGCGCGATCCGCAGCGCGGTGCTTCGCGCGGCCTGCTGGCGACGGATTACCTCACCGGCGCAGCGGATGCCGCCGCGCATGCGCAGGCGCTGCAGGCCGGCGCGGCGGGCTATCGTCCATTCAACCTGCTCACCTTCGATGCGGCTGCCGCGTTCTATCTCGGCAACCGTCCCGTGCCGAAGGCGCAGGCGGTGGAGCCGGGCGTGCATGGTCTGTCGAATGCGGACTTCAATACGCCGTGGCCGAAGACGCGCGCGCTGATGCGGCACCTGGAAAGCTGGCTTGCCACGCATGGCGATGGCGACGATTTCGCACCGCTGTTCGCCGCGCTGGCCGACGAGCACCGCGCACCCGACGAGCAGCTGCCCGACACCGGCGTGGGCCTGGAGCGCGAACGCTGGCTGTCCTCGGCCTTTATCCGCGGCGAGCTGTACGGCACGCGTGCCAGCACGGTGGTGGCGCTGGGGCACGATGGGCGCGGGGTGATCGTGGAGCGGCGCTTCGGGCCGAATGGCCGGGAAGAGGGCGAGACGGCGATGAGTTTTGGCAAGGTTTGACCGCAACTTTGCAACTACAAATCCTTCTCCCTCCGGGAGCACGCGGGGAGGGCACAGGGATGTGCGCGGCTCTGAGGAGCGAGGAAGGTGGCGGCAGCCGGATGAGGGTACGGGCGAAGTGGAGCGCACCACTCCGCCCGAACCCTCACCCCAACCCCTCTCTCCCACGGGGACTACCTTCGGGTCGCCGGAGGGAGAGGGGCTAAAGCGAGTCATGCGTCGGGGAACGTGCCGTCGACGTAATACCAGCGCCCATCCTCGCGCACGAAACGGCTGATCTCATGCATGCGCTGCGCCTTGCCGCCGCCGTAGCGCAGCCGCGCGACGAATTCGACGACCGCGCTGTCGCCCTCGCTCTCGTGCCGTTTCACCGTCAGCCCCAGCCAGGTCGGTGCCGGCTGCTGCGCGCCCAGCTTGAGCGTGGCCGGCCGCGTGCCGGCATGCCAGGTGGCGAGCAGGTATTCCTCACGCTTCAGCACATAGGCGCTGTAGCGCGAGCGCATCAGAGCTTCCGCCGTAGCCGCCGCCGCGCCTTCGTGCAGCGGCCCGCAGCAACGCAGATAGCCGTCGGGATTGCCGCAGGGGCAGGGCGTGAGCGTGTCGATGGCTTGCACGGCGAGGCGGCGGCGCGGGCAGTGAACGATGGGACATCATGCCACCCGGGGCGGGGCTTGGCACGGCGAGCCGGCCGAATGGCCAGGGTGACCGCCTAGCCGCGGCGCCAGAGCAGGCAGCGATTATTGGCCGGCATCGCCACGTCGGCGACGGCATGGAAGCCGGCGCGCGCGGCCAGCGCGTGTACCGCTTCGGCGTCGCGGATGGCCATATGCGCGCCGCGGTCCTTCAGCCATTGATCGAATACGGCATTGCTGTCGCTGCTGTAGCGGCCGCCGTAGTTGAAGGGGCCGTAGATTGCGAGCATGGCGTCGCTGGTGGTGATGTCGGGCAGTCGCGCGAACAGCGTTTCGACTTCAGGCCAGCCCATGATGTGCAGGGTGTTGGCGCTGAATACCGCGTCGTAGCGATGGGCCGGCCAGGTGCCGCCGACGTCGAGTTCCAGCGGTGCGGGCGTGTTGGGCAGCGCTGCTTCGTCCAGCCAGAGCCGGATACCAGGGAGGTTCTCAGCGCGGTCCGTGCATTGCCAACTCAGCCACGGCATCGCCGCGGCGAAATGCACGGCATGCTGTCCGGTGCCGCTGCCGATTTCCAGCGCGTCGCGCCGGTCGGCGAAGTGTTCGCGCAGGACCGCGAGGATCGGCTCGCGGTTGCGTTCGCAGGAGGGAGCGTCCGGCTTCTGCAACGGCTCAGGCAGGACGGCCGCGCAGGATGCGCGCCGGCAGCATCAGCAGCGCGCCGAGGAAGGCGAACACCGCATTGACCGTAATGCCCACCAGGCGCAGCGGCAGCGTCAGCAGCCACACGATGGGATACAGCACCAGCGCCAGCAGGGCGATCGGCCAGCAGAACACCAGCAGCAGCAACCAGAGCAGGAAACCGGCCATGGAAGGATTCCTCGCGGAATGGGTTAAGAGGTGCGAGCACTTTAGCGCGTGACGGTGCGATGGGGGATGTGACTCCCTACACCCCAACCTGCGGTGACGCAAGAACGTGCGGGCTCTACGGCATCGGATTCACGCCGATCAGGCGCGTATGCAGCACAAAGGCAAACAGCGCCCACACCGCCACGCCGACCACGACCGTGACGATATCGCCGCGCAGCGTGCCGGCCGGATAAACCACGCCATTGGCGCGGTCGCGCCGCCGCGACACCACGAAGTCGAGCACGGCCCACAGCAGGAAGGCGCCGAACAGCACCACGTCGTGCAGCATGCCGGTGGCCAGCAGATGGCCGAAGGCCCAGATCTTCACGCCCGCCAGCATCGGATGGCCGAGCCTGGCCTTGAAATGATTGCGCGGCACGTAGGCGGCGATGATCAGCACGAAGGCGATCAGGGTGAACAGCGCATTGAGATGGCGCAGCCCCAGCGGCGGCACGTACAGCGGCACCGGCTGCAGGCGCGCCTGGCCGAAGCCGTAGATCAGCAGTACGAAGCCGGCGATGGAGACCAGCGAGTACAGGCCTTTCCAGCCTTTCTCGCCCAGCCGCGCGAGCTGCCGCGTGCGCCAGTCGTTGGCGACCATGTGCACGGAATGCACGCCCAGGAACAGCAGCAAGCCAAGGATCAGCAGTGTCATCGGGAACCCCTTCCGGATGGATCGGGCGAGTATAGAGCGCTAGCGGCGCGCCGGTTGCAGGCGCACGGCCAGGGCGATGGCATCACCGTGCAAGGCCAGCGTTTCCTGCGCGGCAGGCGCGACATGCCAGACGTCGCCAGGCCGCAGGTCGCCTTCCGGCGTGGCGATTTCACCGCGGACGGCGTACACCAGGGCGATGCCCGCCAACCCGTGCGTGCCTTCGCGCCAGGCCTCGATCCGGCCCTCGGCCGCACCGCGCCGCAGCATCAGATTGAAGTCGCGTGTGGCGCCGCCGAGCAGCGTGACGTCGACCGCTGCTTCGCCTGCAAAAGCGAACGGCGCGTACGGTTCGTCCAGCCGATGCTCGCGTCCATCCGCGAGGCGCATGACGAAGCCCGCGCCTTCCAGCAGCGCGATCTGCCGATCCACGCCGGGAAACGCGGAAAACGGCGCTGCGCTGTCCACCTCGGCCACGCTCACGCGCCAGCTGAAGCTGCTCAGATCCGCGCCTGCCGGATGGATGGCCAGCTCGCGCGTGCGCCCCATGCCGTTCTTCCATGGCGTCACCGCGATCTCGCCGGCGCGCACGATGCTCACGCCGCGCGCTCGATCGCCCGCGCGAACGGCGGCAGCGCATTGAGCATGCGTTCGCCGTAGCGCTTGGTCACCACGCGGCGGTCCAGCAGTACGATGCGGCCATGGTCGGTCTCGGTGCGGATCAGGCGGCCGCAGTACTGCGTCAGCAGGCGCGTGGCATCCGGCACGGTCACTTCGATAAACGGATTGCGGCCGCGCGATTCCAGCCATTCCGCATAGGTGGCGCCGACCGGATCGGTGGGCACCGCGAACGGCAGCTGGGTGATCACCACCGTCTCGCACAGCTTGCCGGGCAGGTCCAGGCCTTCGCCGAACGATGCCAGGCCGAACAGCGTGCTGCCCTTGCCGGCTTCGACATCGACGATATGTTCGGCCACCAGCTGCGCCTTGCCCAGCGAACCCTGTGCGCGCACCTTGCGCACGCATTCGATCGGCAGCTTCTGCAGCACGCGGTCGAGCTTGGCGCGCGAAGTGAACAGCACCAGGTTGCCGGCGCCCCAATCGAGATTTGCCGCCAGCCAGTCGCTGATTTCCTGCGCATGTTCCTCGCGCGCATCCGGCATCGCGCGCAGCGCCGGCACTTCCAGCCGCGCCTGCGCGGCGAGATTGAACGGCGAGGGCAGGCTGAGCGTGACGGCGCTGTCCGGCAGGCCGACCGCATCGGCGAAGGTGCGGAAATTGCCGCCGGCGCTGAGCGTGGCCGAGGTCATCACCACCGCGCTGGCGTTCTCCCACAGCACGCTGCGCAGCAGGCCGCCGGCGGAGACGGACGATGCATGGCAGACCAGCTGCTGCTCGCCGGACAGCGTGACCCAGCGCGCCAGCGGCGGGCCGCCTTCGCGGTCCTCGCTGGACCATGCGCGCCAGGTGCGCAGCTGGCGGTCGATGCGTTCCAGCGCCATGCCCAGCTCGCGCGACAGCGCCTCGTTGGTGGGGCCGCTCTCGGTCATCTCCAGCACGGCGCGGCGCACCGCGCCGACCCAGCGTTCGATCTCGCCGGTGAACACGTAGAGCACGCGCGCATGTTCCACCCAGGATTCCGGCAGCTGGCCGAGCGAGCCGCGGTACATCGGCTCGTCGTCCTTGGGCGAGGGCAGCCAGTGCAGGCGGATGTCTTTTTCCAGTTCTTCCAGCGCGTCGCTCAGCTCCTGCAGCTTTTCGTCGCCGGCATCGAGCGCGAGCTTGCCGATCACTTCCTTGTCGGTCAGCGAATAGGCCGCGTGGATCTGCCGGCCCAGGCGGCTGAGCTGGCGCACGGTGGCGCTCATATGCACTTCGGCGGCGCCGCGGTCGATCGCCTTCGACGGCACGTGATGGCCTTCGTCGAAGATGTACAGCACTTCGTCGGGCTTGGGCAGGATCACGCCACCGAAGCCGTCCTCTTCGCGCGGCATGGTGAGGTCGGCCAGCACCAGGTCCTGGTTGGCCACGATGATTTCCGCGTCGCCCACCGCGCGGCGCGCGGCGAAGAACGGGCAGGCCATGAACTGCGCGCATTTGCGGCTGGTGCAGCCGCCGGCGCTGGTGGTGATCATCGCGCGCAGCATGTCGCCGGGGATTTCCGGCGCATTGTCCATATCGCCGTCCCATTCATGGCGGTCGAACGCGCCGGCCAGCTTGGACAGCACCTGCTTGTCGCGTTCCGCCGGCGGCTTGGACCACAGCGCGAGATCGGCCTCGAAGCCCAGGCCCATCTGCGCGTTGTCCTGCACGCTGTTGCGCGCCATGGCCAGGTTGCGCGGGCACAGGTAACGGCCGCGGCCCTTGGCCAGCGCCACCTTGGCCTCGCGGCCGTTGAGCTTCAGGTACAGCGGGATATCGCGCTGCACCAGCTGCTCCTGCAGCGCGATGGTGGCGGTGGCGATCAGCAGCTTCTTCTTCTGCGCGCGCGCCACTTCGACGCCGGCGATCAGATAGGCCATCGACTTGCCGGTGCCGGTGGGCGCCTCGATCACCGCGGCGCCGCCTTCCACCGCCAGCGCCTTGGCCACCTCGGCGATCATCTTTCCCTGCGACGCGCGCGCGCGGAAGCCGGGCAGGCCTTCCTTCAGGCGCGTATAGGCGGCGCGGATGGATTCCTTGGTGTCGTCGGTGAGCATGGGAGGGCGGCGGGGCCGCGCCGCGGCGGCTTTTTGTGTGGGTGATGATTGTAGGGGGTGGGGAGGGGGTTGGGGCGCTTGCGCGCGTTTGCTCGTCGTTTCGGCGTGGGCCTTCCTGCTCGTCCTTCCGGCGTAGGCCTTCCTTACTCGTCATTCCAGCGGAAGCTGGAATCCAGTGACTGTATCGCCTGATTGTCGCGTTGACGCTACCTGGCCGCTTATGCAGCGGGCATTTCGTGCGCTTGCCTTTTGCTCGTCATTCCTGCGTAGGCAGGAATCCAGTGACTGTATCGCCTGATTGTCGCGATACCGCGACCTGGCCGCTTATGCAGCGGGCATTTCGAGCGCCTGCCTTTTGCTCGTCATTCCTGCGTAGGCAGGAATCCAGTGACTGTATCGCCTGATTGTCGCGATAACGCGACCTGGCCGCTTATGCAGCGGGCATTTCGGACGCCTGCCGGCGCCCGAGTCACTTTCTCTTTGCTGGCCCAAAGAGAAAGTAACCAAAGAGAAATGGCCTCAGAGCCAAGAGCCAACGGCTCGCGACGCGACTAGAACGAGCAGTGA
>Ga0207667_10000334_pt1 | contig 64711 bp, 53 predicted proteins | sample KBSCornC52_FD_184301 | JGI IMG/M metagenome (GOLD analysis project Ga0207667, IMG submission 184301) | Corn rhizosphere microbial communities from Kellogg Biological Station, Michigan, USA - KBS Corn C5-2 (SPAdes) (version 2) | ecosystem: Host-associated > Plants > Roots > Rhizosphere > Soil ... | reverse complement strand
CGGCCCGAGGCGCGAGTTCTTTTGGAATGAGAGACCAATCGAAAACCTTTCCGCTGCCGCCATACTCCTCGACCAGGGTGTCGAGCAGCAGTCCGGTGAAAAACGGACTGGCAGAGCGATATGCCTGTTCATATTCTAACAAATCCGCGGGCTGCGTCGCACTTCCTATTCTGGCGGCGCGCATGAAGGGCCTGACAACGGCGCGGGCAATCGCCGCGCACTGCTCGGGCGTCTCGTCGCCATGGAACTGCAGCACGGTCAGCGGCGCCTGGGCCAGCACCTGCTGCACCTCCTCCAGGGTGGGATTGACGAACAGGCCGACGATGCTCACGAACGGCGGCACGACGCGCGCCAGTTCGCCCGCGCTCTCGGGGTTGACGTAGCGCGGGCTCTTGGGATAGAACACCAGGCCCAGCGCGTCGGCGCCAGCGGCCACGGTGGCGCGGACATCCTCTTCACGGGTCAGGCCGCAGATCTTGATGCGGGTACGGTGCGTCATGGACTTGCCTCTTTGCAAATACGTGGATTACAGCCAGGGCCAGGCGCGGCTCTCCTGCGGCAGCGCCCAGGCATCGGGATAGTCTACCCGCGCCAGGTAAAGCCCGTCGGGCATGAAGGTCGGCGCGGCGCGGCTGCGGTCGCGCAGGGCCAGCACCTGGCCCATCCAGTCAGGCTCCTGCTTGCCGCTGCCGACCACCACCAGCGAGCCGACGATATTGCGCACCATGTGATGCAGGAAGGCATTGGCCTTGAGGGTAAAGACGATCATGTCGCCATGGCGGCGCACCGCAATGCTTTCCATCTTGCGCACCGGCGACTTGGCCTGGCATTCGACGGCGCGAAAGCTCGTGAAGTCGTGCTCGCCGATCAGGTGCTGGGCGGCGCGGTGCATGCGGTCGGCATCCAGCGGGCGGAAGGTCCAGCCGGCCTTGCCGGCCAAGAGCGGGGTGCGCACGGCGTGGTTGTAGAGCACGTAGTGATAGGTGCGGGCAATGGCCGAAAAGCGCGCATGGAAGCCGAACTGGGACAGGCTGTCCGCACCCGCGCGATCCGCCCCATGCAGCTCAGCGGCCTGGCTGGCCGCGCTGGCGATGGCGGCGTCATCCACATAGGGCAGCTCGCAGGCCCAGCGCACCGCAATGGTGGGCGGCAGGAAGGCATTGGTGCCGCGCACCCAGGAAAAGCTGTCGCGGGCGATGGGGGTATCGAAATGAACGATCTGCTCCAGCGCATGCACGCCGGAGTCGGTGCGGCCGGCACAGGTGGTGGCGATGGGCTGGGTGCTGAAGCGCTGCAGCGCCGCTTCCAGCTGATCCTGCACGGTCTGCCGGTGCGGCTGGGTCTGCCAGCCCTGCCACGAAGCGCCGTCGTATTGCACGCCCAGCACCACACGGCGCAGGCCTTCGGCTTGGGGGTCGAGTTCTGTCATGGAATCTGGCTGGCCGGCGGCGCGCACTCCGTGTCCGGGGTGCGGCGGCCGGCTCGATGAAAACAAACGGGCAGCTCATGCGAGCTGCCCGCGAGATGACGCTATTGTAATCGCTCAGGGCTAAGGCTTCAGCCCAGGCCGGCCATCATTTGCTTGGCCCGCGCCACCTGGGCGTCGTTGCCGCCGCGCATGACTTCTTCCAGCAATTCGCGCGCGCCTTCCTTGTCGCCGATTTCCTCGTAGGCGGCGGCCAGGTCCAGCTTGGTCGTCATTTCCGCCTCGAAGGCCGATTCCTCGTCCTCTTCCAGCAGGTTGGTGGCCGACGGCGGCGCGCTGCTTTCATCGGGCAGGCTCAGGTCCAGGTCGGAGAGGCTGCTGGCCTGGGGCTGGTCATCCAGGCTGTCCAGCAGCGTCGAGGCCGAGGCGGCTGCGGTGGAAGCCGGCAGCAAGGGCTCGTCGGCGTCGGGCTTGGCGCCGTTCTCCAGGTCGAGGTCGAAGTCGATATCCTTGCCCAGATCCATCGGTGCGGGCGTGGCATCGGCCCGGATCTCGGCACTCTTGAAGTCGTCGAGATCGAACTCCATGCCGGCCTCTTCGGGCTGCGGCTCGGGTTCCGGTTCGGGCTGGCCGCCATAGAGCGGATTGGTCGGATCGATCTCCAGGCCCAGCGCAGCCGCCTTGACCCAGGTTTCGTTGAGGCCGCCGCTGAGCGCGTGCAGGTTCAGGGCCACCCGGTTGAAGGCCGCCACGTCGTTGCGCTTGGCGTAGATCTCCAGCAGCTTGGCGTGCAGGGCCTGGCGCTCCGGCTGGGTCTGCAGGGCCAGCTTGAGGATGTCCTCGGCCTGCTCGTCGCGGCCGTAGGCGATGTACATGTCAGCTTCGGTGATGGGATCGACCGGGGCTTCTTCGGCGACCGTTTCGGCCACTGCTACTGGTTCGGCCGCAGCCTCGACAGCAGGCTCAGCGTTGACCGGCGGCTCGGGTTCAGCCGCGACGGCGGCCGCGACCGGCTCAGGCTCGGGTACGCGGGCAGGCTCAGGTTCGACGGCGGGCTCGGCGGCCGCCGCTTCATCCTTTTTCTTGCGCCGGCGCATGGCCAGCACCCCGCCGCCACCGGCCAGCAGCGCTACCAGCACGCCCGCACCAGCCAGCACGTAGGGGTTTTCCTTGATCTTGTCGATAAAGCTGCCGCCGGACTTCTCCACCGGCTTGGCGGCCATCGGGGGCGCGGCAGCAGGTGCCGGAGCCGGAGCCGGTGTCGGAGCCGCAGGCGCATCAGCAGCAGGCGTCGCGCCCTCGGCTGGCTTGGCCTCGGCGTTGGCCGCCGGGGCTGCCGCCGCAGGCGATTCGGGCTTGGCCTCCTTCTGTTGCGCGCTCAGGTCGGCAATGGTCTTGTTCTTCAGCTCCAGCAGCTTCTGCAGGTTGTCGACGTTCTTTTCGAGATCCTTGACGCGGTCGTTGGCTTCGGCCAGGGCGCGTTCGGCTGCGGCCTTTTCCTCGGCGGCGGCAGCGCCGGCGTTACCGGTCTTGCCACGGCCCTTGTTGGCGCGCGAGAGCTCCAGCCGGTCGCGCGCTTCCTGTGCGCCCGAACGTTCTTCCACCCGCGTGGTGATCTTGCCGCCTCCGCTCTGGCGGCTGGCGCCGGGCTTGCCGGCCGGCGCACTGGCGACCTGGCCCGCGAGCTTGTTGCGGTAGGCGTTGAAATCCTGGGCCTGGGCCACCACCATGCCACGCGCTTCGGTCTGATCCACGGCGGCAGCGGTGGGCTGGTCGGGGATGGACAAGATCTTGCCGGCGCGCAGGCGGTTGATGTTGTTGCCCATGAAGGCGTCCGGATTGGCGCGATACAGGGCAATGAGCATCTGGTCCAGCGAGACGTTGGCCTGCTGGTTGCGGGCAGCGATGCCAGCCAGCGTGTCGCCCGGCTTGACGCGGTAATCCCCCGTCTTGCCAGCCGACGCGGCAGCAGCCTGACCGGTGGCGCCCTGCGCCGGCGCGGCAGCGGCTGCGGCTGCGGCAGAGGGGCTGGCGGATGCCGGCGTGCTTTCGGGTGCAGCCTGCTGGCGACGGATCAATTCTTCGGCCAGCGCCGACGGTGCGGGCCGCTGGACGATATTGCTGGCGGGCTCTTCGCTGCTCACAGGGATCGGCGCGCTGTTCACCGGCGCGGCAGGAGCTGCAGTAGCAGGCGCTGCCTGAGCAGGGGCTGGAGCCGCCGCCGCAGGTTCGGGTGCGGCCGCCGGAGCTGTCGGGGCTGCCGGAGCTACTGGAGCCGCCGCAGCCGGGGCTGTTGCCGCGGCGGGCGCTGCCGGTGCAGCAGCGGCCTCGCCCTTGGCGGCGGGGCCCACGGCATTGCTCGGCGTCAGGGGCGCGACCTGAGCATTGCGGGGCGACTTGCTGTCGGCCGGGTCAAGCAGGAAGGTGTATTCACGGATCAGGCGGGAATCCCCCGCGCTCAACTCCAGCAGCAGATCCACGAAGGGATCGCTGACCGGCTGGGACGAACTGATGCGGATGAAATGGCGGCCCTGGCGCTGCTCCACCGCGAAGGACAGCGAACCAAGCACCGGGTTGTAGTCCACGTTGGCGCGCCGGAAGGCTTCGGCGGGGGCCAGTTTGGCGGAGAGCTTGCCAGCCTCTTCGGCGCTGACGGCCGTCACTTCGATCTCCGCGCGCAGCGGCTGCCCCAGCGCGGAGAGCACGGTCAGCTTGCCCAATGCGGCCGCCTGTGCGCCCAGCGGGACGGCCAGCGCCAGGGCCACGGCGGCGCTGAGGGTCTTGATCTGGGACAGGTGCGGCTTCTTGTTGGTATTCAGAGGCATGTTTTAATTGGCTTAGAGAAACGTTCCGCTGGAAACCCGTCACGCTCGCATTGGACTCGGTGGAAGCCGTGAATGGGGCTGGTGTTGCGCGGCCTGGCATGGCAGCCGGCGCCACTTCCACACCTTGCTCCAGGCGATTCGCCCGTGCGAATGAGCAGGATCAAGGGGGCAGCACAAATCCATTTCATCAAATCCAGCAGCGCTGCGACCACTACCGTACTCGCATGTTGGTTTTCATGAAATGAATGGGCTTTTCAAATTATCATCAAGTACTTACACCCGCAAGTGTACTTAACTTCTCAAGATGAGAAAAACCCGCCGCCCCTCCCTTGCGGGAAAAGCGGCGGGCTATTGTTGCAGACTGACAACGGGATAGGCAAGTGCTATCGCGTTCAAACCACATCCAGCCTGCTCAAGTTGTCACGCAAATTACGCCAGGTTGCCCAGGATGATGCGCAGCATGCGGCGCAGCGGTTCGGCTGCGCCCCACAGCAGTTGGTCGCCGATGACGAAGGCCGAGATGTATTCCGGCCCCTGGTTGAGCTTGCGCACGCGGCCCACGCCGATTTCCAGGCCGCCGGTGATGGACGCCGGGGTCAGCTCCTTGACCGTGATGGCGCGGTCATTGGGCACCCACTTCACCCACTGGTTGCCGGCGCGGATGATGGACTCGATCTCGGCCAGGGGCAGGTCGCGCTTGAGCTTGATGGTCAGCGCCAGGCTATGACAGCGCATGGCGCCGATGCGCACGCACAGACCGTCCACCGGGATGATCTGCTCGTTGCCGAGGATCTTGTTGACCTCGGCCTGGCCCTTCCACTCTTCCTTGGACTGGCCGTTTTCCAGCTGGGCGTCGATCCAGGGGATCAGGCCGCCGGCCAGGGGCGCGCCGAAGAATTCGGTCGGCACGTCTTCACGGATGGTCTTGGCGACCTTGCGGTCGATGTCCAGGATGGCCGAGGACGGGGTCGCCAGCTCTTCAGCCACGGCGGCGTTGATGACGCCCATGCCCTTCAACAGTTCGCGCATGTGGTTGGCACCGCCGCCCGAGGCTGCCTGGTAGGTCATGGAGCTGACCCACTCGACCAGACCTTCCTTGAACAGACCGCCCACGCCCATCAACAGGATGGAGTTGGTGCAATTGCCGCCGATGTAGTTCTTCACACCCTTGGCCAGCGCATCCTTGATGACGTTGTTGTTGACCGGGTCCAGCACGATGACGGCGTCATCCTTCATCCGCAGCGAGGACGCGGCATCGATCCAGTAGCCGTCCCAGCCGACAGCGCGCAGCTTGGGGAAGATCTCATTGGTGTAGTCGCCGCCTTGTGCGGTGATGATGATGTCGCATTTCTTCAGCTCGTCAATGCTGTTGGCGTCTTTCAGCGTCGTTTCCTTTTTGGCAAACGACGGCGCCTTGCCGCCCGCATTCGAAGTCGAGAAAAACACCGGTTCGATGTGATCGAAATCACCCTCGTCCTGCATGCGTTGCATCAGGACCGAACCCACCATTCCACGCCAGCCAACCAAACCAACCAGTTTCATCATCTTTCCCTATTTAGAATTTCCATGGTGAACAAATCAGATTGAACACATTTGCGCCGGACCATCCGGCATTTCAAGCGCCTGGCCGCACCGGTTGGGGCGCGGCCAGGCGACGTTGATTTCAGGCGAGGGCCTTGACCACGGCTTCACCCATCTGCTGGGTGTTCACCTTGGTGCAGCCTTCTTCATAAATATCGGCGGTGCGCAGACCTTGCGCAAGCACTTTCTTCACTGCGTTCTCGATGCGGTCGGCCTGCTCGGCCTTGTTCAGCGAGAAGCGCAGCATCATCGCCGCCGACAGGATGGTCGCCAGCGGATTGGCAATGCCCTTGCCGGCGATGTCGGGGGCCGAACCGTGCGAAGGTTCATACAGGCCCTTGTTGTTGGCATCCAGCGAGGCCGAGGGCAGCATGCCGATCGAACCGGTCAGCATGGCCGCCGCGTCCGAGAGGATGTCGCCGAACATGTTGCCGGTGACGATGACGTCGAAGTTCTTCGGCGCCTTCACCAGTTGCATGGCGGCGTTGTCCACGTACATGTGCGACAGTTCCACGTCCGGGTATTCCTTGCCCACTTCGGTGACGATGTCCTTCCAGAACTGGAAGGTCTCCAGCACGTTGGCCTTGTCCACGCTGCACAGGCGCTTGCCGCGCTTGGCGGCGGCCTGGAAGGCGACGTGGGCGATGCGGCGGATTTCCGGTTCCGAATAACGCATGGTATCAAATCCTTCGCGTGCGCCCTTGAAGGGACCGTCCGGCGCTTCGCGCATGCCGCGCGGCTGGCCGAAATAGATGTCGCCGTTCAGTTCGCGCACGATCAGGATGTCCAGGTTGGCCACCAGCTCGGGCTTCAACGACGAAGCACCGGTCAGTTCCGGATAGCAGATCGCGGGACGGAAGTTGGCGAACAGCTGCAGGTGCTTGCGCAGGCCCAGGATGGCTTGTTCGGGGCGCAGGGCGCGTTCCAGCTTGTCGTACTTCCAGTCGCCGACCGCACCGAAGAGGATGGCGTCGGCTTCCTTGGCCAGCTTCAGGGTGCCATCCGGCAGCGGGTGGCCGTGGGCTTCGTAGCCGGCGCCGCCGACCGGGGCGGTTTCCATCTCGAACTTCTCGTCCAGCGCGTTGAGCACGCGCACAGCCTCATTGACGATTTCGGGACCGATGCCGTCACCCGGCAGGATAGCAATCTTCATGGCTTCTCTTTCTCTGTGTTTCCAGCCGCGCTGGAAGACGTTCTTGGAATAGGTAAGGACTGTAAGGACAGTAACGACAAGGGCGGCCATCTGACCGCCCTTTGCTGTTGTCTCAGCGATCCTCTCAGATCGTGTTGCTCAGCCAGGGCTGTTCGTGCAGGTGTTTCTCTTCGTAGGCACGAATGGTGTCGGCTTTGCGTAGGGTCAGACCGATATCGTCGAAACCGTTCAACAGGCAATACTTGCGGAACTCGCTGATCTCGAACGGATAGGTCTGGCTGCCATTGGTGGTGCTGACGATCTGCTTTTCCAGATCGATGACCAGGCGGTAGCCGGGGAAGGCCTTGACTTCATTGAACAGGTGATCGACCTGTTGCTCGGTCAGCACGATGGGCAGCAGGCCGTTCTTGTAGCAGTTGTTGAAGAAGATGTCGGCGAAGCTGGGGGCGATCACGGCGCGAAAGCCAAACTGGTCCAGCGCCCAGGGCGCGTGCTCGCGCGAGGAGCCGCAGCCGAAGTTCTTGCGCGAGAGCAGGATGGACGCACCTTGATAGCGCTCCTGGTTGAGCACGAAGTCCGGGTTCAGCGGGCGCTTGCTGTTGTCCATGCCAGGCTCGCCGTGGTCCAGATAGCGCCATTCGTCGAACAGGTTGGGGCCGAAGCCGCTGCGCTTGATCGACTTCAGGAACTGCTTGGGGATGATCGCATCGGTATCGACGTTGGCGCGGTCCAGCGGCGCCACCAGTCCTTCATGCACGATAAATTTATTCATGAGCTTGACCTCGGTGGGCGGGGCGCCTGTTCTGCCCTGCCCTTCCTGTTTTCTGTTCAAAAACCGAAGCTGCGGCACGCTGGCCGCAGCCTGTTGCACTTTCCTGCTTACTTCTTGCTGGCGTCCTGCATCTTCTCGCCGACCTTTTCGACATCCTTGCCGAAGCCGTTGACGGTGTTGCAACCAGCCAGCGCACCCAGGGTGACGGCCAGCAGAACCAGAGCGGAGATTTTTTTCATGGTTGTCTTCTCTCGAAAAGATTCACAAGCAGGTGCTTACAGCGAGCGCACGTCCACGAAGTGGCCGGCAATACCCGCAGCGGCGGCCATGGCCGGGCTCACCAGGTGGGTACGGCCACCGGCGCCCTGGCGACCTTCGAAGTTGCGGTTCGAGGTCGAGGCGCAGCGCTCCCCCGGTTCCAGGCGGTCGGCATTCATGGCCAGGCACATGGAACAGCCCGGCTCACGCCATTCGAAGCCGGCGTCGCGGAAGATCTTGTCCAGGCCTTCGCGTTCGGCCTGTTCCTTGACCAGGCCCGAACCCGGCACCACCATCGCCAGCTTGACGTTGGAGGCGCGGAACTTGCCGCGCACCACCTTGGCGGCTTCGCGCAGGTCTTCGATGCGGGAGTTGGTGCAGGAGCCGATGAAGACCTTGTCGATGCGGATGTCTTCGATGGGCGTATTGGGCTTCAGGGCCATGTAGGCCAGGGCCTTTTCCATGCCGTCGCGCTTGGTCGGGTCCTTTTCCTTGTCGGGATCGGGAACGCGCGCGTCCACCGCCACCACCATCTCGGGCGAAGTGCCCCAGGTGACTTGCGGCTTGATCTCGGCGGCGTTCAGGGTCACGACCATGTCGAACTTGGCGCCCGGGTCCGAATGCAGCGTGCGCCAGTAGGACACGGCGCGCTCCCAGTGCGGGCCGGAGGGCGAGAAGGGACGGCCCTTCAGGTATTCCAGCGTGGTGTCGTCGAAGGCCACCATGCCGGCGCGCGCACCCGCTTCGATGGCCATGTTGCAGACGGTCATGCGGCCTTCCATGGACAGCGAGCGGATGGTCGAACCAGCGAATTCGATGGCATAGCCGGTACCGCCGGCGGTACCGATCTTGCCGATCACGGCCAGCACGATGTCCTTGGCGGTGACGCCGGCCGGCAGCGCGCCGTCGACCTGCACCAGCATGGCCTTGGACTTGCGCGCCAGCAGCGTCTGCGTGGCCAGCACGTGTTCCACTTCGGAGGTGCCAATGCCATGGGCCAGCGCGGCGAAGGCGCCGTGGGTAGAGGTGTGCGAATCGCCACAGACCACCGTCATGCCCGGCAGGGTCGCGCCCTGTTCGGGGCCGATCACGTGAACGATGCCTTGACGCTTGTCGTTCATGCCGAAGTAGGTCAGGCTGAATTCTTTTGCGTTGCCATCCAGCGTCTCCACCTGCAGGCGCGAGATGGGATCGGCGATGCCGTGGGCGCGATCCGTGGTGGGGACGTTGTGGTCGGCCACCATCAGGTTGGCGGAATTGCGCCAGGGTTGGCGACCGGCTAGCTTGAGGCCTTCGAAGGCTTGCGGGCTGGTCACTTCATGGAGCAGGTGGCGGTCGATATACAGGATGGCGGTACCGTCATCTTCCGTATGAACGACGTGCGACTCCCAGAGTTTGTCGTAGAGCGTCTTGAGCATGTTGCGGCCTGGCTAAACTGAAAAGGGATGCTGGTCAGGAAAATAGCAGCTGATTATGCCATAAAGTGATAGGTCTGACCTCCCTGCCGTGTTTTCCGCCGCGCGGCAACAACAGTGAATAATGCTGCAAGGTCTCGAAAAAAGCGCAGTTGCTGCGGCAAAAGCAAAAAATCCGGCATCTTTCCCACCTGCGGGAGAAATGCCGGATGCGTGCCGCCCGCGCCGCGCTCGGGTCAGCGCCTGCGGGTCTGCTGATAGAGCGGTTCGACGCGCTGCGCATAGACCGTCAGGTCGGCGATGCGCTCGCTGCTGGAGGGGTGGGTAGACATGAACTTCATCGGCTCTTCGCCGCCCAGGCTGGCCATCTTCTGCCAGAGCGTGACGGCCGCCTTGGGATCGTAGCCGCCACGGGCGGCCAGTTCCACGCCGATGCGATCGGCCTCGGTTTCATTGGCGCGCGAATTGGGCAAGCCCATCAGGCCCATATACAGGTATTGCCCGCCCTGCTTGCCCACATCGCCCAGCCCCAGCAGGGCCGCGCCGATGGAAATGGCCGAATTGGCCACCACTTGCTGGGAAGCGCGCTCACGGGCGTGCTCGCGCAAGGCGTGGGCGATTTCGTGCCCCATCACGGCGGCCAGTTCATCGTCGCTGATCTTGAGTTTCTCGATCAGGCCGGTATAGACGGCGATCTTGCCGCCGGGCATGCACCAGGCATTGGTTTCGTCGGAACTGAGCACATTGACTTCCCAGTTCCATTTCAGCGCATCCGGACGGAACACGCCGGTCTGCGGAATCAGGCGATTGGCGATATTGCGCACTCGCTGCACCTGCGCGGCATTGCGGTTGAGCAGCCCCTTGGACTTGGCCTCGGCCAGCACCTGGGCGTATTCCTTGCTGGAAGCCGCATCCATTTCGGCCGAGGAAACCAGCATCTGCTGCTTGCGGTCGATGCCGACCGCGCCGCCTTGGGTGGTCTGGACGGTTTCGCAGGCCACCAGCCCCGCCAGGGCGAGGGCCAGAAGACTGTTCTTGACGATAGGTTTGAGCACCATGCCCGCACTCCTTTTGAATAATTGATCTTGAGTCAGGTATCGGCCTGCCGTGCGGCGGTGCGCCGCAGGTCAGCCAGCCTTGAGCCGCTTCGACCCGGCCCGCAGCAATTCGGTTCAGCCGCCAGTAGCCGGGCGGCCAGCGGCCTGGTTCAGCGCAGTACCGGCGTATCGACCTTGACATCGCCGCACTGGGCGCGATGGCGCAAGGCATGGTCCATCAGCACCAGCGCCAGCATGGCTTCGGCAATGGGCGTGGCGCGGATGCCCACGCAGGGGTCGTGGCGACCGAAAGTCTCCACCGCGATCGGCTGGCCGCTCTTGTCGATGGACGGACGCGGCGTGCGGATGCTGGAAGTGGGCTTGATGGCGATCGAGGCCGTGATGTCCTGCCCGGTCGAGATGCCGCCCAGGACGCCGCCAGCGTTGTTGCCGACAAAGCCCTCCGGGGTCAGCGCATCGCCATGCTCGGAACCCTTCTGCGCCACCGAGCGGAAGCCGGCGCCGATCTCCACGCCCTTGACGGCATTGATGCCCATGAGGGCAAAGGCGATCTCGGCATCGAGCTTGTCATACAGGGGTTCGCCCAGGCCCACCGGCACGTTCTGGGCCACCACGTCGATACGTGCGCCGATGGAGTCACCGTCCTTGCGCAAGGCGTCCATGTACGCTTCCAGGCGCTCGATGATGCTGGCGTTGGCGGCGAAGAAGGGGTTGTTGGGCACGTGTTCCCACGACTCGAAGGGAATGGCGATCTCGCCCAGCTGGCTCATGCAGCCCTTGAAGGTGGTGCCGTATTGCTCGAACAGCCACTTCTTGGCGACGGCCGCCGCGCCCACGACCGGCGCGGTCAGGCGGGCCGAGGAACGACCGCCGCCGCGCGGGTCGCGGATGCCGTACTTCTGCCAGTAGGTGTAGTCGGCATGGCCGGGACGGAAAGTGTCGAGGATGTTGCCGTAGTCCTTGCTGCGCTGGTCCTGGTTGCGGATCAGCAGCGCGATGGGGGTGCCGGTGGTCTTGCCTTCATAGGTGCCGGAGAGGATTTCGACGGTATCGGGCTCCTGGCGCTGGGTGACGTGACGGGAGGTGCCGGGACGGCGGCGGTCCAGTTCCGGCTGGATGTCGGCCTCCGACAGCGTCATGCCCGGCGGGCAGCCATCGATCACGCAGCCGATGGCCGGGCCGTGGGATTCGCCGAAGGTGGTGACGGTGAAGAGCTTGCCGAAGGTATTGCCGGACATGGTGGGATTCGCGCAAAAGTGGGGAAAGTCGCGATTTTACCAGTCCCGGGCGCTGCCGACGAGCCGCAGCGCCCTTCCCCATGGGGCCGCTACTTCCAGTGGCCGCGCAGTTCGCGCACCTTTTCCTGCAACAGCTCGGGACTGACCTGCTCGGGCGGGATCGCTTCGCCCACCGCCAGTTCCAGCCGCGAGAACAGGCCGCGCTTGAAGGTGCGCGCCACCGGATTGCTGGGGTCGCGCGAGAACAGGCTGCCCCACAGGCCGCGCAAGGCCATCGGCAACACCGGCACGGGGCTGCGGGCGATGATCTTCTGCACGCCGCCCTTGAAGGGATTGAGTTCGCCGTCGCGGGTGAGTTTTCCCTCAGGGAAGATGCACACCAGCTCGCCCTCATGCAGCGCCTGGGCGATATCGACAAAGGCCTTCTCGGTCAGCCACGGGTCTTCCTTGACCGGTGCAATCGGAATGGCGCGCACGTTACGGAACAGCCACGACATCACCGGAATCCTGAAGATCTGATGATCCATGACGAAGCGCACCGGACGCGGACTGGCCGCCATGATGGCGATGGCGTCGACATAGCTGACATGGTTGCACACCAGCACCGCCGGCCCCTGGTCCGGAATGGCCTGGCCATTGATGATGCGCACGCGGTAGAAGGTATGGATCAGGATCCACGCCAGGAAGCGGATCAGGAATTCCGGCACCAGCGAGAAGATATACGCCGCCACCACGCCATTCATGATGGCCGTGGCCAGGAAGATCTGCGGGATGCTCAGCCCGGCCTTCAACAGCACCATGGCCACCAGGGCCGAGACCACCATGAAGAGCGCGTTCATGATGTTCATCCCGGCGATGGTGCGGGAGACGTGGGCCGGATCGCAACGGGTCTGGATGAGCGCGAACAGCGGCACGATGTAGAGCCCGCCGAACACGCCGATGCCCAGGCAGTCGAGGAGGATGCGCCAGCTGCCACCCTGAGCCAGGAAGCCGCCCAGGTCCAGCATCGCCGCCGGCGTCACATAGGCCTGGCTGGCGAAGTACAGCTCCAGCCCGAATACCGACAGCCCGATGGAGCCGAACGGCACCAGGCCGATCTCCACCTTGTGGCCGGAGAGCCGTTCGCACAGCAGCGAACCCGCGCCGATGCCCACCGAGAACACCGCCAGCAGCAGCACGAAGACGCTGTGGTCGCCATGCAGGTAGTTCTTCGCATAGACGGGAAACTGCGCCAGCATGATCGCGCCATAGAACCAGAACCAGGAATTGCCCAGCAACGACAGGAACACCGGCCGATTGCGACGCGAGTAAGCGAGGTTGCGCACGGTCTCGGTGAAGGGATTCCAGTTCACCTTCAACTCAGGCACCGGCGCTGGCGAGAGCGGGATGCGCAGGCTGGCCAGCCAACCCAGCACGGCAATGCCAATGGTCATGCCGGCCACCAGATGCAGGCCCCAGGGCTTGTGGACCACCAGCACCGCCCCGAGGATTTCGCCCAGCAGGATGCCCACGAAGGTCCCCATCTCGATGAGGCCATTGCCGCCGATGAGTTCTTCGCGCCGCAGTTGCTGGGGCAGGTAGGCGTACTTGACCGGTCCGAACAGGGTGGAATGGATCCCCATGCCAATCACGGCAGCCACCAGCAGCCACAGGTGGTGCGTCATCCAGCCATAGGCGGCGATGCCCATGATGGCGATTTCCAGCAGCTTCACGAACCGCGCCATCCGGCCCTTTTCCAGCTTGTCGGCCAGTTGGCCGGAAGTGGCCGAGAACAGGAAGAACGGCAGGATGAACAAACCCGGGATGAGGTTATTGAGCAGCCCCGGATCCATGTCCGTCCACGACAGCGCGTCATAGGTGAGGATGGTCAGCAGCGCCGTCTTGAAGACGTTGTCATTGAGTGCGCCGAGGAACTGGGTCCAGAAGAAGGGGGCGAAACGCCGCTGGGTGAAAAGCGTGAACTGGCTGGTCTTTTGCATGGGCAATCAGGTCAGTGAAGCGAATTGGGCAGCCTACGCAAGCGGTGCCGGAATGACAACGACACCAAAGGGCAATAAAAAACCGCTCCAGCAGGAACGGTCATGGCGACGCCGCCAGCCCGGCAAGGGCGGCGGCGATGGCGCGGGCAGATGCGCTCAGGCGTTGCCTTCGCGCTCTTCCTCCTCGGCCGGCCAGTCGCGGATGTAGGCCTTGAGCATCTTGTTCTCGAAGCCCTGGGCGTCCAGCACCGCCTTGGCCACGTCGTAGAAGGACATCACGCCCAGCACGGTGCGCGCTTCCATCACCGGCACGTAGCGGGCGTGCTTTTCCAGCATGATGCGGCGCACTTCGTTGAGGTCGGTATCGGGCGTGACGGTGATGGGAGCGTCGTTCATGTGCTTGCGCACGGTCGAGCCGCCCAGTTCGCCGCCATTCTTGTGCAGGGTCAGCAGGACTTCGCGGAAGGTCAGCATGCCGACCAGGTCGCCGTATTCCATGACCACCAGCGAACCGATGTCTTTTTCCGCCATCGCAGCCACAGCCTCCTGGATCGGGGTGTCCGGCGTGACGGTGAAGAGGATGTTGCCCTTGACCTTGAGGATTTCAGAGACTTTCATGATGTCGTCCTAGTTGTATGAAGCTGTTTTGACTGTAGGCGATGACGCCGGGAAAATCCAATTCATGGGGGCAACAGGATAACTGATCCTGTATGCAGCCGCTGGCGAGCCGCCAAACCCGCACCCATGCAGGGATGCACTGCACATGGTACGGGCAAGCAGCGCATTTGGGCAACCGCTGCATACATGGCGGTGCAGTATTGCCCTGCATCATCACCGACAGTGCAGTGGAAATGAAGAAATGAAGGATTGGAGGATTGAATCTGGCCGCCCCGCTGACTAAGCTGGAAAGGTCAGGACCCTCCGGAGAAGCCCATGTCCGCCACCCTGCCCGAACGCCACTACGCCAGCTTCAGCGAGTTCTACCCGATCTATCTGGGGGAGCATGCGCACCGGGTCAACCGGCAGCTGCATTTCCTGGGGTCCACGCTGGCCCTGCTGTGCCTGTTGCTGTTGCTGCTCACGCACCAGTGGTGGTGGCTGGGTGTGGCCCTGCTGTGCGGCTATGGCTTTGCCTGGGCCGGGCATTTCCTGGTGGAGAAGAACCAGCCGGCCACCCTGCGCCACCCGCTCTACTCCTTCATGGGCGACTGGGTGATGTACTGGCAGATGCTGACCGGTCAAGTCTCCTTCTGAATGGCCGGCCACGGCCCGGCTCACTCCGACGCCTGGCGCTCCCAGATGCGACCGCGCTCGGCCAGCGGCGCCGCAGTGTAGGGCGTGGCGGCAGGAGCAGACGCGGCAGCAGCCACCGCGGCCTCTTCCAGCTCGGCGCGCCGGGCGGCATCGGCGCTGCAGTAATCCTCCAGCGATTGCGCCAGCACGGCGTCGATGGCGCCCTCTACCCGATGGACCAGGCTCTCTTCTTCGCCGGCCTGGGCCAGCACGGCCGGGTCGAACACGAACAGGCGGTATACTCGCGCCAACTGGATCGTGCCGGGATTGGCCACCAGGGTCCAGCGGTCCATGTCATCGGTGATGCGGCGGTTCCAGCTGCTGCGGCGGCTGTTGCCGGGCTTGACCGAGGCTACCCAGCCCTCCTCGCTCATCCTGGCCAGCAATTGCTGCAGCTCTCCCAGGCCCAGCCGGGTGGCGCGGCGCACCTCGTCCATGCTGACCACGGCCGACTCCACGCCGACCCGCGCCGCATGCAGGAAGCGCAGCACCTTGATCGCATCGATGAACTCCGCCCCGGGCGAGGCCACATGCCACCAGCGCTCGTAGCGCACCACCGGCAGCGCCGCTGTCAGCAGCGCACCGAAGAGCGTGATCATCCACATCATGTAGATCCACACCAGGAAGATCGGCAACACCGCCACCGTGCCATAGACCATGGTGTAGGTCGGGAACTTGAGGATGTAGACGGCGAAGAGACGCTTGGCGATTTCCAGTCCGATGCCCGCCAGCAGACCGCCGGCCAGCGCATCGCGCCAGTCCACGGTCTGGTTGGGGACGGTGCTGTAGAGCAGCGTATAGGCCAGCGTCGAGAACATCAGCGAGACCAGCGTATAGAAACTGGCCCCCAGCCAGGGCAGGCTCTTGACTGCGCCGCCGGTGGCGGTGGAGAGATAGGAGGTCACGCTGATGGAGACCCCGATCAAGAGCGGCCCCAGCGTGATGATGGCCCAGTACACCAGCACGCGCTGCACCAGCGGACGGGACTTCTTGACGCGCCAGATCTGGTTGAACACGCTCTCGATGGTGGACATGGTCAGCACCGAGGTCAGGATCAGCACCACCCCGCCCACGGCCGAGATGCGCGCCGACTTGGCGGCGAACTGGTTCAGATAGCCCAGGATGGTGTTGGCCACGCCCTTGGGCATGAGGTTCTCGACGAAGTAGGCTTCCAGTGAGGCGCGGAAGGTCGAGAACAGCGGGAAGGCCGTAAACAGCGCCAGCGCGATGGTCAGCATCGGCACCAGCGACAGGATGGTGGTGAAGGTCAGGCTGCCCGCCACTTGCGGCAGGCGGTCCTCGCGCAGCCGCCGGCCAGCGAAGCGCAACAGGTCGCTCAACTGCTCTCGGGTCAGGCCACGCATACGGGACAGGGAAATACGCACAGGGGACATCGGTTTGACTTCTCTCGGCAACAGCGCAGGAAGACCGTTCCCGCCACACCATGGTTCCAGCCGCAACGGCGGGCTCGCCGAGGGCAACGTTGGCGATTATCGCCCAAGCTGGCGGCAAATGTCCGCAAAAAGCGCAGGATGCGCGAAAGTTTCACCCATAGCAGACATGACATGTAGCAAAAGGCTGAATATCTGCCCCTTTTCCTGATGCCTCTGCACAAATAAACGGAAATATAATAGTCCGCATGACGACCTCCGCCACCTCTTCCACCGCTGTGAACACTGCCTCCAACGCCACCATCCTGGTGCTGTACTACTCGCGCCATGGCGCCACCCGCAAGCTGGCCGAACTGATCGCCCAGGGCGTGGAAAGCGTGCCCGGCTGCGATGCCCGCCTGCGCACCGTGCCAGCGGTGTCCACCGTGGCCGAGGCGGTCGAGCCGGACGTGCCCACTTCCGGCGCGCCCTATGTGGAAGCGTCCGACCTGGAAGAGTGCGACGGCCTGGCGCTGGGTTCGCCCACGCGCTTTGGCAACATGGCTGCGGCCATGAAGTATTTCTGGGATGGCACCGCGCCGCAATGGCTCTCCGGTGCGCTCACTGGCAAGCCGGCCTGCGTATTCACCTCCACCGGCAGCCTGCACGGCGGTCAGGAAGCCACCCTGCTGAGCATGATGATTCCGCTGCTGCACCACGGCATGCTGCTGGTGGGACTGCCCTACTCCCACCCGGAACTGATGAATACCCACAGTGGCGGCACGCCCTACGGCGCCAGCCACTGGGCGGGCGTCAACGGCAACCAGCCGCTCTCGGACGACTCGCGCACCCTGGCCATCGCCCTAGGCAAACGGCTGGCGGAAAACGCTATCAAACTACGGAGACCATCATGAACAGCCGCGCGCGCTATTTCCACCTGGGAGCCTGTTCCAGCCTGATCGCCCTGATCCTGCTGGGTCTGGCGTGGGAACTGGTGCTGGCGCCCTTGCGCCCGGGCGGCTCCTGGATGGTGCTCAAGGTCTTGCCGCTGCTGCTGCCGTTGCGCGGCGTGCTCAAGCGCGATGTCTACACGCTGCAATGGTCGTCCATGCTGATCCTGGTCTACCTGGCCGAAGGCCTGGTGCGCGCCACCAGCGACGCCGTCCACCTGTCGATGCAACTGGGCTGGGTGGAGGTGGCGCTGAGCCTGCTGTACTTCCTGTGCGCCCTGCTCTACCTGCACCCCTTCAAGAAGGCCGCCAAGGAAATCGCCCGCCAGGCGATTCAGAAGGCTTCCCAGTAAATCCTAAATCCCTCTCCCAGGCGCGTTCGCATGCGCGCCTGCGCCGCTGCCATGAATGAATTCCTGCAAGCCTGCCGGGCCGCCATCGGCGCGACCCATGTGCTCACCGACGCCCACGACACCGCCGGCTACCTGACCGACCAGCGCGGCCGCTATACCGGACGCGCCCTGGCCGTACTGCGCCCGGCCGATAGCGCCGAGGTGGCGGCGGTGGTCAGGCTGTGCGCCCAGTTCGCGGTGCCGCTGGTGCCGCAGGGAGGTAATACCGGACTGGTGCTGGGCAGCGTGCCGGATCAGCAAGGCAATGCCGTGGTGCTGTCGCTGCGCCGGCTCAACCGCATCCGCGCCATTGACGCCCTCAACAACACCATCACCGTCGAATCCGGCTGCGTGCTGCAACACCTGCAGGAACAGGCCGCCGCCGCAGGCCGGCTGTTTCCGCTCTCGCTGGCGGCCGAAGGCAGTTGCACCATCGGCGGCAATCTCTCCACCAATGCCGGCGGCACCGGCGTGCTGCGCTACGGCAATACCCGCGAGCTGTGCCTGGGGCTGGAAGTGGTGACGGCGCAGGGCGAGATCATGAGCAGCCTCAAGGGCCTGCGCAAGGACAACACCGGCTATGACCTGCGCGATCTCTTCATCGGCGCCGAAGGCACCCTGGGCGTGATCACCGCAGCGGTGATGAAGCTCTTCCCGCAACCGCGCGCCCAGGTCACTGCGCTGGCGGCGCTGCCAAGCCCGGCGCAGGCGCTGCAGCTGCTGCAGCTGGCGCAGGCGCATTGCGGCCCGGCGCTGAGCGGCTTCGAATTGATGTCGGACTTCTGCCTGCAACTGGTGCGCAAGCACTTCCCCGAGCAGCGCCTGCCCTTCGACCGGCCCCATCCGCAGTACGTGCTGCTGGAACTGTCGGACAGCGAATCGGAGGAACACGCCCGCACCCTCTTCGAAGGTCTCATCGGCACAGCCCTGGAACAGGGCCTCGTCGACGACGCCGTCATCGCCGCTTCGCTGGCCCAGTCCCGCGCGCTGTGGCGGCTGCGCGAAAGCATCTCCAGCGCACAGGCGCACGAGGGCAAGAACATCAAGCACGACATCTCGGTGCCGATCTCGCGCATCGCCGAATTCATCGCTGCCACCGACGTGCTGGTCCAGCAGGCTGCGCCCGGCTGCCGCATGGTCACCTTCGGCCACCTGGGCGACGGCAACCTGCATTACAACGTCTCGCCGCCCGAAGGCGTGGCCGACAGCGACTTCATCGCCCGCCAGGCGGCCATCAACCGGGTGGTGCATGACAGCGTGGACCGCTTCGGCGGCTCGATCTCGGCCGAGCACGGCCTGGGGGCGTTGAAACGCGAGGAAATCACGCGATATAAATCGCCGGTGGAACTGCAACTGATGCGCGCCATTAAACTGGCGCTGGATCCGCAACAGCTGATGAATCCGGGCAAAGTTCTCTGAGGCCCGCAGCATGAACGGATGAAGCCAGCCGGCGCAGACCGACGGCAGTGACATGTTCCCAGGGAGGGTAGCGCGCCGGGGACGGCGTGTCTGCTTTGCACCCTCTCATCGGCGAGGTCACCATGCATCTTTCTCCCCTGCCGCGCCAAGGTCTGGCGTTGCTCCTGGCGCTGTGCCTGAATACGTTCAGCCAGGCCGCCGTCTACAAATGCCAGTACGACGGGCTCACGACCTATAGCGACCATCTGTGCCAGCAGGCCGGCACGCTGTCCACTCCCCCCTTGCCTACTGTCCCTGCCTTCAAGGCCGCACCAGCGCCGCCATCCCCTTCGACGCCGCGCCCCGCGCCAAGGGCCGCTGGCGCGCGTAGCGCCACCACCGCCCACCGGCAGCGCTGCGGCCTGCTGGCGCAACAGCACCGCTGGGCGCAGGAAGACTTGCAAGCCGCGCGCAGCCTGGCGCAGCCGCCCGGTTCAGGCAAAGTCGAGCAGGCCCAGCGCAAGCTGCAGCGGCTGGAGCAACGCTTGCGCCTGCAATGCCCGCCCCCCTGAGCCCGGACAACAAAAAGGGACGGACGCCAACCGGGCCGTCCGTCCCAACCTCCCCCTCAGGAGCCTGCCGGAAACGCCGGCCTTGTGGCGCAGCGCTTCCTATGACTGCATCTTTGCATCAAGCCCGGAAGAGCAATCCGAAGAATAAGCGGCGATGCCGCCGCCAATTTGCGGGATAGCAATGCGACCGCCCTGCGCCGGCCTTCAGGCGGCGCTCTTGTGCCGCTCGCGCATGGTCTGCAGGAACAGTTCCGGCGTCATGGGCCGCCCCATCAGGTAGCCCTGCAAGGCATCGCAACCGGCCGCGGCCAGGAACTCCTGCTGCTCCGCCGTTTCCACGCCCTCGGCCACGATGCGCAGGTTCAGCGTACGGCCCAGCGCCACGATGGCCGAGACGATGGCGGCGTCTTCACCTCCCTGCTTGAGCTCGCGCACGAAGCCGCGATCGATCTTCAACTCGTTGGCGGGCAGGCGCTTGAGATAGAGCAGGCTGGAGTAGCCGGTGCCGAAATCGTCGATGGAGATTTCCACCCCCAGGTCGGCAATCTGGCGCAAGGTCTGCAGGCTGGCCTCGGTGTCATGCATGGCGGTGGATTCGGTGACTTCCAGGGTCAGGCATGGCGGTGGCAACTGATGGCGTTCCAGGGTCGTGCGCACCACCTCCAGCAAGTGCGGATCGGCGAACTGTAGCGCCGACAGGTTCACTGACATGGTCCAGTCCACATAGCCCAGTGCGAACCACTCGCGCATCTGGCGGCAGGCCTCGTCCAGCACCCAGGCGCCGATGGGCAGGATCAATCCGGAGCGCTCGGCCAGGCCGATGAACTGGTCCGGGGCCACCAGCCCATGCACCGGATGCTCCCAGCGCAGCAAGGCCTCGGCCCCCAGCACCGGACCATCGGGCAGGCTGAACTTGGGTTGATACACCAGGCGGAACTGGCCGCGCTCCAGCGCCACCCGCAGGTCCTGCAGCCATTGCAGTTGCTGCTGGGCGTTGGCGTTCATGGACGGTTCGAAGAAGTGGTAGCCATTGCGGCCGCTGCGCTTGGTGTGATACATGGCGGCATCGGCATTGATGACCAGGTCATGGCGGGTCGCGCCGTCCTCCGGATAGATGGCGATGCCTACGCTGGCCGAGACGCGCAGCTCATGCTGGTTCACCTTGAAAGGCTGGTTGACCGCCTCCACCAGCTTCTCGGCGACGCCCATGGCGTCTTCCGGGGTATTCAAGTCCACCAGGATGACGAATTCATCGCCGCCCAGGCGCGCCACCGTGTCATTGGCGCGGGAACTGCTGGTCAGGCGCTGCGCCACTTCCACCAGCAGGCGGTCGCCCACATGGTGGCCCAGCGAATCATTGATGGCCTTGAAACCATCCAGGTCCATGAACATCAGCGCAAAATGCCCCTGCTCACGCGCAGCCTTGTTGATGGCCTGGTTCAGGCGATCTTCCAGCAGGGTGCGGTTGGGCAGACGGGTGAGCTGGTCGTGCAGCACCATCTGGGTCAGCTCTTCATTGGCTGCGGCCAGCGAACGCGCCAGCTTGGCGGTGCGCGACTCAAGACGAGCGTCCAGCACCGAAGTCAGCAAGGCGATGGTCAGCGCCGCCAGCGTCACCACAATGATGAGCACGGCCAGCCAGCCCGGCGCCAGCCCCTCCTGCGCCGACAGGCAGATGGCATCGCGGCTGAAGCTGGCCGCACCCATGCCGGTGTAGTGCATGCCGAAGATGGCGATGCCCATCACTACCGAGGCACCGCCACGGGCCGCCTTGACGTGCGGGGTATTCCTGCGCAGGCTGAAGGCGATCCACAAGGCGGCTGCCGACGCGGCGATGGCAATGGCCACCGAGGCCAGGAACAGGAACAGATCGTAGGCGATGCCTGGCTGCATGCGCAGGGCGGCCATGCCGGTATAGTGCATGCAGGCAATGCCGATCCCCATGAACAGGGCGCTGCCCAGGAGGCGTCGGGTCGGCAGTTCGGGACGGGTGACGATCCACAGGGCGAAGCCGGAGACGGCGATGGCAATCACCAGCGACAGCGCCGTGATCCCGGCGTCATACCCCAGGGCAATGGGCAGGCGGAAGGCCAGCATGCCGATGAAATGCATGGACCAGATGCCCAGCCCCATGGCCACGGCGCCGCCGGCCAGCCACCAGCGCGCCGCCCGTCCATGCTGGCTGGCCGTGGTATTGATGCGTTCGGCCATGTCCAGCGCCGTATAGGAGGCCAGGATGGCGACCAGCAATGAGACGACAACCAGCAGCTTGTCGTAGGTGGCAATGAGCATGGCGAAGGGTGCGACGTATCGAGACTATCGGGACTGCGGTTGAGGGGGGGGGCTCCACGGGCCGGACCGGCCAGCGCCGCCCATGGGGGCAGTGGACGTCAGCTTAGAGGCGGCAGTATTGTCACACAATCAGGAAATACCCGTTATCAGACAGACATCTTCGGCCCCGAAGTGAGGCATTACGTCACCTCTGGCAACTTTCTCCGCGCCAACCGATCTGTAATGCCAAGCGCGTCGCTGCCATTGCCGGTGCGATTGCCCAGCGCCAGAACAACAATATGCGAATAAAACAAGGACACCATGTTCAGCCCACGCCATTGCCTGCCCCGTCTCCCCCTCCCCTTGCGATCCGTCGCCCTGGCCCTGTGCGCCCTCGGCGGCACGTTGCTCATCGGCATGCCGGCCCACGCCGGCATCACGCTGGTACAACCGCCCAAGCGCATCGATGCCAGCAAGCCCCTGGAACTGACCCTGCTGGTCAGCGAGGAAGACCAGGCCGAACGTACCTACACGCTGCCGCCTACCCTCCTGGTGGCCGCCTCGGCCGACATGATCCCGCCCCAGCAGATCAGCTTGCAACGGGTCGATAGCGAGGGCAGCATCACCCTCAGGCAAGGCCAGTTCCGCAAGCTGCGCTATCGCGGCATGCTGCCAGAACGGTTGCGCGGCATGGTCCGCATCGAGCCCATCGGCATGGATGCCGCACCGGTGCTGGTGGCCGTGGTACGCCCCGATGCCGCGCTGGGAGCGCTGCCGGAGTCGCCTGACCTGATCAATACACCCCTGGCCGACTCCTCCAGCACGGTAGCGCCAGTGGCGCCCTCGGCCACGGTCTTCACGCCCGGGGCCGACGCCTCGCCGCTGGACAGCGCCCCGGCGGCCGAAGACATCCTCTCCAACAACCGCCGCCTGTCCTTCAATGAACCGATGTACTTCAGCGTCGGCAACAGCGGCGGCGACACCAACGCGCGCTTCCAGCTCAGCTTGAAGTTCCGCCTGTTCGTGCCGGACGATCCACGCTCGCGCGGCCCGCTGGACAATCTCTACCTGGGCTATACCCAGTTCTCGCTGTGGGACCTGTCGGCCCCGTCGGCGCCCTTCCGCGACACCAGCTACCGGCCCAGCCTGTTCTACTACCTGCCGGACGTGGGCATCCAGAACCGCGTGTTCAGCCGCATCGGCATTGCCACCGGCCTGGAGCATGAGTCCAATGGCCGCGACGGTGCGCAGTCACGCAGCATCAACACCTACTTCATCGAACCCAGCTTCAACTTCGGCAACCTCAACGACTACCACTTCAAGGTCGCGCCCAAGGTCTATGCCTATCTCGGCCCCACCCGCGACAATCCCGACATCGGCGACTACCGTGGCCACATGGACCTGAAGCTGTCCTATGGCAAACCCGATGGGATGGAAGTAGCCACCATGCTGCGCAAGGGCCGGCTGGGCGGCACGCTGACCAGCCAGACCCAGGTCTCCTACCCGCTCTCGCGCCTGTTGCCGGGGACGGCCGGCTACCTGATGGCCAGCTATTTCCACGGCTATGGCGAGAGCCTGCTGACCTACAACCAGAAGGATCGCGCACAGTTCCGCATCGGCTACGCGCTGTGGCGCTGAAACACGGTCATGGATGACAAAACGGGGATGCCTGGCATCCCCGTTCTTGCTGGCGAACCTGCACTGCGGATCAGGCCACAGGTGTCCGCAGGGTGACGAATTCCTCGGCGGAAGTCGGATGGATGCCAATGGTGGTATCGAACTGGGCCTTGGTCGCTCCGCATTGCAGGGCCACCGCAAAGCCCTGGATGACCTCGCCGGCGTCACCGCCGACCATGTGCACGCCCAGTACGCGATCGCTACGGGCATCGACCACCAGCTTCATGAAGGTGCGTTCGGTATTGCGCGAAAGCGTGTTCTTGAGCGGCTTGAAATCAGTCTTGAAGATCTTCAGTTCGCCGAACTGCTGGCGCGCCTCTTCCTCCGACAAGCCCACCGTACCTACATTGGGATGGCTGAACACCGCCGTGGGAATATTGGCATAGGACATGCCGCGCTCGCCCTTGCCGAACAGGCGCGAGACCACGGCCATGGCTTCAGCCAGCGCCACCGGCGTGAGTGCGACGCGATCGATCACATCGCCCACGGCCAGGATGGACGGGACACTGCTTTCGAAGTCCTGGTTGACTTCGATCGCCCCATTGGCCTTGAGCTTCACGCCAGCCTCTTGCAGCCCCAGACCGGCGGTGTTGGCCGTGCGACCCGTGGCGAACAGCACGCACTGCGCCGACAGCGCCTCGCCATTGGTGAGTCGCACCGTCTTGACGCTTGCCTCGCCCGCCTGCTCTGCCTCGATGGCCTCGATGCTGGCGTTGAAGATGATGCGGATGCCCTTCTTGGCCATCTCGTCGGCCAGGTGGATGCCGAGATCGGCGTCCATATTGCGCAGCAGACGCTCGCGCCGGTACACCAGGGTCACCTCGCAGCCCAGGCCATTGAGGATGGAGGCCAGTTCGACGGCGATATAGCCGCCGCCCAGCACCACGGCGCGCTGCGGCAGCGCCTTGAGATGGAAGAAATCGTCGGAGGTGATGCCCAGCTCGGCGCCAGGGATGGCCGGCTTGTCGGGACGTCCGCCAGTGGCCACCAGGATGTGGCGGGCGGTGAAGCGCTGGCCATCCACATTGACGGTGTGGGCATCCTCCACCTTGGCAAAGCCGCGGTGCAGGCTGACCTTGGCGTTATCGAGCAGGCGCAGGTAGATGTCGTTGAGGTGGGTGATCTCGCGGTCCTTGTTGGCCATGAGCGCGCTCCAGTCGAAACTGGGCTGGCCGTTGAGCGTCCAGCCATAGCCAGCCGCGTCGGCGAACTCCTCGTGGTAATGGGCGCTGTAGGACATCAGCTTCTTGGGGATGCAGCCCAGGTTCACGCAAGTGCCGCCCAGGTCGCCCTTCTCGGCCAGGCCCACGCGCGCACCGGCCTGGCTGGCGAAACGCGCCGCGCGCACGCCGCCGGAGCCGCCGCCGATGGTGAAAAGGTCATAGTCGTATTGGCTCATGGTGGCTCCAGGGATCTGCGCCAGGCGCGCTGGCAGGTTCATCGGTTCAGTTGTGCTGCGGTTATGCGGGCGGCGCAGCGTTTTGCAAGGGCCGGCTGCGCTTGCCATCGAGCGCGCGCATGACCAGCAGCACCGGCGCCAGTCCGACCAGCACGATGGACAAGGCCGGCAAGGCCGCCTCGCCCAGGCGCTCATCGCGCGCCAGGTTGTGGGCGATCACGGCCAGGGTATCGGTATCGAAGGGTCGCAACAGCAAGGTGGCCGGCAGTTCCTTGACCACATCCACGAACACCATCAGGGCCGCCACCGCCAGCGAACGCCACAGCAAGGGCATATGCACGCGCCAGGCAATGACGGCGCGCGAACTTCCCAGGGTGCGCGCCGCTTCATCCAGGCTGGCGGGGATACGGGTGTAACCGGATTCCACCGACTGCACCGCCACCGCCGTGAAGCGTACCAGATACGCATAGATCACGCCCAGCGAGCTGGCCGTGAGCAAGACGCCCAGGCCCGCCCCCGGCCACAGCGATTGCAGCCAGGCCACCGGCAACAGGATGCCCACCGCGATGACCGAGCCAGGGATGGCGTACCCCATGCCGGCCAGCCGCGCCGTCAGCCGCAGCAATGCTGCCTGCAGACGCGGCAGGCCGCCGCTGCGCAGCGCAAAGCACAAGGCCAAGGCCAGCACGATGGCCGCCAGCGCGGCCATGCCGCCGAAACGGAAACTGTTCCACACCCAGCCGGCATACCGGCCGACATCGAACCCCACCGCCTGCGCAGCCTCGCTCCACCACAGGCGCAGCAGGATCGCCACCGGCAGCACAAAGCCCAGCACCACCGGCAGGCCGCACACCAGCCAGGCCAGTGCGGTCTGGGCGCGCGAGAGCGCGGGCAGGCGCGCCTCGGCGCCATCATGGCCGCGTCCGCCGCGCGTGGCGGCAAAGCGCATGCGGCCCTGTTCGCGCCGCTCCAGCCACAGCAGCACGGTCACGAACAGCAGCAGCAGCGACGCGTACTGGGCCGCAGCCAGGCGGTCATCCAGCACCACCCAGGCCTTGTAGATGCCGGTGGTGAAGGTGGTCAGGCCGAAGTAGGCCGAGACCCCGTAGTCGGCCAGCGTCTCCATCAGCGCCAGCGCCGCCCCGGCGGCCAGGGCCGGGCGCGCCAGCGGCAGGGCCACGCGCACGATGCGCTCGGACAGCGGTGCGCCCAGCATGCGGGCCGCTTCCATCAGGTGGGTGCCGCGCTCGCTCAAGGCATTGCGGGCCAGCAGGTAGGCATAGGGATAGAGGGTGAGCACGAACATGCAGATCGCCCCCGGCAAGCCGCGCACTTCCATTCGAAAGCCGGGGAACCAGCTGCGCAGGGTGCTCTGCACCACGCCGGCGTATTGCAGGAAATCGGTATAGGCGTAGGCCGACACATAGGCCGGCATGGCCATGGGCAGCAGCAAGGCCCAGGAAAACCAGCGCCGCCCGCGAAATTCGAAGAGGCTCACCGTCACTGCCGTGGCACCGCCCACCATCACCACCCCCAGCGTCACCATCAGCGCCAGCCATCCCGAGGTCGCGAGGTAGCCCGGCAGCACCGTTTCTGCCTGCTGGCGCAAGGCGTCCAGGCCCTGGGCGTCCAGCCCGAACCAGGCGCAGAGGATGGCAAGGATGGGCAAGGCGATCAGGACAGCGAGCAAACCGATGAAATGCATAGGGAACCAGATCCGTGAGGACAGAATGAAGGAAGACGCGGGCGCATGCGCTACACTGCGCAAAATCGTTCGCAAACGCGAATTGTAACCATTTCATTGAGCATGCCCATGTTTCTGGAAGTCGAACACCTCAGCATCCGCTATCCCCGCACCCCTGCCCCGGCCGTAGACGCCGTCACGCTGCGCCTGGCGCCGGGCGAACTGGGCGCGCTGATCGGCCCTTCCGGCAGCGGCAAGACCAGCCTGCTGCGCGCAGTGGCTGGCTTGGAGCCGGCCCAGGCGGGGCTGATCCGCCTCGATGGCCAGTTGCTCGAAGGCGGCGGCGTGCGCGTGCCTGCCGAGCAGCGGCGCATCGGCATGGTGTTCCAGGATTTCGCCCTGTTCCCGCACCTGAACGTGGCCGACAACATCGCCTTCGGCCTGCGCGGCCGCGACAAGCGCGAGCGCAGTGCGATCGTGGCCGAGATGCTGGCGCTGGTGGGCCTGCCCGAGGCCGGCGCCAGGTTTCCGCACCAGCTCTCGGGCGGCCAGCAGCAGCGCATTGCGCTGGCGCGCGCGCTGGCCCCGCAGCCGCGCCTGTTGCTGCTGGACGAGCCCTTCTCCAGCCTGGATGTGGAATTGCGCGAACGCCTGGCGCACGACGTGCGCGACATCCTCAAGCGCACCCACACCACCGCGTTGATGGTGACGCACGACCAGATGGAAGCCTTTGCCGTCGCCGATGTGGTCGGTGTGATGCGCCAGGGGCAACTGGAGCAATGGGATACGCCGTATGCGCTCTATCACCGTCCGGCCACCCGCTTTGCCGCTGATTTCATCGGCCATGGCGTGCTGTTGCAAGGGCAGTTGCGCGGGCGGGATGCAAACGCGCAAGCGCTTGCCAGCCGGCCAGCAACCAGCCATCACCAAGTGGGCGAACAGGAAGAAATCGAAGTAGAGACCGCCGCCGGATTGCTGCGCGGCGTGCCGCTGCATGCGCTGCATGGCCAGCAAGCAGCCCAGACCAGCGAGGTCGACGTGCTGTTGCGCGCCGATGATGTGATCCACGACGATGCCTCACCCTTCCGGGCAAGAGTGGTGCGCAAGTCCTTCCGAGGGGCGGAATTCCTCTACACGCTGGCGCTGGAGAATGGCCAGACGCTATTGTCGCTGGCACCCTCGCATCACGATCATGCCGTGGGCGAGTGGATAGGCATCAGGCTGGAAGTGACGCATCTGGTGACCTTCGCCAGGACCGAGTCGGCCTCGGCGGGCCGGCCTGCAGCACCTGCAACACCCGCGCCCATGGCTGCCGACGCAGCCGACCTGGCGCACGAAGGTATGGGCCGCTGATCCACGCGGGCCGGGCGGCCCAGCGCGTCAACGACCAGCCAGTCAAGGGCGCGCCGCATCAGGCGCGCGCCTTCGACAGGACCAGCAGCCAGCGGCGCAGCAGCAGGATTTCCAGATGGCCCGGCTCGATGCCGGCGCTGCACTCGATGACCGGGTTGACCCGGTAGCGGCGCACGTAGGTGTCGCGGCAGATGAAGATTTCCCGGCGGCCCAGGCGGATGCTGAGCGAGGACGGGCTGGACGAAGAAACAGCGAAGCGAGCGTCGGAAGCAAGATCAAAGTGGGTCATGGCAGCGATTCCTCTTCTGGTCTGTAAGAGGCTTCACTTTAGCACAAACACTGTATGCATACACAGTATTTTTTATACAGTAGTGTTGCTGCCATGGCAAGCATACAACAACCCGCCCCACCCTGCCCGCCGGCTGTCGCGTCTAGGCCACGCCCGCTGCCAGGCGCGCCCGCACGAAGCCGATATGCTCGCGCAGGACATAGAACTGGTCGGCAAAGGCCAGCGGCATCTTCATGCGGTTCACGGCCATCTCGATCTCGTCCAGACGCTTGAGGATATCGGCCTGCTCCTGCGGCGAGTCACGCGAGATGCCACGTTCCAGCGCGATGAGCTCGCCATACCAGCGATAGATGCGCGAGCGCACCCGCCAGCCATAGAGCATGGGCACCAGCCGTATGCCCGGAATGAGCAGCAGGATCACCGGCAGCACGATCACCACCGCCCGGTCCAGCAGGCTGGCCAGCCAGAATGGCAAGGTGCGGTAGAAGAAGGTCTTGCCTGACTTGTAGTAGCGCGCCGCATCGTCGCTGATGCGGTATTCATGTTCCAGCGGGGCCGGAAACTCGCCGGCCTTCTGCATCACATTGGCCTTGCCGTGGACTTCGTGGGCGGCCTCGATGAGCAGGTCCGAGAGCGCCGGATGCAGGTCTTCACGCGCCACCAGTTCGGCGGTGGGTGCGATCAACTGGGTATCGCGCGCCGGCAGGTTGCGCGCCAGGTCAAAGACGCCCATGGGCATCTTCAGCGTATTGAGGTAGCGGAAGCGCCGTACGTAGGCCTCCGCCTGCGAGAAATCCAGCAAGCGGATACCGGGCGCGCGCAGCAGCTTGCCCATGGTCGCCACCGAGACCGAGTCCCCCATCAGGAAGGCCGCATCGATCTTGCCGCTGGTCAGTGCCTGCGCGGCCTCGTCGCCGCCGATGTTGAGCAGCTGGGTAGCGCCGCCGGCTTCCACACCATTGGCCTTGAGCAGCGTGGCGGCCAGCACGCTGGAGCCGCTGCCCTGGCCACCGATGGCGATACGTTTGCCGGCCAGCTCGGACAGTTGACGCAGCGGCGGTATCGGCTTGCCCTCCGCATTGACGGACGCACTGCGGTAATAGACCGACACCGGCACATAGGAAATGCTGCCCAGCGACACCAGCGAGCTCATCGCATCGGCCGACACCGCGCCGGCCAGGCCGCCCTGGACGAAACCGACATCGATGTCCTGGTCGCTATCGGCCAGGCGTTTCAGGTTGTCCAGGGAACCGCCGGTCTCGACGATATCGAGCTTGATGCCATCGCGCGCCAGGATGGTCTTGTAGCGCTCCGCCACGCGCCAGAAGTTGCTGTCCTTGGGACCGGCGGCGATGGTGATGGACGATGGCGGCGCGGGCCGGATCAGCCAGATCACCAGCCACGCACCCACCAGGATCAGCAGGATGATGGGACCGAAGCTGACAGCCAGGTCGCGCCAGGAGATGGCCACGAAGCGCGCCCGTATCCGGGTGGCCGAAGGCGCATAGGCGGAGAGTTTCTTGTCTTTGAGCATGCGCTATTCTAGCCGCGCCGATGTGCTTTGACGCGCACGAGCTTGTAACACCATGTCAGGGCCGGGCGGGCGACACCCGGCCCGCAGGCATCATGGCATGTACTGTCCGCCGTTGACATCGATGATCTGCCCGGTCACGTAACCCGACATCTGCTCCGACGCCAGGTAGAGGAAAGCCCCGCTGCATTCATCCGGCTCGCCGATGCGTCCCATGGGAATGGTCTTGCGGAAGCCCTCCAGCTGTTCCGGCGTAGTAAAGCGTTCCTGGAACGGCGTCATGATCACACCCGGCGCCACCGCATTGACGCGGATCTTGTCGGCCAGCAATTCCTTGGCCATGCCCCGCGTGATGGTGCTGACAAAGCCCTTGGAAGCCGCATAGATCAGCGCACCGGGGCCACCGCCATGGCGCGCCGCCACGGACGTGACATTGATGATGTTGCCGCCGCCCTGGGTGCGCATGACCGGGATCACCGCGCGGGTGAAGGCCACCACCGAGCGGGCGTTGATGTTGATGATGTCGTCGAAGAGTTCATCGGTGACCGCTTCCAGCGGCGCACGCTTGACCAGCGCCCCGGCGTTGTTGATGAGCACATCGATGCGGCCCATCTGCGCCACCGCCTTGGTCACTGCCGCATTGATGGCCGACGTATTGCGCACGTCGGCGCCGATGGTGATGGCCTTGCTGCCCGCGGCGCGCACCTCGGCGGCGACGGCCTCGGCTTCCTTTTCCGAGCTGTTGTAGTGCACCACCACATGGGAACCCCGGGCCGCAAAGGCCCTGGCGGCGGCCGCGCCGATACCGGTGCTTGCGCCGCTGATGAAGACGACTTTTCCTGCCAGATCCAGCATGCTGTTCTCCTGTCAAAGAAACGGTTGATCACTCATGCTCCGGCTTGTCATGGGGCGGCCCTTTAGCGCCTGCCGGTATCGGGTCTTGTGAGGGACGCCGCGCGCCAGGTGCTGCGGCCGTACTGCCACGCCGCCGTTGTGGAATGCCGCACAGGCAAGGCTGGCGGCAACGGTGGCGCTTGCTGCGTTCAGTCGTAGACCGATTCGTTGCGATTGCGGCCAGCACTGCGGTAGGCATCGCGCACGCGCATCAGATGATGGCGCATGGCCTCGGAGGCCTTCTGCGGATCACGCGCCTTGAGGGCGTCCAGGATCTGGCGGTGGTCCTGCAGGCTGCGCTCCAGCGTAGCCGGGATGCGCGAGGTGATGGAACGGCTTTTCTTGCCCAGCATGTAGAGGCTGCCGGCGATGCTTTGCAGGAAGGGATTGTTGCAGGCCTCGATGATGGCTTCGTGGAATTCCACATCGGCAGCCGCGAAGGCAGCGGGATCCGACAGCAGACGCGCCTCGTCCTCGACATTGCGCGCCAGGCGGTCCAGTTCGGCGTCCTCGATATGGGTGGCGGCCAGCGCAGCCACCCCGGTCTCGATGATGAGACGGGCATCGAAGAGCGACTCCAGCGTGCCCGGGTTGAGATCGATGATCATCTCCAGCGGCTCCAGCAGCTCGCGCGTTTCCAGCGAACTGACGAAGGTGCCCTCGCCCTGGCGGATGCGCAGCAGCCCCAGCAGCGCCAGCCCGCGAATGGCCTCGCGCACCGCAGGCCGGCCCACACCCAGCATGGCCGCCAGCTCGCGCTCGGGCGGCAGTTGCTGGTCGGGCTTCAACAGGCCGCTGCGGATCATGGTCAGCAGCCGCTGGGCAACCTGTTCGGAAATGGATTTCTGGACGATGGGGTCGAAGGACATGCTCTCTGGATACCTGCCTGTAGGGGTGAATCACTGCCGTCTCGGCAATGTGGTCCTGCCCCGCCCGCCCGGCGCTTGCGGGCGGCGTAAGGTAAGACCAATTGGGAGGTGAGGATAGGTATGGGGAAGGAATGTGTCAAGCGGTGGGAATTTTGGTGCAGCGCGCAAGAAACTGGCGAGCGTCGCCCGGGACGGGACGCCGCGCCAAATGGGGACGATGGCAAGAGCGCAGCACACCCGCATGCATGACCGCTGGCTGCCCTTTGCAGCGAGTCCGCTCAATCCAGTTTCTTGCCCGCCGTCTCCTTCACCATGGCAATGGCCACCAGCGAAATGAGCCCGGTCCCGATCACATACCAGGCCGGTCCCAGGTTGGAGCCAGTCGCCTTGACCAGCCAGGTGGCGATGAGCTGCGAGAAGCCGCCAAAGATCGACACACCCAGTCCGTAGCACAGCGCCAGTCCGGTCGCTCGCACGCGTCGGGGGAACAGTTCGGTCATCATGACCACGCTGGAGACGGAGGTAAACACCATCGGAATGGTCATCATCGTCACCGCCGTGAACAGCCCTATGCCGCTGCGCAGATGGTTCATCAGCATGAAGGCCGGGAACACCAGCACGATCAGCGCCAGGCGCGACCAGGTGGCCACCGGCTTGCGACCGAGGCGGTCGGTCAGGATGCCGGCCAGGGCGCACAGCAGCAACTGCAGCAGGCCGGCCAGCCACGAGGCCCACAGCGCCAGCGAGAACGGCATCTGCAGCACGGCCTTGGCATAGGTGGTGATGTAATGCATCACGATGTAGTTGGCCGAGGTGCCGCCGATGACGATGGCCGTGCCCAGCAACAGCGGCTTGCGATGCATCTGCAGGATCTCGCTCAGGGCGCCCGGGGTGCGCTTGCCCTGCTGGCCTGGCGCCGGGGCATGTTCCACCTCGGCGGTCTCGTCGAGGAAGCGGCGGATGTAACTGCCGATGGGCACCAGCAGCAGGCCGACCACGAACGGCAGGCGCCAGCCCCAGCTTTCCAGTTGTTCGGTGCTCAGCGCATAGGTCAGCAGCAGGCCCACGCCGGAGCCGACCAGCGTGCTCAAGGCCTGGCTGAACAATTGCCAGCTGCTGTAGAAACCGCGCGTCTTGTCGTCCGCGTATTCCAGCAGCATGGAGGTAGAGGCCCCCACTTCGCCACCCACCGCAAAACCCTGGATCATGCGTCCCGCGATCATCAGCAGCGGCGCCGCCAGGCCGATCTGGGCATAGGTCGGGACCACGATGAAAATGGCCGAGCCCACTGCCATGAGCCACAGGCTCAGCGTCATGGCCGGCTTGCGGCCACGCCGGTCGGCGAACTGGCCCATGATCACGCCGCCCAGCGGACGCATCAGGAAGCCCACGCCAAAGGTGGCCAGCGACATCATCAGCGAGCCCCATTCCGACGTGCTGGGGAAAAACTGGCGACCAATGATCGCAGCGAAGTAGGTATAGATCGAAAAGTCGAAGAACTCCAGGCCATTGCCGATGGTGATGGCGGCGATCTTCCTGGTCTTGGAAACCGGGGCCGGGGTGACAGCGGCGCTGGCGGCGGCGGAGGGGCTGTGGCTGTTCATGGTGTGGGCGGCTCTGCTGTGATGAGTTTGTTGTTCGTTGGCAGCGCGCTGCGGCGTCGAACCGCAGCACGCCGGTCTCCTCTCTGGCGGATCAGACCTCCAGCGGCGCGTCCGACAGGAAGCGCTGCGTCAGCTTGACCCAGTAGCTGGCCGCCAGCGGCAAGATGCCGTCATTGAAGTCGTAGCGCGGGTTGTGCACCATGCAGCCACCGCTCTCTCCTTCGCCGTTGCCGATGATGAGGTAGCAGCCCGGGCATTGCTCCAGCATGAAGGAGAAATCCTCGCTGCCGGTCAACGGCTGGACATTCTCGATGAACGCCTCCGGCCCCAGCCAGTCGCGCACCACGCCTTCGGCGAAGGCGGTCATGCCCGGATCGTTCTGCAGCGGAGGATAGCGCCACTGGTAATCCACCTCCGCACGCGCGCCCATGGCCTGGGCCTGGGTCTGCGCCAGTTCGATGATGCGCTGGCGCAGCAGAGCGCGCACCTCGGGCGAATAGGCGCGTACCGACAGGCGCAGTTCGGCGGTCTCGGCAATCACGTTGGGAGCGTTGCCGGCGTGCAGGGCCCCCACCGTGACCACCGCCATCTGGCGCGGATCGACATTGCGCGCCACCACGCTCTGCAAGGCCACCACCAGGTAGGACGCCACCAGGGTGGCGTCGACCGTGATATGCGGCATGGAGCCATGGCCACCGTGGCCGATGATCTTGATGATGATCGTATCCGACGAGGCCATGAAAGCCCCCGGCAAGGTGCCAAACTTGCCCACCGGATAGCCGGGCATGTTGTGGAAGGCGAACACCCCGTCGCAGGGGAAGCGCTCGAACAATCCATCCTCGACCATCTTGCGCGCGCCGCCCAGACCTTCTTCGGCAGGCTGGAAGATCAGGTGCAGGGTGCCGTCGAAATCGCTGTCCTTGAGTTCGCGGGCGGCCGCCAACAGGCTGGCGGTGTGTCCATCGTGGCCGCAGGCATGCATGGTTCCGCCATGCTGGCTGGCATAGGGCAGCCCGGTCTCTTCGTGGATCGGCAGGGCGTCCATGTCGGCACGCAGACCGAGGCGGCGCGGGCCATTGCCCTTTTTCAGGGTGCCGACCACGCCGGTGCCGCCCAGGCCGCGATGGACTGCATAGCCCCACTCGGCCAGCTTGCCGGCCACCAGTTCGCTGGTGGCGTGTTCCTCGAAGGCCAGTTCAGGGTGGGCGTGAATGTGATGGCGCAGGGCCACGCTTTCCTGCAAGTGGTGCAGGATGCCTGGCACGAGCGCGGAAGTGGTCGGATGCTTGGTCATGGCGAGTCTCTGGGTAGTGGGATACGGCCCTGCCGGCAAGCCCTGGCGCAGGCACTGGCATGGTCGGTCTTGCCATGCAGCATGCGTACCAAAAGCGTTTCCGACAGGCGGAACAGGTGGGACGATACGGCGTGGGCGGTACGGAAATGATTTACGCCAATGCCCGCAACACAGCGCCCTTCCTGGTCCGGCAAGTGTGCAGGCATTGCGCGGCGGCGTCGCGTCAACGGCTCGTTGACATGTAAAGATCCGGTTGAATGGAAAAAAAGATGCGCGAATCCGGTGCAGCGTTTATCCTCGCCGCAACCCTTTTCGATGCCCCCCAGCCTCCCAACGTTGCCCGCGAGGACAGTGATCCCATGGTGCGCCCTCCCGAACTCAAGCTGCAGCAGTTGCAATACCTGATCGCCATCGCCGAGCATGGCGGCCTGCGCCCCGCTGCCCAGGCGCTCAACGTGACAGCGGCCGCCGTCAGCAAAGGCCTGCAGGAGCTTGAGAACACCGCCGGTACGCGGCTGATGCAGCGCCAGGCCCAGGGCTTGCAACTGACCGCTGCGGGCCGCAAACTGCTCACCCGTGCGCGCCTGATCCAGTGCGAACTCGACCAGGCCATGCAGGAGCTCAGCGCCGCGCGCGCCAGCAGTCGCATCCGTTTCACCGTCGGGGTCGCGCCGTGGATCTCGCTGACCCTGCTCACGCCGACGCTGCTGCGCTTTGCGCAGATGCGGCCGGACGTGAGCCTGAGTCTGAGCGACATCTTCGGTTCGGACTATGCCGCGCTGCGAGACGGCAGCATGGACCTGGCTATCGGCCTGGCCCCGCTTGAGCAAGGCAGCGGCGAACTGGCCGCGCGACCGCTGTTTTCCTACGAGCATGCGATTGCCTGTCGCCGTGGCCATCCGTTGCAGCAGGCGCGCCATCTGGAAGAACTGGCGGGCCAGTCGTGGCTGCTCACCCATGAGATCACCCAATACACCCCACCCCTGCGCGACTTCTTCCAGACCTATTACGGCGAAGGTGCGCCCCTCAACGGCGGGCAGCTGCACCAGTACCGGTCACTGCAAATGTTGGAACTGATCTGCAACAGCGACCTGCTCACCGTCGTCCCCTGGCCGGTCATCGAGTCCGGTCGCCAGCACCATCCGCTAGACGCCCTCACCCTCAAAGAAAAGATACCGGCCAGCATCGCCTGCTACGTCACCCGCAAGAACACCCCCATCCAGGGCTGCGTCAGCGATTTCGTCGCAGCCATGATGCACGTGCTCACCGACGAGGCCACCCGCAGCCGCTTCCTGCATCCGCGCGTGTTGCGTTCGCTGGACGTGATCGCACCACGCTAGAACCCATTTCATCAATCGGCGTGAGCTGCGTTCTAGCCGGCGCGTCCATGCATCTGGTAGCCTAGCCGCGATACGTCGTCAGCCACCCACCTCATCGCCGAGCACTATGAACCTGCGTTTCGTCGAAGCCTTCCACTGGGCCGCCTCGCTCAAGAGCATCACCCGCGCCGCCGAGAAACTGCACATCACGCAGTCGACCATGTCCAGCCGCATCGCCTCGCTGGAAGAAGAACTGGGCGTGGTGCTGCTGGACCGCCGCGAAAAACAGTTCCGCCTCACCGTGGCCGGCCAGCGCTTCCAGCGCCTGGCCGTCAAGCTGCTGGATATGCAACGCCAGATCCGCCAGGAACTGGGCGGCCACAGCGCCGGGCCGCTGGCGCTGCGCATCGGCAGCATCGAGTCGGTGGTGCATAGCTGGCTGCCCGCATGGCTGCAGGAAATCCGCAGCCGCTATCCCGACTTCGCCCTGGAACTCACCGTGGAAACCTCGCCGGTGCTGACCGAACAGATCCGGCGCGGCGCCCAGGATCTGGTCTTCACCTCCACGGTCGGCAGCGATACCGCCGTGCGCTCGCGCCTGATGACGCCGATGGAGATGGTCTTCGTCGGCCACCGTGAGCGCTTCGGCACCCGCGCCCATACGCTGGAAGAGCTGGCTGCGCACGACCTCATCACCTTCCAGCGTGGCTCGCAGCCGCACCAGGGGCTGCTGCAGCTGTGCCAGGAATGGGGCGTGGCCAATCCACGCATCCACGCCATTTCCTCCATCTCGGCCATGGTGCAGCTGGTCGAAGGCGGCTTTGGCGTGGCCACCCTGCCGCGCGCCTCGGTGCGCGAACTCACGCGCCGCCTGCCGCTGCGCATCCTGCGCTGCCAGGCGCAACTGCCCGCCTTGCAGATCCACGCCAGCTATCGCGAAGATCCCAGCTCCAGCCTGGCTGAACTGGTGCTCGATTCGGCGCTGGAACATGCCCGGCGCGCACAATCCAAAGGCCGTACCGCAGAAAAATGACACCCTGGCATGGAAATCGCTATAGTGATTTTTCCACTGTCCTCATCGAATAAATCGATAACAAAAGATATAAATTTTTTGTTGGACGCTCTCCCGGTACGCTCCTAACATCGGCTCCATTCCAATAAGGAGACCGCCATGCCAGAGACTGCCACTGCCTTGTCCACCGCACCGCATCAGCCTGCCCCACCGCCCGTCCTGTCGTCCGCATCCACCGCGCTGGAAGTGCGCCTGGCCGCCCGCAGCGGCGCGTTTACCGGCCACACCAGCGGCGTGGCCAGCGCCCACGTGCAGGTCAACCTGGCGATCCTGCCTGCTGCGCTGGCCGATGACTTTCTCGCCTTCTGCGAACGCAATCCCATTCCCTGTCCTCTGCTGGCCGTCTCGGAACCCGGCTCCCCGGCCCTGCCCGCGCTGGGCCTGGACCTGGACGTGCGCAGCGACGTGCCGCGCTATCACCTGTGGCGCCATGGCGAACGCGTGGCCGAGGTAAGCAACCTGCGCGAAGTGTGGCGCGATGACCTGGTCACCTTCGCACTGGGTTGCTCCTTCTCCTTCGAACATGCGCTGCTGGCTGCTGGCATTCCACTGCGTCACGTGAGCGAAGGCCGCAATGTGGCCATGTACCGTACCAACATCCCGACCCAGCCGGTGGGCGTGTTCCAGGGACCGACGGTGGTCTCGATGCGACCGCTCAAGGCAGCCGATGCTATCCGTGCGATCCAGATCACCGCGCGCACTCCGCAGGTGCACGGCGCACCGATCCATATCGGCGACCCGGCCCTGATCGGCATTGCCGATATCGACCATCCCGATTATGGCGAGGCGGTGGATATCCGCGCCGATGAGCTGCCGGTGTTCTGGGCTTGCGGCGTCACGCCCCAGGCCGCCATCGTCGCCGCCCGGCCCGAATTCTGCATCACCCACGCCCCCGGCTACATGCTGGTGACCGACAAGCTCAATAGCGAACTGCTGCTCGAACCGCAGGCCTAGCGCCTGCGCGACCTATCGTCTTCCATCACCGGCTGCGCTTGCTTCGCCTGGCCGGCTGATGCCGCACGTCAGTGATTTACATACTTTGATTACGGGGGATCATCATGTGGCTGCAAGAAACAACGACATCCGAGCGGCGCACGCTCACGGCGACCTTCACCGGCTATGCGGTGGATGGTTTTGATTACATGATCTACACCTTCCTCATCCCCACGCTCCTGGCTGCGTGGAGCATGAGCAAGGCCGAAGCCGGCTACATCGCCACCGGCGCCCTGCTGACCTCGGCCATCGGCGGCTGGGCCGCAGGCGTGCTGGCCGACCGCTATGGCCGGGTGCGGGTGCTGCAATGGACGGTGCTGTGGTTTGCGTTCTTTACCTTCCTCTCCGGCTTTACCACGTCCTTCGGCCAGTTGTTCTTTACCCGCGCCATGCAAGGTTTCGGCATGGGGGGTGAATGGGCGGTCGGTTCGGTGCTCATTGCCGAGACCATCTCCGCCCGCCATCGCGGCAAAGCCTCGGGGCTGGTGCAGAGCAGTTGGGCGGTAGGCTGGGCCGCTTCTGCGCTGGCGTTCTGGGGTGTCTATGCGGTGCTGCCGCCGGAGACCGCATGGAAGGTGCTGTTCTGGATCGGCGTGCTGCCAGCCCTGCTGACGCTCTACATCCGCCGCGCCATCAGCGAGCCCGCCGTGTACCTGGCCACCCAGGCCCGGCTGCGCGAGAGTGGCCAGCGCGGCAATTTCCTGCGCATCTTCCATCGCGACCTGCTGCGTACCACCTTGCTGGCGAGCCTGCTGGCCACCGGCATGCAGGGCGCGTATTACTCGGTGACCACCTGGCTGCCGACCTTCCTCAAGACCGAACGTCACCTGTCGGTGCTGGGGACCAGCACCTATCTGCTGGTGCTCATTGGCGGCTCCTTCTGCGGCTACCTGACCTCGGCCTGGCTGTCCGACACCATCGGTCGCCGCCGCTGCTTCATGCTGTTTGCGGCCATGGGAATCGTGCTGGTCTTGAGCTATACGCAGTTGATCATCACCGATGCCTGGATGCTGGCGCTGGGCTTTGTGCTGGGCTTCTTCCTGTCGGGGATTTTCTCGGGGATGGGGGCTTATCTGTCTGAACTTTTCCCGAGCGATGTGCGCGGTTCGGGACAGGGCTTTTGCTACAACTTCGGACGTGCGGTCGGGGCGATCTGTCCGGCCCTGGTGGGCTATCTCAGCAACAGCCTGCCGCTGGGACAGACCATAGGCTGGATTGCGGCCGGATGTTACGGGCTGGTCATCGTGGCTTGCCTGATCCTGCCGGAGACACGGGGCAAGGAGCTGGAGGCGGTGGCGGCCATCAGTTGATCCGCCTCCAGGCCTGCTCTATTCAGTTTCAATACGCGTAGAGCAGCCGCACACCAAGCATGTTGAGCCTGGGACCGTTTTGCACCTGCAGATCCTGGCTATACTGGGCTTGCACCTGAACCTGTTTGGTCACGAAGGATGCCCAGGTCAGTGTGAAGTTGGTATCGCGTTTGCTACCAGCCAGGGTAGTGCCTGCCAGCGTTTCCTTCGCGCCGACCGCATAGCGCAGGGATCCTGCGATATGCGTGGCTTGGCTGATGTGATAACGCAGATGGAGGAAGGCGCGGCCCAGCGGGTCCTTGCGCGCGCCCGTATCGCGGCGGTCCTGGTAGAACTCGGTCTGGCCAATCAGGTCCACCGTCCAGTTAGGCGCCAGGCGGCGGATGTAGCCCACCTGCAGGTCGGCAGCCCAGCGGTCATCGCTGATGGCAAAGCCCTTGTTCTTGTCGGCGCCCGTGGGTGCGGTGATGAAGACGCTGTATCCCAGATGCTCGCCACCGGCGAGGTCGGCAATGGTCCACAACGTACCGCCCACGACGATATCGCCGATACCGGACGCGCTGCTCCCATCCAGGCCCACGGTCTGGCGGGCGAACGGGATGATGATCTGCGGATCAATGGTATAGCCACCCAGCTTCATGAAATGCACGTGCCGCAACAGGCCAAGGCGCAGGTTCAGATCCAGATCACGCGGCAAGCCGACCTTGTTGCCGTTGGCATAGGTGCTGTCAGCGCGCAAGTTCTGCAAGTAAAGCATCGTCAGATCTGTTCCCGCCGGCAACGCCGTATAGTCGCCGGGGTCGGGCGTGGAGGCAGCCTGGACGGCGGCGCCCTGACCGATGGTGAAGGCAGCCAGCAGCATGCTGGCCATCAATGGCTTGCTGATATTCATGACGTCTCCCTCTGTGCAGGACTCGCGCAGCACGGACGAGCGTCGTCCCGGCGCGGTGGCCTGTCTGGTTTGATGAAGTGATGCGGTGAAAAGACCGTGCGCTGCCGCGGGCGAACGCACGGAAAAAGGAGGATCAGGCGCTACGGGCGCTGGCCTTGATCATGTCGGCAGCCTTTTCTGCAATCATGATGGTGGGAGCGTTGGTATTTCCCGAGGTCACCATGGGCATGATCGATGCATCGACCACGCGTACTCCCTTGAGACCATGCACTTTCAGTTCATGATCCACCACGGCCATCGGCCCCTTGCCCATGGCGCAGGTGCCGACTTGATGGTGGTAGGAGACGACCGCGCTGCGAACGTAATCGGCCAGTTGCGCATCGCTCTTTTTGTCCTCGCCCGGAAAGACTTCCTTGCCGCGCCACTGCGCCAGCGCAGGTTGACGAGCGATCTCGCGCATCTGCTTGATGCTGGCCACCAGCGTCTGCACGTCGTAATCCGTTGCCAGCACGTTGGGGTCGAGGGAGAGCGGATCATTGACGCCCGCTCCGGTCAGTCGCAGTTCGCCGCGACTGGTCGGCATCACGCAGGCCGCACACAGAGTAAACGCGTTGGCCGGCCCCTTCTGCTCTGGCGTGTAATACGGCACGTTGAAGAACAGCGGTTGCATGTCCGGCCCCGGCAGGGAAGGATCGCTCTTGGCAAACAACTGCGCATGCAAGACCGTGATCGACGGGTCATCGGGAGCCGGTATCGCTTGCTTGCCCTCGTAGATGACCGGGACCAGCATATGGTCATGCAGGTTCTTGCCCACCCCGGGCAGCTTGTGCAGAACGGGGATATTGAATTGACGCAGCTGCTGCTCTTCTCCCACGCCGGAGAGCATCAGGATGCGCGGCGACTCGATGGTGCCGCCACTGAGCAAGGCCTCGCGCCGCACACCGACCTTGCGCATCCGCCCTTGCTGTTCGTATTCGACGCCAGTGACGCGCTTGCCCGAAAGAATCAGCTTGCGCACCCGTGCATGCGTGATGAGGGACAGATTCGGACGCTCCAGCGCGGGGCGCAGGAAGGCCACTGCGGTACTGTCACGCTTGCCGTTCTTGATGTTCAGATGATTGAATCCCACGCCCAGGATCTCGGCACCGTTGTGGTCGCCATTGAACGGATGGCCGGCCTCGACCGCCGCATCGACCATTGCCTTGGTCACCACATGGGGCTTGTAGTTGACGGTGACATGAAGCGGCCCGCCCACGCCGTGGAAGTCGTTGGCGCCCAGTTCATAGTCCTCGGACTTCTTGAAATACGGCAGCACGCTCTTGTAGGACCATCCCGGATTGCCCAGCTTTTCCCAGGCGTCATAGACCGAGGCATGCCCGCGCACGTAAATCATGCCATTGAGCGAGCTGCTGCCGCCTAGTGTCTTGCCACGCGGCCAGAACAGGCGGCGCCCCTGGGCATGCCGTTGCGGCACGGTATCGTAGGCCCAGTCGTATTGGCTCTTCCACAATTCGATCAGGCGTAGGGGGGTGGAGATCGCTTCCGAATCATCCGGCCCGCCCGCTTCCAGCAGCAGCACGCGCACCTTGGGATCTTCGGTGAGGCGATTGGCCAGTACGCATCCGGCCGATCCTGCACCCACGATGACGTAATCAAAACTTCCGTTCAGATCATCCGCTGCATTGACTCGCGCGCCAGGCAAGCCTGCCACCATCAGCGTGCCGCTGGCAATCCCGAGGGTCTTAAGGAAGCGACGGCGCGATGGTCCACTGCTCTTTTTCTTGTCGTTCATGTTGTCTCCAAATGCTTGGTTTTGTTGTCGATGTACTGCCTTGCTGCCACGCCTGCATCAGGCCATGAGGACCGTGATGACCTTCTCTTCCGTATAGGCCAGCACGCCCGCCAGCCCGCATTCCCGGCCAATCCCGCTGGACTTCACACCACCCCAGGGCAAATGCGGATCGATGGGCGCCCAGCAATTGATGCCCACCGCCCCTGCCTTGACGGCGTGCGCGATCTCGTGGGCGCGCGCCACATCGCGGGTCCAGACAGTGGCCCCCAGACCGTAGCGGCTGTCGTTGGCCAGACTGATCGCCTCTTCCTGTGTATCGAAGGCGATGATGGTGCCGACGGGGCCAAAGATTTCTTCCCGCGCGATGCTCATGTCGTTGCGCGCGCCACTGAAGATGGTGGGCCGCACGAACAAGCCAGCGCCCGCCTCGCTGGGACCGCCGGCCAGCAGCTGCGCTCCTTCTTCGATGCCGCGCCGGATATGGGCGTTAATGCTGTCGAATTGCTGGCGCTTCGCCACCGCCCCCATTTGCACGCCTTGCTGGCTGGGGTCGCCGACCTTGATCGCATCGGCAATCGCAGCCAGCGCCTGGGCGACCTGCTGCGCCACCTCGCGATGAACAAGAATGCGCGAACCGGCGGCACAGACCTGTCCCTGATTGAAAAACAAGCCCATCGCGCAGCCCTGCACCGCGCGTTCCAGGTCGGCGTCGGCGAAGATGATCTGCGGGCTCTTGCCGCCCAGCTCCAGTGATACGCGCTTGAAATGAGCACCGGCCAACTGCTGGATCTGGCGGCCGACAGCAGGACTTCCGGTGAACGTGACCTTGTCCACGCCTGGGTGTTCGCACAAGGTGGCGCCAACTACATTGCCGCGACCAGTGACTACATTGACCACGCCGTCGGGGATACCGGCTTCGCGGCACAGGAGCGCCAGGTGCAAGGCCGATGCCGGAGTCTCCTCGGCCGGCTTGATCACGACCGTACAGCCGGCGGCCAGCAAGGGACCAACTTTCCAGCAAGTGATCATGAAGGGGGTATTCCAGGGAACGATGGCGGCGACCACGCCCACCGGCTCACGCCTGGTGTAGGACAGCGTTGCCATTCCCATATAGCCATCGGTGGGGATGGTACGGCCTTCGATCTTGTCGGCCCAGCCGGCGGAGGTGCGCAGTGTGCCCAGTGCATTGGGCAGATCCAGCAGTGTGGGTTCGATGCCTGGACGGCCGATGGCCTGCGCATCCATGGCAGCGATCAGCCCGGCATCACGTTCCACCAGATCAGCCAGCCGTTGAATCAGTTGGCCCCGCGCCGCGCCCGACAGCCGGCTCCAAGCGCCACCATCGAGTTCACGCCGCGCCGCCCGCACGGCACGATCGACATCCTCGGCAGTCCCCGCAGCCAGGGATCCAGCCAGGGATTCGCTCACGGGATCGATCAGGGGAAGGGTCTGGCCATCCGAGGCCGCGACGGCGCAGCCGTCGATGAAATGCAGGTAGTCCTTGCTTGCCATGGGCTTGTCTCATCCTTGTTATGAAATACGGATGAGAACAGTATTAGCGTAACTGCCAAAAACGGATATTGCGAAGATTCGCGTATATGGTATGTGCGGGGACGCGGCCACGCATCAGACGGCGCCGAGTACTACGGAGGATGGCGGGGAAGGCCCGGTCAGGAATAGTGCTTGCGCAGCAGCTCGCCCAGCATGCCCATCATGCGGGCCGTGGAGCGCGCCCCCAGCTTGTCACGGATGCTGCGCAGGCTGTGGTCCACGGTAGAGAAGGAACGATCGAGCTGGCGCGCGATTTCCTTATAGCTCAATCCCTGCACCACCAGGCGCGCCACCCGCAACTCGGCGGCGGTCAGCCGTACCGGCGCTGGTGCGACCAAGGCAATGGAGGACTTATCAAGCTGACGGGCGGTGTTGAAAATGGGGCTGAGGACATCGTTGGCGAAATGCCCGATCTGCTCGCACTGGGTGGCCTGCCAACGCTTGCGTTCCTTGGTCCAGTCACAGCAGATGAGCGCAATGGCGCCGCGATCATCGTGCAGGGCGACAGCCAGCTTGGCCTTGGTATCCAGCGCCAGCAACTGTTGCCGGAGGGGATCGGAAAAGCGCCGGTCTTCGGTGATGCTCCCATAGAGGACGGGCTGGCGCGAATCCAGCACAGCCCGCACCGCCGGGGCCGATGCGTCAATGGCGACGCCCACTGAACTGACGATGGGAAGGTCGCCGCGCAAGGCTTCGACCTCTGGCTGGTAGACGGCATCCGCGCCATATTGCCGGGTAAACCCGCCATCGACGCGGTCGGCATCCACCCTCTGGCGTAGCCACTGCAATGTCAGCTGCCAGCAGTGCCGGGCATCGTCCAGGTAGAGCAAAAGATGGGCGGCAAGATCGGATGCGCCGGTGAGAGCGTCGTACTTGCGATGATCATCAATGCGCTGGCGCAAACTGCGCTGCGCTTCAATGATGGCGTTGCTGTCCATGCTGGTGTCTCCTTGCCATTCATGAGCATCGATCCGGTATCGGACCGATTGTTTTTGTCATGATGGCCGATGGTCAGCGATTGTGCCTCTTCGATGCGTCCGGCACAAGAGCCGGCCTCTACCGCGCAGACAAGTGTGGATTGCGTTGCACAGCGATGACACTAGGGCCTGTTCACATTCAATCTGTGACTCACAGATTGAATGTGAACAGGCCCTAGAAGACAGTGAAGCACGATTACCTCCCGATCACGGCGCCAATGCCCAGAGTCTTTTCGAAATGCCCCACCGCCGCCCGCACCTTGGCCGAATGCTCCCGGCTGCGCTGCCACACGATATGCAGAGGCAAACCCGGGGTCACCTGGGCCGGAGGAACGATCACCAGACTGCCTTGGTGCAATTGCTGTTCCCACCACCCAGGTCGCCAGCTGGGCGATGCCTAGTCCCGCCTGCACCGCCGTCACCTGCGCTTCGGCCTGGCCGGGGATGATGCGACCCTCCACATGCTGGCGTACTGCTGGCTTACTGGCGGCATGGCGGCGCTGGTGGCCAGACTGTCGACGCTCCGCCAGCAGCGAGCTACTGCCCCATAGCCCGCCCGCTATTTCCTCGCAACAGGCCGGTGCAATGCCGGCCTCTTTCCTCCTGCCCGGCATGCTCCCGCCTGCTACCGCCCTCTCCTCTGACTGCACCCGCCTGCTGGCAGGCTCTGCTGCCACACTGCTATCTTCCTCCTGCCGTATACTTGCAAACATCTTGCAAGCCATTGCAAACCTCCTGCAACTCGCCGCAGTCCTGCTGGTCTGACCCACCCGCGCCCCGTCACAAGAATAATCACCTGCTGCCTCTCATGGAAATCGTCTTCACCGTTTTGATCCTGCTGCTGGCCGTAGCCGTCTCCGGCGTCGTAGCCCGGCTGGCGCCCTTCAAGCTGCCCCTGCCGCTGTTCCAGATCGCGCTGGGAGCGGTGCTGGCCCTGCCCATGTTCGGGCTGCGCATCAGCTTCGATCCTGAATTGTTCCTGCTGCTGTTCATCCCGCCGCTGCTGTTCACCGACGGCTGGCGCATGCCCAAGCGCGAGTTCTTCCGGCTGGCGCGCCCCATCCTGGCGCTGGCGCTGGGCCTGGTCATGTTTACCGTGGTCGGGGTGGGCTATTTCATCCACTGGATGATCCCGGTCATCTCGCTGCCCTCGGCCTTTGCGCTGGCCGCCGTGCTCTCGCCCACCGATGCCGTGGCGGTCTCCTCCATCGTCGGCAAGGGGCGCTTGCCGGCCTCGATGCAACATGTGCTCGAGGGTGAGGCGCTGATGAACGATGCCTCGGGCCTGGTGGCCTTCAAGTTCGCCATTGCGGCAGTCATCACCGGTACCTTCTCGCTGCTGGACGCCAGCATTTCCTTCGTGCTGATCGCCGCCGGCGGCGTGGCGGTGGGCCTGATCGTGGCCTGGGGCTTCGGGCTGATCCGCCGCAAGATCATCGAATGGGCCGGCGATGAACCGGGCATCCAGGTGGTCTTGCTGCTGCTCATCCCTTTCACGGCCTACATCTTCGCCGAACACTTCGGCCTCTCGGGCATTCTCGGCGCGGTCGCGGCGGGTATGCTGATGCCCTATCTGGAAACCGCCGGCGGCGAGTCGGCCGCTACCCGGCTGCAGGGGCGCAGCATCATGACGATGCTGGAATTCGTCTTCAACGGCATGTCCTTCCTGCTACTGGGCCTGCAATTGCCGGGCATCGTCAGCCTGGCCCATGTGGATGCGCAGATGGCCGGCAATGTGCCGGTGTGGCACCTGTTCGTCTATATCGTCGCCATCACGCTGGCGCTGGTGGTACTGCGTTTCGTCTGGGTCTGGATCAACCTGCGCATGCGCCGCTTTGCCTCGGCGCTGCGCGGCCAGAGCGGGCGCAATCGCAAGTTCGACCTGCGCCTCATCAGCATCACGGCGCTCTCCGGGGTGCGCGGGGCGATCACGCTGGCCGGCGTGATGTCGATTCCGCTGCTGCTCAAGGAACATACGCCCTTCCCGGCGCGCGACCTGTTGATCTTCCTGGCCACCGGGGTAATCGTCTGCTCGCTGCTGCTGGGCAGCCTGCTGCTGCCATGGATGCTCAAGGACCTGCAACTGGATGCCGAGGTCAAGCGCCGCCGCGCCGAAGAGATGATGGCCCGGCTGCGCCTGTCGGAGGCGGCCGTGCGCAGCATCGAGACGGCCCAGGAACGCATCGGCATGAACCTCGACGAGAACGACCTGGCCCTGCTCACCGAAGTCAGCGGCAGCCTCCTGGCGACCTACCGGATGCGGATGAATGCCGAAAGCGATTCGGAAGAAACCCAGCGCGCCGCCAACCGATTCAAGCAGTTCGAGCGCGAACTGCGTCTGGAGGCGATCCGCGCCGAGCGGCTGGAAGTGCACTACCTGCGCGCCGAGCAGCGCATCAATGACGAGACCTTCCTGATGCTGATCAACCAGATCGACATGGCCGAGACCTGGCTATTGGGCTCGCTCAACGCTCCCGGCCAACATCACTGAGCGCGCTCGGCGCTTCGGAAAACCAAGGCAAGCAAGCACAAAGCCCGCATCGCCACTGCTCATGGCGATGCGGGCTTGGTCGCAGATGAAGGGGATTCAGGCGACCGAATTGACGGTCGTGCCGATGATATCGCCAGTCGCATTGCGCGAAGCCTGTTCGCGGCGGCTGCGCTCCTGGCGGGCGTTTTCGGCGCGGGTTTCATCGCCCTGGATTTCTTCCAGGCGGCGCTGCTCGGCCTTGACCGCTGCAGCAGCCTCTTCGGCGCGGCGCACGGCGACCGGATCATTGGCCTTGCCCGTGGTGGGCGCATTCCCATTGGGGTCGGAGACGACGGCGTTGACGGCGGAGGCGATGTCCATGGCCATGATGGGCTCCTTTGATACGAAGGACGAGAAATGAATGCTGGTGGCGACAAGATGTGCCGTCCAGTGGTGTGAATGTTCTCTATCTTACGCCCATTGCCGCACTCTGCCACAGGAAAAACCTGACATCGCCCATTTTTTGCGCTGACGCCATCTTCAATCTTGCCTGCGTGGCAAGAAATCACGGAGGGCCGATATCAGCCTGGAAACTTCCTTATCAGGACGGCACGACGGTTCAGTGGCAATCCGGCACGTTCTGGTCGAGGTAGACCTCGAAGGCGACGTTATTGACCCACTTCCGGATGGCATTGAGCCAGAACGCATCGTTCCATCTGGCCGCTGCCTGGCGGGCTGCTGTGAGGTCGGCGGGGTCATTGCCGCGCATTTGCAACACCAGAACCTGGCGGCTCACCGGGGCCAGCTGGGCGGAGAATTTCTTCCACTCGGGCAGCTTGAGCAAGACTTTCAGGAGGGCGTCGTCGTGTACGGCGGCGTCACACTGGCCGATGCGCACGGCCAGCAGCGAATCGGCCGGGGCCGGCATCACTTTTTCGATGGCGCCGTAGCGCGCGCTGAGGGTGCCGACATAGGGAGAACCGCTGGAGACACAGACGGTGCGGCCCTTGAGGTCATCCCATTTGCGGATGGTGGTATCGCTGCGCATGATGGCCATGCCGCCGGCGCTGTAGCCGGTCGGGATGAGGGTGGCGTCGGCGGCGCTGGCCTGGGCCGGGTCCACGCGCGTGAGCACGACATCGGGACGCACCCCCTTGAGCGCGGCGCGGTCGGTCGCGTTGGGCTGCAGATCAGCCTTGCGCTTCCATTGCGCGGCAAGATCCTCGGCCAGCACGGTGGCGATGTTCTCCGGTGTGCGGAATTTCATGCCGCCCTTGTAGACCGGCGGTACGTGGTCCAGCCCGATGCGCAATGGCTCGCTGCGGCTCGCGTCATCGAGCACGCCTGCCTGGGCGGCTCCGATCAGCAGGCAGACCGACGTGAGCAGCGTGTAGCGGTAAAGGGCGCGCATGGATGGGCTAGCCTTAGACGTACTGGTACTTCAGCAGACGATGCTTGAGGTTCTCCAGGATCACCTGGTCGATCAATGCGGCCAGGATGGCGATGGTCAGGATGTTCGCCATCACGCCGACCATGTCGGCAGTCTCGCCCGAATAGGCCAGCGTGCGGCCCAGGCCCTTGCCGAAGCCCACCAGCATTTCCGCCGAGATCAGCGCGCGCCAGGCGTTGCCGAAGGCCAGCTGGGCGCCGGTGATCAGTTCCGGCATCACCGCCGGCAGGTAGACCCGGCGCAGCATGGACAGGCGCGAGGCCCCCATCACACGGGCCGCCGAGACGTGGACCTGCTGCACGCTCTCGGTCGCGTTCATCACCGACAGCGCCGCCGGGAAGAAGGCGGCGATGGCCACCACCACCACGATGGGCAGGTTGCCAAAGCCCATCAGGATCAGGAACAACGGCACCCAGGCAATCGAGGGAATCGATTGCAGGATCACGATGGCCGACTTGAGCACTTCGCGGAAGAAGAACAGCACCGCACCGATCAGCCCGAAGCCGATGCCCAGCACCAGCGCCGAACCATAGCCCATGCCCAGGCGATAGAGGCTGCCGAAGAGCGCTGCGCGGAAATTGCTGGACTGCACCTCTTCCCACAGCCGCGCCGCCACCGAAGGCACGCCCGGCATCAGGAAGGACGGCAGCGACCAGGCCGCGATCTGCCACATCAGGAGGATGAAGACGATGGCCAGCACCATGGCCAGCTTCTTGCGGATACCGGTAACGCGACGCTGAGAGCTCATAAGGACAGGAAAGACAATGGCCGGACACGGTCCGGCCAGATTAAAAAAACATCAAAAACTACTTCGGCACAACATCCCTAACCGTTCGGGCTGAGTAGGCCCGAGAGGGCCGTATCGAAGGCGCTCCGGCGATCACAGCTTGCGCGCGTTCTGCCACGACAGGTCGGTGATGGAGTTCACGTCGAAGGGCTTGCCGTCACGGGTCTTGAGCGAACCCTGCGACTGCAGGATATCGGCGATCTCCTGCATGCGGTCCTGGTCCTTCTTGCTGATCTTGGGCGTGAAGGTCTGGCTCTTGATGGCGTCGCGGATCACGTCTTCGCGCAGCATCTCGCCATGCTTCAGGGTCTTCAGTGTAGGTTCGGCGATGAAGTAGCCGGCGATCAGCTTGGAGGCTTCGGCAGGCTTCTTCTGCAGCAGGGTGATGGCGTCGCGCTGGGCGTCGAGCGACTTCCAGACGGCCTCGCGCTTCTTCTTCAGGGTCTCGCCGGAAGTGATGACCACCATGCAAGGGAAGGGCCAGACTTCGCCGATTTCATAGACCTGCTTGACCGGCGCGATCAGTTGCGCGATGCGCGCCTGCGGTTCGAACAGGAAGGCTGCATCGACGCGCTTGCCCACCAGCGACTGCACCGCCACCTGGGGCGAGACGCCCATCACGTTGACGTCATCGGCCTTGATGCCGGCGTCGCGCAGCACCACGCCCTTGAGCACGGTGTCGGCGGTGCTGCCCTCGGCCTGCGAAGCCAGGGTCTTGCCCTTCAAGTCAGCCACTTTGTTGATGCCGGAGTCTTCACGCGCCACCAGGGCGTGATAGCCCAGTTGGGCGCCGCCGACCACCTTCAGGTCCGCGCCCTTGGAGGCCCAGGCCACGGCATTGGAGAAACCGAACACACCGCTGTCGAGCTGGCCGCCGACGATGGCCTTGACCAGGTCGGTGCCGGACTTGAACTCGATCAGTTCCACATCCAGGCCGTACTTCTTGTAGAGACCCGCTTCATAGGCGGCCATGGCTTGCGCATCGTCCATGACGCGCAGGTAGCCGATCTTGAATTTTTCCAGGGCCAAGGCGTTGCCGGAAAATGCCAGGGCGGCGGCGGTGATGGCTGGCGCCAGGATGCGTGCGAGTTTCATACTCCTACCCCTTCAAGGTTTTTGGCAAATTCGTCCTGCTCGGCGTGGATGCCCAGCAGGCAGAGGATTTCGCGGCGGATGGCCGCAAATTCGGACAGGTCGTGCGTCTTTTCGTGATGCACGAGATTGAATTCCTTCAAGACCTTGGCCGGACGCGGGCTGAACACGAAGATGCGGTCGGCCAGGAACAGCGCCTCATCCACATCGTGGGTCACCAGCACCACGGTCGGGCCTTGCTGGCGGATCAGGTCGCGCAGGGCGTCCTGCAGGGTCATGCGGGTAAGCGCATCGAGGGCGCCAAAGGGTTCGTCCAGCAGCAGCGCTTTGGGCTGCGAGATGAAGGCGCGCGCCAGGGCGGCGCGCTGGCGCATGCCGCCGGAGACCTGGTGCGGGTAATAGTGTTCGAAACCCTTGAGCTTGACGTTTTCCAGCCAGACGCGGGCCTGCTCGGCGGCCTTCTTCTTGTCCACGCTCTGGAATTCCAGCGCCAGCGCCACGTTCTGCTGCAGGGTCAGCCAGGGATAGAGCGCGTTCTCCTGGAACATCAGGGTGCGCTCGGGATGGGGGCCGCGGATGGCCTGACCGTCACCGGCGACGCTGCCGCTGCTGGGCTTTTCCAGGCCTGCGGCCATGTGCAGCAGGGTGGACTTGCCGCAGCCGGAGGGGCCGACCAGCGCGACCAGCTCACCCGATGCGATCTCGCGGGTGAATTCCTCGATCACGTGCAGGTCGCCGAAATGCTTGGCGACATTGTTGAAAGATAGCTTCATGTGGTCCTGCGGATGATCCGCGCCAGGGATGGGTGGAACGGGAAGGAGCGCCAGCCCGCTGCACGGGCGCCACGATGGGCCGCTGCGGTCTCCCCCTTTTATTCAGGCATGCACTGTACTGTTGCCCGCTATGCAAAACAACTACTTAATAATCGTATGCTTATTCGTATTTCGAATAAGAAAGCAGCCGAAATTGCATAAGGCCGTCAGGCTTTCGTCAGTTTCCACTCCGACAACAAGCTCTGCACGTCCGGATAGCGCAGGCGCACGCCCAGTTCTTCCTTGATGCGGCGGTTATGCAGCCGGCGCGACTCCGACATGAACGACAGCATCATAGGCGAGACGCTGCGTTCCAGCTCGGCACGCGGCAGCCGGGGCGGGCGCGCCAGGCCGGCGGCATCGGCCACGGCGTCGAAGTAGTCGCCCATCTTCAGCTCGGTATCGTCCACCGCGTGGTAGAGGCGATTGGGCGCGCCCAGGCGCAGAGCGGCCAGGCTGACGCGGGCCAGGTCATCGGCGTGGATGTGGTTGGTATGTACGTCTTCCTGCGCCAGCAGGGCGGGCAGGCCCTTGTGCAGGCGCTCCAGCGGCAGGCGGTCGGCCGCATAGATGCCCGGCACGCGCAGGATGGAAAGCTTGCCGTGACGCCGCCGCGCCCAGGCCCGCAGCACCGTTTCGGCATCGACCCGGCGCACGGCGCGGGTGTTCTGTGGATTGACCCGGCGCGTCTCGTCGAAGCTTGCGCCAGCGCAATCTCCGTACACGCCCGTGGTGCTGATATAAACCAGGCGCGCGCCCTCGGGTAAAATGGCGGCCAAATTGCGGGTACGGCGGTCGATGCGGCCCTCGGACTGCGGCGGCGCCAGGTGCACGATGGTCGGCGCCAAGCGCGCCAGGCGGCCCAGCGTCAACGGGGCGTCCAGGTCGGCTACGATGGGGACGGCCCCGGCGGCGCGCAGTTCGGCGCAGCGCTCGGGGTGGCTGGTCACGGCCAGCACGCGGTAGCGCGGCAGCAGCAGCGGCAGCAGCCGCAGGCCGACATCGCCGCAGCCCAGGATCAGTACGCGGGGCAGGCCCAGTTTTTTCACGGTATTCAATCCAAATTTATCCAGAAGCAGAATTGTATGAGTTTCCAAGTCACAGTCCAGCCTAGCGGTCGCCAATTCACCTGCGACGCCGACGAATCCATCCTCACCGCCGCCATCCGCGCCGGTGTGGGCCTGCCCTACGGCTGCAAGAACGGCGCCTGCAGCTCCTGCAAGGGCAAGCTGGTGTCCGGCCAGGTCGAGCACGGCCCGCACCAGGAGCGCGCCCTGTCGGCGCACGAGCAGCAGCTGGGGATGGCCCTGTTCTGCGTGGCCAAGCCGCAGAGCGATGTCACGATCGAAGCGCGCGAGGTGGCCGGCGCGGGCGATATCCCGGTGCGCAAGCTGCCGGTGCGCGTGGCCAAGCTGGACAAGGTGGCCGACGACGTCATCATCCTTTCGCTGCAACTGCCGGCCAATGACCGCCTGCAATACAAGGCCGGCCAGTACGTGGAATTCCTGCTGCGCGACGGCAAGCGTCGCAGCTACAGCATGGCCACCGCCCCGCACAAAGATGAGCACATGAGCCTGCACATCCGCCACCTGCCCGGAGGGCTGTTCACCGACCAGGTCTTCACCACCCTGAAGGAACGCGACATCCTGCGCATCGAAGGCCCGCTGGGTACTTTCTTCCTGCGCGAGGATTCGGACAAGCCAATCATCCTCCTGGCTTCCGGCACCGGCTTTGCGCCCATCAAGGCCATTGTCGAGCAGCTGGAACATGCGGGCTCCAAGCGTCCGGTGACCCTGTACTGGGGCGGTCGCCGCCCGCAGGACCTGTACATGAACGCCCTGTGCCAGCAATGGGAACAGGACCTGCCCGACTTCAAGTACGTGCCGGTGGTCTCCAACGCCCAGGCCGAGGACAACTGGAGCGGCCGCACCGGCTTCGTCCACCGCGCCGTGATGGAAGACTTCCCCGACCTGTCGGGCCACCAGGTCTATGCCTGTGGCGCACCCATCGTGGTGGAATCGGCACAGCGCGACTTCAGCGCCCAGTGCGGCCTGCCGGAAGACGAGTTCTATGCCGATTCCTTCACTTCCGAAGCCGACCTGGCCAAGGCAGTGTCGGACAGCCCGGCCGCCTGACGGGCCGGCTGCGGGGGCCGATGCTGTCATGCCGGCGTCACGCGCATTTGCGAAGATGCCGCGCAAGCCTGATGCCGTGCGGCCCGGCGAGATGCGCTGAAATTGCAACGGTAACCCGCCCGATGCGCCTGCAAGCGGCTCCGGCGGGAAATTTCTTTTTGACGCTCTGCGCAAAACGTCCTAAACTTCACCGCATGATCGCCAACGCCACATTCTTACGACGCCGCAGCCAACCTGAGAAAGGTTTGCTGCTGCGCGCGTGAAGTGAAACGAATCGCGAAGCCACAGGCAAACCCTGTGGCTTTTTTTTATTCGCCATTTTGGGTCTGTCGTGCGCCTGCCGCCTAGCGCTTAGTGCTCATGTGTCAGCAACGGTCTGCACCACCCTCCCAACCACCCTATTCTTGCAGGAGCCTATCGATGCAATACAGCCAGTCCGACGCCAACAAGCTGATGTACGTCACCAACCGCCCCGAGCTGGTCTTTACCGAAGGCCATGGCATGTGGCTGACCGACCATAACGGCAAGCGCTATCTCGACTACCTGCAAGGCTGGGCGGTCAACACCCTGGGCCATGCCCCGCAGTGCATCGCCGACGCCCTGGCCGCGCAGAGCAAGAAGCTGATCAACCCCTCGCCGGCCTTCTACAATGAGCCTTCCATCGAACTGGCCAAGCTGCTGACGGCCAACTCGGTGTTCGACCGCGTCTTCTTCGCCAACAGCGGCGGCGAAGCCAACGAAGGCGCCATCAAGCTGGCCCGCAAGTGGGGCAAGAAGAACCCGGCAGCCGACGGTTCGGCGCGCTTCGAGATCATCACCTTCAAGCACAGCTTCCACGGCCGCACCCTGGCCACCATGTCGGCCAGCGGCAAGGACGGCTGGGACACCATGTTCGCCCCGCAGGTGCCGGGCTTCCCCAAGGCCGTGCTCAATGACCTGGATAGCGTCAAGGCGCTCATCGGCGAGCACACCGTGGCCGTGATGCTGGAGCCGGTGCAGGGCGAAGGCGGCGTCATCCCCGCCTCCAAGGAATTCATGCAGGGCCTGCGCAGCCTGACCAAGGAAAAGAACCTGCTCCTGATCGTCGATGAAGTGCAAAGCGGCATGGGCCGTACCGGCCAGCTGTTCGCCTACCAGCACTCCGGCATCGAACCGGACATCATGACCCTGGCCAAGGGCATCGGCGGCGGCGTGCCGCTGGCCGCGCTGCTGGCGCGTGAGGAAATCGCCTGCTTCGAGGCCGGCGAACAAGGCGGCACCTACAACGGCAACCCGCTGATGACCGCCGTGGGCGTGGCCGTGATCAAGGAACTGTTGAAGCCCGGCTTCATGGAATCGGTGCGCGAGCGCGGCCAGTACCTGCGCCAGCGTTCGCTGGAAATCTCCGAGAAGTATGGCTTTGAAGGCGAGCGTGGCGAAGGCCTGCTGCGCGCCCTGCAACTGGGTCGCGACATCGGCCCGCAGATCGTCGAAGCCGCACGCAACCTGGAACCGGTGGGCCTGCTGCTGAACTCGCCGCGCCCCAACCTGCTGCGCTTCATGCCAGCCCTGAACGTGACCAAGGAAGAAATCGACCAGATGTTCTCCATGCTGGAAGACGTCCTGGCCAAGATCGGGAAGTAAGCGATGACGGGGCGTGTGCGGATTGCTTCGATGCGGATGGCGGCTGCGCCATCCGGCCTGTCCACCCTCGCGGCGCGTTGCACGGCAGTCTGTGCGGCGCTGGTGCTGGCCGCTTGCAGCACCACACCGACCGCGCCCCCCATCGAACGGCTGCCCGGCGCCCCGCAATCGCAGGCGCCGGCGCTGCCGGCCACCGAGAATGGCAACGAGGTGGCGCTCTACGCCCTCTCCCTGATCGACACCGGCTACCGCTTCGGCGGCAAGAACCCCTCCGCCGGCCTGGATTGCAGCGGCATGGTCAGCTACATCTTCGGCCAGGCCGCCAACTACCGCATCAGCGGCAGCGCCGCCGACATCGCCCGCCAGGGCCGCCAGATCGACCCTTCGCAGTTGCGCGCAGGCGACCTGGTGTTCTTCAACACCATGAACCGTCCCTTCTCGCACGTGGGCATCTACCTCGGCGATGGCCGCTTCGTGCATGCGCCCTCCACCAATGGCAAGGTGCATATCACGCGCATGGACAATCCCTATTTCTCGCGCCGCTTTGAAATGGCGCGCACCTACTTCAACTGAGTGTCGCCCTTGCGGACCGCGCGTTTGCGCGGCCGCTCCTGCTGCTGCACCCGGTCACCATACTCGCGGATCAAATTGGCGCTGTAGCGCGTAAAGGCAATATCCATGTGCCGGCGCATGGCCGCGCGCGCCTGTTCGGGATTGCGCTGGCGTAGCGCTTCCATCACCAGGCCATGCTCGTCGATGGCCTCCTGCCACACGCGGGTGCCGTCGAAATGGCTGTGCAGGCGCTTGAACAGCGGCCCCAGGCGGGCATCGAAGAGCTGCGTCACCAGCCCCACCAGCACGCTGTTGCCCGTGGCTTCGGCCAGGCGGATATGGAACAGCCGGTCGGCCTCGAGCGGATCGATGCCGGCCTGGGCGTTGGAGATCATCAGCGCATAGGCCTCCTCCACCGCCGCGATCTGCTGCTTGCTGCCATGCTGGGCGGCGGCATAGGCGACCTCCCCCTCGATCATCTCGCGCGCCCGGATCAGCTCCAGCGGGCCTTCCTCGCTGGAGAGATCGATGCGCCGCTCGCGCTGCACCGGCGGGCAGACGTAGATGCCCGAGCCCATCCTGACCTCGATATGCCCCTCCACCTCCAGGGCGATGAGCGCCTCGCGCAGCGAAGGCCGGCTCACGCCCAGTTGCAGGGCCAGATCGCGCTCCGAAGGCAGGCGCGAACCCACGGCGAATTCGCCCTCCACGATCAGCTTGCGCAACTGGTCGCTGATCTGCCGGTACAGCCGCTGCGGTTCGATCGCTTCAATGGGCATGATGGCCTTCAGTTCAGGGTGGCGGGGAACTCCAGATCATAGGCCGCGCCGGCCTCGCGCAGCATGGGCGCAATGGTCGGATGCAGGGCCACGCCCTGCGCCAGTTGCTCGGCGCGACGCTGCATTCCGCGGTCACCCGGCATGCGCACCTGGCCGACGCCAGGGCGCGGCGGATTGGCGCGGCAGGCCTGGGCGATATGATCCATCTGGCGCTTGAAGTCCTGCTCGCCGCCAAAGGCCGACGGGTCATAGAGCGACATGAACACCGTCGCCCCCCAGCCCGCCGCCGGATCGGCCCGGCCAAAGCCGGACAGGCCGCCGGTGAGCGCCTCGATCAGCACCGCCAGCCCGAAACCCTTGTGCCCCGCCGACAGCCCGCCCAGCGGCAGGATGGTGCCCGGCGGCGTGGCCGAGAGCACGGCCGGGTCACGGCTGGGATGGCCGGCGCCGTCGATGAGCCATTCTTCCTCGAACTGCTTGCCGGCCTTGTGCAGGCGGTTGCTCATGCCATTGGTAGTGATGGAGGCCGAGATATCGACCAGGAAGGGCGTGCCGGAGGTGGGAATGCCGGCCGCAATGGGATTGGGCGTAAACACCGCCTGGGTGCCCCCGAACGGCGCCACGCTCTGCACCGCCGGATCGGAACTGGCCAGGATCATCATGAAGCCCTCCTGGGTGGCGCGCAGCAGGTAGGCCGCCAGGCAGGCGATGTGATGGCTGTGGTGGATGGTCAGCGAGGCCGTACCATAGTCGCGCGCCTTGGGGATCAGGGCATCGATGCCCTGGTGCACCAGCCAGGGACCCGGCAGGCGGCGGCCATCCCAGGCCAGCGCGGAAGCCCGTTCGGAGAGCACTTCGGGCTGGCCGGACTTGGCCATCGCGCCTTTTTCCAGTTCCTTCACATAGGGGGCCAGCAGCGCCAGGCCGTGGGTATCATGGCCCAGCAGATCGCCATCGACCAGGGTGGCGGCGACGCTGTCGGCCTTGTCGGCTTCCAGCCCGGCCTTCTGCAGCAGGGTGGTCGCGAACTGACGCAGCGCATCAGCGGAAAAACGTTCGGGTGCAGCCATTGCAACAACCATCCTTTCCTTGCTTGTCTTCAAGAGAGAAACCAGTTTTGCCTCACGCCGTGGCCAGGGTCTTCCTGCGCAACAGCTTCAGCGCCAGCGGCAGCAGCCACAGCAGCAGCGTGATCACGCCCAGCGTGCCGGCAATGGGGCGCTCGAAGAAGGCCAGGAACTGGCCGTCGGCCTTGATCATCGAGGTCACGAAATGTTCTTCCAGCATGCCGCCCAGCACCACGCCCAGCACCGCTGGCGCCACCGGGAAGCCGTTTTCTTCCATCACATAGGCCAGGAGACCAAACACCAGCATGATGCCCACATCGGTCACGCTGTTGTTGGTGGCGTAGGAGCCGACGATGCAGAAGAGCAGGATCAGGGGCATCAGGATGCCACGCGGAATGGACAGGATACGCTTGGCCATCTTGATGCACCAGAAGCCCAGCGGCAGCATCAACAGATTGGCGAGGATGAAGACGATGAAGATGGCATACATCGACACCGGGTTTTCCACGAAGATCATCGGCCCCGGGTTGAGGTTCTTCATGTAGAGCACGCCGATGACGATGGCCGTGATGGAGTCGCCCGGAATGCCAAAGACCAGCGCCGGAATCCAGGCCCCAGCCAGCGCCGAGTTGTTGGCTGCGCCTGATTCGACGATGCCTTCCGGGTGGCCGGTGCCGAATTTTTCCGGCTCTTTGGACAGCTTCTTGCTCATCGCATACGACATCCAGGCCGCAATGTCCGCCCCCGCGCCGGGCAGCGCGCCCACCAGCGTGCCCAGGACGCTGCCGCGCAATACCGACTTGGGATACTTGAGCATCAGGCCCCACATGCCCTTGAAGACATTGCCCACCCGGCTCTCGGCCACCTTCATGCTGAAGTCGCGCGAGACCGCAAAGCGCAGCACCTCCGACATGGCGAACATGCCCACCATCAACGGCACCAGCGAGACCCCGCCCAGCAGGTCGGGCTGATCGAAGGTAAAGCGCGGCGCCCCGGCCGGATTGCCCATGCCGATGGAGGCAATGAACATGCCGAGGAAGAGCGACACGAAGCCTTTGAGCGGATTGTCGGAGGCGATGAAGATGGCGCAGGTCAGCCCCAGCAAGACCAGCCAGAAATACTCGAAGGAAGAGAACTTCAGCGCCAGCTCGGCCAGTGCGGGCGCCGCCAGGATCAACACCAAGGTACCGAACAGCCCGCCGATGACCGAGAACACCAGGCTAGCGCCCAGTGCGATCTCGCCCTGCCCTTTCATTGTCATCGCGTAGGCTTCATCGGTATAGGCCGCCGACGAGGGCGTGCCCGGAATGCGCAACAGGCAGCCCGGGATATCGCCCGAGAAGATCGCCATGGCGGTGGCCGACACCATCGCGGCAATGGCCGGCACCGGCGGCATGAAGAAGGTCACCGGCACCAGCAAGGCCACCGCCATGGTGGCCGACAGGCCGGGCACCGCGCCCATGAAGAGGCCGAAGATGGATGACCCGAGGATCACCGCCAGCACGTAGGGATCAAAGACCATCCCGAAGGCCGCATAGATATTGGCGAACATGTCGTCTCCTTACCAGGCCAGGGGCGTGAGGATGCCCCAGGGCAGCGGCACCTTGAGCAGCTTGTAGAAGATGGTGTGGATGATCAGGGCGCAGGCCAGGGCCGTCGGCACGGCGACCAGCAGGCGGGTGCGGAAGGTCACGAACAGCACCAGCAGCAGCACGAAGGCGGTCGGCAGGAAGCCCAGCGGCTCCGAGACCCAGATGTAGAACAGCAGCGAGGCCGGCACCAGCAGGAAGGCCAGCACCGCATGGCCATTGCCGATCCATTCGGGCAGCGTGAACCAGTGCGCATCCTGGTCCGCTGCGCCGGTGGTGGAAAAGGTGGAGACATGCGCCGAGCGCGCCTTTGTCTTGCGCAAGCCGCGCAGGCCGCGCAAGACCAGCAGCACGGCGCAGATCAGCAGACCCACCGCCAGCGCCTGCGGAAAGATGTTGGGGCCGATATCCTGCCCCATCGCAGGCAGGCGGGAAGAAGCAATCCAGAGCACGACCGCAAACAGCGCGACCACCAGCCCGGACAAGGCATCATTGATTTTCATGGCAGCGATCCTGAATCCTGAAAGAGAGACGACAGCAGACAGCACGCGTGCGCCACGCAGCAGATTCAGCCGGGCGCACGCGTTCAGGACATTACCTGGCCATGCCCAGGGTCTTGAGAATGGCGCCCATGTCGGCGTCGCTCTTGTCCATGAACTTGCCGAACTCGGCCGAGTCGGCATACATCACGCCGAAGCCGCGCCCGCTCATGAAGTCCTTGTAGTCCTTGCTCTCGTAGATCTTCTTCAGGCTGGCCGACAGCCGCGTCTGCACCTCCGCCGGCAAGCCCTTGGGCGCGACGATGCCGCGCCAGGCGCCATTGGTCCAGCTGCTACCGGTCAGGCTCTTGAGGGTCGGCACCTTGGGATAAAGCGCAGCCGGCTCGTTGGCCATCACCACCAGCGGCACGGCCTTGCCGGCGTCGATCAGCGAACGCGCTTCCGGCAGCGAGGCTGCGACGATGTCCACGCCACCGGCGGCCAGGTCCACCATGGCTGGCGCTGCGCCATTGGAGGGGACGAAGCGCACCGCATTGGGCGCCACCTTGAGATCATTCAACATGCCCGCCAGGCCCAGGTGCCAAATACCGCCCTGCCCGGTACCGGAGGCCTTGAGCTTGCCCGGATTGGCCTTGATGGCCTTGAGCAGGTCGTCGAAGTTCTTGTAGGGCGAATCGTGGCTTACCGTCAGCGCGGCCGGGTCGAAGTTCATCAGCGCCAGCGGCGTGAAGTCGCGCGGCGTGAGCTTGGTCAGGCCCTGGTGGTGCATCATCGAGATTTCCACCGTGGCGATGCCGATGGTGTAGCCGTCCGGTGCGGCGCTGGCGATGGCCTGATGGCCCACCGCGCCATTGCCGCCGGTGCGGTTGACCACGTTGACGGGCTGGCCCAGGTCCTTTTCCAGCAGCGCGCCGATGATGCGCGCGGTGGCGTCGGTGCCGCCGCCGGCGCCCCAGGGCACCACCAGCGTGACCGGGCGCTCGGGCCAGGCGGCGAAGGCGGCAGGCGCGGCCAGGACAGATAACGCCACGGCGCTGGCCATGAGGGATTTCAATACGGTTCTGCGGTTGCTTTTGCAGGTGCTTTTGCGGGTGCTTTTGCTGCTGCTTTTGCCGATAAAGGGCATGTGTCTCTCCTCCGTTGTCAGGCGGGGGAAACGCTTGGCAAAGGGCTTGTCGTTTCCACCAGGGGTACCTGCGTGAGAGCGCCGGTCGGGCCGGCTTTGTTGGTCTCGTGTCCAGCGCAGGTGCGGATGCCTTGCTGCTTTTTTCTTGGTGTCCGTAGCGTCCCGGACTTATGTTCCCGACATCGCCTGACCAGCCCATCGAGGATGCGACTAGCGCCATGCTCAAGAGCCAACAGGTAATGTGGTCTGACCAGCGGGACCTAGAATTTCACATCCTCCCGGTAGTGTCAAGGATGAATGGTACGCATCAAAATAATTCATCTTCGCTGCTACGCAACAAAATCCGCCGACCGCAAACCCTTGCCCCGCCTGGATTACAGCAGAGAGGCCGCGATTCTGTCATGCTGCACAGGCGCATCGCAACACCACAGCGGCGGCACCTCGAAAAAGCTTTCCCGCCTTCTGGTATTACCACTTGACCAAACAAATCTGACTGCAATAGACTCGCAGCCAATCATACAAGTCACGTCGCATCAGCGTGCTTTGCTACCGTCGGGGACGGGGCAGGCTGCAGGGCAGAACGGGACGGCACAGACCCGGCCGCGACAGACCATGCCAGCGGCCTCAGGCAACGGAGACATCGCTTTGACCTATGCAGCGACGAGTGCGAACCGCAGGACACCGCTTGGCTGGGCGCGCAACGCCGCCGCCATGGCGGCTGGCAGCGTGCGGGACCGCCGCGCCTTGCATCGCGCCTCTTCCTTCGGATCCCTGCTGGCCTTCCTGCTGATCGATTTTTCCCGCTATTTCTTTGACCAGGGCGACAGTCATCCTGTCCCCGCGCGCGTCCCCGCCTGAACCTGAAGCATTCAGCTTCACCAGGCCAGACGCGCCCCGGCAGCACAGAACCGCTCTGCAGGCCTATCCGGCCTGCAGCTCATGGATTCACGCGCAGCCTGCACAGGCAGGCCGCGCCAGGGAAAGACAATGACTGACGATACCAAGAAATCCACCCGCCGCAGCCAGGCCTGGTTCGGCCGCCAGGACCGCGATGGTTTCATCTACCGCTCCTGGGTCAAGAACCGCGGCGTCCCGCACGACCAGTTCGATGGCCGTCCAGTGATCGGCATCTGCAATACCTATTCAGAACTGACCCCCTGCAATTCGCACTTCCGCGCGCTGGCCGAACAGGTCAAGATCGGCATCTGGGAAGCCGGCGGCTTCCCGCTGGAATTCCCCGTGATGTCGCTGGGCGAGACGCTGCTGCGCCCCACCGCCATGCTCTACCGCAACCTGGCCAGCATGGATGTGGAAGAGTCGATCCGCGCCAATCCGCTCGATGGCGTGGTGCTGTTGATGGGCTGCGACAAGACCACCCCGGCCCTCCTGATGGGCGCAGCCTCGGTGGATGTGCCGACCATCGGCGTGTCGGGCGGCCCGATGCTGTCGGGCAAATACCGTGGCCGTGAACTGGGTTCCGGCACGGGCGTGTGGCAGATGTCGGAAGACGTACGCGCCGGCAAGATGACGCAGGAAGAATTCTTCGAAGCCGAGAGCTGCATGCACCGCTCGCACGGTCACTGCATGACCATGGGCACCGCTTCCACCATGGCCAGCATGGTCGAGGCGCTGGGCGTGGGCCTGCCGCACAACGCCGCCATCCCCGCCGTGGATGCGCGCCGCAATGTGCTGGCCCGCAATGCCGGCCGGCGCATCGTGCAGATGGTGGAAGAAGACCTGGTGCTCTCCAAGATCCTCACGCGCCAGGCCTTCGAGAACGCCATTCGCGTCAACGCTGCCATCGGCGGCTCCACCAATGCGGTGATCCACCTGCTGGCCATCGCCGGGCGCATCGGCATCAAGCTGGACCTCAAAGACTGGGACGACATCGGCCAGCAACTGCCCTGCCTGCTGGACCTGCAGCCGTCGGGCAAATTCCTGATGGAAGATTTCTACTACGCTGGCGGCCTGCCGGCGGTGATCCGCCAACTGGAAAGCGTGATCGACAAGACCGCCCTGACCGCCAACGGCAAGACCCTGTGGGAGAACTGCCAGGACGCGCCGAACTGGAACGAGGAAGTCATCCGTTCCTTCGACAAGCCGTTCAAGGAAGCCGCCGGCATCGCCATCCTCAAGGGCAACCTGGCGCCGGACGGTGCCGTCATCAAGCCCTCGGCAGCCACCCCTGCCCTGCTCAAGCATCGCGGTCGCGCCGTGGTCTTCGAGAACAGCGACGACCTGCACAAGCGCATCGATGACGAGAACCTGGATGTGGATGAAACCTGCGTGCTGGTGCTGAAGAACTGCGGCCCCAAGGGTTACCCCGGCATGGCCGAAGCGGGCAACATGCCGCTGCCGCCCAAGATTCTGCGCAAAGGCATCACGGACATGGTGCGCGTGTCGGATGCGCGCATGAGCGGCACCGCCTATGGCACCGTGGTCTTGCATGTCTCGCCGGAAGCGGCCGCAGGCGGTCCGCTGGCGCTGGTGCAGAACGGCGACTTCATCGAGCTGGACGTGGAGGCGCGCAAGCTGCATCTGGATGTGTCGGATGAAGAACTGGCGCGCCGCCGTGCGCAATGGCAAAAGCCCGAGCTGCCGCCGCAGATGCAGCGCGGCTGGGTCAAGCTCTATGTGGATCACGTGCAGCAAGCCAACCAGGGTGCCGACCTTGACTTCCTGGTCGGCAAGAGCGGGCCTTACGTGCCCAAGGACAATCACTGAACCGGCCTGCCCTTGCCGCTTGCAACGGCGGCGAGGGCAGCAAGAATTTTTAAAGCCAAACGGCTTGACCGAATTCCACCTGCAGCAACGCATCAGGCATCACAGGCTTCAAAAAACAGCATTAAGAAAAAGTTAAGGGTCATTCAAACAGCATTAAATTTATCTTGATACCAGCATCCGTCGTACCCCGGGACCACGGTACAGCCACACAAGCGGCGACCGTGTTCCAGGAAGTAGTTGCATCAGGTGGACCAAGACAACCATCACGGAGACGAGCAATGAAAGTACTGATCACGGACTACGATTTCCCCGACGTCGACCTGGAGCTTGCGCTCTACAAGGAAGCCGGTGTGGAAGTGGTGACCGCACAATGCCGCACGGAAGAGGAGGTCATCGCTGCCTCCGCAGGATGCCAGGGCCTGCTGGTGCAATACGCACCGGTGAACGCCAAGGTCTTTGCGGCCCGCCCCGAAATCCGCATCGCCAGCCGCTATGGCGCCGGCTTCGATACCATCAACACCGCCGACGCCGCCGCCCATGGCGTGTGGGTGGCCAACTCGCCCGACTACGGCGTAGGCGAAGTCGCCACCCATGCGCTGGCGATGGCGCTGGACCTGATCCGCAACATCACCGTCTACGACCGCGCCGTGAAGGCCGGTGAATGGCACTACACCACCGCCGGCATCATCCCGCGCGCCTCTGATCTCACCATCGGTATCATCGGCCTGGGCCGCATCGGCAAGCGCATGGCGCATATCTCGCGCAATCTCTTCAAGCGCGTCATTGCCTATGATCCCTACATCATCGATGGCGACTTCCCCGCCTATGTGGAGCGCGTCGGTCGCGAGGAACTGTTCCGCCAGGCCCATGTGGTCTCGCTGCACACGCCGCTCAACGACGAGACCCGCAACATGATCGATGCCTCCCTGCTCGATCTGCTGCAAGCGCAGAGCTACCTGGTCAATTCCGCCCGCGGCGGCCTGGTCAAGATCGACGACCTGCTGGCGGCGCTGGAGAACGGCCAGCTCAAGGGTGCGGCGCTGGATGTGCTGCCAGTGGAGCCGCCGCAGACAGCTTCGGCTATCGTCCAGCATCCGCGTGTGCTATTGTCGCCGCACGCGGCCTTCTTCTCGGATGTCGCGGCGCGCGAACTGCGACGCAAGGCGGCCCAGAACCTGATCGACTGGGACCGCACCGGCCGGCCTTCCTATGTGGTCGTCCAGGGCAAGAACAAATAAGTAAAAAAACAAGTAACAGATAAGCACAAATAATCATCAACCCCGGCAACGGGGCGCCAATGCAGCACCCTCGCCTGCGGCCAGCCGGCGAGGCATCAGTGTAGAAAACAGAAAAAAGGGGGACCCCGGAGATCCCCCACATGCCCCCAACGGGCATGCCTGAACAAAGTGCGTTGCGGCCGTCTCCGTCTGGAACCGGTTCCGCAGCGTCGATACGAGGATAGACACGAGGAGCATTTGATGGCATCAGTACAGATCCGCGCAGTCAAGAAACAGTTCGGCAGCACCCAGATCATCCGGGGCGTCGACATCGATA